>Ga0099830_10001002_pt1 | contig 13729 bp, 10 predicted proteins | sample CZO8metaG_4_FD_79337 | JGI IMG/M metagenome (GOLD analysis project Ga0099830, IMG submission 79337) | Vadose zone soil microbial communities from the Eel River Critical Zone Observatory, Northern California, USA - CZOApr15con2H3.8 metaG | ecosystem: Environmental > Terrestrial > Soil > Vadose...
CGCGCCTCGCGCTCGAAGCGGGCGATCACATCCGCGTCGCCGGTAAATGAGCTGGCGAGCACCTTCACCGCCACCTTCCGGTCCAACTGCAGATCATGGGCCAGGTACACCGTACCCATCCCGCCCTCGCCCATCCGCTTCTCGATCCGCCACTTCCCCTCGAGCACATCGTTGATCCGGACCGGAACGAAATCCTCTTCGCCACTGCTCTCTGCCGGGGCCGCCGGCGAGGGTGGAGCTGCCTGCTCCGCGGCGGACTGAGGCCCGGAGGCTATGGCAGGGCCAGGCTGTGCCAGCACGGCGCCGCATTGGGCGCACGATGCGTCAGTTGACTGCACAGCTTGCCCGCACCCAGGACACTTAAAATCGGGCTCGCCCACGGCCCCACACCATACCCTAGTTTTTTGCCGAAGAGAGCCCTTAGAACCGTCCCGGTTATTCCACGGTCACGCTCTTCGCGAGGTTACGCGGCTGGTCTACGTCGGTGCCTCGCAAATCGGCAATGTGGTAGGCCAGCAGCTGAAGCGGGACAGTGGCGACCAAAGGCGCCAGAAGGGCAGGCGCCGGCGGCACTTTAATCAGGTAGTCGCTGCGGGTTGGAACGTGCTCGTCGTCGTCATCGGCGATCGAAATCACGCGCGCGGAACGAGCCCGAACCTCCTCGATGTTTCCGAGGATCTTCTGATAGGTGATGCTCGGCTCCTTCGGGGCGATCACCACCACTGGAAGCTCCTCGTCGATCAGCGCGATCGGACCGTGCTTCATCTCGCCGCCGGCGTAGCCCTCGGCATGAATGTAACTGATCTCCTTGAGCTTGAGCGCGCCCTCGAGCGCCACCGGGAACATCGGCCCCCGTCCGAGAAACAGGAATCCCTTGGCGTTGTGGAATTCCTTGGCGATGGACTTGGTGGTTGCTTCGCACTGCAGAACCTCTTCCATCAGCTTGGGAATCTGGGCGAGCCGGGTCAGGTGCAGCTGCGCTTGGGCCGCGCTCAGCGTGCCGCGAAGGCGGCCGAGCTTGATCGCGAGAAGGTAAAGGCACGCGAGCTGGGTGGTGAAGGCCTTGGTAGAAGCGACGCCGATTTCGGGGCCCGCATTGGTAAGGAGGGTCCCATCCGCCTCTCGCGTCATTGCCGAACCCATCACGTTGCAAATGGTGAGCGTGGTGGCACCGCGCGCTTTCGCTTCTCGCATCGCCGCCAGCGTGTCCGCAGTCTCGCCGGATTGGCTGACCGCGATCGCCAGCTGATGCGAGTCGATCAGGGGATCGCGATAGCGAAACTCGGAAGCGAGCTCGACCTCGACCGGAATCCTCGCCAAGCTTTCAATCATGTGCCGGCCGGCCAAGCCCGAATGCCAGCTCGTGCCACAGGCCAATACGGTGATTCTCGAGAGGGAGCGTACCTGCTCCGCGGAAAGCCCGAACCCTTCAAGGTGCACATCCCCTTCGGAAAGGAGCATCCGCCCGCGGAGGGTATCGGCCACCGCTCGCGGCTGCTCCCAAATCTCCTTGTGCATGAAGTGCTTGTGGCCGCCCTTTTCGGCCATCATCGGCGTCCAATCGACCCGCTGCGCCGCGCGATGGACGCGTTCCCCGCGACGGTCGAACAATTCGACCTGATCGGCGCTGACCACCGCCAGCTCACCCTCTTCGAGATGGATGAATTCCCGGGTGTGCTCGAGAAACGCGGGAATATCGGACGCCACGAAATTTTGCCCCTGCGACAAACCGATCACCAGCGGGGAGGCATCCTTCGTCACCACGATCCGCTGCGGATCCTGCGCGCAAATCACTGCCAGCGCGTAGGTGCCGCGCGCCTTGGAGATTGCGGCGCGAACGGCAGCGGGAAGGTCTTGTCCTTCTTTGAGCTGCTCCACGATCAGGTGAGCAAACACTTCGGTATCCGTCTCCGAGGAAAACAAATGGCCTTTGCCCAGCAGCTCCTTCTTCAGCGCAAGGTGATTCTCCAGAATTCCGTTATGGACGACGGCCACGCCTTGGTAGGAGTGGGGGTGGGCATTCTCATCCGAGGGGCGGCCATGGGTTGCCCATCTCGTGTGCCCAATTCCAATCGTGCCCTTGGGCATCTCGGTGAGTAGCCGCTTTTCGAGATTTTTCAGCTTGCCGCAGGCGCGAACCACGCTCAGGCCGTGCCCATTGAGCACCGCCACGCCCGCCGAGTCATAGCCCCGGTATTCCAGCTTCTTCAGGCCGGCCACCAGGATCGGTGCTGACTCCTTATCGCCCACGTACCCAACGATTCCGCACATGAGATGTCCCTCTTTTCGCCGACCCCATCCTACCAAGCAAGCAAGATGGGCGCTTCTGGGAGCGGCGCAAGCAGCGTGCGAACCCCGACCGTCATCCCGAGAACACCGGCTATTCCGGCAATGCCGGGGTGCGCTGGTACCGACGCGCATCCGGGGAAAGCCTCGAAAACCGACGTCAGCGAGCCTTCTTCTTCGCGACCCAGCCCTCCTTGATGACCTGGGGGCTGCGTGAAAGCGTGAGACTCAGCGGCGGCACATCTTCCGTAACCGTGGTGCCTGCCGCGATGTAGGCGCCGTCGCCGACCCGCACCGGGGCAACGAACTGGGTATCCGATCCGACGAACACCCCATCTCCGATCACCGTTTGGTGCTTGTGCGTCCCGTCATAATTACAGGTGATGGTCCCCGCGCCGACGTTGACGCCGGAGCCGATTTCCGCATCGCCGAGGTATGAAAGATGGTTCGCTTTGGAACCTTTGCCAAGGTGAGCCTTCTTGGTCTCGACAAAGTTTCCCAAGTGCACCTGCGACTCGAGCTCGCTACCCGGACGCAGTCGGGAGAATGGACCCACGCTGCATTCGCGTCCGATCTTCGCCCCCTCGATCACCGAATAGGCGAGAACCTTGGTTCGATCGCCGATTTCGGAGTTGACCACCACGGTACCCTGCCCCAAAGAGACGCTCTGCCCAATCCGGGACTGCCCGACAATTGAGACGGATGGCCCGATCTCGGAGTCCGAGCCGATTTCGATTCCTTCCGCGATGTACGCCGTGTCTGGATCGAGAACGGTGACGCCAGCCTTCATCCATCCGCAGTTGATCCGCGATTGCAAAACTTTGGCACACGCAGCGAGCTCGGCGCGGTCGTTCACCCCTGCCGCGTCCTCGGGCGCAATCGAATGCGAGCTGACCTTCTTCTGGCGCGCGGCGAGCTCTACCAGGTCCGTGAGGTACAGCTCTTGTTGAGCATTGTCGGAACGAATTTTTTCCAGCGCGTCCCAGAGAAAAGCCGATTGCGCGAGGTAGATGCCGGCATTGCACTCCCGGATCTTCTTTTGCTTTGGAGTGGAATCCTTTTCCTCCACGATCCGCAGAATTCGCTGCCCCGAACGCACGACTCGGCCATAGCCGGTCGGATCCGGGAACATCGCGGTCGCGATCGCGAGCAGGGCTTTGGACTTGCGAAAGGCATCCACCAAGGCCTGCAGGCTGGCGACACGAATCAGCGGCAGGTCCCCGTTGAGGATCAAAATTGGCCCCGAGTAGTGATTGAGCTGGGACTGTGCGCTTCGTGCCGCATCGGCGCTTCCCTTCTGCTCCGTCTGGAGCGCAAACCGAATTGGCTGCCCTGGAAAGCTCTGCTCCAGCGCAGCACGGACCTCCGCCGCCTGGTGTCCCAACACCGCGACGATCTGGGAAACGCCGAGCTCCAGCGCGCGGCGGATCGGGTACCAGCAGAGGGGATGCCCGAGCAACGGATGGAGAAGTTTCGCCTTCTCCGATTTCATCCGGGTGCCCTTTCCAGCGCAGAGGACGATCGCGGCGAGATTGCCGCCTGGAGAGAACGAGCTCATCTTTCGGACTGCTTCAAAAGCTCTGCCAGATGCTGCTGCCAAATCTCCGGGAAGGAGTGGGTACCGTGTCCGCGCGTCTTGTCGGTAATCGGCAGAACGACCGCGCGGCCATTCTTCACTCGCTTGATCTCGTTCTCGAGAATGCCCAATTCGGGCGGATTGATCACATCGTCGGCGGAATTGATCGCCAGAAGCGGCGCCCGGATCGTCTCTAGCTTGGGAGAGGGGTCATAATTTCTGGAAGCCTCGATCTGATAGAGCAAGTCGTTGGCGTCCGCTTTCTCGACCCGCCGCGCGACCCAATTCTCCATGAACTGGTCCGCCGAGTCGCGAGTGGGGGATTGCTTTTGCCATTGAAGCGCGCTGCTGCTCATGATCATCAAGATGTGATGAGCGGCGATCAGCGCGCGTGGCTGGGACTTGTATTCTCCCTGTTGCCAGTCCGGATCCCCGCGGATTGAATCGATGATCATCCGGCGCATCATCCGATTTCGGCCAGCAATCTGCACGGGCAGGCTGGCCAAAGGCAAAAGCGCGTCCATGAACTCCGGGTAGGTCTCACCCCACACCCAGCTGTGCATGCCCCCCATCGAGGTGCCCGTCACCAGTCGCAGGTGATTGACGCCCAGCTTCTGGGTGAGGAGCAGGTGGTGGGCGCGCACCATGTCGTCGTACTCATAACGAGGGAAACGCGCGTGAAGGCCGTCGCTGGGCTTGCTCGAGCGGCCGTGTCCAATTCCATCCGGAAGCACGATGAAATAGCGATTGGCATCGAGCAGTTGTCCCGGTCCGAACAACACGCCCGCGAAATTGTCGGTCAAAAATTGATTGGAGGATCCGCCCGTCCCGTGGAGGACGATCACCGCATTGCGCACCTCGCCCTTCTGGTCGCGCTTGGCAGTGCCGAGCGTCTGATAATGGATCCGCAGCTCCGGAAGAACCTCGCCGCTTTTGAATTTGAAGTCCCGGACAACGAACTCGCCCGATTGGGGCGCAGGGTAGCTGGCGGCCCTACCCTGTGCGCTCGCGATCACCAGCAGCAAAACCAGCTTGTATTTCATGCGTCCTCCAACCGCGTCGAAACTAGCAAACTGCTGCCCTGGACGCCCGGACCGTGATTGGAGTACGCCGCCGGGATGTCGAATGAGAACCAGACAGAGAGCTCCTCGAACCACGAATCCTCCGATCCGCAGGCCACCCGGATCGGCAAATTCATCCAGACCTATCACGGGTTTCTTTCCAGTTTCGTGATCGGCGCCGCCGGACTGATCGCCACTTCGATCTGGCAGTTCCGTCAAGCGGAGATCGCCGGGCGCCAGGCAGCCGCACAACAGAAAGTCGCCGAAACCCAGGCCGAGAACAACTGGAAAATCGAGAAGGCGAAAATTCTCGCTCAGAATCTGCAGACGCTCTCGGCCCAGGGCGCCAACAATGTCGAACAGCGCTACGGCGTGCTCCTCTCGTTGACTCGGGGGAACATTCTCGATCCCGAGCTGGCAGTCTCGTATGCCCTCGAACTCGGCAGGGATAACCCGGAGTACATGCGCAGCGTGATGACCAATACGGGCGGGAAGGACTACTGGCGGCTGGCGCGAGCATTCGAGCCAACCTGCCAACAGCGCTACGGAGTGACCAAGCCGAACGACCTGTGTTCGAAGGACAAATTAGCGGAGCGGAGCACTGCAATCGCCGGGATGTTCGCGGACGAAATCGCCGCCGCGTTCGCTCAAGGGAAATTGGGCCCGGCGGCGATGCTTAGCGAGGAACACCAGGTGCAGGCACAGGCGGTCCGACTTTCCTGGTTATTCGCTCCGGCGCTGAACGGTTGGTACGAAAAGCGCTCGTGGAACGAGATCAAACGATTCGAGTCGAGCTCAGAAGGCGCGAAGCTGGTCTCGGCGCTGGTCTTGGCGGCCGCCCGGACCGGAGAGCTGGTCAGCCATGAGGAAGCAAAGAAACTGAACGACTTTCATCTCGAGCGACGGAAATGGCTCACCCAGTACTTGCTCGGAAATGCCTGCGACTCGGATTGCAAGGGCAAGTTGGTGCAAGTGATGTTGACCAGCTACAGCGAGGCACAGGGCGACTACGATCTGCCGATGCGTTCGCTGCTTCAGCAGTCCCGTTCTCACGCCAGTCCAGCCTTTTCGGCGCTTCACGCACGACTGCTGTGGTGCCAGGTCGATTCCGACGATTTGACTCAGCTGCGGGATCGGGTGCTGGTGCCGGAGCTATCGGATCTCCTCGCGAAGAGCGGCAGCCACTCGGAGTCGGCCGACGATCTGATCGACCTATTGGCCCTGGTACCCATCCCCAAAGAGCCCAAGGCCCTCGACGCCTGGAGATCCTTGATCGCGACGATCGAGAAGGGCCCGAATCTATCGCTGGCGAAGCGGTTAAATGATCGCCGCGTCGCCGCCGCCAAAGATCGCAGCTCGCCTCCACCGGCGATGCGCAAAATCACGATGTGCGGAGAACCGAGCGGCACCACTCAGACTTCAACGCGGTAGGACCCTCGGCCCGCCAAGGCCGCCTTATTCGAATGGAGCGGGTAGCTTAAGCGCGGCTAATTTTGGATTGTCCGGCTCTGACCGCTTGCGATTTGCCAGAAAGCGCAGCGTGGAGCCGATCAAAAACAGGGGAAAAGAGACGAAGCTCCACTGGGCGGCCTGATGAACTGTCTCGTATTCTAGCGGATTGATCGAGATCACGATTCGAGTGGACGTGCTCTCTTCGCCCCGATTTGGCTTGTCTTTCCAGGAGCCTGGCTCGGCCTTTGGCGTTTCCACGCGGTCCTCGAAGAAACCAAGCCGGTGGCTTGCACTGAGAGCGGCGGTCGATACCAGGGTCGAGGGTGAAATCCCCAGTGCCGCCGCACCCGCTTGAATCAGCTTCGCCTCGTCCAAGGTGGTCCGGACGGTCACCGTCTTAAACGTGGCCATCGCTGTCCAATCTTAAATCCGAGCGTGCGCGGCTGTAGAGGTAAAAAAAGACCCCCTCCTCGGCTGAGGAGGGGGCCTCACGCGACGCCCAGCACAAGGGGGGGGTGAGCTGAGTGTTCGCGCTCAGTTTTGGCGGCCCTTGCGATTCTTTCCTTCAGTTCTCCTGGAAGACACCGCCGCTGGCCATTCCCAAGCCGGAGAATGGGTCGACCAACGGAACAGCAATGCGATCTCCGGCATAACGCATGGCCTGAATCATTGAGACGAGAATGCACATGCCACGACCTGACTTACTATGTCAAGCCTGAAGCCGCCTGGCGATGCAGACTAATGCACGACTGGTGACTCGTGCACCCTAGGCGATGCGGATCCTCGTGGAGTCTTAGCAGTGCAGGTGGGTATTCGTGAGATCGTCCACGCATTCGCGGTAGGAATCCTGCGCAACCGTCTCCGTCCAAACTGAGTTAACCCCAGCCACTACCTTCAGCTGTTGCGGCGATAGGAGACGCAGCGTTGTTCTAGCTAAGACCAACCTTCTCGTTTTGCGTTCAACCTTCATCTTCCCTCCAAAACTCCCTCGCCCCCCTAAGACTACGACTCTACCATGCCAAAAAACCAATGTTAACGCGTAAGCACACCACGTTCGCTCGCCCTCGCGCTCGTCAGAGTCTCCACCCATCCCTTCAGGGAAGAGGGCTCCGATGGAATGCTGCTCGGATCGCTGGTTCGCCAAAGCCGAATGGTTTTGTCCGCGCCCGCCGAGGCGAGGAACTTGCCATCGGGCGAAAAGCTAATCCGCTTTACATATCCGGAATGGCGGTGAATCGAGAGGGTGATGCCCTTCGAAACATCCCAGAGTCGGACCGTCTGATCGGCGCTTGCCGAGCCCAGCAGTTTTCCGTCCGGCGAAAATGCAATTTGTTCAACCCAGTCCTTGTGGCCCTGCAGCAACGCATCCGGACCTCCAGTCATGGACCAGAGCCTGATCACGCCATCTTCCGCCGCAGTGGCCAGAAACCTCCCGTCCGGAGAGAACTCGGCACTGCGCACGTTGTCGCTGTGTTGAAAGGCTCTGTTGGTGCCATTGAGGAGATTCCAAAGGCGCGCGGTGTGGTCGCGACCGGCCGAGGCAAGAAACTGCCCGTCTGGTGAAAATGTTAGGCGTGAGATGAATCCCTGATGACCCTGGAGCGGCCTGCTCGCACCCGTCGAGACGTCCCACAAACGGACGATCCCATCCGCGCCCGCAGAAGCGAGTAACTCTCCTTTGGGTGAGAACATGACGGTGTGAACTTCACCCTCGTGTCGGCGGTAGACCTGGCTCTGGCCGGAATTGACGTTCCAGAGCCTCACCGTGCCGTCCACGCTGGCGGAGGCCACTGTCGTGCTATCGGGCGAGAACGCGACGTCCCAGACTGCATTTTCGTGACCGATCAACGTTCGGCCGTGCCCGCTCGGCACGTCCCAAATGCCGACCGTATTGTCCCAACTGGCGGACGCGAGTTTCCGGTTGTCCGGCGAAAATGCCACCCGATAGACCAGAGCTCGGTGCCCCACGAGAACTTTGCTTTCGCCGGTCCCGACATTCCACAATCGGATCGAGCCATCGCGCGCACCGGACGCGATCAGCTTGCCGTCCGGTGAAAACGCCATGTCAATCACGCCGTCACCGTGGCCCCTGAAAATTCGCTCGAAGCTGGACGGCGCCGACCACACGCGAGTGGTCTTGTCCCAACTGGTCGAGGCGAGCGCTTTGCCATCCGGCGAAAACAGAACCTGGGCGACCCCAGCTGCGTGTCCCCGAAGAACCTGGATTAGCTCCATTCGCTGAGCATTCCAGATGCCCACCAGGCCATCCTCGCCTCCAGAGAGCAGCAATTTGTCGTCCGGCGAGAAGGCCACCGACTTGACCGGTTGGCTGTGCGCTCGAACCGAATGGACCGTGTTTCTCTCCAAATCCCAGAATCGCACCGAGCCATCGTCCGCCGCTGCGGCGAGCAGGTTATCGCTGGCGGAAAAAGCGACGTCCCAGAGTTTCTCAGATCCATGTTGCAGCACTCGCGGTAGGCCCGTAGCCGTATCCCACAGCCGTAGCGAACCATCCAAGCTGGTCGAGGCCAGCCGATCACCACGATGCGAAAAGGTCAGCGCCCGCACCCGTCCCTCGTGCCCGCGGAACAGTTTTGGCTTGCCGGTGGCGAGATCCCAGACCCTGATGGTGTCATCCCAGCCTGCCGAGGCCAACGACCGCCGATCGGGGGAAAACGAGACGATCGAAACGGTGGCTTGGTGCCCGCGAAGAACCTGCTTCAGCGCCAGCTCACGGGTGGACCAAACGCGAACCGTCTTGTCCGCACTCGCCGATGCCAACAGCGCCCCATCCGACGAAAGCGCGATGTCGCTGATCGCCCCTTCGTGGCCCCAAAGGGCTCTGACGCTGCCGTTGGACAAGGACCAAACATGTACCATCGCGCCGTCGGCGTCGAAGAAGAACAGCATTCCGCCATCCGGCGAAAACAGCATTTTTGCAACCGGTTGAAGGTGCTCGAGGGAATGCACGATTCCCCCGGTACGAAGCTCGCGAATTTCGACGGACTTGGTATCGGCCGTGGCGATCATCGAGCCGTCGGGAGAAAAAGCAGCGCGCGCGGAGCTCTTGATGACGTGTTGGGCCACTCCGGCGCTTTGAGCTTCCACCACCACATCGCGCGCGGCCTGCCAATCCGCGCCATCCACGGGATACCTCTTTATCCAGGTCAGCGCGGCCGTGGGATCCTTGTCGAGGGAGGATCTGGCTTGGACCAGCAGAAGCTCGTTCCGACTCGCCTCGGTTAATCTCTCGTGAATCAACCGGCGGGCGCTGACCAAGCCCATCGCAGTAAGCAAGGCCAAGCACACCCCACCCACTGCAACCGTGAAGTGATTGCGGCGCACCCATCTTCGAACCAGGTTGTACGAGGAGTAGGGGTGGGCGCTGACCAGTTGTCCGGTCTGGAATCTCCTCAGATCTTCGGTGAGCTGTTTCGCAGTGGGGTATCGGTGGCTCACGTCCCGGGCCATCGCCTTGTCCACGATCGTGACGAGGTCGTCCGGCACTCCCCGCGCGCGCCGCTGGAGTGGAACCGGCGGCCCCTGGATCACCTTCTCCATGATCTCCGACGAATTCGGACCATCGTACGGAGGCACGCCGGCGAGAAGATGATAGAGCATCGCGCCGATCGCGTAGACATCGGCGCGTTCGTCCACTTCCTTGCCTTCCGCCTGTTCGGCGGGCATGTACTCCGCGGTCCCCAGTACCGCGCCGGTAATCGTTAGCCGGCCATTGCCTTCCCGACGGCTGATGGAAACGGATCGTCGGGTTGGCGCTGGGCTTGGGCTGGTTGGATCGGCCAGGTCGACGGCGAGGCCCCAATCAATCACCACCGTCTCACCAAAGGCTCCAATCAGCACGTTGGCAGGGTTTAGGTCGCGGTGAATGATCCGCTGGCTGTGGGCGTAAGAAATCGCATCCGCGACTGCAATCACGTTCGGAAGCAGCGCGAGGCGCTCCTGGAGCGTCTTTTTTTCCTCGATTAGCTCGGCCAGGGATCGGCCCGAGACCATCTTCATCGCGTAGTACGGCTTTCCCGACGAGGCCCATCGACCGAGATCTTGGATCGGGATGATCGAGGGGTGCTGCAACCGGGCGATGATCAGCGCCTCGCGCATAAAGCGCGTTTCCTCGTCTTCGTCGGGCCGCAATAGCTCCTTCAGCGCAACCTTCCGCTTAAGGCGCGTGTCGATTGCCTTGAGAATGCGACCCAAACCTCCACGGGCATGCTCGCCGAGAACCGAGTAGCGTTCGTCGTCGGACTTCCCTTCGGTGCTTTGATTCGAATCCGTCGGTTCAGGCGATTTCAATTCGCTTGGACGGCGCGCACGAGATTCAGTCGTGCGTCTGGCCCGCTGTGGAGCCCGAAAATTGAATTCGCTCACCTGGAAACCCCACCTGTTCCGAGAGAGTCCGCGGCACTCTATCGGACGAAAAAATCGAGTCAACTACATACGGCGCCTAACGTTTGGCGTGTTCCATCGAGTCAAAGGTTCATTTTCCGTCGCTCGCGGCAGACTCCTGGCCGACCAGATATTCCATCATCTTGTTAACATTCATCGTCGATACGTTAGCGCTGGGCACCAACAGAATTTTCTTCTCGCCGAACTGCTTCGCGAGCTGGATTCTCACGTAGGCGTCGCCCCCGAGCTTGTCCAACGCCTGCGCCTCCTTCCGGGTGGACTCCGCTTCTGCCTGAGCGCCCGCAATCAGCGCCTTGGCCTTGTTCGATTGAGTTTGGTAATAGCCATCCGCCTCGTTGCGGATCCGCCCCGCTTCCCCCAGGGCGTCCTCTTTTTTCCTGTTCCATTCCGCGCGCTTGGCCTGAAGCTCACTCTGCTTTTGAACGGTCATGTTCTTCTGCTGCTCACTCAACGTTTGGACGTCCGCTTCGGCCTGCTTTTGTGCATCGATCGCGGCCTGGTATTCCGGATCAAACCGATGCTGCTGTACCTGAAGCAGATCCACGATGATCCCGAAAGGTTCCAGTTCTTTGGTCAGTTCCTCGCGCGCATGCGCCGCCGTCTTGTTCTTCACCGTCACGTGGTAGTACTCCTCGCTCGTGATCTCGTTGAACACGTCGCGGATTACCGAGCGAGCGACCGGCCGTACTAGCCGCTCTTTGATCTCCCCGATGGTCTGACCCACGCTGGAAACGATGAACGCCGCCTTTTGCGGATCCAATCGCCACATCAAGTTCACGTCGATATGGACGTTGTTACCATCTCTGGTTTTGAAGGTGATGTCGTCCGGCACCGGTCGGTCGCCCTCGGTTGCGCTGGCATTCATCAAGAGGTTCTGTTGGGAGATTGGTAGCCGGTTCCAGCTGTTGACCACCGGCATGACCAGGTACACCCCGCCCGGCTGATAAACTTGCTGATAACCGCGCTTCTCCACGATCCCGAGAAGGTTGGTTCGGACTCCCACCTCGGTTGACGAAGTGGACTCACAACCGCAGAGCAACACGACCGTGAGGGGAAGCACCAGCCAACGGAGCAGGGCAAGGTCGATTTGCAGCCAACTCATCGCTTCGCCTCCTTGGTTCTCGAAACCCCGACCGGACCCCCTGGGCTGAGGCCAATCAGGGACCAGCTCTGCCGGATGAAAGCGATGTACTGCTCGGGGGTCATCACCGCCGAGGTGATGTTGTCGAACATCTTCGCCGTCTGAAGAGCCACCACATACCGTCCCCCTGGACTGTTCAAGGCATCCGCTTTGAGCCGCTTGGCCTCCGCGGCGGCAAAGCCGTATTCCTTGTCGGCCCTGGCTCGGTTCTGACTGGCGTAGAGCTCTGCTTCCGCGCGGATCTTGGAGATCTCCGCATTGACCTCCGACTCCGCGATCGTGATTGCAGCGTTACCCTTTGATTCGATCTGTTGCAGTTTGGCGCGCTCGTCGTTGACCAGTCCCGCCTTGCGGTTTTTCTCCGCCAACTGAACCGCCACTTTCTTGTCATGAAGGGACTTTTCATAATTCGGCGCGTAGGTGTAGCTACCGAGCAAGAGCTTCTCTGCTTTGAATCCGCGCACCGCGAACTTCTCCTTGAGGAAGTCCTCCGCTTCCTTGATCCGAGCAATTCGCTCTTTCTCGTCATAGAAGGATTCGGCATTCATCTTTCCGAGCGTGGACAACACCCCGTTGCGGAACGTGTTGACCACGAAGCCCTCCACGTAGAGCGATCCCCAACCGAAATCCTTGGCCACCCGCACCGGGTCGGCGATCGAGTACAGCAGCGTGATGTCGGCGATGACCGAGTAGCCGTCCGAGGTTTGGACGGTGAACGCCTCCAGCGGCAAGTGCGCTGTCTCGATAAGCAGCTTTCGGCGCTCATCGAAGTATTCGTCCACTTTGCGGGCAACCGTTGTGGTCTTTGCCTTCGACCGCGCCTCCTGTCGATCATTGCTCGCTTCGAGAATCTGAACTCCCCGTGGGAAGGCATGCATCGTCACTCCTGGGCCGAGAAAGTAAAGACCCGGCCCGTAAACGCGAGCCTCAATCCCAGTGCTGATCCCGAAGCGCTGCTGCTGCACTCCGTACTCGTTCGGAAGCACCCGAGTGGTACAGGAGCCATACAAAATTGCCACGATTACCGCGCCGAGCAGCGCCAGCAGAAGAAAGCGAGTCGACGTCACCTTCAGCCGCTGCAGCGCCGCGCTCTTGCCGACAATTTCGACCATCAGTGAACCCTCCCTTTGCCCAGCTTGGCCCCGCTGGCGGTGCCCTCCTTGTGCTCCGTTTCTGCAACCGGGACGATCTCCCCCGTCGTTTCCGATGAGAGGAGGTAGGCCATATCAATTCGAGCCAACTCGTCCTCGGTACGCTCGACGATCATATTGAGCTTTTCCTCGTAACGGCGATTCGACCAGTACCGGCGTAGGTCCGGAAAAAAGAGGCCCGCGAGGGCAAAAGGAAGAATCCATTCCTTGGACCACAGCGGAATGAATGGCGCCCAGACCACGAAGCTGCCGACCACAATCCCAGCCACACAGCAGCCGACGCGCTCGAGTCCATGAAGACCTTCGCGGGTAAGATAGAAGTCGTTTCGCTCGCGGTTGATGAAGCGAAACGCTTCTTGAGCATAGGCCGGGATCACCACTCGGCGAATCAGCCCATCCAACTCCTCGAGGAACGCTTCCGCCGGGGCGCCACTGAGGTGTGGCTTTGCTGAGCAAACCGACTCCTTGAGGCGCGGCCATTCCTGCTCATAGATTTCGGTGAAATACTTCTTCACCGCTGATTCGCCCCAGCGCAAAATGTCGTCGGTCAGCCCCGGCCGGCAGTTTTCAAACGTTTGAAGAAGGCTGTCGAGAACGCCGCCGAGAAAGCTCAAGCTCGCGCGTTGGCGGCGCAGGA
>Ga0099830_10001008_pt1 | contig 13706 bp, 12 predicted proteins | sample CZO8metaG_4_FD_79337 | JGI IMG/M metagenome (GOLD analysis project Ga0099830, IMG submission 79337) | Vadose zone soil microbial communities from the Eel River Critical Zone Observatory, Northern California, USA - CZOApr15con2H3.8 metaG | ecosystem: Environmental > Terrestrial > Soil > Vadose...
CAGGTGGCGGTCGACAAGAAGGAGAAGATTATCGTCGGCGTGAACGACTTTGTTACCGAGGAAAAGCCGCTGGACACTTTGCAGATTGATGAGAGTGTCGCGCACCGGCAAGGCGCACGCTTGCGACAGTTTCGGCCCGAGCTCTCGAATCACCAAGTCGCGCGCCGGCTGGGGGCGTTGAGCAAAGCGGCGCAAGGCACCGAGAATTTGATGCCATACATTTTCGACGCGGTAAAATCCTACGCCACACTCGGTGAAATCTGCGACGCCATGCGCGAAGTTTTCGGCACCTACGAAGAAATCGCCATCACCTGACCGCCTTCATGCCAGAGAAAAAAATACGAGTTTTGATTGCGAAGCCGGGGCTGGATGGGCACGACCGCGGCGCTAAGATCATTGCGCGGGCGCTGCGCGATGCGGGCATGGAGGTGATTTACACCGGATTACGGCAGACCCCGGAGATGATTGCGTCGGCGGCCGTGCAGGAAGACGTCGACGTGATTGGCCTCTCGATTCTCTCTGGGGCGCACAACACACTTTGCCCGCAGCTGATGAGCTTGCTGCACGACAAAGGCATGAACGACGTGACGGTGGTCCTCGGAGGGATCATCCCCGAAGCGGACATCCCGGCTTTGAAGAAAGCCGGTATCGCCGAGATTTTTCTCCCCGGGACATCAACCCAGGACATTGTGGAATTCATTCACAAACGCGTCGCCCATTAAATCGATCATCTCTTATTGGACATAGCTGATTCCAGGTAGCCGCGCGACATTATTTCTTGCCCCCGTCTTTGCGACGCTGGTCATATTTCTGCCGCGCCCCGCGGTGCAGCAGCTTGACGCGCTCCTTCTCTTGCTTTTGTGCTTCGGGATCGACCTTGCGGCGGAGAAATTCCTGCTCGCGCTCCAGTTTGCGCTGATTCTCCAGGCGATTCTGGTCGAGGCGCCCTTCAGCGATGGCCGCTTGCACCGCGCAGCCCGGTTCGGTGGTGTGCCCGCAATTGCCGTATTTGCATTGCGCCGCGAGCTCTTCGATGTCGGAAAACGCCTCCTCCACGCCTTCGGCCGCATCCCACAACTGCAATTCGCGCAAACCCGGCGTGTCAATGAGCAGCGCGCCGCCGGGAAGCGCGAACAGCTCGCGGCTGGTCGTTGTGTGCCGGCCGCGGCTGTCGCTCCCGCGCACTGCTTGCACAGCTTGCGCGTCGCGCTGCAGGAAGTGATTTACCAGCGTCGACTTCCCTACCCCAGACGAGCCCAGCAGCACAATCGTCTGCCCAGGCGCAAGGAAGTCGTCCAACGCGTCCAGGCCGTCTCCGGTGCGTGCGCTCACTGCAAAAATCGGAACGCCCGCGGCGATGCTTTCGACCTCCGCAACACGAGCCGCGACATCGCCGCAATCGTCCGACTTATTGAGCACGACGATCGACTTCGCGCCGGACTCAAAGCATTGCGCCAGATATCGTTCCAGGCGCCGCACGTTGAAGTCGCCATCCAGCGCCATCACCACGAATGCCGTGTCCACGTTCGCGGCAATCACCTGCTCTTCCAGGCGCCGCCCGGCCACTTTGCGCACGAACTTGCTGCGCCGAGGCAGCACCTTGTGGATCAGCGGCCGCCCGCCGCCGCTTAACTTTTCCGCCGCAACCCAGTCTCCTACCGCCGGCCAATCCCCGCCCGCTTGCGCGCCAGCGCGCAGCGTGCCGGAAGCCTCCGCCCAGCACTCCGCAAAATCTCCGGCAACGCGCCAAAGCCCGCGCTGCTGGGAAACGACCCTTGCGGGCAGCCACTCCTCTTGCTCGCGCCCCTGCCACAACACCACAAAATACGAATTCCATCCCAATCTCTTCAAAGACACTGGATCTTCTCCCATAGCGCGGAAAAGCAGCGCGTTTGCTTCGCATGCACTTGTGTAGAAATCAGTTGAAAAGGGAGCAACTCAAATGGAGAAGGTGTGCTAACTGCGGCCCGAAAGCTTGCTGAAGGCACACCATCTCCTCGGGACTTCGACCGAGGTGATCACAGGCGCCTCCTGAAAAGCGATGGTGCACATCGCACCGGCAACTGCATTGTAGAGATCACCGGCGGAGCCGTCAACAACTTGCTCCGCGATATTTTGCACTTCACAAACGACAAGGCCGAACGCTTGGAGCGTTCGGCCTAGTTAGAGGGTAGTGCCGTGAAACTACGGATGTTCGGGCTTGCTGCGATCCGGCTTGCCGTGTTCCGGCTTGTTGTTGGAATGCGGCGCGTTTTCATGCGGCGCATTGGAATGCTGCGAAGGCCCGCGGTCAGCGCGCGCGTTGCCTTGCGTTTCGCCGGGACCTTGCGCTCTCGAGCGTGAAGCATCTGGCACCGGCCGCACTTCCCTCGCCTCTCGCGCATTGTTGTTGGGATGGCCGGAGTTCGGCCTGGAGGCCGCGCTATCTCGACTCACCGCGTTCGCCGGACGATCATTCCGGCCGACGCTCTTGCTCGCCGCAGGCGCATTTCCGACGGGGCGATCCCCGCGACGATCATCTCGGCGTTCCTCTGGACGATCCCCACGATGACCGCCTTCCGGCCGGCTCCCGGTTTCGGCGCGAGCCGCTACCACCCCGTGGCCGCGAAATTCTCCCGGTCGGGCGCTAGCCGCAACGTTTGGCCTTCCGTGGTTCACGGATGCGAATTGTTCGCGGTTGCTCCTTGCGGCATTTTCGTGACGCATTTGCATCTCTGTGGCGCGCACGTGATGCTCGCGTTCGGCCCTCATTTCCTCTCCGGTCGCACGAGCGTTCACGCCGCCATTTCCGCCGTTAAAGCTCACGCGATTGATGGTCGTGTTGTTGATGACCGTACGGTTGTAGGTGTTGTGAATCACCGTGACGTTCACGTTGGTTACGGAGCGGTTGTAGGCGAATTCTCTGCCGCGCCACTCTCCACCAACAAAGCCGACTCCGGTGTATCCATAACCATAGTTAATGCCGCCGTAGAAGCCGACATGAGGTCCCCAGTAGCCGGCGTGCCACAAGTAAACACCTTCCGCAAAACCCCAATAACCCGGCGTCCAAAGAAAACCAACCTCCGGCGCCATCACCCACGTTCCGGGCACCCAGTAATAACCGTCGTCACCATAAGCCCAATATCCGGGAGTCCAGATATAGCCAGGGCCGGGGCAAATCGGCTGGGCGTACACCGGCAGCACGGGAGGCCCGATTCGGACCGAAATGCCTACCGCTATTTGTGCGTTGGAAGCCGCGGGCATGCCCACGATCATCGCGGCAAGCAGCAGGAGCCCAACAAATCTCAGGATTCGCATCACTCTCACCTCTCTGATGCAGCGTTCTTCGCGCTCAAATTACCTTGCTAAATGCGCAAAATCAGGCCCATACCGTCTTGATTGTATAAACACATTTTTAGCAGAAAAGTTGTGCTGCCGGGAGGCGAGCGCCCGGTTGTGCGCCTTATGGGTAACACTCAGGAAACGAAGATAGCGGCTGCAGAGTGTTGAAGGATTGGCGCCCTCGCAGTATGACTGCAGAGACCGTATACTGTGACGTTTGCGGCGCGCTGCGTTTATCTGTCGCGCATCGCTTTGCGCCGCTACTTCCGCGTGAGGTCTGTGAGTGGCTGCCTCGATTCTCAAAACGAACGTAAATACGAAGTCGCCCGAATTTGAGAAGAACACCCGCCGGATGATTGACCTCGTCACGCAAATCAAGAACGAAGAAGAGCAGATTGCATTGGGTGGCGGCGCGAAAGCCATCGAATCGCAGCACAAAAAGGGGCGACTGACCGCGCGCGAACGCATCGCCAGGCTGATCGATCCCGGCTCGCAATTTTTTGAGCTGGCCGTTTACGCTGCGCACGAAATGTATGAAGAGTGGGGCGGCGCGCCTTCGGCGGGAACGATCACCGGGCTCGCGCGCGTCTGCGGGCGCACGTTCATGATCATCGCCAACGACGCCACGGTGAAAGCCGGCGCGTTTTTTCCGATGACCGCGAAGAAAGTGATTCGCGCACAGAACATCGCGATCGACAATCACATCCCCACGATTTATCTGGTCGATTCCGCAGGGATCTTTCTTCCTTTGCAGGAAGACGTGTTTCCGGATACCGACGATTTCGGCCGCGTTTTCCGCAACAATGCGGTGATGAGCGCGATGGGCATTCCGCAACTTGCCGCCATCATGGGCATGTGCGTGGCGGGCGGCGCTTATCTGCCGGTGATGTGCGATCACGTCCTAATGACCGACGGCTCAGGCCTGTTTCTTGCCGGGCCGGCGCTGGTACAAGCCGCCATCGGGCAGAAAACGTCCGCGGAAGAGCTGGGCGGCGCCAAAATGCACGCGCAGATCAGCGGCACGGTGGATTTTCGCGAGCCCGACGACGACGCGTGCATCGCGCGGATTCGCGCGTTGGCCGACAAAATGGGCGCTGCGAACCCAGCCCCGTTCAGTCACGTCGCTTCCAAGCCGCCACTCTATTCCGCCGAGGAGATGTACGGGATTTTTTCCGGTGATCCGGCCAAGCAATACGATATGCGCGAAATCATCGCGCGCATTGTGGACGCAAGTGAGTTCGAGGAGTATCGCGCGGACTGCGGCGAGACGGTGCTTTGCGGCTACGCGCGCATCGGCGGCTGGGCAGTCGGGATCGTCGCCAACCAGAAAAAGCACGTGCAGACGTTGGCGCGCGGCTCGGATCAGAAGCGCATGGAATTCGGCGGCGTGATTTACACGGAGTCCGCGGAAAAAGCCGCGCGCTTTATTCTGGACTGCAACCAGAACCGCATTCCGCTGATTTTCCTGCACGACGTCAACGGGTTCATGGTCGGCAAAGACGCGGAGTGGAGCGGCATCATCCGCGCGGGCGCGAAAATGGTGAACGCCGTCGCAAATTCGGTCGTGCCAAAGATCGCCGTGATCTGCGGCGGCAGCTTTGGCGCCGGACACTACGCCATGTGCGGCAAGGCTTACGACCCGCGCTTTATTTTTGCGTGGCCAACGGCGCGTTACGCTGTCATGAGCGGAGACGCCGCTGCAGGAACTCTCGTCGAGATCAAGCTGAAGCAGCTCGAACGCGAGGGCAAAAAAGTCGACCAGAAAGCCAAAAAAGAGCTGTACGAATCCGTGCGCGCCACCTACGAGCGTCAAACCGATCCGCGCTACGCCGCTGCCCGCCTCTGGGTCGACGCCATCATCGACCCCGCGCACACCCGCGACGCCCTCATCCAGGCTCTTGAAGCCGCTGCCCTAAACCCCGAGATCCGCGAGTTCAAAACCGGCGTGTTGCAGACTTGATGAGAAAACGCGGAGCCATTGTTATTCTGGTTGCGATGCCAGCGTGGATTTACGTTGTGCGCTTCTTCATCGAAGTCAGGAGAACTCCGTTTGGGTTCGGCGGCGTTTCCTATCCCGCCAGTCGTGAAAGCTGTCGAGACGCTTCCTTTGCTGCTGACGCTAATTGGAATCTGCCTCTTTGCGTCTGATTTCATCCTATGGAGAAAAAGAAGTACGTGACGACACCAATTGAGATCATCGAGTGCCCACGGGATGCATGGCAAGGACTTACAGATCTTATTCCGACCGAACTTAAAGTAGAGTACCTGAAAGAACTGGTGCTGGCCGGATTTCGGCACATTGACGCGGTGAGTTTTGTTTCACCCAAACATGTCAAGCAAATGGCGGACAGTGAAGAAGTGATGGCGCAACTCAGCGCTTCCCTTCCCGCTGCTACCGAGCGTCTCGAAATCATAGGCATTGTCGTGAATGAAAAAGGACTCGAGCGGGCGCTGGCGACTCCCGGCGTTACCACGATCGGGTATCCGTACTCGATCTCGGCGTATTTTCGACGGGCCAATGCCAATATGACTCGCGAGGAATCGCGCGCCCTCGTGGAAACGCTAAAGAAGGAGACCGCGGCGGCAAATCGCGGCTTGGTTATTTACATCTCCATGGCCTTCGGCAATCCTTATGATGAACCGTGGGGGCCGGAGATTGTGCAGGACACGCTGGACTGGCTGAAAGATGTTCGCGTGCGCACCGTTTCGCTGGCGGACACGGTGGGCACCGCCTCCCCGGAACTGGTGGGCAACCTGTTTCGCCAGGTGAAGGACCACGTTGCGGGAATCGAGCTGGGCGTTCATCTGCACAGCCGGCCGGAGAACGCGGAAGCCAAAATCCTCGCCGCGTACGAGGCCGGATGCCGGCGCTTCGACAGCGCGCTGACAGGACTTGGCGGCTGCCCCTTTGCGGGAGACAATCTAGTCGGCAACATCGCCACGGAGCAGGTGCTCGCGGCTTTGCGCAAAGCGGGCGCCGATCCGGGCATAGACAACGCGCGGCTAACCAAAGTCCTGGCCATGACCAACGAGATTCGCGCGAAATACGCGCACGCGCCACTTTTGAATTAGCGAGGCTTCTGCCATGCACTCCACACTGATTCTCGAATTCAGCGGCGAAATCGCCAAGATCACGCTGAACCGCCCCGAAAAACGCAATGCCATCAACACGCAAATGATTGCGGAGCTGCAGACGGCGCTGGACACCATCGAAAAAAGCCACTCGCGCGTGGTGATCGTCACCGCAGCAGGCACGTCTTTTTGCGCCGGCATGGATCTGGAGATGCTCGCCGCCATCGCGAAACAATCTCCCGCGGAAAATCAGGACGATTCGCGGCGCATCGCCAAAATGCTCCGTCGCATCTGGAGTTTTCCGCGCCCGATGATCGCGGCCGTGAACGGACCTGCGTACGCGGGCGGCTGCGGCATCGCTACACTCTGCGATTTCACGCTGGCAACGCCCGACGCTAAGTTCGGCTACACCGAAGTGAAAATTGGATTCCTACCCGCCATCGTTTCCGTTTTTCTGACACGCCAGATCGGCGACAAGCGCTCGCGCGATCTCCTGCTGACCGGGCGCATCATCGAAGCGGCGGAGGCAAAGGAATTCGGCATGGTGACGGAGGTGGTCCCCGCCGAGCGATTGCAGGAGCGCGCTTTCGAGCTCGCGAACGACCTGATCGCCGCAAGTCCGAGCAGCTTGACGCGCGCGAAACACCTGTTAACCTCGGCAGCCGCGGCCGGCGTGGATCACGACCTGGAGCGCGCCATTCTGGAAAACGCGCGCATCCGCTGCACGCCCGACTTCAAGGAAGGCGTGGCGTCGTTTCTGGAAAAACGCAAGCCGGTCTGGCACGGCAAGCCGGAATAGTCGATCTCATGCAAACCTTCGAGCATCACGACACCACAGTACGAGTGCGCTACGCGGAGACCGACCAGATGGGTGTGGTCTATCACGCGAACTACCTGATTTGGTTTGAGGTGGGTCGCGTGGAGCTGATGCGCGCGCTGGGCATCGAATACAAGCGCATGGAGATCGAAGACGATTGCCATATCGTCGTCGCCGATGTCCGCTGCCGCTACCATTCCTCCGCGCGCTACGACGAAGTGCTGCTCGTGCGCACGCGCATCGCGGAGTCGCGAAACCGCACCATTCGATTTTCCTATGAGGTCTTTCGCGACACCGATCGCGAGTTGCTTGCGGTCGGCGAGACGCTGCACGTGATTTGCGGCAGCAACGGCAAGCCCAAGCTTTTGCCGGAAAAATATCGGGCCATTCTGGGGACGGCGTCGCCGGCGGCAAGCGCAATTCGGAGCAATTCATGACCATTGCCCTGAGCGGCAACGACCTCACGTTCGAGCAGTTGTACGCCGTCGCCTTGCGTGGCGAGAAAGTAGCGCTCGCGCCGCATGCCGTCGAGCGCATGAAGGCGTCGCGTGCGGTGGTCGATCGCGTGGTAGCTTCGGGCGCCACGGCCTATGGGATCAACACCGGGTTCGGCAAGCTCGCCACCGTGCGCATTTCCAGCGAGCAGGTGCGCCAGCTTCAGGTGAACCTCGTGCGCTCGCACGCTTCGGGCGTAGGCCCGCCGCTGAGCGAGCCGGAGACGCGTGCGATGATGCTGTTGCGCGCCAATGCGCTGGCCAAAGGCTTGAGCGGCATCCGTCCTGTTGTCGTGGAAACGCTTTGCGCCATGCTGAACGCCGGAGTGCATCCGGTGATTCCCTCGCAAGGCTCCGTGGGTGCATCCGGAGATTTAGCGCCGTTGGCACATCTCGCGCACGTCGCGATTGGCGAAGGCCGTGCCGTCTATTGTGGTGAAGCGATGGCCGGAGCGGAGGCCATGCGCCGCGCCGGCGTCACACCGGTCCCATTGGAAGCTAAAGAAGGACTATCGCTGCTTAACGGCACGCAAGGGATGCTCGCGTTGCTGAGCCTCGCTCTCCGCGATGCCGACGTGCTGGTGGACACCGCGGACGTGGCCGCAGCCCTTTCGCTGGACGCCCTGCGCGGAAGCCCCGGCGCATTCGACGCCCGCATCATGCACGCACGGCCGTACACCGGCGCCGCGATGACCGCGCGCAACCTCGCGCACTTGAACGAAGGCAGCCAGATTCGGGAATCGCATCGCTCCGCGGATAAAGACACGCGCGTGCAGGATGCGTACAGCTTGCGCTGCACGCCGCAGGTGCATGGGGCGGTGCGCGATTCGCTGGCGCAAGCGCGCGAGATGGCCGCCGTGGAACTGAACAGCGCCACGGACAATCCGCTCGTATTCGTCAGCGACGGCAGCGGCGACATCATCAGCGGCGGAAATTTTCACGGCCAGCCCCTGGCGATGGCCGCGGATCAAGTCGCAATCGCGATCGCCACGCTCGGAGGAATTTCCGAGCGGCGCATCGAGCAGATGACCAATCCGCTGACCAGCATGCTGCCGGCGTTTTTGACGCCGGAGCCGGGAATAAACTCCGGGTTTATGATCGCGCAGGTAACCGCGGCGGCGCTCACCAGCGAAAACAAAGCGCTCGCCGTCCCGCATTCGGTGGACTCGATTTCAACTTCCGGCAACCAGGAGGACTACGTCTCCATGGGCATGAGCGGAGCGCGCCGCCTGGACCGCATGCTGCAGAACCTGCGCCACACCGTCGCCATCGAGCTGCTCTGCGCCTGCCAGGGCATCGATCTGTTGGCACCGCTGCAAACGGGCCCGTTAGCGAAGAAGGCCTATGAAGCGGTGCGCGCAAAATCCGCCAAGATCGTGCAGGACCGCCCGCTCGCACCAGAGATTGAGGCGGTCTCCGCGCTAGTCGCCGTCGGCGCGTTCTCCGCAATTCTCCATTAGCTAGCGGAGCTTCGACAGCGAACGGCGTAGACCATCGCAGTCATGCGTTCTGCTCGCGGGAGAGATACCGGCCATCCGTCTTAAGGAAGGGTTTGCGCGCCAAAGCGCGGCGCCTGGCGGCTTTGTACCTGGCTGTTTGCATAAATAGATTTTCCCGCATACGCGCTTACTGCGCCAGTGCGGAGCGCAAGAACGTCAGCATCCGGTAACCAGCGAGGTGGCTGAACGGCGGTAGCTCCAGCGAATAGTGCCCGCAGTGTAGGGCCAGCGTGCGTGGATGCGCGTTGTGGCGTCGAAGCGCGGCAAGCATCTGCTCGGTCAAGGCAGGCAAAAATGTAGGATCATACTTGCCATATACCATGAACGCGTTCTTCCCCGCTCCCAATCCGCGCTCCACATAGGGCATAGGGCTGACCGGCGCCCAATATTCGCGCAGCTCGTCCACCGTGACATGCTCGCGCAAGCTCTCCCACACGTGCGTTGTCGTCATCCCTTGGCTGACAACGTCGGCAAAATAGGTTGAAACATGGAAGAAGCCGCCTGCCCGCACGGCGGGATCGTGCACCAGTGTGATATAGCCGACAGAGGAGCCAATGCTGGTCCCCAGAATGCCCAACCGGGAAAACCCCTGCTGCTCCAGCCAGCGCAGACAGCGCCGCGCGTCTTGGACCGCTTGCCGGTTGGCCTGCAACGTGAGCCCGATATTCGGTCCCACAAGTTGGTCAGCGCGTTCGTGACCCCGCACCATGCGGCGATCGTGAAACGGCAGGCTCATCTTCAGCGCGCTAATTCCGATGCGCTGGAGCCACTCGCCCAAACCGCGCTGCCCGTGCCACTGGGCGTTCCAGTTGGGCAGGATCAGCACCGCCGAGCCTCGCCTGCGCGCCGGAAAGAACTGCGCGTGAACCGTGTTGTTTTCGGGCCAGGGCGACTCGATGGAACTGGTAAAGGTCAGAACGTTTTCGTCGTCGAGCCGGTAATCGGTCGCCGGCGTAGTGCTGTACCACTGCTGGCTGTTCTCGATTGCCCGCTGCGCATACTCGCGCAGGAATTCCGCGGGATCGGGATGCTCGGTAGGGCCGCCGATGTGCTCCAGCCCCCAGGCAAAGGGCCGCACCAGACGGTTGTCGTCCGTTTTCCAGCGGCGCTGCTCATAGCGATGAATGCGGCGTGCAAACCAGTTCATAGGGACGTTGACACTAAACAGTTTACCGTTAACAGCGCGAAGAGAAAACCAGTGACGAGAAACCGCACGTGTTAGGCATCGGACACTGACAACGAGCGGGTGCGTTGAGGGCGGGGGAGCGGGTGTGGCACATTGCATACAGAGGCTCTGAGCGACGCAAACCTTGGTCATCGCTTTCATTTTTTTCTTCGGTATCGTGATTGGCAGCTTCCTGAACGTCTGCATCTTGCGGATTCCGGAAGACCTTTCCATCGTTGCGCCGGCTTCGCGGTGCCCCTGGTGCCAAACCCTCATAAATTGGTACGACAACGTGCCGGTCTTCGGTTGGCTTTGGCTACGCGGTAGGTGCCGCACCTGCGGCTTGGAAATTTCTCCGATGTATCCCGTGGTTGAATTAGCAACCGGCCTTCTCTTCGTAGCCTGCTACCTGGAATTTGGGCTCACGCAAACCGCCGTCAAGTGGCTGTTTTTTACCTGCCTGCTCATCGTGCTCACGATTACCGACCTGCGCGTACGCCTCCTTCCCGACTTGGTGAACTGGCCCGGCTTCGTCGCCGGGCTCTTCTTCTCGGCAATCGTGCCGCCCGACGATCGCTCCGCCGTTTTCTTGTACGCCACCGTGTTCCATCGAACGCCGCCTCGACCGGTCCAGGGCCTGCTCGACGCACTTCTGGGCGCAGCGTTCGGCAGCTTTCTGCTCTGGGCCGTGGCGACACTCTACAAGCGGGTTCGCGGCCGCGAAGGCATGGGCATGGGCGACGTCAAAATGATGGCCATGGTGGGAGCATTTCTCGGCGTGCGCGGAGCGTTCCTTACCATCCTGCTGGGGACGCTGCTGGGAACGCTGGTCGGCGTCACCATCGTCGTTGCGCTCTACGCCACGGGGTGGCAGCAGAGATTAGCCGAGCGCGCCAGCCGTCGCCGCCTTGGCAGCATAAACGCTCTACGCTGGACAATCGCCAGCCAATATCAACTCCCGCTAGGAACGTTCCTGGGAATTGCCGCGCTGCTGGTCGTGTATTTTGGTCCAAAGATGATGATGCGCTGGTCGCAAATGCTTGGGTGATATGAATACACTCATGATCCTCGCGACGCTGCAAGCGGACAAGCCGCCGAATCTCTGGGCGTTCGGCGTCGCTTCCGCGGTGGGATTGTCTGCGATCGCGCTCGTGGTGTTGTACCTAGTAAGGCGCTATTTCCAGAACGCGCGAAATGCGCACAAAGTAGAAGAACCGCAGGCACCCCGTACACAAAATCCATCGGCCTTCATGGCCGCCTCCATGCAAGGCGTCATCCAAAAACTGCGCGACCAGGAAAGAGAGCTGGAGCGCCTGCACCGCATCGAGAAGGAACGCGCCGCGCACACCGAGCGCCTCAGCGAAGAAGTCACACGCAACATGCCCGCCGGCCTGCTGGTCGTCAACGCCACCGGAATTATCTCCAGCGCCAACCCCGCCGCGGAGCAGGCGCTGGGCATTCACGGCCTGGGCTTCCGGCGCTACAGCGAAGCGCTTGGCGAGGCGTCCGAGCTCACGCGACTGGTAACGGAGTGCCTGGCCGAAGGCAGGATTTTCCGCCGCGAACAGGTGGAGCACTCCGCTCCTTCCGGCGAGCGCCGCCATCTTGGAGTCACTATCTCCCCGATTCGCAAAGGCAACGAAAATATCAGCGGGGCGCTTTGCCTCCTAAGCGACTTGACCGAACTCGCCGCTCTGCAGCAGCAGATGCAGCTCAAGGAAAATCTCGCCGCCCTCGGCGAACTTTCCGCCGGCATCGCGCACGAATTCAAGAATGCGCTGGCCACGATTTCCGGCTACGCGCAGATGATTCGCGCCGAGGAATTGGGGGGAGAGGCTTCCGATTACGCCGATCATATCCTCGAGCAGACCCGCAACATCACCCACGTCGTGACCGAATTTCTGAAGTACGCGCGCCCGCTAGACATCGCCAGCGAACCAGTGCCGCTGGAAACCGTGGTAGAGCGAGTGGTTTCCGAGGTTACAGAGGCGAAACCCGGCGTGCGGCTGCGCTCCGAGGGGGTGTTCGGCAGCGTGCCGGGCGATGAAGCGCTGCTGCGCCAAGCGCTGCTAAATCTGGTGCGCAATGCCGCGGAAGCTTGTGCAGATACGGCCGGCGGCGGGCAAGTCCTGTTGAAGGGCGAGCTCGTTCGTACCAAAGAATTAGGCTTGCAGCGGATTGTGATCCTTGACAATGGGCCTGGGATCGAGGAAGCCGCGCTAGGTAAGCTCTTTCGCCCTTTCTACACCACCAAGGCGGCCGGCACCGGTTTGGGCCTGGCCGTCGTGCAAAAGATCATCGTCCAGCATGGCGGCCACGTGGAGGCCCGCAATCGCCCCGAAGGCGGTGCGGCGTTTATGGTTACGCTACCCCTGTGCGCCGGTGCGCCGGAAGCGGTAGAATTGAAGAAGAAGAGCATAGAGACCTAGTTGCGCCGGAGCTTTCCTGCTCCTTGGGAGGTACGTTTATGGACGCGCGAATTTTGCGAGATGGCGCCGCATTTGCCAGCCTGGCTCTGATGGCCCTTGCGCTAACAGCTTTCCCATCTCTCGCCCAGCAACAACAGCAGGACTCCTCCCAGCAGTCCACCGGCGACCCGGTAGCGGATGCCGCTCGCAAGGCTCGCGAACAGAAGAAGAAAGACACCGTCAAGCCCAAAAGGGTCTATACCGACGATGACGTAAACCATCTCGTATCCGGAGCCGCTCCTTCAGGAGACGCAGGTGCATCGGCGACTACCGAAGAGGGCGCAGCCAAGAACCCCGACGCGCAAGGTAAGGGTACGCAAGGCAAAGATGCGGCCGGAAAGACTACCGAGCCCCAGGAAAGCCCAGAGACCAAATGGCGCAAGCAATTCAAGGAAGCCTACGCCAACCTGGACCGCGCGCAAAGGGAGCTCGACGTCCTGCAGCGCGAAGACAACAAAGCGCAAGTGCAGTATTACAGCGACCCGCAGAAAGCGCTTGCGGAGCAGTACACCCGCAAGGATATCAACGACAAAGATACGAAGATCGCGGCAAAGAAAAAGGAAATCGACCAGCTCAAACAGCAGATCAGTGATATGGAAGAGGCGCTCCGCAAATCCGGCGGCGACCCCGGCTGGGCCACGCCCTGAGTTGTGGACACCGGGCTTCAGCCCGGCTAGTTCCCCACTAACCGATAAACCCAACGATTAACAACTGCCGTTCCAGCCCTGCACTCTCTCCGCACATCCCTGCGTCGTTCTTCCGGTTCACCGCGCAAAACATGATAGAAACGAAGGAGATGGAACCTCTCCTTCTTGTCGAAGACAAAAATGAATTGCGCGCCATGCTCCGCAAAGCGCTGGAGCGTTCCGG
>Ga0099830_10001010_pt1 | contig 13699 bp, 13 predicted proteins | sample CZO8metaG_4_FD_79337 | JGI IMG/M metagenome (GOLD analysis project Ga0099830, IMG submission 79337) | Vadose zone soil microbial communities from the Eel River Critical Zone Observatory, Northern California, USA - CZOApr15con2H3.8 metaG | ecosystem: Environmental > Terrestrial > Soil > Vadose...
AAGCCGGTAGCGGATGGATGGACCTTCGAGGGCGTCGCCGACCTGGGCAGGCTGGTGAACAACAAGGGGAAGACTGCCCCCCCAAGCCCCCCGAGGCGGCTCGGAGCGCCCCGGGGAACCCGTGATGCTCCTCGGACTCGCGGGGCCTCGACGGGCCCCCATGTAGTCAAATCTCGAGGAAGCGCTGCTTGATCGTCGGGTCCCGGCGAAGCGCGTCGGGCGTGCCTTCGAACTGGATCCGACCCTGATCCATGACGTAGAGGCGGTGCGAGAGCGTCATCGCGACTTCGAGAGTCTGCTCCACGAGCAGGATGGTGGTGCCCCGGCGGTTGATGGCGGCGAGGATCTCGGTGAGGCCCTGAACCAGGAGAGGTGCCAGCCCCTCGGTCGGCTCGTCGACCAGCATGACGGACGGGCGGCTCACCAGCCCGCGGGCGATGGCCAGCATCTGCTGCTCACCGCCCGAGAGGAACCGGCCGCGGTGCTCGATGCGCTCGCGCAGCCGAGGGAAGTAACCGAAGACCTCGTCCAGGGCGTCGGCGCCGCCGTTCCCCGCCGAAGCGCCGAGCATCCCGAGCCGCAGGTTCTCCAGCACCGTGAGATTCGGCAGCACCCGCCGCTCCTCCGGAATCCACGCGATGCCGCGTCGGGCGATCTCGTGGGTCTCGAGCGCCGTGACGTCCTCGCCGCGCAAGCGCACGTGACCCCGCCGGGGCCGCGCGATGCCCATGATCGAGCGGAGCGTCGTCGTCTTGCCCGCGCCGTTACGCCCGATGAGCGTGACCACCTCGCCCTCACCGACCGTCAGCGACACGCCCTGGAGGATGTGGGCCTCGCCGTAGTAGGTGTGGATGTCCTCGACGGCGAGCAGGTTCACCGGCTCACTCCCAGGTAGGTCTGCTGCACCCGCTCGTTGCCGCGGATCTCCTCCGGCGTGCCCTCCGCGAGCACCTGGCCCTGATGGAGCACCGTGATGCGGTCGGAGATCCGCATCACCACTTTCATCTTGTGCTCGACGAGCACCACCGTGCGCCCGGCGGCCAACTCGCGAATCAGTCCCATCGTGGCGTCGGTTTCTTCGGGGCTCATGCCTGCGGTGGGCTCGTCGAGGAGCAGCAAGGTGGGATCGGGCGCGAGTGCGATGGCGAGCTCGAGGTGGCGTTTCTCGCCGTGCGAGAGGTGCGCGGCCGGCATGTCGAGCTTCCCGCCGAGCCCGATCGATTTCAGGATCGCGATGGCCCGGTCGCGTACATCGGTGAGCCGATCGGCGCGCGACCAGAAGTTGAAGGACCGCACGTGGCCCTGCACGGCGACCCGCACGTTCTCGAGCACGCTGAGGTGGGGAAACACGTTCGTGATCTGGTACGACTTCGCGATACCGAGCCGCGCCGCGGCGTACTGGGGTATCCCGGTGATGTCAGCGCCGTTGAACCAAATGCGGCCTGAGGTCGGCGCCGTCTCGCCGGCGATCAGACGGAAGAACGTGGTCTTGCCGGCGCCGTTGGGGCCGATGATCGAACGCAGCTCACCCCGCCGGACACTGACATCGACGCCGGACACCGCGAGCAGGCTCCCGTACGCGCGCGTGAGGCGCTCGGTGCGCAGCAAGACGGCGTCGGGCATAGCGGGAGAGTGCACGGGGGGCTTCACCGTGTCAAGGCACCGGGCATGTGCTAAGGTGCCGCGCGGTCGGCTCGAGCCGCGGGGAGGACGACATGGCCCGTCACGTGGTGCCCACGCGCTGGAAGAGCGGGATGATCGAGATCGGATCCAAGGTCTTCGCGTACGTCCAGGCGTCTGGGATCGACCCGACGGGCGACACCGGTGTCGCCAACTCCGGGCTCATCGTCGGCACCGACGCGGCGGTGGCCGTGGACGCGCTGATGGTCCCCTCGATGACGAAGAAGCTCGTGGCGGCCATCAAGAAAGCGACACGCAAGCCGATCGCCCAGCTCATCAACACCCACCACCACCTCGACCACACCGGGGGCAACCGCTTCTTCCAGGGCGCGACGATCGTGGCCAGCGAGAAGTGTCGTGAGGCGCTGGCCCCCGGCTTTCCACCGGTGCCGTTGCTGCAGCGCTTCATGCCACGGTTCGCCGCGGAGTTTCCCAAGCTCGAGGTGGTCCTGCCGACGGTGACGTTCCAGGACCGCATGGTCCTCCACGACGGCGACCGTGAGATCCAGCTCTGGCACCCGGGCTTCGCCGCGCACACGATCGGCGACGCCGTCGCGTACTTGCCGGAGGAGCGGATCCTGTTCGCCGGTGACATCGCGTTCCATTACGTCACGCCGCTCGCGTTCCAGGGCCACATCGGCAACTGGATCAAGGCGGCCGATCGGCTGCTGCGCTACGAGGCGGACGTCATCGTTCCCGGCCACGGGCCCATCGGCACCAAGAAGGACCTGAAGCACATGCGTGCCTACCTGGCCATGGTGCGGCACGAAGCGAAGCAGCGGTTCGACGCCGGAATGCCGGCGGAGGCGGCGGCGGGCGACATCAAGCTCGGCGTCTACGCGTCCTGGAGCGACGCCGAGCGCATCCTGCCGAACGTCCTGCGCTGCTATCAGGAGTTCCGCAACGAGCTGGACCAGCCCATGGACCTGCCGCGCATGCTGGCGGGGATGGAGCGGCTCCGCGGCGCCCGCGCCGACCACACGTGTTTGTGAAACGCGATCGACAAGACCGGCGCTCGCTCCGCGGTCGTCAGCGCGGCGGCAGTACGATCACGGCAGGGTTCGTCGAGGCGATCTTGACGTCGAGGCGCCAGGGCGCCGGGCCCACCTGATCCAGGGAGAAGTAGAGGACGGTATTGCCCTGGACCCGGCTGCCGCCGCCGACGGGCACGTCCATCCCCACCCCGGTTCCCACGCCGACACCGCCGCCTCGACCCACGCTTCCTCCCCCCATGCCGATCCCAAGACCGATGCTGCTGCCGCCGCCCGGTGGTGGATGCTCGATGGTCTGCGGCCGGACGGCGGCGCCGTCCGCCTTGACGATCTGGACGTCCTCGAGCCGGTAGCCTCCGGTGTCGATCTCCACCCGGAGCCGATCGGCCAGGAGGGTATAGTCGGCGGAGATCGAGGTGCCCGGCGGCGACTCGGGCTTGTACGGGAAGGTGGCGGCCGAGCATGCGCTCAGGCTCACCGCCAGTGCGAGCAACGCGCGCGCTCCGTACATCGTGTTGCTCCTTCCTCTCCGGAGTTGGATCAGCTGCGGCCAGACAGCTCGCGGCGCACGAGGGCGGCGCCGGCGGCGAGGGCGGTGAGCTTCTGGTTGCACATGTAGCGCGGAGACCAGCCGAAGCCGCAGTCGGGATTCACGGTCAGCTTCTCGGCCGAGCACACCTGGAGCACCCGCCGGATCCTCGCCGCCACGTCCTCCGGTGTGTCCTGGTTGAACCCCTTCACGTCGATCACGCCCGCGCCGAGCTCGCGTCCCTCACCGTAGCGCTTCCAGAGGTCAACCTCACTGAGCTCACGGCCCGCGAACTCGAGGACGAGCTGGTCGGCGCGCGTCTTCAGGAGGCCGGGAAAGTACGGCTCGTAGGAGCGGCTGAAGCGCGAACGGCCGAACCGATTGCCGAAGCAGATGTGGAATGCGAGCTTCGCCTTGACGCCCGCGGTGGCCAGGTTGAAGAGCCGGGCCATCTCCTCGCCGGAGACGTTGCCGCGCGCGGGTTCGTCCAGCTGGATGAAGTCGGCGCCAGCCGCGACGAGCCCGCGCAGCTCCTCGTTGATGAGCTCGGCGAAGCGCTCCGCCACGTCGACGACGCCCTTGTAGAGCTTGCCCGGGTGGATCCGCGAGCCGAACGTGAGCGGCCCGGCGCAGGTCGCCTTGGTGTGTCGTGTCGTGTGCGCCCGGAGGAACTCGAACTCCTTGACGATGCCGAGCCCGCCCGGCGGCGTCTCGATGCGGCCGACCGCCTCGTAGCGCGTCTGCTGGTCGTAACCCCACGGGCCCGCCTTGCGGCGGACGGGCAGGGGCTCGATGCCCTTGATGATGGCGTAGTACGAGTCGACGTAGCCGTCGAGACGGCGAACCTCACCGTCGGTGACGATGTCGATGCCCGCCGTCTCCATGTCGCGGATGGCGGTGGTCGCGGCGTCGTCGAACATCTCCTCCAAGTCCCCGGGGCCGAACTCGCCCTGCTCGACCGCCTTGACCGAGGCGAACCACCAGCCGGGTTTTCCGTGCGAGCCGACGACCGCGGTCGGGATCAGCGGCAGGGTGGCCTGAGAAGGGTTCGTCATCGTGAGGGTGCTCCGATTATCCGCGAAACGGTTGTATCGCGCCAGGCGTCGTCAGGCGGACCGCCGAAGATGATCTCGCCGCGCTCGATGACGTAGAGCCGGGTCGTGTAGTCGGGCACGTGATGGATGTTGGACTCGGCGATGAGGATCGCGTGGCCGAGCCTGGTGATCGCGGCGATGCCGCTGCTCACAGCGGGAATGATGGCGGGGGACAGACCTTCGAACGGCTCGTCGAGCAGCAGGATCTCGGGGTCGAGGGCCAGCGCGCGCGCGATCGAGAGCATCTTGCGTTCGCCCCCGCTCATCGCGGTGCCCTTGCGCGCCATGTAGCGACGAAGCGCCGGAAATACGCCGTAGGCCAGCTCGATGCGCTCGGCGGCGGGGCGGCCTCCGGGGCGTGTCCAGGTCGCGATCTCGATGTTCTCGGCGACGGTGAGGTCCGGGAAGATGCCGGAGTCCTCGGGCGCCCAGCCGAGTCCGAGCCGGGCGATCTCGTGGGTGCGGCGGCCGTGGATAGGCCGCCCGCGGAGCTCGACGCGGCCGGCCCGCGGTCGCAGGTAGCCCATGATCGTCCTGAGGGTCGTCGTCTTGCCGGCGCCGTTGCGACCGACCAGACACACCACGTCGCGCGCGCCGACCTCGAGCGAGACGGATCGCAGGATGTGGCTGGCCTGGACGAAGACGTCGACGTCGACGAGGGTCAGCATCGCCGGCTCAGCGCGCCCCGGCCCTGCGGCCGATCACGGTGTCGATCACCCGCTGGTCCGCCTGGATCGCCGCCGGTGCGGCGTCGGCCAGTACCTTGCCCTCGTGGAGCGCGATGATGCGATCGGAGTAGGCGAACACGATGTCCATGTCGTGTTCCACCTGGATGATCGCCCGGAGCCCGATCCGCCTCGAGGCCGTGACCAGAGTCTCCATGATCGCCGTCTTGTCCGCGGTGCTCACGCCCGATGTCGGCTCGTCGAGGAGGATGATCTCCGGTCTCAGGGCGAATGCGGACGCCACGTCGAGGAGCTTCTTGTCTCCCTGCGGCAGCTGCCTCGCCAGCGTGTGACGTTTGTCGCCGAGGCCGAACAGCTCGGCGACCTCGAGCGCGGCCTCTTGCACCTCGCGATCCCCGGCGAGCGAGGCGAACAGGCGGCCGCCCCGCCCCAGTCGCGCCACGCCGGCGGCCTGCAGGGTCTCGAGCACCGTCAGGTCGGGAAAGATCTGGACGAGCTGGAACGAGCGGGCCATGCCGAGACGCGCCAGGCGCACCGGGCCGATGCCGCCGACCTCGCGGTCCTTGAAGCGCACGCTGCCCGCGCTCGGCCGCGTGATGCCGGTGAGGATGTTGATCAGCGTCGACTTGCCGGCGCCGTTGGGCCCGATGATCGAGACGAACTCGCCCGCGTCGACCCTGAGGCTCACGCCGTCAAGGGCGCAGAACTCTCCGTAGAACTTCCTGAGCCCGTCCGCCTGGAGAATCATGCCCGCGACGGCGGCACCGGGCGGCGGGTCACGAGCCCCATGAGCCCCTGCGGCGCGAAGATGACGATGACCGCGAGCATCGCGCCGAAGATCAGCCGCCAGTACGGCACGATCGACATCACCCAGTTCTGTAGATAAATGAACACGAACGCGCCGACCACGGGACCGAAGAAGCTGGCGAACCCGCCCAGGAGCGTCATGAACACGAGATTGCCGGAGTGCGTCCAGTAGGCGAGGGTCGGATCGACGTTGCCCGTCGGCGGACCGAGGAGCGCGCCGCCGACGGCGGCGTAGATCGCGGAGATGATGAAGGCGTAGAACGGTAGCGCGTGACGCCGATGCCGAGCGTCTCGGCCTTGACCGGATTGTCACGGATCGTCTTGAGGCACAGGCCGAAGGGCGAATGGACGATGCGCCACATGCCGAGCGTGGCCAGGATGAGCACGGCCAGCGCGTAGTAGTAATAGGGGCCGACGAGATAGTCGATCTTCGGCATCGCGTCGAGGCTCCGCCCGAGCAATGACGGGCGCAGGAACGGCGTGCCCTCGTCGCCCCCGGTGAGCCGGTAGAACTTCAGGACGAACGTGTAGAAGACCATGCCGAAGGCGAGGGTGAGCATTCCGAAGTAGATCTTCACGTACCGCACGCAGAGCGCCGCGACCGGTACCGCGACCAGTCCGCCGAGCACCGCCGCGCAGACCAGGATCACCTCGAGCGAACGGACCCTTCCGTGGGTGGTGAGGAACGCCCCGGTGTAAGCGCCTATCCCGATGAACAGCGCATGACCGAAGGAGACGAGGCCCGCATACCCGAAGAGGAGGTTCAGCCCGAGCAGGACGACCGCGTAGGCCATGAACGGCAACATGAGCAGGACGTGGTAGGTCGAGGCGACGAGCGGTGCGGCGGCGACGGCTCCCGTCGCCACCACCACGACCAGGCCCCCCTTCACGCCGCGGCTCCGCCGAAGAGCCCGCGCGGCCGCGCCACGAGCACCCCGATCACGATGAGATAGATCAGGAGCATCTCGAGCTCGGGGTACACCGAGATCGCGATCGAGCGGAGCACCCCGACGGCGAGCGCGCCGACGAACGCGCCCCGCATCGAGCCGAGCCCGCCGATGACGACGACGGCGAAGGCTTCGACGATCAACTCGATGCCCATCTCGCTCATCGCGGCCGTCGCGGGGATGACGAGCGCGCCGCCGAGCGTGCCGAGGGCGGTGCCCAGCGTGAAGACCTTGGCGTAGACGCGGCGCACGTCGACGCCGAGCGCCTCGGCCATCTCGCGATTGTCGGCGGTGGCGCGCATGATGCGCCCGAACGTGGTCCGCGTGAGGAGCCAGCCGATCGACAGCGCGATGGCGAGGCTCGCCGCGATGACGATCAGGTTGTAAACCGGCACCACCGCGCCAAGGATCCGCACCTGGCCGTAGGTCAGATAGAGCCCGGAAGTGGAGCGGGGCGAGGTGCCCCAGATCATGCGGATCGCGTCCTCCATCATGAGAACGACCGCGAACGTCAGGAGGAGCTGGAACGTTTCGTCGCGGTCGTAGACGAAGCTCAGAAGGCCGCGCTCGACGACGATACCGACGGCGCCCACGGCGAGGCCCGCGAGCGCCAGCGGCAGGATGAAGAGCGCGGGCGGTCCGCCGGCGCCGGCGTACCAGCCGACGGCGGAGACCCCGGCATAGGCCCCGAGCGCGTAGAACGATCCGCACGCGAGGTTGAAGATCTTCTGGACGCCGAAGACCACCTGGAGGCCCGCGGCCACGAGAAACAGGATGCTCGCGTGGAAGACGCCGCTCAGCAGGACGTTGACGACGTGCTGGGTCATCCGGCTCCGGTCGGCGGCCTTGCCGGTTCCCGGCCCGCGCTCACGCCGCTAGATCTTCCAGCTGTTGATCCACTCGAAGAGCTTCGTCCCCGGGGGCTTCATCGCCTGCCTGGTCGACACGACCTCGATGGGGCTGATCGTCACGAAGTCGTAGCCGTTCTTGTGCGTCGTGATTCCCTGATAGAAGTTGCACATCTGGACGTGGTCCTCGCGCCAGCTCCGCCGGCCGGAGAGCGACTCGACCTCGATACCCTCGAGCGCCTTCACGACTTGCGCCTTCTCGGGCCATTTCTTGGCTGGTCCGGCGGCCTTCTCGACCGCGGCCTTGTAGGACTCCGCGTTGAAGAAGGCGTGATCGCACTCGTAGGGTGGGTACTCGTTGTACTTCGCCTTGTACTCGCGGACGAACTGCTTGAGCAGGGGACTGCCCTTGGGGTCGTCGAAGTACATGGTGTTGTAGCCGAGCAGGAGTCCTTCCGGCGTGAACTCCTTCTTGAGCGAGTCGTGGACGCCGCCCGCCGTGGTGAAGACGCCCTTCATGGTCTTGAAGAGGCCGACCGCGGCGGCCTGCTTCATGATGATCGTGGCGTCGCCGGACCAGAAGGAGCACATCAATAAATCAGCCTTCGACTGCTGGATGGCGGCGATGTGCGAGGTGAAGTCCGTCACGCCGAGCTTGGGAAACAGCTCGAGCACGAACTTCACGTCGGGGATGTAACGCTTGAGCACGGCCTGGTAGGACTCCCAGCAGTCGTGGCCGTAGGAATAGTCGTTGCCGATGCCCGCGACCGTCTTGACGCCCTTGAAGTGCTTCGGGGTGAGGATCCCGGCCACGATCGCCTCGACCTCGTTGTCCACGCTCTTGAAGGCCCACTTGGGGCTCGGCATCGTCTCTTCGACGCCCTTTTGGGTGGTGCCGTCCCAGGACAGCCAGGGCGTGCCGAGATCCTCCGCCACGGGCCCGAGCGCGAGCGTCACGCCGGTGGAGATGCCGCCCAGGACGACCTCGACCTTATCTTGAAGAACGAGCTTGCGATAGCGCTCCACCGTGTCTTTCGGGTTCGATTCCTCCTCGACGACGAGCTGCACGGGCCGCCCGAGGATCCCGCCGGCCTTGTTCACGCGCTCCGCCCACCATTCGGTGCCGCGGAGCCCCGCGGCGCCGACCGGCGCCGCGATGCCGGCGCGGATGGCGAGGACGCCGATCTTCACGGGACCGGCCGCTTGCGCGAATCCGGACGGGACGTCGATCCCTGTCGCCGCCGCGGCGCCGGCGCCCAGGAGCTGGAGGAACTGCCGTCGTGAGCTCCGCATGCTGTTCTCCTTGTAGCGAGGTCCTTGAGGACGGCGCGGATCGGGGGTGGCCCGAGAAAGGTGGATCAGCGTGAGAGGGTGGCCGGTCAAGGACTACACCAGCCCCAGCCGCTGGCGCGCGAGCTTGGTGCCGGCGACCAGCCGCTTGAGCTTCTCGAAGGCGACCCAGCGCGGCACCGGAAAGAAGCCGCAGTCGGGCACGGCCGACAGGCGCTCGACCGGAATGAATTTCGCGCAGAGCGCGAGCCGCTCGGCGACGTCTTCCGCGCTCTCCATGTAGAACGACTTCACGTCGACGACGCCGCAGGCCACGTCCCGGTCGACGCCGATCTCCTTCCAGTGCTCGATTTCCGCCATCTCGCGGTTGGCGTACTCGAAGACGAACTGCTGGCACTTCGCGTCGAGCAAGGCCGGGAACAGCCAGCGGTACGAGCGCTTGCCGCGCGGGCGCGACAGGAGGTTGCCGAAGCAGACGTGGTAAGCGATCCGCGCACGCACGCCCTCGACGCAGGCGTTGAACATCTTCACGTACTCGTCGATGTGCCCGGGCACGATCGCGGCCGATGGCTCGTCGAGCTGGATGTAGTCCGCACCCGCCTCGACGAGCGCGCGCAGCTCGGTGTTGATGGCGGGGACGAAGTCCCAGCAGAGGGCGAGCCGGTCGTTGCCGTACACGTCGCCGGGGCGGAGCTGGACGTGGATCGAGAGCGTGACGGGTCCCGGACAGGTCGCCTTCACGGGCTTGTCGGTCTGGGTCTTCAGATACCGGAACTCATCGACGATGCCGAGCCCTTTCGGCAGCTGGATGCGATGACGCGGCCGGTAGCGCGGCGCCGAGTCGTAGGCGTACAGCCCGGTCTTCCGGAGCGGCTCGACCGGGTCGAGGCCGTCCATTCTCTCGTAAAAGGTCTGCACGAAGAAGAAGCGTCGCATCTCGCCGTCACAGATGATGTCGATGCCCGCGCGCTCCTGATCGCGGATGGCGAGCTGGGTAGCGTCGTCGAAGGTTTCCTTCACGTCGGTCTGGCCGTACTCGCCCGCTTTGATCTTGTCGAGCGCGGTCCAGAACCAGCCGGGGAAGCCGTGGCTTCCCATCACATGCGTCGAGATCGGGGGCAGCGCGGCGGTCACGCGCAGTTCTTTATCAGAGGGGCCGACGCTTGGCAATGGCGGCGAGGACCCGCTCGGCGGCCCCCGCGACCTGGACACCGGTCGGGGACGGACTCGACCGTGCGCGGGTTCGCCCAGGCCCAGGCTGCCGGAATTGTGTCGACACCGACGATCCTGGGCGCGCGGTATGATAAGAGTAAGTTTCATGCAAGTCCGCTTCTGGGGCACGCGCGGGTCGATCGCTGCGCCCGGGCCGAAGACCGCGCGCTACGGAGGAAATACGTCCTGCGTCGAAGTCCGGGCCTCCGACGGGACGGTGATCATCCTCGACTGCGGCACGGGCGCGCGCGAGCTCGGGCTGCATCTCGCGCAGACGATGCCGCAGCCCATGCGGCTCCACCTCTTCATCGGCCACACCCACTGGGACCACATCCAGGGCTTTCCCTTCTTCGTCCCCGCGTTCCTGCCGGGCTCCGAGCTGAACATCTACGCGCCGGTCGGCTTCCAGCGCGGCCTCGAGGAAGCGATGGGGGGCCAGATGGAGTACTCGTACTTCCCGGTGAAGATGCGCGATCTGCGCTCGCGCATTCACTTCACGGAGCTCGACGAGGGTTTCTTCCGGGTCGGCGACGTGCTCGTCGAGACGCAGTTCATGAACCACACCGCGCCGACCGTCGCGTACCGCATGACCAGCGACGGCGCGACCATCGTCTACGCGACCGACCACGAACCCTTCTGGAACGCGTCGGGCCGGGTCTCTCAGCACCCGGGCGACGAGCGCCACATCGCCTTCCTGAAGGGCGCGAACCTCGTCATCCACGACGCGCAGTACACCGAAGAGGAGTACCGCGACAAGGTCGGCTGGGGCCACAGTAGCCTCGAGTACGCCGTCGACGTCGCGCTGGCCGCTGGCGTGGAGCGCCTCGTACTCTTCCACCACGATCCGGCGCACGACGACGAGACGATGGAGCGGATGGAGGTGATGGCGCGCGCCCACGTCGCCCATCGGGGACAGGCGCTGGAGGTCCTCGCCGCCCGGGAGGGGCTCGAGCTGCAGGTCATGGGCAGCAGCGCTGCGCCTGTCGTGGCCGAAGCGTCCGCGCTCCAGCACCGCCAGATCGCCGGCGGCCGCGTGCTGGTGGTCAGCGCGAACGAGACGGAAGTCGCCGAGATCGAGGAGATCCTCACCGATGACGGTCTGATCCTCCTGCGACAGTCCGACATGCGCGCGGTGCTGGCCCGCGGTCGCGAGCTGCTGCCCGACATCGCGATCATCGACCGGGAGCTGCTGGACGGCGACGGTGACCCGATGCTCGCGACGTTGCGGGACCGCCTCGGGCGGCGAAGCTTTCCGATCGTCGTCCTGGCCGACAGCTCGATCCCCTCCGACGCCGTGTACCGCGGCGAGGCGTCGTCGACCGACTACCTCGCCAAGCCGTTCAGTCCGCCCATGCTGCGCGCCCGGGTTCGTGCCTGGCTGGCCCGCACGCTCATGGTCTTTGACTCGGCCGAGCACGTGAGCGCGGCGTTGGGCGTCGACCGCACGCCGGGCGGGAGCGACCGCCGTGCCCGGTGCGCGAGCCTGCTCGCCTCCGTCCCCCTCTTCCGGCAGCTCAACGGCGAGCAGCGCGAAATGCTCCTCGCCAGCGCGGCGGAGCAGAGCTTCGCGCCCGGCCACGTGCTCATCCGCGAGAACGATCCGCCGGAGCGCCTCTTCGTGATTCTCTCCGGGCGCGTCCGCGTTCTTGAAGTGGCGCCCGACTCGCCCGTGGAGCTGATCGTGGGTGAGCTGGGGGAGGGCGAGATCATCGGCGAGCTGAGCATGCTCCGGAACCAGTCGCGCTCGGCGACCGTCGTCGCGATAGAGCGGACGCACTGCCTCGTGCTCCCGCAGAGCGAGTTTCTGAAGGTGCTTCAGAACTCGACGGAGCTGGCGGTGTCCCTGCTGCGGACGCTCGCGGGGCGTCTCTACGAGACCGACCGCCGGCTGTCCCGCTACGCCCCCGACCCGGTCACCGGGCTGGCGGGTCGTCGGGCCTTCCACGATCAATACCGGCGCCTGGCCGCCGTCGCGCGCCGCCGCAAAACGGGGGCGCTCTTGCTCGTCCTCGACGTCTCCCAGCTCAAGGCGATCAACGATCGCTACGGATACGGGGTCGGTGACGACGTCTTGAGAGTCGTGGGCGACGCGCTCGTCGAGGGTACGCGCACCACGGATCTGATCGTCCGCCACGGCGGCGACGAGTTCGTCGTGTTCTTCCCGGATGCGGGTCCCGGCGACGCCGACACCGTCATCGCCAGGGTCCGCGAGAAGATCAAGGGGTTGTCGGCCAAGCGCGGGATTCCGGTCGCCGTGACGTGCAACTTCGGGGTCGTGTACGCTCAGGCGCCTCCGGAGAGCGCGGAGGACCTGCTGCGCGAGGCCGACCAGGACATGCTGCGCCGTAAACGGTAGGCGGCTACCGTTTCCTCCGGCTCGCGAACTCCCGAATCCGCTCCCGCGCCGCGGCACTCGTCCTGAGCGCGGCCCCGTATCCCTCGGCCTCGCGTCCCCGCGCGCCCGCGCGGATCGCCGCGACGATCTCCTTCGTTGCGGCAAGGCCGCCGCGCGGCGACCGCGCGATGTCCGCCGCGAGAGCCGCGACGCTGGCCGCGAGGGTCGGCGGGGCGACGACGCGGTTGACGAGCCCCATCCGCAGCGCCTCGGCCGCGTGGATCGTGCGCCCGGTGAGGAGCAGGTCGCGGGCGTGGCCGCCGGCCACGATGTCGAGCAGGCGGGCGATGCCATACCCCGGGTTGAAGCCGAGCGTGACCTCGGGGAGCCCGAACCGCGCCCGGTCGGAAGCGACGCGGAGGTCTTGCGCGACGGCGAGCATGAGCCCGCCGCCGAGGGCGTAGCCGTCGACGGCGGCGATCGTCACCTGGGGCAGCGTCGCGAACCGGTCCATGAGCGACGCGTGGCGCCGGGCGAGCGCCTCGCCCTCCTCGGGCGTGACGGTCTCCATCTCCTTGATGTCGTTACCGGAGCAGAAGGCGCGTCCCCGGCCGGCGACGACGAGGACGCGCACGTCGTCCATGACGGTGACGCGCTCGAGCGCCTCCTCGAGCGCGCCGGTCAGCAGGCGATTGAACGCGTTGAGAGCCTCCGGGCGGTTGAGCCAGAGCCAGGCGACACCGGCGTTCGCCTCAAGCTCGATCACGGTAACGGGTGCCTTGAGTCCGGCTTCGACCGAGGGCGGCCAGCGATAGGTACGTGACGGCTCCGATCGCGAGACCGACCGTTGCCGTGATGGCGATCGGCCAGAAATCCGTCCTGAAGAAGGGGACGGCGAAGAACGGCGAGCGGCCGTCACGGGGTCGAATTGTCCCGTCGAGAAGTCCTTCCACCAGCTCCATGGTCTCGGTCATGAGCACCTCGATCGCCGCCTTGGCGAACGCCGGGTCCGCCAGCGCAGGATGGCCCACGTATCCGCGCCCGCCGTTTCGCAGTGGAAAGTTCGGCACGACGCGCTCGGCGAGCGAGTAGCGCGCTGGAGGAAGCGCGCGATAGGACTGATCGACGAGCTCGGGGCGGAGGAGCAGCATCAGCGACGTCTCCCACCAGCCGCCATGAGCGTCTTCGGCGAACGCCTGCCGCTCCTCGTCGGACAGGGGGCGCCCGAGCGCCGTCGCGATCTTCTCGAGATACCGGCCGCGGAGGAACTGCCAGGCGA
>Ga0099830_10001018_pt1 | contig 13660 bp, 10 predicted proteins | sample CZO8metaG_4_FD_79337 | JGI IMG/M metagenome (GOLD analysis project Ga0099830, IMG submission 79337) | Vadose zone soil microbial communities from the Eel River Critical Zone Observatory, Northern California, USA - CZOApr15con2H3.8 metaG | ecosystem: Environmental > Terrestrial > Soil > Vadose...
CTCACAGCCGGTGAAACCGGACTCAACAGCATCCCTCCGGAGAACCGGCCCCCGGTGGTCATCCCGTTTTTTGCCTTCCGGATCATGGTGGGATGCGGTCTGGCGATGCTGGGGCTCGCCTGGCTCGGTACCTATCTGAGTTTCAGGCATCGCCTGGCGTATAATCGTCCCATGCTTTGGCTGACCTTCCTGAGCTTTCCACTGCCCTTCATTGCGATCATTACCGGCTGGTTTACCGCTGAAGTCGGCCGTCAGCCCTGGGTGGTCTATGGCGTGTTGCGAACCGCTGACGCTATGACGCCTTTCCTGACGACGCGCGAGGCGACGATCTCGCTCGTGATCTTCTGCGCGGTCTACGCCTTCATCTTCCTGTTTGGCACGTTTTACATCTATCGGCTCATCCGTATCGGTCCAGCGCGGAAGCCGTTCGAAGTTCCGCATCTCGCGGTTCCGAACCGGCCGATGTCACTGGCCGATGACGAGCCGATGACAGAACCCAGCCACGCCGACGCCGGAGAATAAATATGGTCATGTTCTGGGTCTCGCTTTTGGCTATCAGCATTCTGCTCTATGTGTTGCTCGACGGTGTCGATCTCGGCGTCGGCTTGCTGTTCGGACTGGCGACCGGCGAAGCCGGGCGTGGCGCGATGCTGAGCTCCGTCGCGCCGATCTGGGACGGCAACGAGACCTGGCTGGTGGTCACCGCGGTGATTCTGTGGGGAGCTTTCCCCGTCGTCTATGCCACGTTGCTGTCGGCATTCTATCTCCCGCTCATCGTCATGTTGCTGGGCCTGATCCTGCGCGGCGTGGCGTTCGAGTTTCGTTACAAGACGCAGCGGCTGCGGTGGATCTGGGATTTGAGCTTCGCCGGCGGGTCGCTGATCGCGACCTTCATCCAGGGATTGACGGTCGGTGCCCTGGTGGAAGGGTTGCCATTCACAAATGGCGAATATTCCGGAGGGGAGGTCGGTTGGTTGACGCCGTTTGCGGTCCTTTGCGGCATCGGCCTGTGTCTTGGCTATGCGCTCCTCGGAGCCTGCTGGCTGCTCAGGAAGTGCGAGGCCGAGGTTCGCGACATCGCTCGCCGCCAGATCCCCGTGCTCGCGGTCGGTGTGCTGGCGTTCCTCGTGCTTGTCTTCGCCTACGCGCTGGCCGAGCACATTCCGATTCTGCATCGCTGGATCGATCGCCCCTATCTGTTCGTTTTCCCGGTGACGGGAGCGCTCGCTGCAACGGTGCTCGCGCTCAGCATCCTGAACCACGACGATTACCTGCCGTTCTATATGGTCGCGCTGATCTTTGTATCGGCCTTTGGCACCCTGGCGCTGTCCTTCTGGCCATATATGATCCCCTTCGTCATCACCATCGACGGAGCCGCCGCGCCGCAGTCCAGTCTTATGTTCATGTTTTGGGGTGGCGCCATCGTCTTCCCGCTGATGCTGCTGTACACGGTCATCAGCTATAGCGTTTTCAGGGGCAAGGTCGTGCCAACCGCCGGGCACCATTAGATTTCACGCGCTGATGCTTTTCAATTCGGCCATCTGGATTATTGCGGCTGCTGCAACATTGGGCGTGATCGCCCGGCCATGGAATTGGCCGGAGTTCGTCTGGGCGGTGGCGGGTGCCACGATGCTGGTGCTGTTCAACTTGCTGTCGTGGCAGGAGGCAGCCGCGGCCGTCGGCAGGGGCGCTGACGTCTACCTCTTTCTGATCGGCATGATGCTGCTGTCTGAGGTCGCCAGGAAGGAGGGGCTGTTCGACTGGCTAGCGACCCAGGCGGTCAGGCATGCGCGAGGCTCAGCCAAACGACTATTCGTGATCATTTACGTCGTTGGCGCCCTGGTGACGGCGTTCCTGTCGAACGACGCCACCGCTGTGGTGATGACGCCGGCGGTGTATGCAACGACCCGGGCCGCGCAGGTCGAGCCACTGCCTTATCTCTTCATCTGCGCTTTCATCGCCAACGCCGCGAGTTTTGTCCTCCCGATCGCCAATCCTGCCAACCTTGTTGTGTTCGGGGCACAGATGCCGGCTCTTTCGGAATGGCTGCGCTATTTTACCGGCCCGTCAATAGTTGCGATCCTCACGACATACGTCGCTTTGCGACTGACGCAACGACCGGCGCTCGATGCAAAGGTCGCAGCTATCAACGACGCGCCCCCGATGACGCCGGGTGCCGCGCTTGCAGCAGTCGGAATCGCGCTGACCGTCGTGGTGCTCCTTTTGGCATCTGCGCTCGACCGGTCACTCGGGTTACCGACCTTTTGCGCCGGGGCATCGTTGACCGCCATCGTGCTGGTCGTCGCGCGGCGATCACCGCTGCCGATTCTCAGAGACGTCTCGTGGAGCGTGCTGCCGCTCGTTGCGGGTCTATTCGTTCTTGTTGCGGGGTTGAATCAAACCGGTGTGTTGTCAGTGCTGGCCCGCAGCCTGCACGACGCTGCCGCGGCGTCGCCGCAAGCGACGTCGTGGATCGCAGGCATCGTCGTCGCTGTTGGCTCCAACCTCGTCAATAATCTGCCGGTTGGTCTGATCGCGGCGGCCACAGATCATGCAGCGCACGCTCCTGCGCAGGTGGCCGGCGCGATCCTGATCGGCGTTGATGTCGGGCCCAATCTCTCCGTGACAGGCTCGCTCGCCACCATCCTGTGGCTGATCGCATTGCGCAGAGAAGGCGAGAACGTGACGTTGCTTCGGTTTCTCAAACTCGGTCTCATCGTCATGCCACCCGCGCTGCTGCTGTCACTGCTTACCTTGTCCGCGATGTCCCCATGAAACGGACAATCGTCCATGAGTCGAGAAGGGTTGCGGTTGCGGATGGATTCAATCCAGACTCATGGTGAGCTGCTTCACTCCGAACCGCTGCTCGAACTCCAGCACATTGACGATGCCGCGGCGATGGGTGCCATCGCCGATCTTGCGGTCGCCGTCCCAGGCCCCGACCTCGAACAGCACGCTCTTGCGGTCGATCTCGACCACGCGAGAATTGGCGCGGACCGTGCGGCCAACCGGAGTTGCGGCGAGGTGGCGGATTTTCACGTCCATGCCGACGCTGACGAAGCCCTCGGGCAGATGCGAAGCGATGGCGGAGCCTGATGCCATTTCCATATGCAGGATCATCATCGGCGTGGCGTAGACCTGCGGCATATCCGCCACGAAATGACCGACCGTCATCTCGGAAGTCACGGTCACTGTCTTCTCGGCCGTCATGCCGATCGTGATGTTGTCGAGCGCATCCATATCCGCCTCGTTCGCGATCCTGTTATGCACTGGCGGCTATTTGCGGCGCCACGAGCAACGTAAAAGCCGACCTTGACTCCGCGATCTACGAAGTGGGCATTACGCCGGGGGCATTGTCCGGCCATTTCGCGATTGTCTCCTCGTCTACATTCAGATGCTGGGCAACCATCGCCGGCGGCGCGTGCGTCAGCCAGTTGGACAGAGAAATCTCTTCATAACGGGGAGCCCTGAAAACCGCGACAAATACCATATCTGTATCGCCGACATTCTCGACATAATGTCCCAGATTTTTCTTGACGTAGCCGATGTCCCCAGGATTGAAATCCATCGTCATCGCATTCGGGCCGGTATTGAACACCGTCATGCGCGCCTTTCCCTTGATATAATACTGCCATTCGTCGGCGTTCGGATGCCAGTGCATCTCGCGGATGCCGCCTGGACGAACCGTCACCAGCGCGGCCGCAATCCTCGTCGAGACCATGAAGTTGCTGCTGTCGGCAATCCGCACGTCGCCGCCCTTGGATTGCTTCGTCGGAGTTGACGATCCGAGCCTAAAGATAAAGGGATGGGGTGGAACGTCCCCATTTTTCCTAACTGCGGCGCGGTCCGATGCCAAATCACCAGGCAGCGTTCCCTGGAAAATCCAGAGATCTTGCAGCGGAATCCTGGCGAACGTCTGGGCCGGAACGCCAAAATTCTTGGCAAGCACCTCGGGAGGGGTATGGGCGAACCAGTCCGTCACCAGCAGGGTGTTGAACTCGCTGGCATCGCCATCGTCAAAGCAGATCACGAATTCGCAACCGTCGGGGCCAAGACCCTGCAGCGAATGCGGCTGGCCCGCCGGGAAATACCACAGGTCGCCCTCGTTGACGTCGGCGACGTATGGCCGGCCGACGGCGTCGAGAACCGTCACGCGGCAACTGCCGTACGTCATGATCGCCCACTCCGCGGCCTGGTGCCAGTGCAATTCCCTGATGCCCCCGGCGGTCAACCGCATGTTGACGCCCGCGATCGTGTCAGAAATCGCGAAATCCTTCTGCGTCACCTCGCGCGCCCAGCCGCCGTTCTGGACGCGCTTTGGCGCATTGTTGAATGAGGCCCAGTCCATCGGCATGCCGCCGACGTCGGTTGCCGGCGGAAATTGCGCCGAGGGAAACTGCTTGCCGATGGCCTCGCTTTGCGGGCCAGGATCCCTGAGATTTCCTGGCGCTTTGGCGTTGACAGCGCCTTGCGGCGGCAGGTCCGGATTGCCGAAGGAGGCCGCACTTGCCGCGCTTGCGGTCATCACAGCGCCCGCAGCAGACACTGCCAGCATATCCCGTCTCGAAAACATGTTACCTCTCCTATCCAAAATCGACTGGGGGTACATGAAAGATAGGCTCACGATTACCGTGAGCCATTAAATTAACGTTCAGAATGTCTTGCGGATCGAGTCGATATGAATCGCTGATATCTCGATGCGTCAATTCCGGGACGTGCTGTTGGTTTTCAAATCCGACGCAGATGTCCGGCTCGGTAAACCGATTTCGACCGCGCCGTGGTTGAGAGCCTGGTGGCACGAATTGCATGCGTCGGTCAGATCGGCATAGGCCTTCGTAAATGCGGTCGCGTCTTTGGATTTGATCGCGTTGTTGAGCTCCTGAAACGGCTGCCCCGTGACGGAGGCGATCATGTCGGGGAGGGAAATATCCCCTTGAGTTGGATGAGCGATCCCGAGCCGCTTGAATGCGCCTTGGAGATTTCCAAGCTCGTAGGCCGCAAAGTTCCAGTTTCCATCCTGTTCGGCCCGCCACATCCGCTCGTGACGCGGTTGTATCGTCGCGATCATCAGGTCGCTGATGCTCGGCAGATAGCCGGTGGCTTGAGCCGAGGGCGCCGTGTCGGGCCCTGCGGCCACGCTGCGCGAGGTCGCAAGGCCGATCACCGGAACGGCGGTTGCGGCAATGGCGATCACGGCAACCACGATCTGACGGCGTCGAGTGCCTGCTGCTTCCGGGCCGCTCATGCGCGCACCGGCAGCTTGGAAAGCAGCTTGTCGAGCGTGATCGGGTAGTCCCGTATCCGCGCGCCGCACGCGTTGTAGACTGCATTGGCGATCGAGGCACCAGCGCCGCAGATTCCGAGTTCGCCAATGCCCTTGCTCTTGAGCGGGTTGGATTTGTCGTCCAGCTCGGCAAGAAAAATGGCGTCGATCGCCGGAATGTCGGCATGCACCGGCACGTGGTATTCGGCGAGATCGTGATTGACGAAATAGCCAAAGCGAGGATCGAGCGTCATCTCTTCGTGCAGCGCGGCGCCGACGCCGAACACCATTCCTCCGATTGCTTGGGAGCGAGCCGTCTTCGCGTTCAGGACACGGCCGGCAGTGAATACGCCGAGCATGCGCCGCACCCGCACCTCACCGGTATCCACGTCGACGCCGACTTCCGCGAAATGTGCGCCGTAGGATTGTTGCGAAAAATCCTTGTTGTTGCGGCCCGGCCGGATTTCACCGTCGGCGTCCATCCCGGCGCCCACAAGGTCCGTCAGCTTTCTGGACTGTTCGCCGGATGCGATGCTGCCGTTGGCGAACCTTGCGGTTGCCGGATCCATGCCGGCGGTCCGTGCCAGCTTTGCGCGCAGCGTATTGCATGCCTCGAACAGGGCCGAGCCCGAGCTGCCCGCGCCCCATGAGCCACCCGAACCTGCCGCCTGCGGAAAGTTGGTATCGCCGAGTTCGATTCGCACGCGTTCCGTCGGCAGGCCGAGCATCTCCGCCGCGATCTGGGCCAGGATGGTATAAGTCCCGGTTCCGATGTCGGTCATCGCCATTCTCGCGGTGCAGGTACCGTCAGGATCCAGCCGGACATTAGCCTTGGAAAGCAGAAGCGGGTTGCCGCGTGTCGCCGCAGCCATGCCCATTCCCACCAGCCAGCGTCCGTCGCGAAGCTGGCTCGGCTTCGGATTGCGCGTGTCCCATCCAAATCGGCGAGCACCTTCCTCCATGCAAGCGATCAGGTGGCGGCTCGAGTAGGGGATATGTTTTTCCGGATCCTCGCTTGGCTCGTTTCGAATGCGCAACTCGATCGGATCGAGGTTCAGTCTTTCGGCAAGCTCGTCCATCGCACATTCAAGTGCCATCAGTCCGACCGACTCGCCGGGAGCCCGCATCGACGACGCCACCGGAATATCCAGTGGCGCCAGACGATGTCGCGTCAACCGATTGGGCCCGGCATAGAGCGTGCGGGTCTGGAGGGCGGCGCCCTCGTAGGTTTGTTCGCTGGGCAGATTGCCGGAGAACACATCGTGGCCGATCGCGAGGATACGGCCCTCCCGATCGGTGCCCAGTCGAACGCGCTGGATTGTGTTCGAGCGGTGCGTCGTGACGTGAAAAATCTGCTGCCGCGTCAGCGCGATTTTCACCGGCCGCTTGAGCTGCCGTGATGCGATCGCCGCCAGGATGGCATCGGCATTGACCCAGAGCTTGCCGCCGAATCCGCCGCCGATGAACGGGCTGATCAGGCGTATGTTTTCAGCAGGAATCTTTAGGGTCGTCGCGATCACCTGCTGACCCTGGTTGAGCATCTGGTTCGCGGTATGCAGGATCAGCTTGTCGCCGTCCCACGTCGCAAGCGTGGCATGCGGTTCCATCATCGCATGACTTTGCAACGGGGTGGTATAGGTCACGTCGAGTTGTACCGGGGCGCCGGCGAATGCGCTTGCGAAATCGCCCACCGCGCTGTCGGCTGCCGGCGCATCGCTTGGCTTTGGTACGCGCGCCTCATTAAGGTTGGAACGCAGCGCGTATTTTCCGTTCGACCGGTCATATTTCACGTCTACGAGGTAAGCCGCCGCCCGGGCCTGTTCGAACGTTTCGGCAACCACGAAGGCAACCGGCTGGCCGTAACCCGTCACGTGGGGCCCGGTGAGCACCGGGTGCGCTTCGCGGTGATTACCGGTGCCCTGCGCCGGCGCGTTGCGATGGGTGAGAACCAGCGCGACGCCCGGCGCCTTCTCGGCAGCCCGCGTGTCAATCGATTTGATCCTTCCCTTTCCGATCGAGGCCTCGACCACAAAGCCATACAGCACGTTGTCCTGCTGCATCTCATAGGCATAGCGCGCGCCGCCGGTAACCTTCAATGGGCCGTCCACGCGGTCGAGTGGCTTGCCGACGATGCCCTGCGCATCGAGTGCATTTGTGCCGACGGGTGAGTTCATTTCCATGGGATCGCTGCCTCAGGTCCGGGTCATCTCTGCAAGGCTGCCTCAGGTCCGGGTCATCTCTGCAAGCACGCTGTGCAGCGTGCGCCGCGCCAGCGGCATCTTGAAATCGTTAGCGCCAAATCCGCGCGCGCCTTCGAGAACGGCATCTGCAGCCGCGTTGAAAGTGGTCGTGTTCGCGGGCGCGTCGACCAATCTTTGCTCGGCCTGCGCTACCCGCCACGGCATATGCGCCAACCCGCCGAAGGCCAGCCGGGCCGAGCGGATCTGGCCGCGCGTGTTGTCGACGATCGCGGCAACGGAAACCAGCGCAAAGGCGTAGGAAGCGCGATCGCGGACCTTGCGATAGACCTGCACGCCCGGAGGCGGCGGAGGCAGCGTCACCGCGGTGATGATTTCGCCCGGCTTGAGCGATGTCTCGATCTCGGGAGTGTTGCCGGGAAGACGGTAAAACTCCGCGATCGGAATAGCTTTGGCTTCGCCCTCGCGATTGACCGTTTCCACCTTGGCGTCGAGCGCCCGCATCGCTACCGCCATATCCGACGGATGCGTCGCGATGCAGTCATCGCTGGTGCCCAGGATAGCGTGAATGCGGTTGAAGCCGGCGAGCGCCGCACAGCCGGAGCCGGGGCTGCGCTTGTTGCAGGGTTTTGTGACGTCATAGTAATAGTAGCAGCGGGTTCGCTGCAGCAGATTTCCGCCGGTGGTGGCCTTGTTGCGCAGCTGTGCGCTGGCGCCTGCTAGCAAGGCGCGGCTCAGCACGCCGTAACGCTGCCGCACGCGCGGGTCGGTGGCGAGATCGCTGTTTCGTACCAGCGTGCCGATCCGCAAGCCCCCCTCGGGCGTCTCTTCGATCTTGTCGAGCGGCAGCCGGTTGATGTCGATTAGCTGGGATGGCGTCTCAACCTGCAATTTCATCAGGTCGAGCAAATTGGTGCCGCCGGCAATGATTTTGGCGCCGGACTTAATGGCAGCAGCGGCCGCCTGCCTGACGGAATCGGCGCGTTGATAGGTGAAAGCCTTCATGTCGGCATTCCCGCAGCTTGTTTGATGGCCGAAACGATATTGGGGTAGGCCGCGCAGCGGCAGATGTTGCCGCTCATCCGCTCGCGAATTTCCGCATCGGTGAGTTCGGCGGCGGGCTGCGTCAGGTCGCCCGTCACATAGCTCGGCATGCCCTGCTGGCTTTCGGCCAGCATTCCGACCGCGGAGCAGATCTGGCCCGAAGTGCAGTAACCGCATTGAAAGCCGTCATGCTCGACGAAGGCCGCCTGCAACGGATGCAGATCATCACCCCATGCAAGTCCCTCGATCGTGGTGATGGAGTGGCCATCATGCATCGCCGCGAGCGTCAGACAGGAGTTGATGCGGCGTCCATCGATCAGCACCGTGCAGGCCCCGCATTGGCCGTGATCGCAACCCTTCTTTGATCCCGTCAGCGCGAGGTGTTCGCGTAACGCGTCCAGCAACGTCGTGCGGGGATCCAGCGTCAGCGAGCGGGTGTGGCCATTGATCTGAAGTTCGACCTTTACAGGAGGCGGTTCGTTGTCATCGGCCGGGCCGGCCGCCAAGGACGCTCGCGGCAGTGTGGTCAAGAGCAGCGCGGTCGTCCCGGTTTCGATCACCGTGCGGCGGGTAACTTTGAATTTATTCGGCCCTGCATTGGAATCGTGCTCGTCCATGACTGCTCCATGTTCGCCAAGTCCGTGAAGGCTGTCTGCAGGAAGACATCAGGCTTACGGCCCGCTGTCGTCCCGCTGCCCGCAGGAAGATGTCCGGCTTACGGCCAGCTATCGTCCGGAAGGTTGACAACGATCGGTGTAGCGGTGCTGCGCACGACCACCCATCGAAACGGCTCCTGCTTGGAAGGATTGATTTCCATGTGCGGCAGGAAAGCGGGGACATGAATGAAATCGCCGGCTTTCGCGCGCGCGACCGATTCGCCGCGCACGCCCCAGCGGATTTCGCAGATGCCGGAGAGGACGTAAGCGATCGTCTCCTGCTCCCCGTGATGATGAACACCGGTCCGCGATCCCGGCGCCACCTCGAACAGGCCGCCCCAGATGGCCGATGCAATGCCGAGCGCCGGGGTGATGGCCACCTGACGTTCGGAGCCCGGCGTCTGCGCGGTTCCCCGGTCGAATTCAGCCGGGCTAACGATGTGAATTGCAGCGGAAGCCATCATGGTGTCCTGGATCAATTTGCACCTTCAATTGGGAAGCTAAGCAGCGGCTGACGAGAGAACCCTAAATTGGGGTTTAGTAATTCACACCGAGTTGAGACGGGGTCCTTCGGTAAGGTGCTCGCAGCCTCCTCCCTACCAAATCATGATGATCGCTGCAGTCGATGCAGGTCACGCGATTATCGAGAGCGCAGAACAGCGTGCGTCAAAGGCCCGTCATTCGGCAGGCGCCGCCTCAGCGTGGCCCGCAACTGCTGGCTTCTTTTCTCCGAACAGCCAGGTCTGCAGCCGGTCGAGATAGATATAGACGACCGGCGTCGTATAGAGGGTGAGAACCTGCGACAGGGCGAGGCCGCCGACGATGGCGTAGCCGAGCGGCTGGCGCAGCTCCGATCCGACACCGCTACCGAGCATCATCGGAACGCCGCCAAGCAGCGCCGCCATTGTCGTCATCAGGATCGGCCGAAACCGCATGATGCAGGCCTGATAAATCGATTCTTCCGCCGTGAGCCCCTGTTCGTGCTCGACGTGCTGGGCGAAATCGACCAGCATGATCCCGTTCTTCTTGACGATGCCAATGAGCAGTATGATGCCGACGATCGCGATCACGCTGAGATCGTAGTGAACCGCCATCAGCAACAAGAGCGCACCGAGACCGGCCGATGGCAAGGTCGAGATGATCGTGATCGGGTGAATCAGGCTCTCGTACAGCACACCGAGGATGAGGTAGATGACGAAGAGTGCGGCGGCAATGAGGATCGGCGTGCTCGACAGCGAGTCGCCGAATGCCTGGGCGTTGCCCTGAAAGCTGGTTTGAAGCGAGAGCGGCTTGCCGAGATCTTTCTCGATCTTCTGGATGGAACTCACCGCCTGGCCGATCGCGGTGCCCGGCAGGAGGTTGAACGAGATCGTTACCGACGGGAACTGGCCCTGATGATTGATCACGAGCGGCGCGACCTTCACCACGGAGTTCACCAAGGTGGATAACGGCACCTGCTGCCCGCTCGACGATTTGACGTAGATGCCGTTGAGCGCTTCGGGCCCATACTGGAACTTGGGGTCGACCTCCAGGACGACATGGTACTGGTTCAGAGTCGTGTACATGGTCGAGACGATACGCTGGCCGAAGGCGTCGTCGAGCGTGTTGTCGATCGTGTAGGGCAAGATACCGTAGCTCGAGGCGACTTCACGCTTGATCGTAATGTCGAGCATCGGCCCCGCATTGAGCTGATCGGTGGCGACGTCGGCGATGCCGGGGATGGCCTTGATCCTGTCGAGGAACAACCCTGCCCAATGATTGAGCTCTCCGGGATCGGCGTCGTTCAGGGTGTACTGATACATCGTCTTGGACACGCGTCCGCCGATGGTGATGTCCTGCGCGGCCTGCATATAGAGCGTGATCCCCTGAATCTTGGCGAGGTTGGTCCGCAGCCGCGCAAGCACCTGGTCCATGCTGCCGCGCTGGTTCTGAGGTTTGAGCGCTATGTAAACGCGACCGTTATTGACCGTGGTGTTGCCGCCGCCGGCGCCGACCGCCGCGCCGACCGTCGCAACCGCAGGGTCGCGCATCACGGCGTTGAGCAAGGCTTGCTGGCGCTCGGCCATGGCCTGAAAGGAGATATCCTGCGCCGCCTCGGACAGGCCGATGATCAGTCCGGTGTCTTGCTCGGGGAAGAAACCCTTTGGGATCAGCACGTAGAGATATCCGGTCAGCGCGATGGTGCCGAGCATTGTCATCAGGGTGATGAAACGATGACGCAGCACGATCTTGAGGCCGGTCTCGTAGAGGTTGAGAAGACCGTCGAAGCCGCGTTCGGAAAGCCGGTAGAGCCATCCGTGCTCCTTGCTCTCCGGCTTGAGCAGGCGCGAGCACATCATCGGCGTGAGCGTCAGCGAGATCAGGAGCGACAACACCAGCGCCACGCTGACGGTGACGGCGAATTCGCGGAACAATAGACCGACATAGCCGCCCATCAGGAACAGCGGAATGAACACGGCGATCAGCGATAGCGTGATCGACACTATAGTGAATCCGATCTCGCCGGCGCCTTTAAGCGAGGCTTCGAACGCAGAGGCGCCTTCCTCCATGTGCCGCACGATGTTCTCGATCACGACGACGGCGTCGTCGACCACGAAGCCGACCGCGATGGACAACGCCATCAAGGAGAGATTATCGAGACTGTAGCCGAGTTCGTAGAGTACGGCGAAGGTGCCGACCAGCGACAGCGGGACGGTGACGGCCGGAATAACGGTGGCCCAGAAATTGCGGAGGAATATGAAGATTACCATCACCACCAGCGCGACCGTGAGCATTAACGTGAACTGCACGTCGCTGACCGAAGCGCGGATGGTCTCGGTGCGGTCGGATATGATATTGACCTTGACGGCGGGCGGAATCGAGGCCTGAAGCACCGGCATCGCCGCCTTGATACGGTTCACCGTGTCGACGACGTTGGCGCCGGGTTGGCGCTGGATCGCCAGGATGACCGCGCGCTTCTGGTTGAACCAGCCCGCGATCAGATCATTCTCTGGCGCACTGACGGCCCGGCCAACGTCGCGTATGCGGACCGGCGCTCCGTTGCGATAGGCGATCACCAGATTGGCGTAGTCCTCGGCCTTCAGCAGCTGATCGTTGGTGTTGAGCGTGTAGGTTTGGCGCGGGCTGTTGAGCGTACCTTTCGCCAGATCGACATTCGCCTGGCCAAGCGCCGTCCGCACGTCCTCGAGATTGATGCCGCGGGCCGCCAGAGCCTCCGGGTCGAGCTGGACGCGAACGGCGGGCTTCTGCTGACCGCCGATACCCACAAGGCCGACGCCGGATATCTGCGATATCTTCTGCAGCAAGATGTTTTCTGCGTAGGCATCGACGGTGGTCAGCGGCAGTGTGTCCGAGGTCAGGCCGAGCACCAGGATCGGGGTGTCAGCCGGATTGACTTTCCGGATCGTCGGTGGATACGGCATGCCGATCGGCAAATACGGGGTGGCAGCATTGATCGCCGACAGCGCATCGCTGACTGTCCCGTCGATCTGGCGGTTCAGATTGAACTGGAGGGTGATCTGGGTGTAGCCGAGTGCGCTCGCCGACGTCATCTGGGCGAGGCCCGGGATCTCGCCGAACTGCAATTCGAGTGGTGTTGCCACCGAAGATGCCATGGTCTGCGGATCAGCACCCGGCAGTTGGGCCGTGATCTGGAGGGTCGGGTAATTGACATTCGGCAGGGCCGCCACCGGCAATAGCGGATAGCTGACCAGGCCGCCGACCAGAAGTCCGACCATCAGCAGGGCGGTCGCGATCGGCCGATGGATGAACGGTGCTGAAATGTTCATGGGATGGGTGCCTGCTGCGCGCTTTGTGCGATGGCTTCCTGTGCCGCCTGGCCGTGCAGCATCGTGACACGCGTACCGGGCTGCAGCTTGTATTGTCCGTCAACCACGACCTGCTCATTGGCCTTGAGCCCGGAATCAATCAGCGCTTGCCCGCCGCTGATCTGCGCAACCTTGACCGGCCGGGTTTCAACGGTGTCGTTGGCATCGATGACGTAGACGTAGGCGCCACTCGGACCCTGCTGCACCGCCGATGCGGTGACAGTCAGGCCGTTATGCCTGGTATCGACCAGCAGCCGCGCGTTGACGAGTTGGCCCGGCCAGAGCCGGTGCAATTTGTTGGCAAAATTCGCCTTGAGCTGGATCGAGCCCGTGGTCTGCAGGATCTCGTTGTTGACGAGGCCGAGCACGCCTTGATCCAACTGGATCGTATCGTCCTGGCTGTAGGCGAGAACGGCGAGCGGCGCTTTGGTTTTCGCCTGCTGCTGCTGGATTTGCGGCAGAACCGTCTCCGGGAGCGTGAATATCAGCGAAATTGGCTCGATCTGAGTGAGGACGACGAGCCCATTCGGGTCAGTGGGGTGAATGATATTGCCGATGTCGACCAGTCGTATGCCGGTCACTCCGTCGATCGGCGACGTCAGCCGCGTGTAGCTGAGCTGCACCTTCGCGGCTTCGATGAGCGCGTCGTCCGCTTTGATGGCGCTCTGCAGC
>Ga0099830_10001023_pt1 | contig 13631 bp, 14 predicted proteins | sample CZO8metaG_4_FD_79337 | JGI IMG/M metagenome (GOLD analysis project Ga0099830, IMG submission 79337) | Vadose zone soil microbial communities from the Eel River Critical Zone Observatory, Northern California, USA - CZOApr15con2H3.8 metaG | ecosystem: Environmental > Terrestrial > Soil > Vadose...
AACAATGATGGAATCCAAATATCATCAAGGATACGAGTTTCTTGTGGGGGCAAGACAATAATTCCTTCTGCCAACAGGCGAGAGCGAGTTTCCATTCTGCCGTCGGTGGCGGGCTAAACGGTCAAATCGACCGACAGAAGCCGCACGGAAATTCGTCCTTGACAGAGCCCTATCGGCCGGATTAACTTCTCGGCAAAACCCAACTTCAGAGCATCAATGCGAGGAGGTAAGATCATGAAAAAGATCAATGTTGGATTCGACCTTGCAACGTTGACCCGGCGTCAGTTTCTCACGACCGCCATCAAGGGGGGAATCGCCGCGGGAGCCGCGATGCTGCCCTGGGACTTGGCCTTGGCGCAGACGAAGCTGCAAGTGGGCACAATGAAGATCGGTGATCTCTCGCCTTTCTTTATCGCCGTGGAGCGCGGATTCTTCAAAGACTCGGGCCTCGACATCAACGCCACCGCAATGGTCGGCGGAGCGGCCATCCAGCCGGCGCTGGCTTCCGGTGCCCTTAACATCGGCTGGTCCAACGTGGTCTCCGTCTACCAGGGCCATCTAGAGGGGTTTGACGTTCGCTTCATCGCCAACGGCGCGATCAACAAGCGCAGCACCAACGATGTCTTTGGCTTCCAGGTGGCTGTGGACTCGCCCATCAAGTCCGCCAAGGATCTCGGTGGAAAGACCATCGCCGCTAACTCCTTAAGCAATATTATTCAAGCTTCCGGCCGGCACTGGATCGATAACAACGGCGGTGACTCCTCCAAAGTCAAGTGGGTAGAGATTCCCTTCCCGCAAATGGAAGCGGCCATAGTCCAGAAGAACATCGATGCCTTCGTCGCGGTGGAACCATTCGTGACGGTTCCTTCCCAGGTGAACAAGAAGACCAAGGTTCTTGGCTACCCGCTGGGAGGGATTGCTCCGAGGCTTTTGATCGCCTCCTATTTCTGCAGTGAGGCGTGGACTCAAAAAAATTCTGACGCAGTGAAAGCGTTCATCACAGCCTTGGGCCGAGGCATTGACGCCCACAATGCAAACCCCGAAGAGGCGAAAGCAACTATCGCCAAAAACACAGGGCTCAATCCAGAGTTCCTGAAGCTTATGGCATTGCCTGCTTTCGAGAAAAAGATCTTGGAATCGGATCTCCAGCCGTTGATGGATGTCGCTTTACAGTACAAGCTGATTGATCGGAAATTCCCGCCCCGCGACGTGATTTCGAAGTATGCTGTAGCCTGAAGCCGGCTAGTCTATTACTTTCGCGAGGCGCTTGAGAGTAGGGCCTGGCAGTTCACTCAGGATTTTGCCACACGAAAGCTTCACTACTTTCTAGCTTTTCGGTCGAAGGATATTGTACGCGGTGACAGAGCGGTGGAAGCCCTTGAGCGTTAGCTCTCCCACCGGCTCCACCTCTACAACATTTTCAACTGTTCCGAGCAAACGCTGGGAGATGAGCATCTGGCCAGGCTTTGCTTCACCGCAAAGACGGGAGGCGAGATTGGTGACCGTGCCGATGGCCCCGTAGTCCCAGCGCCCCTCGAAACCGATGCCGCCGATCGTCGCGTAGCCCTGTGCGATGCCGACGCCGAAGTCGAGCTCGTAGCCCAGCTTGCGCCACTTGATTGTGAGGTCCTCTACCCGCTCGCGCATCGCAAGAGCCATGCGAATCGCCCGCTCTGCCGGGTTCGCCACCGGCACCGGATCGTTAAAAAAGATCATCATGCCGTCGCCGGTGAAGCGCTCGAGGGTTCCTTCATGCGCGAGGATCACTCTTCCCATTTCGGAATGGTATTCGCGGAGAACTCCCATAACTTCTTCCGGCTCAGAGCTCTCGGCGAAGGCGGTAAAACCCCGGAGGTCCAAGAAGACCACCGTCACCTCTCGTCGGTGGGTCTTGAGAGGATCTTCGGCTCCTCCGGCCACGATCATTTCGGCAAGCTGCGGGGAGAAGAAGCGCTTCAGCCGCCCGAGGCGCTCAAGCTCGCCCACCTGCTCCCGCACTCGATCTTCCAGCGTCCTGTTCCAATCGGCGAGCTGGGCGGATTGAGCCTGCACGGTGTCATAGAGCTCCTTGATTCGAAGAAGCGACTTGACACGCGCCAGGAGCTCGCCCTGATTGATGGGCTTGGTGAGAAAGTCGTCGGCCCCGGCCTCGAGACCCTTGATCCGCTCCTGAGCCGGATCCAGCGCCGTCACCATCACCACCGGAAGGATCCCTGTTGCAGGATTCTCGCGGATCTTGCGGCAGACCTCGTAGCCGCTCATCTCCGGCATCACCACGTCCAAGAGAACCAAATCCGGTCGCTCAGTTTCCACCTGAGCCAGGGCCTCGCGCCCTGAGGCCGCGGTCGCGACAGCGTAGCCTTTAACGGTCAAGAGATCGGCCAAGAGCTTGACGTTCTTGGGAGTGTCGTCCACCACCAAGATCTTGGCAGGCGTGCTCACGAAGCCTCTCCTCCGCCCGGATGAAGGTCCAGCACAGCACGCACAATCTTCAGGAACTCGTTCACACTGATCGGCTTGGTCTGGTAACCATCAAACCCCTCGGCCAAGATCTCCGCCCGGCTGTGGGTCATCGCCGAGGCTGTGACTGCGATGATTGGAATCTTCTTCGTCTGCGGATCGGCCCGGAGTTGCTTCAAAGCCGTAATTCCGTCCATCCCGGGGAGCTGAATGTCCATAAGGATGAGAGCAGGCTGAGACTCCTGGGCGAGGCGGATCCCTTCTTCGGCGGTCTCAGTCTCTATGGTCTTGTAGCCCTTGAACTGAAGCACGTCTCGCACCAGCTTTCGGTTCTTTTCGTTGTCCTCGACGATGAGAATCAATTCGTTGGCCATATCGATTTCCGATTTTAGATTTTCGATTTTAGACTGAGGCGATCCCTCGGTCGCCCGTTTGATCAACGAGTTTCACTAGCGTAGACCTATGCCACTGTCCTTGACAACTTCCAATGTTTCGTCATTCCCGCGCACGCGGGAATCCAGTCTTTCAGCATCCCTTAAATAATCCCTTCCCACAAATCCGTCCAGCCCGGATTGTGCCTCTCGATCAGTTCCAACTTCCAGGCCCGGTTCCATTTTTTCATCTGCTTCTCCCTTTGTATCGCTGACATCATGTCCTCGCACAACTCGTAGTAAACCATCCGGTGAATCCCATATCTCTTTGTGAAACCGTCCACAAGATCATTTTTGTGTTCCCAGGCGCGCTTTTGAAGATCGCTAGTCACCCCGATGTAAACCTGTCCCCGAATGCCCTGATCGGGGAGCATGCCGTTTCGCTTGCTGGCTAGAACATAAACTGCGGGCTGTTTAGACATCGGATTACGAGTGTCTCATCAATGAAGTCGAATTAAATAAAAATCAGTGCCAGCCCATTGTCATTCCGCCCAAGCTGGCGATAGCTAGCGCGAGCCGGAATCCAGGAGAGGGAGGGGTACTGGATTCCCTCCCGCTTCCGCGGGAGTGACAACCTGGTCTCTTCGCATCACGGCAAAAGTGACGCCATTTCCGAACGAGAAACTAAAAGAAGGCGAGCGTGCGCACCTCGATGCTTTCGCGGGCCGGCGCCTCCGGCGGGCTGGTCGGATCATCGAACGCCGCGTGCGCGGTCCATCGCGCCCGGCCGTCCTTTGCCGAATCGTAGGTCTTGAATACCAGCGCCTCGTTTCTTTGCATCTTGGGGAAATAGAACCAACGATGATCGGGGTTATAGGTGATGTGATAAATCTCGCCGACCCGATCCGGGTAGCGCCGTTCGGTGGCGATCAGGTCCTTTGGCGGCAGGCTCCGCGCGTCGGCAATCGCGAGCGGCGCCGATTGCACCGGCTTGCGGATCGGCCGCCATACTTGGATGACGGCAAACCGATGTTGGAGCAGCGCCCCAGCCTCGTCGGCGGGGAGCAGATCGCGCACCCGTTGCGGACCGGACCATTCGGTGTAGTCGTTGTGCACCCTGCGGACAGGCTCCCGCACTTTTTTCTCCTCCCGCGTCGCATCGTCCGCGGCCCGCAAAGTGTGGTCGAACATCACGACTCTCGACGCGCCGGTCAGCTGCTTCACCAGCTGCTCCATTTCCGGGTAGTAGACCGAGCGCACTTCCTCTTCGTCGTAGAAATCCGACACCTGGGTCTCGTGGTTGATGAAAATGAACCCTTCCCGATCCAGGGAAAGACGATCGACGATGAGCCGGCCGTTGTGAATGGTCACCGCGCGCTCCTCGTACCGGCCCGTGTGATTGATGAGGCGGGAACCCGGTTCGGTCGAGTAGGTCACCGGCTTCTCTCCCATATCGACGAGGTAGTTGAGAGAAGTCCCCACGAATTCGAATGCCTGTTCCTGTTCGGCGGGTCGTGCCATTGCGAGCCTCCCTTTCAGCTTCGATTGAATCCTCAATCGACTTAACACTTATCGAAAAGGGGCAAGCGCGGTCAAGGGGCGGGAAAAGGATGAAGGCGGAGGGCCGTAACAATTTTTGACAAATGGCCCGACAAGTTTGTCCCTGCTCTGTCAAAGATATGATTCGGAAGGAGCAGTTAACGGACTGTTTTTTCACATCTTTTGACCGGGCTCGGTCCGGCATTTCACTTGCTTACTTGTTCAGGAGCAAGATTATAAGGAGGTCCGCCATGGTAAGGAACCTGTGTCTTGTGTCGTTTTTGTTATTTTTTCTTTCAGCATGCGCGGCGGTTGACGATATTCCAAGACCTTCAGATAAGGAAGTCCTCCCGCAAAATGCCCCGACACCAGCGCCGCCAACTCCCCCCACTGAAAAACGGCGTCAGCCCGTTGCATCTAACTCTTCCGCCCCTGCAGAATCTGTCAGGAATGAGTCCGGTAAATTGATCAGTCCGGCAAATAATAATCTCAGCAAAGAGCAGATCCAGCTGGTCCAAGAGCTTCTGAAAGCCTCCGGATATAATCCGGGCCCCATTGACGGGAAGGTGGGTCCTAAAACGAGGTCGGCGCTTCAGAAGTACCAGGCTTCCCGATTGTCGAATTCAGGAACTCCGGATAATAAGACTTAAATGTCTTTCGGAGTAGGATAAGAACGCAGAGTCTTCCCCAGTCGTCCGGCTTCTCCATACTTTCACTCTGTCTCAGACTCGGACATCGTGTCAGAGTCAGGATACGTATTGACTTTTGTCAGCCGCGTCTTTAGCCTCTCCTGCCACGACATGGGTTAAAGAAAATATGAGACCGGTCCGGCCGCCGAACGCAAACACAAGACAGCCGAAGCTCAAGCCTCCGCCGGGAGCGTGCGATACCCATCTTCATGTGTACGGACCGCCGGAGCATTATCCGTTTTCGCCGGAACGGAACTACACCCCGGACCCGCATTCGACGCTCGATGATTATCTCAAAGTGCGCCGCACCCTGGGTCTGGAGCGCGCCGTGATCGTGACGGGCAGCGCCAACGGCACCGACAACCAGGTGACGCTGGATGCGCTGGCGCGCATGAAGGGAAAATTTAAAGGGCTGGCGCTCCTCGATCCGGCGATCACGGATGCGGAGCTGATTCATCTGAAGGAAAGCGGCTTTACCGGCTTCCGCGTCAAGGTGAACGGCAAAGGCGGGCTCTCGTTCGAAGCCGCGAAAAAAATGGCAGCGCGAGTCGACGGGTTCGGCTGGCACGTCGAGTTTTTGTCGCAATCGATGGCTGAAGCGATTGCCGCCGTGCCGTCCCTCAAAAAACTCAACGTGCCCTATGTCTTTGATCACGTGGCCCACGCCGCGCCAGACAAAAAAGTGAACGATCCCGGGTTTAACGAGCTGCTCCGGATTCTCGCAGATAACGAGCAGGCCTGGATCAATCTCTATAGCTTCTATCAACTGTCAGCGGAGGGGCCGCCCGACTACGCCGACATGTTGTCCGTGGTCCGGGCGATCATCGATGCCCGCCCCGATCGAGTGGTCTGGGGCAGCAATTGGCCGCACGCCGGCATCCAGGTGCCGATGCCCAACGACGCCGATCTTCTCGACTTCCTGCTCGCCGCCGCGCCGGACGAAAAAATCCGCAAGCTCATTCTCACCGACAACCCGGCGGCGCTCTACGGCTGGCCGGCGTTGAGCGCATGATCGATCCCTGCCTCGCTCTTATCCCTGCTCGTGCTCGATTTTCGTGCTCGTCCACAAAGTTGACATGATGAGAGCTTATCGGATAGTCTCCGGCGCAAAATAGCCGCGGCTCTCATGCAAAGGGAATTCTTATCATTCGCTGCACTGATCATCGGATGGACTAAAAAGGAGAAGAGATATGGAGATCGTGACTCGATGGCTTAATGATCGGGCAGCAGCAGGACGCACGGCACGATGGAGTTGCTTGTTGGTTGCCGTGCTGGGTGTGTGCCAGCTGGCCGCCTCTGCAGGCGGTGGCGGGACAGGCGCGTTGCCCAAGGAAGGGAAGTGGGATCTTGCCGTCGCCATGCCTGAACCGCGTCAGGAGATGGGCGTCGGCGCGCTAGGTAACACGATTTATCTCATCGGCGGCTACGGCGCGGACAATATTCCAAGCACTCTCGTGCAGGTCTACGACACGGAAGGTAAGAAGTGGAGGCAGGCTGCGGCGATCCCGGAGGGGCTGCAACACTTGGGCGTCGCCGCGGTGGACGGCAAGGTCTACGTCGTCGGCGGATTCTACGGCACCTTCGGCAAGCGCGTCGCAACCGACTCGGTGTGGCAATATGATCCGGCAACCGATCGCTGGGAGCGCCGGGCAGCGCTGCCGACCAAGCGGGGCGCCCTGGCAGTCGTCGTGGCGGACGGGTTGATCTACGCGATGGGCGGCGAGCGAAGTAGCGCACCCGGAGCGCCGCAGCCGTACGAGCCTGTCGCGGATTTCGCCGTCTACGATTCCAAAGCCAACAAGTGGGAGGTTCTTCCCCCCATGCGTTACCGGCGTGACCACCTGGTAGCTGGCGCGATTGGCGGGCGCGTCTACGCGGTCGCCGGACGGGACCGGCCCAACTACATGCTGCAAAATCTTGAAGAGTACAATCCCGCAACCCGCACATGGACCGAGCGAGCGCCTATGCCCACCGGCCGCTCCGGCGGCGCCGCCGGAGTCGTGAACAACCGCTTGTACGTATTCGGCGGAGAAGGCAACCCTGAGAATCCATCCATGGGTACTTTCAACCAGGTCGAGGCTTACGACCCGGCCCACGACGCCTGGACACAGCTTGCGCCGATGCCGTTGCCGCGCCACGCGCTCAGCGCCGCAGTTGTCGGGAGCCGCATCTATTTGCCCGGAGGCAGCATCGTCCAAGGCGGGCGCGCGCCCGGTGTGACGGCGATCGTGGACACGTTCGAGCCGAATTGAGTTCCGACTGATCGACATAGGAGGAAAAAAAATGATTAAGCGAAAACTGTTCTTGATCTCGATCATCCAAATACTGATCGCCGCAGTCATGGTGATGTCAGCCGCCACCGCGCAGGAAAAACCCGCGCCGTCCGCCACTGCGCCCGCGCCGCGCCCGCGCGTTGACGTCGCGACCTCCCTCTCGTTAGAGGAAGCGAGGACCATCATCGACGCGGCCGTTGCGCAAGTACGGTCGGAGAAAGGGCACGCCGCCATCGTGGTCGTCGACGACAACGGTAACGTTGTGTCGATGGACCGCATGGACGGCACGTCGAAATTCTTCGAAAAGTTCGCCGTTGGGAAAGCGGTCGGCGCTGTGGCGCTCCAGCAAACCACCGCCGATTCGTCCGAGCAGTACAAAACCAACCCGCAGCGCTTCCTCAGCGCGCTGAGCATACTTCAGGGAGACGTGCTCTTCATCCCGGGTGGCTTTCCGCTCATCGTGGACGGCCGTCTCGTGGGCGCCGTCGGCAGCGCGGGACACGGAGGGGATGGAGACGTGCGCGCGGCCAAGGCCGGGATCGCCGCCTGGGAAAAGTTCCGTCAAGGCCGCCGCTAGCCTGAGTGAGTCACTAGAAGTTCTCACCGCATGTTGCGGCACGCGGCCGAGCTCTGCGGGTTCCGTCACCGGCCCAAAGCCGCGGACTTCGTAGCCTGCGGCTGCCGCGCGCCCAACTGGCGGGCGATGAAGGCCTTGATCATCTCGATGGCGCGGTCCGTCTGCGGCCCGGGGCTAGCAACCCAGCGGTGCTCGCAGCCCGGAAAGATCTCCAAGTCGATCTTGCCGCCGGCCGCCCGGTACGTAGCGACGAAGCGTTCTTGCACCGCGCAAAGCACGTTGTCGTCCAATTCACCTTGCAGAATGAACATCGGCGGCAGAGTGACCGGCTCGCCGCGCTCGAGGATGCGTTGCGGATTGCCCTCGAATATATTGTCCCACGGGTTGAAATAGATCTCGCTGTTCTTGATCAGATTCTCGCGCTGCATCTTCTTCGCCTGCTCATAGCGGGCGAAAGGATCGCTGATCGGAGAGCGGACCACGGCGTAGGTGAGGGTTGCGTCGAGGCGCGTCGCCTCCGCCAGCGGATGCGCGGTGTAGCGTGAATCGCGCGGGCGCATTGCGCACAGCTCGATCACGTGGCCCCCGCTCGAGCTTCCCAGGGCGCCGACTGTTTCCGGGTCCCCTTTCCACTCGCGGGCCTTGAGCTTCAGCCAACGGATTCCGTAGTTCGCGTCCGCTACCGAGGCAGGGTACGGCGCCTCCTCGGCCAGGCGCAGATCAATCGCCAGCACCAGGATGCCGCTTGCCGCCAGCCGCTCGTCCATCGGCGCATTGGCCGTGCGGTCCTGGTCGTTCCAGGCGCCGCCGTGCACGTCCAGGAGCGCCGGGAACGGGCCTTCGCCCTGGGGTTGGTAAATGCGGGCCATCAGAGTCCGTGCCGGATCGCGCCGGTACTCGACGTCCCAGGCCTTGATCTCGTACTGCTTCGAAGGGTCGTAGGCAACTGCCATCTTTCCGCCTCCTATCAAGTTTCGCTCAATCCCCTGCACCGCGGGTTTTCTCTGGAATACTTCCGCTTGGTCCGAGTGTCAAGGTTTCAATCTTCAGCCACGGACTTCGTAGCCCTCGGCCACGTGAGGCACTCGTCGGGAGAGGGGAAGCTAGTCCAGCGTCTGGCGATAGCGCTTCACGCCGATGGTCAGGGCGACGGCGGTGAAGAGCGCGATTTGCCAAAGCTGCAGGGCGACGTCTTCGAGGCCGTTGCCTTTGAGCAGGATGCCGCGGACGATTCGCAGAAAATGGGTGAGCGGAAATATTTCGCCGATCACCTGGGCCCAGCGCGGCATGCCGCGGAAGGGGAACATGAACCCGGAAAGCATCAGTGAAGGCAAAAAGAAAAAGAACGACATCTGCATGGCCTGGAGCTGGTTCTCCGCCACGGTGGAAAAGGTGATGCCCACCGCCAGGTTTGCAGCGATAAAAACCAGCGCCACCACGAGCAGCAAGCCGAGATTGCCGACCATCGGCACGCGAAAAAGAAAGTATGCGGCGGCGAGGATCAACCCCACTTGGATGTAGCCTACGAGGATGTAGGGGATGATCTTGCCGACCATCACCTCGAACGGGCGCGTGGGCATGGAAAGGAGATTTTCCATAGTGCCGCGCTCGCGCTCGCGAGTGATCGCCAGCCCGGTGATCAAGACCATGGTCATCGTGAGGACAACGCCCATCAGGCCGGGCACGATGTTGTATTGCGTGATGGCTTCGGGGTTGTATAATGCATGCACGCGCAGCTCGACGGGGCCGGCGGCGCCGGCGAGAGAGGTTAGCGGGCCTTTGAGATCGTTTTGCAGCGCGCTGTTCAGCACTGTGTTCAGGGAGCCGAGGGCGTTGCTGGTGGCGGCCGGATCGGTCGCGTCCGCCTCGACGAGGATGGCGGGCCTGTCGCCGCGGAGCAGATCGCGGGTGAAATTCTCCGGGATGTTGATGACAAATTGGACTTCACCGCGTTCCAGCACGTCGTGCCCTTCGGATTCGGTCTTCACCTGCCGGACAAAGTCAAAGTAACCGCTGTTCTGGATCGCATATAGCAAAGTGCGGCCCTGCGGGCCATGGTCGGCCAGGAGCACTGCGGCAGGCATGTGCTTCGGGTCCGAATTGATGGCATAGCCAAAGAGGACAAGCTGGATCAGCGGGATGCCGACGATCATCCCGAAGGTCAAGCGGTCCCGGCGCATCTGGACGAACTCCTTCACGACCATCGCCCAGAATCGCGCCAGCGAAAATTCGCGCCGCCTTTTCATGACAAAAATTTGTCCTTCGATCTTTCCATCAGATGAATGAAAACATCCTCGAGCCCGGAATCGACCCGGCGCCATTCGTAGGGCGCCGTGCGAAACGGAGCGATGGCTTGTTCGAGCGCGGCTGCGTCGTCTCCGCTCACGTGCAGCATGTTGCCGAAAGCCACGGCCTGCTGGACCCCCGAACAGTCGCGGAGCTGCTCGGCGAGCCCGGGCAAATTGGGTCCGCTGACCGACCAGGTCGTCAGACGCGCCTGATCGATAACCTCGGCAACCGTGCCCTGGGCGAGCAGATTGCCGTAGGAAATGTAAGCGAGCCGATGGCAGCGCTCGGCTTCATCCATGTAGTGAGTGGTGATCAGGAACGTCAGTCCTTGCCCGGCAAGCTGATGGATCTGCTCCCAAAAATCGCGGCGCGCTTTCGGGTCCACGCCCGCCGTGGGCTCATCGAGCAGAAGCAGCTTGGGATGGTGAATCAGGCACGCGGCCAGGGCGAGGCGCTGTTTCCAGCCGCCCGAAAGCTCGCCGGCAAGCTGCTCCTGCCGTCCCGCGAGCCCGAGTCGCTCGATGCTTTCACGCACGGCTTCGCGACGGTTTTTCACGGAATACATGCGCGCGACGAAATCGAGGTTCTCGGCGATGCTCAAGTCCTCGTAGAAGCTGAACCGTTGAGTCATGTAGCCGACCTCAAGCTTGATGGTCTCGCTCTCGGTGATGACGTCGTAGCCGAGACAGGTGCCGCTGCCCGCATCCGCCCGCAGCAGCCCGCAGAGCATGCGGATAAACGTCGTCTTGCCGCTGCCGTTCGGGCCGAGAAAGCCGAAGATTTCCCCCGCGCGGACCTGGAGGTCAATACGGTTGACGACCGTGCGGTCGCCAAACCGCTTGGTCATTCCCTGCACGTCTATCGCAAGGTCTTGGGCGAGGCCGTCAGCCATAGATCAGGAACCGAATTGCACATCCACCGGCTGGCCCGGATGCAGGTTCACCGCGCTCTTGGGATCGAAGATCGCTTCAATCATGAAGACCAGCTTGTCGCGGCTCCCCTGGCTGTAGATGACCGGCGGTGTGTATTCCGCCTGCGGCGAAATGAAGCTCACCCTCCCGATGAACGGCTCACGCACGCCGTCCACGGTGACCCGCACGCGGTCGCCGGGCTGAATCGCACCGATCTGCCTCTCCGGCACAAACGCGCGCACCTTGATGTTCTGCGGCGGCAGCAGCGCGACGACCGGGCGGCCGGCGGCGACCCATTCGCCTTCGCGGTAAAGTGTGTCGAACACCAAGCCCGCTTGCGGCGCGGCCTGGCGCTTTTGCGACAACTCCCATTCCGCCTTGGCCAGCGTCGCTTCCAGCGCCCGCACGTTGGCCTCCGCCGCTGCGATCTGGTCGCTGCGGGAGCCGAGCTGCGCCGTTTTCAGATCGGCTTCAAGCTGCGCTACGCGCTGGCGATCCTGATCTCGCGCGGAACGGGCGCGGTCAAAATCCTGCACCGCAATCATACCGGACTGAACGAGTTTTTCCTGCCGCGCGAAATCTGTTTCCGAAAGCGCCAGCGCCGCCCGCGCCTGCTTGAGTTGCGCTTCGATGGATTCGATTTCCGAGGGGCGCTTGCCTTTTTTTGTGTCTTCCAGATTCGCGCGTCCCTGCGCTAGCCGCCGTTCCGCTTCGTCCCGGGCGGCTTTTTCCGAAGCGCTTTCCAACGCGAAAAGGGGATCGCCCGCCTTTACCTGCGCGCCCCGCTTTACCTGCAACGATTCCAGCGCGCCCGCCAGCGGCGAGGCGACGTAAACGAATTCTCCCTCGACGTAACCCTGCACTCGATTACGGTCCGAGCGGCCGCAACTCGCCAAAAGGCACAGCGCCGCGAGCACGTTGGCAATGCAAAAAAACACTCTTCGATGCGCTGCTTCGGAGCCGGTCATAGTTTCGACCTCGCTGTGTCCGTGATCACGCCCTTGAGAATCACCGTGATGATGGCGGCAAAGCCGCTCTTCGGGGTGAGACCGAGTTCCGCCATCTTGGGTGGATTCATAATTGCCTCCGTGGCGCCGAGAAGAATCTCGATTGCTAGTTTGGCCGGAATTTCGTTGCGGATCATTCCGGCTTTGCGTCCTTCGCCAAAGAGCTTTCCGAAATGGCGCTGAATCACACCCCGGCGCCGGCTTTCCACCAACTTGAACATTTCCGGCGCCTCCCGCCGGATGTCACGCACAAACGGCGGCTGAATCTCTTCTGTGTGCCGCTGGACGCACGCGAGCAGTTGATGCAGCGCGGCAAGAACATCCGACGAGCACGCGGACGTGATTCGCTCGAGGTCCGCCTCGATAACGCGGAACTTATCCAGGAGCACGGCCTCCAGGAGAGCGGCCTTGCTGGGAAAACAGGCGTAAAGCGTTTTTTTGCTCATCCCGAGCTCTTCCGCAAGATCATCCATGGTGACATTGCGGAAGCCATGGGTAAAAAAATGACGCCGGGCCGCGGTAATGATCCGCTGTGGGGCGGAATTCTCCGGCAATTCCTGCGGCTGCGCTTTGCCGCGGTGCATGGGTGATCTGGTGACCATATACCTAGGAAACTATAATAGTACTATCAGTTTCCTTTAGCCCGCGCAAGGAGTTGTATTGGGGATGAGGGGGCGGTCAAGCTCGGACGATGCGGTTCAGAAGTATCCCGATCTTCGGCGACGAGACCTCCACCACGTCGCCCACTTTGAGGAAAAGGTCGAGCGGCCGCGTGCCGTCGGGCCGCCGTCTCGTCTTGTCCGCGGCGGTCCCCGCTGAGGTGCCGCCGGCGATGACGTCCCCCGGCACGAAGGTGAAGTCCCGCGAGAGGTGTTCGAGAATCTCGCCGAACGACCAGATCATCTCCTTGGTGTTGTAGCGCCGGCGCACCTGGCCATTGACGCGCGTTTCTACGTCGACCCTGCGATGATCCAGTTCGCCGACGACGATGCAGGGGCCCATCGAGGTCGAGCTGTCGAAGTTCTTCGCCAGGTTGTAGTTGATGGCGATGCCTCGTGGTCCGCTCGGCGCGCCGTCGCGGATGCTCCAGTCGTGGAACAGGGTGACGCCCCAGACGTGCTCGTCGATCCGCTCGGCGGGAATGTCTTTTCCCCGCTTGCCGAGGACGATCGCGGCCTCGCCCTCGTAATCGAAGTACCGCGCGCGCTTCGGTAAAGGGATATCGTTGTCGGGTCCCGCGACGGCGTCGGGCACTTCCCAAAATCCCCATTGGCCTGCTTCTCTCGCGACGCGCGTAATCTCCGCGATGTCGCCGGTCACGCCGGGCCGGTTCGCCCACATACCGGCGAGGTGCGCGGCGAAATTCCCGCCGACACAGGCGGTGCGCCGGTGCGGCCACGGGGCATGCAACTTCACGTCCTTGACGTCGTGGACGACCGCCTCGGCGCTGCGACTCGCTTCTGGTCCCGAGTTGGCGACGTGCTCGATCGCGCGCTGCGCGTCTACGAGAGCCGC
>Ga0099830_10001030_pt1 | contig 13600 bp, 8 predicted proteins | sample CZO8metaG_4_FD_79337 | JGI IMG/M metagenome (GOLD analysis project Ga0099830, IMG submission 79337) | Vadose zone soil microbial communities from the Eel River Critical Zone Observatory, Northern California, USA - CZOApr15con2H3.8 metaG | ecosystem: Environmental > Terrestrial > Soil > Vadose...
ATCGCCCACAAGATCGAAGCCGGCTCCGACATGTTTCTCATGCCCTCGCGATACGAACCGTGCGGCCTGAACCAGATTTACAGCCTCAAATACGGCACGGTCCCGATAGTCCGCGCCACTGGAGGCCTCGACGACACCATCGAACCCTGGGACGCCCGCTCCGGCAAAGGCACCGGCTTCAAATTCACCGAGTACAGCGGCGAGTCGCTCTTGCTCACGGTCAAGCAGGCGCTGCAAGCGTATCGCGATCAGACATCATGGCAAGTGCTCATGCGCAATGGTATGAACAAAGATTTTTCCTGGAACAACTCCGCCCGCGAATACGGCAAAGTCTACGAGCGCGCACGCCAGGCCCGCGCCGCCGCAACGTTGCCAGAGAAAGTCCTAGTCTGAAGAGGTATTATCCTAACTAGACCTGTCATCCTGAGCGGAGCCGGACGATTCGCGAAGCGACTCGTCCGGCGCAGTCGAACGATCCCTACGTGCTTCCCATCACCATCAGCTCAAGAGCGGCTTTCACCACCAGCCCCGCGACCCGCTCCCCCGCTGCTACAATCCCCTCAAGATGGCTGTCGCCGCCCCCTTGCCGACCTTCCCTCGCTCCATCTTCCACGTCGACATGGACGCCTTCTTCGTCTCCGTCGAAGAACTCTTCGATCCCTCCCTGAAAGGCAAGCCCGTTGTAGTCGGAGGCCAGCGCCACGAGGGCGGCGTAGTCTCAGCCGCATCCTACGCAGCACGAAAGTTCGGCGTCCACTCCGCCATGCCCCTACGCACGGCAGCGAAACTGTGTCCGCAAGCCATCTTCGTCGACGGACATCCCGACCGCTACCGCGAGTGTTCGGAGAAAGTTCACAAAGTCCTGACAACCTTCTCCCCGCAAGTCGAGATGGCCTCCATCGACGAAGCCTACCTCGACATGACCGGCACCACCCGCCTGCACGGCCCCCCGCTCAAAGCGGCTCACGCCCTGCACGAGCGCATGAAAGCCGAGACCAGCCTCAACTGCTCTGTCGGCATCGGCAGCTCTCGCCTTATCGCCAAAGTTTCCTCCGCCCAAGCCAAGCCCAACGGCATTTTGTGGATTGTTCCGGGACAAGAAGCCAAGTTCCTCGCCCCACTCGACGTCCGCGAAATTCCCGGCGTCGGCAAAGTCATGGAGAGCAATCTGCACGCGCTCGGCATCAAGAAGGTCGGCGACCTCGCCCGGCTGGAAGACTCAGAATTGGAAGCACGCTTCGGAAAATGGGGCCTGGCGCTGGCAGGGAAGTCGCGCGGAGAAGACGCTGGCGGCTGGTTCGACACCGAAGTCGCCGCCGACATCGACGCCAAATCCATCAGCCACGAACACACCTACAACGAAGACACCGCTGACGCCGCCCAGCTCGAAGCCACGCTGATGCGTCTGTCGGAGATGGTGGGACGCCGCCTGCGCGAAGCCAAATTCTACGCCCGCACCGTTCAGCTCAAGCTCCGCTACAAAGATTTCACCACCATCACCCGGGCCCACACTCTGCCCGCGCCCACCCAACTCGACAACGAAATCTTCGAACACATCCGCACGCTCTTCCGCAAAAACTGGAAGAGGGACGCACAAGTTCGCCTGTTGGGAGTCCATGCCTCGTCGTTCTCTTCATCCCAACCCGATCAACTCGACCTGCTCGAAGGCCCTCGCCAGCAGCGCTGGAAGGACGCTCTCGCAGCCGCCGACCGTCTCCGCGACAAGTTCGGCGAATCCAGCGTAAGCCTGGCCTCCGGCATGCGCGGCAGCTTCCGCGAACGCATCCACGAAAATCCTGCCGCGCTGCCAGGAAAGAGCAAGCCGAAGTAAGGGTGAAGCGCTGCGTTGTCGTGCGACCACACCGACCCACGGTGCCAAAGAATGCAACTCACACTCTTGGCGTCATCCTGAACGGAGCCGCTTTTCAGGCGCAGTGAAGGATCTTGCGAGCAGCGATCAATAGTTCTTCGGCTGGGTCATGCTGAACCAGTTTCCGAACGGATCCTTGAAGACCGCGCGAGGACTATCCGTATTGCGAAAGCTGCGCCAGGCTCTCAATCCCTTACTTGAGGGACGCCATATCAATCACGAAGCGGTACTTCACATCGCTCTTCGCCAGCCGTTCATAAGCCTGGTTAATGTCCTGAATCTTGATCAGTTCAATGTCCGAAGTGATGCCGTGCTCGGCGCAGAAGTCCAGCATCTCTTGAGTTTCGCCAATGCCTCCGATGGCGGAGCCAGCCAGACGGTGACGCCCCAATATTAGATTGAAGGCAGCCACAGAAGCGGGTTTTTCCGGCGCTCCCACCAGCGTCATAGTTCCATCTTTTCTGAGGAGCTGCAGGTAGGGGTTGAGGTCATGCTCGGCGGAAACTGTGTCGAGAATGAAGTCGAAGCTGGCGGCATGCTTTTGCACTTCCGCCGGGTTCGTCGAGATGACGACTTCGTCAACGCCCAAACGCTTCGCATCGGCGGTCTTTTTCGGCGATGTGCTGAACAGCACCACATGCGCGCCGAAAGCCTTGGCAAATTTCACCCCCATGTGTCCGAGGCCGCCCAGGCCCACAATACCTACCTTTTGACCTTTGCCGACATTCCAGTGGCGCAGAGGCGAATACGTCGTGATGCCCGCGCACAGCAGAGGCGCGGCGCCAGCCAGGTCGAGCTTGTCCGACACGCGCAGCACAAACGCTTCTCTCACCACAATGCTGTCCGAATATCCGCCGTAGGTGACGCCACCGAGAATTTTGTCCTCGGCGTTGTAGGTCAGAGTTGGAAAATTAACGCAGAATTGCTCGTCTCCGGCCCGGCAGTTCTCGCAAACGCCGCAGGAACTGACCATGCAGCCCACGCCAACGACGTCGCCTTCTTTGAATGTCTTTACAGCGCGTCCCGTTTTCGCGACGCGGCCAATAATTTCGTGCCCCGGCACGCAGGGATACACCGTGGGCAAACTGTTCTGCCATTCGTTCCGCACCTGGTGCAAGTCAGAATGGCAAACGCCGCAGTATTGAATATCAATCTGCACGTCGTCCGGACGCAGTTCGCGTCTCGGGACCGAGGACGCTGCCAAACCTGAGGAGGCACTCTTCGCGGCGTAGGCCTTCGCCTTGTACGCAGGCGATTCGGGGGCTTGAGCTTCGACTACCGGCATCGCTATTTCACTCATCTTTAATCTCCTGAAGTTAATTCTAGATCGCGTTGAAAGGTTCACGCCGGACGGATAGGAAATGGCGCTCTCACTCACGCTTGTGCTTTCCCCTTCGGATGACCGACGCTTGATAAAGGACGCAAAGAAATGAACCAACTGGAATCGCCCGAGGCCGCAGCAAACACAGGGGCAGACGTGGGCATCCGCCCCATATGCTACATAGCTGCTATTCGATGGCCCAGGCCTGCAGGACGCATCCCGGAACCATCAGCACACGCCAGGGAGCGCAGTATCCGAAGATGCGGCCCACCTCACGCTGAAATGCGACGGGACTGCGCCCGAACTGCGCGGAAATAATACTACCTTCGAATATCGTCGTGTTCAAAACGCTGCGCGGGACGGTTGTGGACCAATGGCCACTCATAGCCCATCCCGCGGCCGTTTCGCACTAACCTCTTAGTCGGCCGTGATCCGTAGTCCGATGACCTTGCCGGCGAAGTGAGCGAGGACATTCCCGTTGGTATCAAACTGATCGAGAGCAAAGAGACCCCTGTACGTTTTCCCGCTGGGATCCACTGTGATCGTTTCCCGGATGTTGGCCGGACCGACAAAAACCGTCCCGGTGGAATCCCAACTCAAGGCAAAATGGTTGAGTTTGTAAGGGCCCGACTTGGTCTGCCTCCAAACCCCCATGCAGAAACTGCCGGTCATCGGAGGACGCCCCGAATTCATCAGTTCCGTGCCATCGCTGTGCCACGTGGCGTATCCATCATCGAACACGGTGCCGTCATCCAACACCAACTGAACTTTCCAGAAGCCCACGATCGAGGCGTTGTCATCCCCAGAGCCTGAACGACGGTCGGAAACCAGCAGAAGCCGTGGTGATCTGACTTCGGACTCGCTTTGACTGGACCTCGATTTAGGCTCGACCGCCCCAGCGGGCCGCCCCGGGAAGTACCCGCAGCCGGTGTTAGCCCCGAGCCCCGTAAGGTTCGCAGATTGTCCCCAGAGTCCTTGTGTAAGAAACAGACAAGCTATGCCGAGCCAGAAACCTGACATCGGAAATTTGCACTTCATGGTGTTGCCTCCTTGAACTGAATTCCATTGCGCGGCCGTCAGCGTATGCAAGTAACCTCAAATCGGCCGCGGAGAGCAATGGAGCCTGCCTGTAGCTGAGGTAAAGGTTTGGTGAAGCCACAAATGGCTGAAAATAGGCCGTTTCGCTGGGATCCAGGCAATCCGGAGTGCTATACTTCCCCCGACTTTGGGGCATACCGAAGTGCCTGTCACGGGAATTCAATTCGCGGAATTCGAACTTGATCCCGCTCGCTACGAACTCCGCCGGGCCGGACGCACCCTCAAACTCGAAAAAATCCCCATGGAACTGCTCATCCTGCTGGCGGCGGGAAACGGCAATCTCGTCAGCCGGGAGGAGATCGTGAAGCGATTGTGGGGCAATGACGTCTTTGTAGACACCGAGCACGGTATCAATACCGCCATTCGTAAAATCCGCCGCGCCCTCCGCGACGACCCCGAGCAACCCCGCTTCGTTCAAACTGTTACCGGCAAAGGTTACCGGTTTATCGCGCCCGCGATCGAGATTGGAACAAGGCCTGCAATTTCCACCGACCCTCCATCCGCCGTCGATACACCGAACGTGATTGGATCCAGAGATCGGTGGAAAGACAGACGTTGGCCTCGGTTCTCAATGGTGGCTGTTGCCGGCATGCTTGCACTTGGGTTTGCCTTAATTGCCCGCTCCGGCTGGCGGTGGACACCCGCTGTTCCTTCCTCGCATACGGGCCCCGTGGTGCTGGCCGTGCTGCCCTTCCAGAATCTCAGTACGGACGATTCTCAGGACTACTTTAGTGACGGCTTGACGGAGGAAATGATTACTCAACTGGGCGAGCTGAATGTGGATCAGTTAGGTGTAATCGCCCGAACGTCTTCCATGAAGTACAAGCACACCATCAAGGATGTCGGCCAGATCGGTCGAGAACTGGGCGCCGATTACGTGCTTGAGAGCAGTGTGCGGCGCGACGGCGAGCGGGTGCGAATTACGGTGCAACTCATACGCGCAGACAATCAAACGCACATCTGGGCTCAAAATTATGATCGCGAGGTGACGCACTCGATCGCTGTGCAGGAGGAAGTCGCGCGAGCGGTGGCGCAGCAGATTCAGCTGAAACTTGCGTCTGCTCAGACGGAGCACGCTTCCGGTCCGCGTCCACTCAATCCGGCAGCGAGCGAGGCTTATCTGCGAGGCCGATATTTTTGGAACCAGTTCACCGAAAACGGGTTCCGCAAAAGCGTTTCATACTTCGATCAGGCCATCGCCGAAGACCCCAACTTCGCTGCCGCATACTCCGGGCTTTCGGACTCTTACACCTTTCTCGTAATCAGTAATGTGATTCCGCCCAGGGAGGGGTGGCCCAAAGCGCGAGACGCCGCTCAAAGGGCGGTCGAACTGGACGGCGGCCTTGCCGACGGACGTCTTGCTCTGGCTCATTTCAGAATGCACATGTGGGAGTGGAAAGACTCCGAGTTGGAGTTCAAGAAAGCCATTGCCCTCAACCCGAGTAATGCTTTGGCACATCGATTGTATGCGGCGTTCTTGGTCTCTCTCGGAAAACACCGGGAAGCTCTGGACGAAATCGCGCAAGCACACCGGCTGGATCCGCTCTCCATGACCAACAATGCCGAAGTGGTGCGTACCCTCTATTACGGCCGGCAGTACGAGCAAGCAGTGGAGGAGGCGCGCAAAGCGGAACAACTCGACAACGAATTTCCGCGAACCCATTTCTGGCTGGGACGTGTGTACGAACAGATGGGCAAATATTCCGAGGCGATTGCCGAGGCGGAGCGGGTGGGACCCTCGCCGGATTCGATTTTGAGCCTGACCGAGATGGCATACGCCTATGCGAAGGCGGGGAAGAGTGCCGAAGCGCACGCGCTCCTTCGAAAGTTGGAAGCGCGATCGAAGCGAGCCTATGTTCCAGCCTATGATCTCGCCGTGGTCCATCTTGCCCTGGGGCAAAACGAAGCCGCTCTCCAATGGCTGCAGAAAGCCTACGACGAGCATGATTGGGCACTGGTGGTGGTGGCGGTCGAACCTCGTCTCGATCCGCTGCGCTCCGATCCGCGCTTTCAGGAGTTGGTGCGAAAGATCGGTCTGCAGCCGTAGTTGACCCCCTTCCCCCCGCCGCACTAAGATTCCCAGTCCTTCTTCCCAGCACTTTCTTAGGAGCCCAAACATGCGCAAGCTTCTGCCCCTGATGGTTGCCCTGACTGTCCTTCTCCTTCCGCAAACTTCCGCCGCCCAGTCCGATCCACCACTCATCCTCCGTTTTCCCACCGTCAGCAAGACGCAGATCGTCTTCAACTACGGCGGCGATCTATGGATCGTCAGCCGCGACGGCGGCGAGGCACGCCGCCTCACCTCCGGCGTCGGAGTCGAGACCATCCCCTCGTTCTCCCCCGACGGCACCCAAGTAGCCTTCACCGGCGAGTACGACGGCAACCTCGACGTCTATGTCGTCCCCGCAGCGGGCGGCGTGCCACGGCGTCTCACGTACCATCCCGGAGAAGACGACGTCCTCGGCTGGACTCCCGACGGCAAAAAGATTCTCTACTCCACCTGGGGCAACAGCTTCATGCACTTCGAAGACCAGCTCTACACCGTCCCCGTCGAAGGTGGATTTCCCACGCAACTTCCGATTTCGATCGCCTGGCAGGCGTCGTATTCTCCTGACGCCGCGCATCTCGCCTATGTTCCCCACATCCAGTGGCAGGCCGCCTGGAAGCGCTATCACGGCGGGCAAACCACTCCCATCTGGATCGCAGACCTAAAGGATTCCAGCATCACGAAAGTCCCGCGCGATAATTCCAACGACCATTCGCCCATGTGGGTCGGCGACACGGTCTACTTTCTTTCCGACCGCAACGGCCCAGTCAGCCTGTTCGCCTACGACACAAAGAGCAAACAAGTTTCCGAAGCGCTGCATAGCCATGGACTCGACTTCAAGAACGCCTCCGCCGGGCCCGACGCCGTCGTCGTTGAGCAGTTCGGCGCCATCAAGCTCTACGACCCCACTACGCATCAGGCAAAGAACGTGCCCATCCACGTCACCGGCGATCTAGCTGCCGTCCGACCTCATTTCACCAAGGTGGACCCGAAGCGCATCCAGAGTTTCGGCATTTCGCCGAGCGGAGTCCGCGCCGTGCTCGAAGCCTGGGGAGAAATTTTCACTATTCCCACCGACAAAGGCGACATCCGCAATCTCACGCGCAGCCCCGCCGTAGCCGACCGCGATCCTTCATGGTCGCCCGATGGCAAGTCCATCGCATATTTCTCCGACGAGTCCGGCGAATACGAACTTTGCATCCGCGACCAGAACGGCCTCGGTACGGTTCGCCACATCAATCTCGGCAATCCGCCATCGTTTTTCTACACGCCCACTTGGTCTCCCGACAGCAAGAAGATTGCCTTCACTGACAAGCGCCTCCAACTCTGGTACGTCGATCTCGATAAACCCACGCCCAAGCTCGTGGACTCGGACTACTTCGGTGGCTTCGGCCCCACGCAGCTCGGTCAAACTTGGTCCCCCGACAGCAAGTGGATCGCCTACGACAAGCTGCTTCCCAGCGGCCTGCACGCCGTATATGTCTATTCGCTGGAGCAAAGCAAGCCGTCGCAAATTACCGACGGCATGAGCGACGCGCTCTATCCCACCTTCGACAAGAATGGCAAGTACCTCTACTTCACCGCCTCGACCGACACCGGCCTCACCCCGGCCGGCCTCGACATGTCGAGCGACGAGCACCGCGTCTCGCGCAGCGTATATGTCGCCGTGCTGAGCAAGGACGAGAAGTCGCCCCTCGCCCCCGAAAGTGACGAGGAAAAGTCGAAGGAAGAAAAGAAAGCCGAGGAAAAAGACAAAGACAAGTCCAAAGCTGAGTCCAAGGAAAAAGACAAGGACAAGAAAGACAAGAGCAAGGCCAGCGATAAAGCTGCCGACAAAGACAAATCAGCCAAAGACGACAGGGACAAAGATAAAGATAAAGAAAAGAAGGAAGAGCCCGTCATCGTCAAGATCGATCTCGACGGCATCGGCCAGCGCATTCTCTCGCTGCCGATTCCCGGCAAGAACTACGCGAACATGGTCTCTGGAAAGTCTGGCATTCTGTTCCTCTCAGAAGCCCCAATGGTCGTGACCGAGGACGACGGGCCCAACCTCAACCAAACCATCCAAAAGTTCGACCTCAGTAAGCGCAAGGTCGACAAGTTCCTCGAAGAAGTCAACGATTTCACCATCTCCTTCGACGGCGAAAAAATCCTCTACCGCAAAGGTGATGCCTGGTCGACCGCATCCACGGACGAGCCTCCCACCGGCGGTGGTGGCCCGCCGAAGCCCGGCTTCGGCCCTCTCAAGCTCGACTCGTGGGAAGTCTACGTCGATCCGAAACCCATGTGGAAGCAGATCTACAACGAAACCTGGCGCATCGAACGCGACTTCTTCTACGACCCGCACTATCACGGCCTCGATCTCGAGAAGGCAAAAAAGAAATATGCTCCCTACCTCGAGGGCATCGCATCCCGCGAAGAGCTCACCGCTTTGTTCCAGGAATGTCTCGGCGAGCTGACCGTGGGCCACATGTTCGTCGGCGGAGGCGAAGCCCCCGAGCCTAAGAAGTTCAAAGGCGGCCTCCTCGGCGCCGACTATAGCCTCGAAAACGGCCGCTACCGGATCGCCAAGGTCTACAACGGCGAAAACTGGAATCCCGGACTGCAAGCTCCGCTAACCCAACCCGGCGTCAACGTGAAAGCCGGAGACTATATCCTCGCCGTCAACGGTCGCGACCTGCACGCCTCCGACAACGTTTACAGCTTCTTCGAGGAAACAGCAGGGAAGCAGATCGTGCTGAAAGTAGGCGTCAATCCCGACGGCAAAGACTCCCGCGACGTCACGGTAGTTCCCGTCGACAGCGAAGAAAACCTTCGCCACCTAGCCTGGATCGAAAGCAATCGCCGCCGCGTCGACGAAGCCACCGGCGGCCGCGTCGCCTACGTCCACGTCCCCAACACTGCCGGCGCTGGCTACACCAGCTTCAACCGTTACTACTTCTCCCAGGTCGGCAAGGAAGCCGCCATCATCGATGAACGCTTCAACGAAGGCGGCCAGCTCGCCGACTACATCATCGATCATCTGAAGCGCCCGCTAACGAGCAAGGTCGTCACTCGTGAAGGCCACGATTGGTCCAGCCCGTCAGAAGCCATCTACGGTCCCAAGGTGATGATCATCAACGAAATGGCCGGCTCCGGCGGCGACGCGCTGCCCTGGTACTTCCGCAAGGCAGGCATCGGTCCGCTGATCGGCAAGCGAACCTGGGGAGGTTTGGTCGGTATCGGCGGCTATCCCGAACTTCTCGACGGTGGACGCGTCACCGCCCCGCGCGCCGCCCTCTACGGCCTCAACGGCGACTGGGAGGTCGAAAACCATGGCGTGCCCCCGGACTACGACGTCGATCTCGATCCAGCCGCATTCCGCCAGGGAAAAGACGCGCAACTCGAGAAGGCCATCGAGGTCGTGATGCAGCAACTGAAAGATCATCCGCTTCCGCAGATCAAGCGTCCGGAGTACCCGAACTATCACGAACACGACGACTTGGGGGCCAAATAGCTCCGCAGCCGCGACCTAAAAGCGTAAACCGGGTGCGCACCAACGTACACGCCAGACACCCATATATGGGTGTTTCATATTTAGTCACCCAATTAAGGGTGACTACTTGACAATCACCCAAATATGGGTGACAATACTTGCTGGCTTACAGGAGGCATATTGGCCGCCGCAACCCAGCGCTACATCGCCGTCATCGCGGATATGGTCCGTTCGCGCGATGTGCCCACAGCCCGACGCCGGCTGCTTCAGAAGCGATTCAGCGAGCTCATTGCCACTCTCAACCGAGAGTACCGGAAGGCAATCGCCGCCAGGTTTGTCATCACCTTGGGCGACGAGTTCCAGGGTCTTTTGAATTCAGCAGCATTGATACCCGATCTGGTCTGGCGTCTCGAGCAGGACTTTCCGGAGCGCGAACTCCGTGTTGGAATAGGATTGGGAAGGCTCGACACTCCGATTCAGAAGGTCGCCCTCAACATCGACGGACCGGCACTCCACGCAGCCCGTGAGGCTATCGAGCATGCCAAGAGAACCAAAGCGCTAGGCGGAGTCTTCCGGGGCTTCCGCGAACTGGATGACATCCTCAATGGAATGGCCCGTCTGCTTTGGTTTCACCGTTCCCGCTGGACCGATTCCCAGTGGAAGATCGCCAGCCTGCTCCGAAAAGGAATGTCGCAAACGCAAGCCGCGAAGAAGCTGGGCATCAAAAAACAGGTGGTTTCCCGGCAGGCTCTTGCCTCCGGTTGTTCCCCTTACATTGCCGCGGAAAACGCCTGGCGTATGATTCTTCAGAAGCAGGTCGATCCCTTGCTGCGTTCGAGACATGGCCAATCCCAAAGTCATTAGCCCCGAATTCTTGCTCTGGTCTCAGTCGCTGCTGCTGTGGAGCATTGCCGCCTATGGAATCGTGGCCGACCCGCTGAAAGGCGAAGCATCGAACTGCTCATGGACACGCTGGTCTCTGCTTCTCGCTGCCCGCGCTACTGTGGCCCCTGCGTTAGCCTACGCGCTGTCTCGCTCGATGAGTCTGTCCGCCTTGTTGCTCCTGAGCACGTTGTTGCAGCCGCTTCTCCGTTACCGTCTTCCCATGCAATGGCTCGCCGAATTTGAGGCTCTCTGGATTTCGGTCTTCATGGTCTCCAGTCTGGTACTGATCCGCTCCTTTCATCTGCCCACGCAATGCACGCCCGCGTTGATCGCTCCGGCTCAAGCGGCTGCGCTTTGCATCCTGGCCAGTTCATTGTTTTTAGTCGTCCGCGGCGGTACGTATATCGTTCGCGGAATTCTCAGAAAGTCCGGCACGTTGCCTTCGAAGAAGCAACTTAGTTCGTCGGCGGTGGGTCCGCAAGCCGAGGCTAAACCTGTGACCTCGATGGCAGCATCGGCCGAGCACTCCGCGGTATCGACCATCGATGTCGAGGAATACAATCGCGGCCGCCTGATCGGAAACCTCGAAAGAATTGTCCTCACGATCGTAGTCGCCGCCGGAAGCTATGCCGCCCTCGCCTTCCTGGTCGCTGCCAAGGGTGTCGTCCGCGCCGACGAATTTGAAAAGAACCGAGACTTTACGGAATATTTCCTGATCGGGTCTCTTGCCAGCGTCCTGGTCGCGTTGGCCGCGGGACTTGCTCTCCGGTTCGCCCTGGTTCGCCTCTGGCCCGATCTGCTGGCTTTGCAGATGCAGTGACTGTTCGCTTCCCGCACGGAGGGTGCCTCAATCGCCGACAGTCTGCAGAAGACGGACGAAAACCCGGATATCCTGGAAGGTGTTCCGAATCCCTGCCTACACAGCCCGACCCTACTCGGACGTTTGGAATTCCATATTCTCGTCGACAGAAAGCTGCCCGGGCGTACCAGAGATGTTGTCACCCGAACGGCTGGCGACTACGCGAAACCCACTGGAAGTGGTCTGGACCTCGTAGGAATACGGAGGACGCTGGCGGGCAACGGTTACGTAGTGAGTCGAGATCAGTTCGTCGAAGGAAGCGTATTTTCCTTCGCTGGCAAAGTACCGGCGCTCGGCCGTGGCGATACTGATCAGATCGCTCCTCACGCCTGTGATGTTGATCGCGGCCTGCGGCGTCTTCGCCCCGGCAGCAGCAGAGCTCTCCACCTGCCTGGAATAAACGTACATGCCGACAGCCAGTGCAATGACGACACCGAGAAACCCGAATAGGCGGCCCATGAATCCCTCTCCGAGACCAATTGCACCGCAAACCGCGGCCGCCGACAAGTAACCAGAGTGCCGCGACCACGTGTCTAGCTACTCAGACTCTCGCTAATGCCGGCGTAACTGGATATCGATCCCAACCATCGGCCCGCAAACATTAATGCCCCACCTGAGAAAGCCACAACTGTTGCAAAATTCCCATTTGCACTAGCAGGGCTCAAGGCCCCGTTCAATGAGATGAGGAACGAGTTCCTACTTGGAAGCCGCGCCTTTGATAAAAAACGAAGGCCGGGTATCCCGGAAGGATGTTCCGGATCCCAGCCCACGTCTTCCATCAACTTGTAGTTAAGCCCGAATTGCAGTTAAGTTCGAACCCTTTTCGCTGCCTTAGTTGCCCGTGTTCGCAGCCGCAGTCGTCGGAGCAACCGGAGCCTGACTGCCCGCTCCAAACCGCGCCAACCGCGGGAAGAACGGCGTGACTTCAAACGGCATCTTGTCTCGCGCCGAGGTGATGGCGACCGGAGCCGTCTTCACCATCTCCGCCTTGTCGTCCCACGGATTGATCTTCACGCGCCCACCCAACGGCAGTGCCGCGATCTGATCCAGCTTGTTCATGTCGAGAGCCGGACCTTGGGTCGACAGGGCACTCAACCGGTTGACTGCACCTGCTTCAGCCAGCGGATTTCCCAGATGCGTGGTCAGCAGCGCGTTCAGCTGTCCAGCGCGCGTCTGCAGGATCTTGAGGAACAGGCCGACGTTGTCCAGTTTCTGCGCGTAAGGCGAATTCTTCAGAAGATCCACAGCCTTTTTGTCGGCCGCTTGCTCTTCCTCAGGAATGTGCTTGAAGCCCAGATTCTGGTACGTGGAATCATCCGAGAACAGCATGCGGTCGTTGAACGCATACTTGCTGCCCAGATTGTGGCCGAGCACAATGTGCGCCAGTTCATGCGAGAGCACAGCCGCAAGGCTGGCCTCATCCGGAAGCACGTCCACCAGACCACGGCTGATCACGATGGTATTGCCCACGCTGAAGGTTTCCAGAGGCGCCGTCAGCAGCACGCGTGTGCGCACCGGCCGCGGCAGATCGATATTGTTGGTGACCTCCAGGTTGTTCACCACAGTCTGGAGAATCCGGTCCACGTCGCCTTCGGGCGCGAGCAGCCCCGCACCAGTTAGGCGCTCGATAACATTGTCTTCCGCCTGCTGCTGCCATACCCGCTCAGCCTGCAGAGGAGAAGCATCTTGTGTCGTCGGACTTTCGTCTTTCACCGAGTCCACGCGAATCTGAGTCAATTCGTCGGCCTCGCCACCCTTCTTCAGGTCATAGCCCCAGATGCGGGTCTGCGCCTTGAAGGCCAGCTGGTTCTTTACCCCTGCGCTGAAGTCGCCCTCTTCGCTGTAGATGTAGGACGGCACCCAATAGCCCGGCACCAGATTCAGGCGCCAGCTGTCCATGTGGAAGAAATACGTATTCCGCGCCGCGCGACTGTAGGTTCCATTCAGGCGCACGATGTTGAAATCCTGATCCTCAACCCAGATGCGCCCGAGGAAGCGGCCTCGGCCTGCATCTTTTTTCGGCGTAATGTCAAACACCAGGCAAC
>Ga0099830_10001036_pt1 | contig 13560 bp, 9 predicted proteins | sample CZO8metaG_4_FD_79337 | JGI IMG/M metagenome (GOLD analysis project Ga0099830, IMG submission 79337) | Vadose zone soil microbial communities from the Eel River Critical Zone Observatory, Northern California, USA - CZOApr15con2H3.8 metaG | ecosystem: Environmental > Terrestrial > Soil > Vadose...
GGTCACCATGAAGAACGGGAATATGGTCTGGGAAGGCATTCGCATCGAAGAGGGCGCATTTGTGGGGCCGCACGTTTTCTTTACTAACGATCTGTATCCGCGCTCTCAGAGGATTCCCCAGTCGCGGAAGCGCTATGCCAAGAAGGAAAATTGGCTCCTGCCCACGCTGATCAAGAAGGGGGCCTCCCTGGGGGCGGGTGCGATGATCCTTGCCGGTGTCACCGTCGGCGAATTCAGCATGGTTGGGGCGAGCGCCGTGGTCACCAAGGACGTGCCCCCCTACGCTCTGGTTGTGGGAGCGCCTGCCCGCGTGCGTGGGTGGGTCTGTGAGTGCGGCGTCCCACTACGCTTCAAGCAGGGCAGGGCGACCTGCGCGGACTGCGGGCTGCGATATCGAGCGAGGGGCTCCAGAATTGCGGTCGTTGATCCCAGCCGCTAACATGAATTGCCCGCGTCCCGTCTGAGAAGTTTCAGTCGCAAGACGCGGCTTAGAGGATTGGGAAACCGTGCAGTCTTCGGTCCAGGAGTCCGATAAGGGAGGCAACTGGCCTTGTTGCGTATCGGTGTGATTGGCTGCGGCTACTGGGGACCGAATCTCATCCGGAATTTCTGCAAGCTGGAGGACGTTCAACTCGTGGGCGTGGCGGACATCTCCGCAGGAAAGCTGGAGTCCATTAAGCGGCATTACCCCTTTGTGAGAACATCGACACTGCCGCGTGAACTGCTGGAGGCAAACGATGTGGATGCCGTGGCAATTGCCACGCCCATCTCTACTCACCATGAGCTTGCCCGGGCCGCTTTGGAGCGCGGTAAACATGTACTGCTTGAGAAACCAATGACGCGCACGGTGGCGGAGGCCGAGGAGCTTGTCGATTTGGCCGAGAGGAAGAGAAGGATTCTCATGGTAGACCATACGTTTATTTACGCGGGTGCCGTGCGCTACATACGGGAATTGATTGATTCTGGTGAGCTGGGCGACGTCTACTATTACGATTCCGTGCGCGTCAATCTGGGGTTGTTTCAGCACGACCTCAATGTCCTGTGGGACCTGGGGCCCCACGATTTTTCTATCATGTGTCATTTAGTGAAAAAGAAGCCCGTGCGAGTTTCAGCGGTAGGCTCGCGGCCCGTCGCCTGGAAGGACTGGAACCTGGAAAGCGTGGCCTACATCAACATCTGGTTTCACGATGGCACGATGGCTCACTTTCACTTGAACTGGCTCTCCCCTGTCAAGGTCCGCCGGACAATGATCGGCGGCAGCCGCCGAATGGTGATCTACGACCATCTGGACCCTGACAATCAGGTCAAGGTATTTGACAAAGGCGTTGACGTCCGAACCACAGAAGAGCAGTACCGCTTGCTCGTCCAGTACCGGAGCGGAGACATGGTCGCGCCGAAGATCGACCAAACGGAGGCGGTGGAAACGGTTTGCCGCCACTTCGTTGACTGCATCGCGGAAAGAAAGGAACCCCTGACGGACGGCCGGGCGGGACTCGAGGTGCTGCGCTTGCTCGAAACGGCACAGAAATCAATGGTGAACCAGGGCTCTCCCGTGGATCTGTGAGCACTGACCTAGATGTTCTCCGCGCTGGGCCAGTTGGTCGTCGCGCTTCAGGAGAGGGTGTGCACATCTGGGTTGATATCGACAATGCGCCACAGGTGCTCGTTCTGAATCCGATTATGAAGGAACTGGAACGGCGAGGGTTCGCCGTGCAACTCACGGCCCGGGATTTTGGACAAACATTTCCGCTCCTGCTGCTCCACGGCCTTCTCTTCAGGCCCGTGGGACGCCATGCGGGCCGGAACCTGCTCCGCAAAGGTGCGGAGCTGCTGTCAAGAAGCTTTCACCTCTGGCGCATTGCCCGTGGACAGAATTTCCGTGTGGTCGTAAGCTGTGGCGCTCGGGCGTCCGTCCTCCCGGCGCGAATGTTGGGGGTTCCCCTGGTTGTCTTGCTCGACTACGAGCACGTGTTTGCCTATCCGTTCAGAAAGTGGGCACGGCTTATCCTCACTCCGGAGGTGATGCCGGATGAAGATCTGCGGCGTCTGGGATTCGACATGCGCCAGGTGCGCAAATTTCCCGGCTTGAAGGAGGAGTTATACGTCTTCGATTTCCAACCGGATCGTGCGAGCTTGGAAGCCTCAGGCATCGACTTGAGCAAGACTTTGGTCGCCCTCCGACCACCAGCGACCATGGCGCACTACCACTCGCCGAAGAGCGAGGAGCTTTTCTGGGCTGTGTTGCAATATCTGCTGCGGCATCCTGACGTGCAAACCCTGGTGCTGCCTCGGACGGAGTCGCAGGGGGCTTGGATTACGGAAAAGGTAGGGCCGAGGGGTAACCTTCTGATTCCGGAAAATGTGCTCAATGGATCAAACTTGCTCTGGCACGCCGACCTGATGATTGGAGGCGGGGGAACGATGAACCGCGAAGCGGCCTGTCTGGGCGTGCCTGCTTATAGCTTCTTTGGCGGGCACTTGGGCGCAGTGGACCGTTATCTGATCCAGCAGGGCAAGCTTTCGCTCTTGCGCAGCACGAGCCAGGTCGAGGAAATCTGTTTGCGAAAGCGACCACCGCGGGGTGCCCCACCCCCTCCTGATGCCGGCCATCGGGCCTTGAACTGTATTGTTGACTCTGTACTGGAGGTTGCTCTCAATTGAGATGAACATTCGAGACAGTCATCCGATAGAGCTACTGGGGTTCCAACCCCATCCAAAGTTTTTTCAAGTTGTAAGACTACCGGATGGCGGTTCCGAATTGATCGTTTGCCATGGCTACCTTCCCAGTCGTTGAAAAGCGCGCGTCGAGGGCACCCCGCAATGACCGCTCTCGATCTCCGGGACCCCGCATCGGCGTAGCGGCCTTGTCGGTCGCTGTGGATACGCTGATCTTCTTTTCAGTTTTTGTTGTGATGTACCTTTTGCGCTTCGAAAGAGGGCTAGTGCTGAAATTCCCGCCGAGCCTCTCCTATCGTGACCTGGTGGGGCGCACCTATTTTCAGGACCACTTCGCGTTGGCCGGGATCATGGGACTCTTTTTCCTAATTCTGATGCACAAGACCGGGCTCTACACCGCCTCCCACCGGAGTTCATTTGTTCCTGAGTTCGCTGGTTTGGTCAATGTGGTGTTCCTGACCCTGGTCTTCGGGGTCGTGATGAGCTTTCTTATCGGACGATTTGTCATTTCGCGCATCGTTCTTTTTGGCTCTCAAGCCCTCCTGCTGCTGACACTCACCTGCTGGCGATTCGTGCGACATAGGCAAATCGAGCGGCTGCTCACCCGCGGGTACCAGCGGCGGATCGCCCTGGTAGTGGGCGCGGGCAAAGTTGGACGTTACCTGGCCAGTTTTTTGGCCGACTATCCGGCGTTCGGTGTGGCCGTGATCGGTTTCCTTGACGACCGACCCGGCAGCATCGGGACATCTGGAGATAAAACCCTGAGCACCCCAATCCTCGGGGCCGTATCCGATTTCAAGACCGTGGCGGTCAAAGAGCAGGTCAACTATCTCTACATCACGATTCCGTCTGAGCGTTCGAAGATCGCGGGTCTGGTCGAAGACGCGTACGACCTGGGAATCACCGTCCACGTTGTGCCGGAACTCTTCGACCTCCTGGTGCGCGAAGTGGAATTCGGGACGGTGGGCTCGCTCCCCGTGCTTCGCCTGCTGAGACCCACGCTAAACGGCTGGGAGAGGTTTCTCAAACGCGTGGAAGACCTTGTCATCGCATCCGTTCTGCTGCTCGTCTTTGCGCCCGTCATGGCTCTGATCGCCCTCACCATCAAGCTCGACGGCACGGGCCCGGTCATTTATCGGCAGCGACGCCATGGCCAGTACGGCCGGTTGTTCTGGCTGTACAAGTTCCGATCCATGTATGAGGGCGCGGATGAAACTAAACACCGTGTTGCCGCTCAAAAATGGATGAAGTCGGACGAGCCTCTCGATGAAGAGCGCAAGCTCTACAAGCTTGCCGAAGACGATCGCGTCACTCGCGTGGGGCGCTGGATCCGCAAGTCCAATTTGGATGAACTCCCTCAACTCTGGAACGTGCTGCGCGGCCAGATGTCCCTGGTGGGCCCGCGGCCGCCCGTACCTTATGAGTACGACGAGTATCAGAAGTATCACCGTAAGCGGCTGCTGAGCAAACCCGGGATCACCGGCCTCTGGCAGGTGAGCGGCCTGCATAAGCTTTCTTTCGAGGAAATGGTGCTCCTGGACATCCGCTATATCAACGAGTGGTCTTTCTGGATGGACCTCTGGATCATGGGGAAAACGATTCCCCTGCTGTTGCTTGGTCGAGGTGCCTGAACCTGACCACCGCGGCATCCTTCGGGTAGCTCGAGGTCCAGAAGATTCTAGGAAACGCGGCCCGGGCGGGCTGTCGGTCCGCGGCACGAGCTAGACGGCCATTGTGACTTGGCGTCGGCGTAGCGCAACGGCCATTCCCGCCAGGAACCAGAACAGGAGCACGACGAGGGAGTCACCAAAGTTGTAGTGTACGACCGAACTCACCAGAAAGCCACTGGTCCCACCGAGCAGACCCAACGTCAAGCCATAGAGCATCGCATCCCCCTGTTCGCTGGCACGCTTCACCAGCCTTGCCAGCATGACCCAGTAAACGCCCATCAAAGCCATCCACGCCGCCAGCGCGGGCAGCCCCAGTTCAACGGCAAGTTGAATCGGCGTAGAGTGAAAGTGGGAGCGCAGACCGTACAGCCGATAGGCAGCAAGGTCAAATTTCCACCAGGCAGCGTCGATCGTGTGCATTCCGAGCCCGAACCAAGGGTGCTCGCGGATCAATCGCAGGCCATCCCGCCACATCAAGAGGCGATACCCCGAGCTTCCCTCCCGCGGATCAAACACGCCCACACCCCGCCAGTGGCGCATAGCCATGTTCGTCCCCGCAGCGGCGAGCAAGAGCAGGGCGGGCAAGACCGCCCGCACCCACCGGCGTCGCACGTAAAACCAGATCTGCACCGAGCAGGAGAAAGATGCTGCCAACCACGATGCCCGGGTCAGGGTTGCGCCGAGCGCGACGCCAAAAACAAGCACGAGCGCGGCAAGACCGAGTCCGGCCGGCGCCCAGCGGTGCCGGCAGCTAAGCCAGTAGCCAAACGCAAGCGCGATGATCAATTGGAGTACTTCGGCGTAGCTGACGTAGTGGCTGTAGAAGCCTCGCGCCCGGTAGGGTCTTCCCCCTTCGATGCGCGCGCCCAACATATCGAGGCTGACCGGCCGGGGCAGTGCCTCCGTCGGTACGATGAACGTGACTGCATCCTTGGCCACATCGCTCCCGTAGTGCACGACCCACAGCCGCAGAGGCTCGCCCCGAGGCTTAGCTTCCAAATGCTTCACAAACTCCTGTGGTGTGCGAATGAACCGGTCATCCACCCGCAGAAAGAGATCTTTGTCATGAATCCCGGCGCGATAGAAGACGCTGTCGGGCTGAGGCTCATACACGCGAAGGCCAATGCCCGCGGCGTAGTTCCAGCCTGTATATGCAATGCTGACCAGCACGCCGAAAAATAGCACGGCCACGAGCTCCTTGGCGCGCCGCACACTCGGAATGTTGTGCGCCACAACCAGCAGCACAAAAACTAAACTCACCTTGCGCATACCCTCCCAGCTCGAAGCGGGCAGGGGGGCGAGTAGGGTAGAGATCGTGCAAAGCAGGAGATAGACCAGAATGGGTAGGTCGAGAGGCGAGCTCTGCAATACGCCTCGGCGGACAATCGCCAGGCGCGCGAGCCAAGCCAGTGCGGCACAAGCGTAGGCAATTTCTGTGCCCGCGATGGAAAGGGGTTGGACCAGGGCAAAAACGAAAAGGAATGCCGTTATGACGCGGTCGAGCCCTTCGATGCTGCGGTGGAATCCAGTTTTCACGTCAACTTGCTGGCCATGGTCCATCCGGCGGCGAGAGGCTTATATCACCTCCCCAAGAAAGAGCAGGCGGGCCTCCCTGCGTTTGCAAGAGATCCCAAGCGACTTCTGTGCGGAGGTGGATTCACTGTCGGTCGGTGAAAGCTGCAGCGTGCGAAACCGCTCCAGGTGATTCCCGGCGAGTGGTGCAGGTCGCCTCCTGAGAGGCAATAAACTTCTGATACCACTGCTCGAACTGAATCAGGAGATAGATGTGTCTCTTGTAGTTGAATCGATTCTGTTCGTGTTTGGATACGATCTCCCGAATGTAGCTCCGATTGAAGTACTGATTTACCGCAGCGGTTTCGCTGAGCAGGCAATCGCCGATGTAGCGCTTCATGGCTCCGCGTAGCCACAGGTCAACAGGATTCGCAAATCCCCTCTTCTTTTTGTAGACGATTTTCTTGGGCAACCACTTCTCGACGGCTTTCTTATGCAGATATTTCGCTCGAAATCTCCGCAGTTTCACACGCGGGGGCAGGGTCTCAACAAACTCAACGATACGGTGATCAAGAAACGGGACTCTCGCTTCAACAGAATTTGCCATCGAGGTCTTGTCCGCAACCATCAATAGATCGTCGGGAAGGTTGGCCCGCGTGTCGATGTACAGCATCTGCGTCAACGGATCCAAATGCTGGACGTCCGCTTGCAACCGCCGCATTGCCTTCATAGCTTCATAGTTGCCCGAGGAGAGCTGCTCCTTTACCCAGGGCTGAAAAAGTCTGTCCCTCATGTTCTCTGTGTAAAGCGAGTAAATCTTGACAAACCTTGCCAGAATGTCCCGTTCACTGAGGGAGAGGACGCCCCGTCTTAGTGTTTCGTTTCTTGCGTATTTCTCGACAATCTTGTGGAGTACGCCCTCCGTTAGAAATGCGGGGAATCGGCTATAGATCTCTGAGAGCTTTGCCCCCATATGTCGGGGGTATCCGCCCCAGAGTTCGTCGGCACCCTGTCCGGTCAAGGCGACCTTTACCTTGCGGCTGGAGATCAGACTGAGGAAGTAAAAAGCTGCAGCCGTTTCGTGTGCGAGCGGCTCTTCCAAGTCCCAGAGGTGGCGCTCAAAGTATCTCTCATAATCCTTGGGACCGACGATCATTTCCGCGTGGTCGGCCCCGAATCTCGACGCCATCTCTCGAGCTTCGGCTGTCTCGTTTGATTTCTCGCCTCCTTCAAAGCCGATGGTAAATGTATGAATCGGCCTATTCACATGATTCGTCATGATTGCAAGCAGCGCGCCGGAGTCGATGCCGGAACTCAACCACAGGCCCACAGGAACATCGCTTCTCATCTGCAATCGAACCGCATCTTCCACTAACGCTCGATAGGTCTCGATCAAGAGTTTTTCATCATCGTCGCTCCGGATTTGCGGCCTCCACTCCCAGTATCGTCTGATCTCGATCCCACCAGAACCAACGACCATCAGATGGGCCGGGGGCAGTTTCTTGATGCGACGAAACAATGTATCTGGGGACAGAACATATCGAAGCGTGAACAACTGAGCCAGAGCCTGGAGATCAACCTCTCGAGGACACTCCGGGTCCACAAGCAGAGACTTTATTTCGGATCCAAACAGGAATCGATTGTCTAGCGTGATGTAATAGAGAGGCTTGACCCCCAGATGATCTCTCGCCAAGACGAGTCGCGCTTGATGACTATCCCACAGAGCAAACGCGAATATGCCATTGAACCGATTGACGCACTCTAACCCCCATTGCTCATACCCGTGAATGATCACCTCAGTATCTGAGCGTGTCTTGAAGCGGTGTCCTTTTTTCTCGAGTTCCTCTCTAAGTTCGATGTAGTTATAAATCTCCCCGTTGAATATCACGTACAGACTATTGTCCTCGTTTGTTAAGGGCTGTGAGCCGCCTTCAATATCAATAATACTTAGGCGTCTGTGTCCCAGGCCGAGATTTCCCAAGACATAGCTGCCAGCCCCATCCGGGCCGCGGTGCCTCATCGTGGAGCTCATCTTGTCGACGAGCTCCTGGGGGACAGGATGGCCGCTCCGATCAAAGACTCCGCAAATCCCGCACATTTAGATTGAGCCCCAAACCTTTCTCACAATAAAGTCAAAATCAGCACCCCAGACTAAATCATATCCCGCTGTGATCGGAATGCCAAACAACTGGATCCGAGAGTCCGGAGCGCGCATCAGCATCCGCGTTCCTAGCCGGGCGCGCCCGGGGTCGAGTTTTGCCCGCGAGCGGTCGCGCACGCCTCGCCGCCCGGCCGCGCCGTACGCCATATCTCAAGGAGCAGCGTCAAAGCGCAGAACATCCAGGCTTGGCTCCATCGAAGATAGGGAATCCGGATCGTGTAGAAACGGTGGATTTGAAAATTGAAGAATCCGTCCGCGAACCACAGGTTGCGCAGCGCCCACGCCGCGACGTGCCGGGCCTTCTCCACGGCTTTCGGTTCTTCCCGAGAGAATTCCAGATGGGTGACTACAGCCTGTGCAGCACTGTGAACATCAAACGGGTACGCGGCATCTGGATAGTATTTCGGCGCGCCATCGGACCCGAAAAATCGCTGTTCCCAGAAAACGCGGCCTTTCTGGAGAGAGCCGCGGAAACTTTGATCCCCCGTGTATCGCATGTAGCGCGACAACGCAACCAGGATGAAGCCCGTATGAAAGTTGTCGATCCACCGCTGATTCCCGGCCTCGCCGTAGTACCACGAACCGTCATCATTCTGGCGCTTCACGGAGAACCGAGCCGCTTCCCTCGCCAGCTCCAGCAGCCCCTGCTCACCCGTTTGCGCGAAGACCCGGGCCAGCAGCGCCGCAGCGAGCAGATTGACGTTGTGAACCACGGTGTCGTTGCCGGGGACATAGCGGAAGTAGATTCCGCCATCTGTGCGCGCGAGCAAGTGATCCTGCAGAAACGCGCAGGTGCTCCGCGCCATCTCGAGATGGGCCACATGACCGAATTGTTCGTGCGCATCCAGCAGGGCATTCGCCACGAAGATGGAGCAGTTCACGTTCGGCGTGTTTTTTGCGGCGAAGAAGGAGCGGGATTGCCAGTCAAAGTTGTAGCCCCAGCAGTAGGACGAATAGCCCTGCGCCTTGTGCTCCGTGAGCCAGTCGACTAACCGGTGAGTCTCCTCCTGATCCGCTTGGCCTTCGGAGGCCCGCGCGAGATGGATAAGGGCCGAAACGCAAAGAGCGACGCCCTTCGGATTGCGCCCGCGCGGCACCCGGAGGAGTCTCCGCAGATTCCACGGTGATCGCTTCATGAACTGAGTCATGGCGATCCGCGCCCATTTCCATCTTCGCAACGGCAGCGCCTGGAAGACGCGGCTCTCCAATCCATCGTAGGGATCGTACCCGGCGTAGTCCTGCGCCTGCAGGCAAGCGTGCAGCTTTTCGACGCAGCGCTCCAGTTGCTCGATTTCTAGAACGTCAGCTTCCGATGCCAAGGGGCGTCCTCGTTCGGAGAGACATAGGGGACTACTTCTCGGCCAGCACGTAGAGGTGCCAGCCAAGGACTTTTCCCAAAGCCAGATCGGTCGAGCGGGGCAAGAGTTTTCCAAACAGCGGGAACCACTCCATGTGCAGAAATCTTACCTGCGTTCGCACCCGGGAGAACTGGCCGAAAAGCCTAGAAACCTCCTTGCGCGTGAAAACACGGGAGAGCGGGTTGCCGACGCCGTCGGTATTGTTGTTCAGCCACGCACCACCCATGAGGTAGCGCCAGCCCTGGGCGCGAATGCGCCGCGAATGCTCCTGGAGATGCGCCAGCCTGTCGCCGGTGAGCCTGTGTAACAATTGAACGCCCCAATCGGAGTATAGAAGGAGAGCGCCAAGACGCCTAAGAAATAGAATCCCCATGTAATAATTGAAGGAACTCCTGTGATACAGCATGACAACAGCCTGTCCGCCCGGTCGAAGAACTCGATGGATCTCGTTGACAGCTTCCTGGATGCGGGGCGTGTGATGAAGAACGCCGTGCGAATAAACGACATCCATCGAGTCGTCTCGGATCGGCAAAGATTCTGCATCGGAAACGAGCAAAGATGCCGATAAGTTTTGCCATTCGAAATTCTTCTTCGCCAGCGGAACACTTCGGAGAGATAGATCGAGCCCGACGTAGCTCGCCCCGGCCTTGGCGAATTGCACGCCATCCGTGCCCAAACCGCACCCGATCTCGAGGACACGCTTCCCCAATGTCGCGGGAAACGCAGCAAGTTCAGCGATGTGTGGTTCCAGCCGGTACCTGTGTTCTTCCAAAGACCTGAAAAACTCTGGCGTTCCCCACCCATGCCGAGTGAATTTCGTCCCGCAGGGTTGTGAATCCCAAAAGGATTGGACCTCTTTTTTAAGCTCCATTCTGCCGCCCTGTCCCTCCCGGAGTGCCTCTGTAGACCCGCAGGATGACGGATTCAGATGAGAAGCCGAAACGAGCTGCCATCATGAGCAGGCCTGCGTGGATCTTTCCGATGATAGCAAACGGAAGAGTTTAGCGCGGGCGAGAGGAATCAGCGAGGCGGAACCTGCCAGGCCCACTGCCGCGATCGCGATTCAGGAATTCCGAACTGGAGAAAATTGAGGAAGAAGGAGAGGAGATTCCCCCGAAGGCGATTCCCAGCGCAAGAAGACAAAACATCGGACCCGCGACTGCGCCTCGAATCCTTCGCGGTTTCCGCGCTGTCATCGTCGCTGCTCCGATCATTTTGCATGCAGAGAGTGGTCTGGCTGTTCCAGCAGCTTTGATGGTATTCGACACCTGCGCGTAGGCTCGATCTATTAACGCCCGGGACTAGGCTTTGATTCGTAGCTTGCCGAATAGGCTCAGTTGGTCTCGCCGGCGCTGATCGCACACGCTTTGGGCACTTGGAGCCCCGGCATGGGACGAGCGGAGAAGAGGTAACGGCATGGCTTTGCAAGCCAGCGCGCCCAGCCTGCCGACCGGGAGGCCCGCGCACTATCCGTGGCTATTCCGGTATCTGCATACATCTGCCGGTAGATTTTTGAGATCAAAACGAAGGTCAAGCGGCCCCGTGGTGACTTAATGAATCGGGAGCGTTTCCAGATGGACCCCATGGTGTAGAAGTGGTCCCAAACGGCCTGTGTCCGTCGACGGACTTCCTCGTCTGACATTACCGGGTGAGGTGAATAAAGCTTCGGGCGAAGGGCATGTGGAATTAGCCAACGGCGCGTAAGTGGAATGCCCCCTATGCGCCTCGGATCGCTCTCCATCGTCTTTTCCCATCTTGCAAAGTCCACTGTTCCGGGGAATGGTGTCAGCATTACAAATTGTGCGAGTGCGAGCTCAGCGCGTTGGGCCACAGCGGCGGTGGCTTCGAAAGTGTCCGGCCTGTCGCTGGGCAGGCCGAAGATAAACGAACCCAATACGTATACACCGTGCTGACGGAACGTCCGCAAGCGCTCCACAAGGCCCTCTCCGGCTGAATTAAACTCTTTGTAGATGTCTTTCAGCCCCTCTGGCGTCACGGACTCAACTCCAACAAGCGCCCCTTTGATATTCGCCTGCCGCATGGCGTCGAGAAAGGATGGGTCTTCCGCAGCTTCCATCGTAATCTGGGTGAAGAACACCATGTCTTGCGGAAGCATCGCCAGGCGCGCCATCAATTCGAAGCGCTCCGCTCGAATGGCCTTGAGTTCCTCAAGTCGATGCGTGTCGCCTTGGCGAGAGGCCAACTGAAGGTCGGTAAGGGTGACGGGATAAAAGTTATCATCGGCAAGCGCCACGAATCGAAACCCGAGGCGCCGCAACTGGACAACCTCCTCTATCACTGCGTCCGAGGCGCGCTGACGAGGGCGCTGTCCATCCGTCCGCCAGACCGAACAGAAGGAGCAATGTTTAGGACAGCCGCGCACGGTCTGCACCGACGCCCACATATAGCGATTGCGCGGTAGCAGATCCCAGCGGGCGGGCGCGAACTCAGAGGCCTCCACACGGCCGCCTAAGTAAATGGGTTTTGGAGCGCCTTTGCGGCAGTCTGCCAGCGCAGTCGCCCAGACGATGTCACCGTCTCCTTTTACCACCGCGTGCGCGCCCCCGAGGCTTTGTGCTTCCTCCGGGTAGAGTGTGGCGTGGATTCCGCCGAAGATGACATAGGCGCCGCGGTGCCGCGCCATTTTCCCAATTTCATACCCGCGCAGGGCGTTCGCCGTATGTATGCCGATGCCGACGATATCGCCGCGCCGGATACGGTCCGGATCTACAGGGCTGAGCGTTTCGTCGACGAGAATCGGGTCGCCGAGGGAAGATGGCGTAGCAGCCGCAAGCACATACAGCCAACGCGGCGTAATGACAGCAGTGCCGAACGATTCATTGCTTGGATTTACGAGGTGAATCTTCATGCGCTCCGCAATAGGCCCGCAACTGCTTGCCGGGCAGCCCTTCCCGATGTCCCATTCAACCACAAGAGGTCCCAACAACCTATTCAAAAATTGAACAGTTCCCAAAGCGCGGGCAGGTGCCACGATGGCGGTTTGGGAATTCCGCAACAGGCGGGAAAAGAAACCAAAGAGGCGGGGAAGTGCGGCCTATCGTTGCGTCCAAGGAAAGTTGTCAGTCACTCGTGCAGGACAACGCTCAATAGGAAACCCTTAATATGGAGCCCGCCATTGTGCTCGATGAAGCCCAAATTCCTGAAATTGTTTGTGAACAAATTGACCCGAGGACGTGTTGTGCCAATCTCTGAAGAATATACGTTCCCGCAGAACTCGCATTCTGCGGGTGAGCTGTCCAAACTCTATGCTTCTCCAGCTGCCGCGTAGCAGTCCTGACCACACGTATGAGCAGTATTGAACTGACAATCGAAATACGTCACAGGTATAAGCATTATGCCTCTAGTCCCAGTCTGGAACTGGGGGGAGGCGGATATCAAACGGAGGAAAAGACCATGTTGGCGATACTCGCTGCAGTTTTGATTATTCTTTGGTTGCTTGGGTTTTTCGCGTTTCACGTATCCACCGGTCTGGTTCACATTGCGCTCGTCGTCGGCCTCATCATGCTTGCGGTGCATCTCCTGAGAGGTAGAAGCGCGACAGCATGAAAGGCGGGGAGCCTACAGCTACGGTTCGATCCGGCCCGTCGCCACTCCTGTGACAGGCCGCCATCTCGTCCACGTCCTACAAAAGGGTGCACCGCGGAATGAGTCGAAAGCCGCTACTAAAAAATAGTCGTCGGTGAATTGCCGCGGTTTCTCGTCTCTGGACTGGAATTAGATCTCGGGAAGGGCGGAGCTTGGATTCGACACTTTGCAAGAAGAGACGAAAAGGACCTGCAGATGAAGAGGAAAAAGTTGATCATCATCGCCGCGGTGATCGGAGTCTTGCTCGTGCTCCTCATTGCGGTTCCCTCTCTCGACAATTACCGGCCGACCATTGAAGCCGCACTAGGCTCTTCGCTCGGTCGCCAGGTGCAAATCGGTCATCTCCACCTCTCTCTGCTCAGCCGGACCATCAGTGCCGAGGACCTTACCATCTCTGACGACGCGGCGTTCAGTCGTTCTGCATTTCTGCGTGCCAAGTCTCTGAAAGTTGGCGCCGAAGTGATGCCACTCCTGTTTTCTCACACCCTCCACGTCAACTCGCTCACCGTCGTGGAGCCGCAGTTGAACCTGTTGCGCTCGCCCTCCGGCAGGTGGAACCTCTCCAGCCTCGGTCCCA
>Ga0099830_10001040_pt1 | contig 13548 bp, 12 predicted proteins | sample CZO8metaG_4_FD_79337 | JGI IMG/M metagenome (GOLD analysis project Ga0099830, IMG submission 79337) | Vadose zone soil microbial communities from the Eel River Critical Zone Observatory, Northern California, USA - CZOApr15con2H3.8 metaG | ecosystem: Environmental > Terrestrial > Soil > Vadose...
ACCGGATTGCACCTTTACATTCACGAAAAATCCTAACTTTCCTGCTGCTTTGCGGGGTTGGTTGTTTGGGCGTGTCCTGCGGCAAAACGCAGGCCTATGCGCCGGTGGATATGGGGACGGTGATGCAGGCCGTTCACAGTTACGGCCAGTTCCACCAAAGCGCCGAGACCGCAACTGCTGGAAAAGCAAAAGCCGGCGCGCCGGAATCCTCTACCGAAACGTCCGAAGACTCGACCAACTACCAGAACCGCATCGCGGTAATCATGTCGGAAGACCATTTCGACCAGCTGGAGATGGCAGCGCAGTCGGCGCACACCTCAAACACCGTATACCCCGGCGACATATTGCAGTTGGCCATCTTTTACGAAGCGGTAAGCAAACCGCCTGCGAGGGATAACTCGTCAGATTCTGATTGGAAGACGCATTTCGCCACGTTGAGAAAATGGGTAGCTGGGTATCCAGGTTCGGCTACGGCACACATAGCAACCGCCGAGGCTTACGTAAACTATGCGTGGGAGGCCAGAGGAGACGGCTACTCCAACACCGTGAATGACCGCTCCCAGAAGCTATTTGAAGAACGAATCGGCTCGGCGGAATCAGTGCTCGTGGAAGCCGCGAAATTAAAGGAGAAGTGCCCCGAATGGTACGTAGTAATGTTCAACGCGGCCCTTGCCCAAGGCTGGGACAAAAAACAAGCGAGAGAACTTCTCGACCAGGCGGTCGCGTTTGCGCCGGGATACCGCACCTATTACAACGAATATGCGAACTTCGTTCTGCCCAAATGGCATGGCGAGGAAGGTGAGACACAAGCGTTCGCTGAGGAAGTCTGGAAGAAAGTCGGCGGCACCGACGGTAGTATCCTCTACTACGAGATTGCGGGCCTGCTGGCGTGTCAGTGCGACCCTGGTCGCAATTCGATAGAAGGGCTGTCCTGGCCCAAAATCAAACTGGGCTATGAAGGTCTGAAAAATACCTACGGAGTTACAAACTTGAGTAAGAACCGCATCGCGTACATGGCGTTTTCCGCGGGCGACAAGCAAGTAGCGCGACAGGCGTTCCAGGCGGTAGGAAATGATTGGAACCACAGCGTTTGGAACAGCGTACAGAGCTTCGAGAGCGCTCGTGATTGGGCGGTCAGCCCGTAGCGCATTCGCAAGCACATCGCCCTATGCTTAAGCGCCGTAGGTGCGTCAAAGGTTAGCCCAGCGTGTCAACGCTGGGAAAACGGTAGCCATGAACCTCCGAGCGCCGTAAGCGCGACACAATCCACCATATGCTTCTCGAATGTTCGAAAACATCCGAACATCGCCATCGATACCGACACAAAGGCGAGGTAATACCAACAGATCACACTCAGAAGTCGTGTCAAAACGACCTCGTACATGAGAGCTGGCGCACAACAGGAACAATCCCAGCAGGAATGAGCCCATGCGGCGGCGATCCTTTCAGATCCCCTTCCACAGAGCATGGCGTATCAATTATTCGCCCAGTATACTTGACCAAAAAGTTTATAGGTCCTGGATCATCGGCAAGTCGGAAGTAATTCCACTTGCCATGTCTGCTTACGTGGGCCTCAACAGCGAAAGTTCGATGGTGAGCGTTGGTTCGAACAGAACACCACCCTGGCTAGGTCAGATTGAGTACAGCCGACACTCCGGCTCCCCCGGGGAGGGAACTGGTGAGGTGTTGCATCGACCGGTTGAGCTGGCATGGATTACCGGAAACTTACCCACTACCGTGCAGCCACGCTCGTTTACCCTGAGGCAATCGAAGGATTTACCCTCAGCAAAGGGGCCGTGCGCGCTATCCACCCGCGCCACGATTCGACCACCATCCCACAAACCGTCAGGGCGAAACCCACTCAGAACCGATTCGAGTGCTCAAGGATACGCGCCCACGGTGTCAACTTCGCGCGCGCAGGTAAACGCCGTACAAGCCCAAACTCAGACCACACAAGAACAAGATAGGTGTCAGGTATTGAGTAACCATCGAGGGAACGGCGACGGGCAGCGCCACTCCGCTGTATCCAGCCGCAAAGTAGTGAATGACTCCAGCCAACAACATGTACAACAGCCCTCGCCGTATCATCGCGTGTCCTTTCGCCGCAAAAGGACGGACAACAGTGCGACTTGTCGCAACCGCTTCCCGGCAGAATGGGCAGCGCTCTACATGTGCTCTTATCTGCTTCCCGCAATACGGGCAGCCGCGGGTTTCGCTCCCTTCAGCTTGTACAGAGTGGGCCATTACCGATCCGATACGCAATAATCGCCAGACTAGAATTTTTCCTTCGCCACCGTCAAGTACTTCTCTGGCAACGGGCAAAACCGCGAAACGCGATAGCGATTCCGGTTGCAGCAACGATAGCCCCGCCACAACACCCAATTGAACCCCGGTAGGCCGAATAGCATCGCGAGCGGCTTGGCCCACCAAATATGTTTGCCACAAAAAGATACGCATCCGCTCCACACTCCAACCCGCCATCCACTTTCAACACTCGGATATCGTCGAGCAAATTCTCCGCAGGTATCTGTAAAATTCCCTCTTCCTCTGCAGATTGCAAATCTTTGGGCTCAAATCCACGCCGCGCAACTACCTTTTCCCAGAAATATACCCATCGAAAACAAAAACCGCATCCGCCGTCATAAAGAATCCATCCTTTCAGCAGACGCGCCACATTCGAATCGCGCTCCGTTTCACTCATCCGATTCTTTCTCCTGCAAATACCTCAACCGAAGATCCCTCCGCAAGAAACGCGGAATCAGGTTTCCCTCGAAGAATCTCTGCAAACGCCGCCCCATATATCGTCGCATCGCCCTCAAATCCTGAGCTTGCCGCCACTGCCACCCGCCACGGCGCATGCGCGACGCGATACTCAAGACTCCCGCCCGACCGCTGCTTGGAATATCCCCAATAGTGCTCGGTAATGAATTGTTCCAGACTTCCTTCGCGTGGATATCCGGGCTCATCCCCAGCGTGCACAAACAACCGGCAACTTCGGTCGCCCACTCGCCACCCGTATTCGGCCGTTTTTCCTAAACCGTTTTGCGCAACTCGATGCTCCATCGGAAACCGTCGGTAGTTTTCTCCATACACAAGCCGCGCCGTCCAAGCAATCGCTCTTTTCGGCACAATCTCGGCGATAAAACAAACCCCTCTCCGCTTCTCGCTTCCCTCGCGTTGCCTCACATAAAAACGTAGGTTGACCTCTTCGAACTCGGTGTGAAGCGGGACGGCGATCTTCCCCCACAGTCTGGTCCTACTGAAACAAAAACCCACCAAACTCACATACGTCTTCCTCTCAAATGAGTCCAGATCCGTGCCCTGCGGCACGTACCGTTCCAGCAAGCTCGGGTCCACCTCGTAATTCAGCATTGCAAGGTCTCGCCACTCCGCTGTCAGAAAAATCCGCTTCGCCTCGCGCATCCTCTGTCCTCTTGCTACCGTCAAATCCCAATCCATCAACCCTTCAGGCATTCCCGTGCTTTCTTTTGGTCGAGGTACCCATGGATTTGTGAGTCTGGGCTTTTTCCTGTGGACTTTTCTCTGCGACCTCTGTGTCTCTGCGTTAAGCTCCCCTTTTTTTCGCCGTTCGAACCGCCATCCCGCAACCCGTTTATTTTCAATCCAATCCACCCGACCGGCCCATACCCCTTGTCAATCGATTTTTACTATAAAAATAACTATTTAGATCGTACTCTTTTCGTGTCATCATGCCTTGTGAAGTTCGCTACACAACCCGCCAACTCACGTTCGCTCCATCAATCCTCCCCGTCTTCCCTTTCAACTTTTCCCGTTATCTTCTGCCTTTTCACACTCTTATCGAATTTCTTGCGGCAAATCCTTTCTTCTCATACTCTTCACTTTTCCACATTTTCGCGGTCCTTTCTTTTCAAGCTCTTGCGGACAGAGGGTGGGGAGGGGGTGCCGCATCGCGCCCTTCGCGCAAATCATTCTGGTTCGGGAAATCGTTACTTCCTTACATCATTTCGTCGTTACTTCATCTTCCCGAGGCTCGCATGTCAGACCCATCTACGCTTCCTCAATCTTCCCGCTGCAGCCATCTCGACGCCCTAAACCGCCGTTGCCGCATGAACCTCTCCCCGTCTCATCCTTACTCTCTGCCCGCCACGATGTGCTCGCCCAGCAAGCTGCCGAAGCCGACCGTCTCTCCTCCGCTCTCACCGCCACCTCCCCCGACCCTGACATAAAAACCCCTTCCGACATTAACCAAGTCCTCGCGCAACTCTTCTCCGCCGTCTCCCTCAGAATAATCGCTCTCCGCCAGGGCGCTCTGCTCGCTTACATCGCCCAGCGCATGATCCAGACCACCAAAGTTGCTGACGTCAAGGCTCAACTTCCCAAATCACAATGACCACTCTCTGCACCCTCCTGGCGGTCATCCCTCGTGCGCTGTCATCCCGAGCGGAGCGAGGGATCCGCTTGCAGGCGGCTGGCGCAAACCTGGTTCGCAGCGCGCCAATTGTCGCTCCGCCCGGAAAATGATATCTACGTACCATGCACCCTACGAAAAAGAACATCCACACGATTCGCGTCTTCGCGATACTTCTTCTGCTGCCGTTCTGCTCTTCGCGCGCTCTCGCACAACAACCAGCCGCAGCCAGCGAACCACCGGCCGCAATCAGTGACGGATGGGATTCCTACGGTGGCGATCCCGGCGGCTCGCGCTATTCCACCGCCTCCCAAATCTCCCGCGAAAATGTCGCGCAACTAAAAGTCGCCTGGACCTTTCACACTGGCGCCTCGCAACTCGAAACCAGACTCATCCGTAAAGCGGCATTTGAATCAACTCCCATCCTCTTCGACAACAAACTCTTTCTCACCTCACCTTATGACAAAGTTTTCGCGCTCGATCCCGCCACCGGCGAAAAAATTTGGGATTTCGATCCGCACGTAGACCTCACGCGTAACTATTCGGAAGTAGCCTCGCGCGGCGTCTCCGTATGGCGCGACGCCAAAGCCAAGCCGGGCCAACCATGCGCCCAGCGTATTTTTCTCGGCACTCTCGATGCCCGCCTCATCGCTCTCGACGCACAAACCGGCAAACCTTGCAGCGACTTTGCCTCCGCTGGCACCTTCGATCTTTCCACCGACGCCTCCACCACACCCGAATGGCGCGGCGGTTATCAAGTCACATCCGCTCCAGCCATCGCCAACGATTTGGTGATTACCGGTTCGTCCATCGCCGATAACTGGAAAGTAGACGTTGGTCGCGGCATCGTCCGCGCATTGGACGCTCGCAGCGGCAAACTGCGCTGGACCTGGGATCCCATCCCATGGGCCAACACCTCCAATCCGCACACTGGAGCAGGCAATGCCTGGTCCACGCTGAGCGTAGATTCCGAACACGATCTGGTTTTCATTCCCACCGGCAGCGCCAGCCCGGATTATTTCGGCGGACTTCGCGCTGGCGACAACAAGTGGGCTAATTCCGTCGTCGCTCTCCGCGCTTCCTCCGGCGAATTTGTTTGGGGCTTCCAGGTCGTTCATCACGATCTGTGGGATTACGATGTCGCTTCACAGCCCACGCTCTTCACCTGGAAAGACGGTACTCCCGCTGTCGTCATCAACACAAAAATGGGTCACGTATTCGTTCTCAACCGCTTGACCGGCGCTCCGCTGCTTCCGGTCGAGGAGCGGCCCGTTCCGCAATCCGACATCCCCGGCGAAAAGAGCTTTGCAACGCAACCGTTTTCCACCATCTCGCTGGTACCGGAAAAAATCGCGCTCGAGGATTTATGGGGAAAATCTCCCGAAGACGTGAAATGGTGCCAGGAAAAATTGCAAGCTTCTCGCTCCGAAGGAATTTTCACACCGCCAAGCTTAAAGGGCAGCGTCGTGTATCCCGGCAATGTCGGTGGCGTGAATTGGGGCAGCGCCGCATACGACCCGCAAAACCATTTGATGTTTGCAAATACCAATCGCTTGATTGCTTGGATCAAATTGATTCCGCGCGCTGAATACGATGCGCAAACCAAAACCGATCAGGACAATCGGGTTTACGGCGAATTCGGTGAGCAGAAGGGCGCTGCGTTCGGTTTATACCGGACTTTTCTTTTTTCGCCCGGCGCAACACCTTGCAACGCTCCGCCCTGGGGAACCACCGCGGCCGTCGATCTTTTTACCGGAAAACTTATCTGGAATATTCCTCTCGGCTCTTTCGCTCCCGGCCAGCCAACCGGCACCATCAATCTTGGCGGACCAATGGTCACTGCCGGCGGACTGGTCTTCACCAGCGCCGCCATGGACAACGTCATCCGTGCATTTAACTCAGAAAACGGAAAGGAACTTTGGCAATTTACACTTCCCGCAGGCGGCCAAGCCACACCTATGACCTACACATTCAAAGGCAAGCAATATGTTGTGATTGCCGCGGGCGGCCACGGCAAACTCTCAACCAAACAAGGAGACTCGGTGCTGGCGTTCGCGTTGCCCTGACGTATGCCAACGGCATTGCTACAATCTTTCTATGCGTAGTCGAACCGCTTCCTTGTTATTGGCCCTGCTCGCCCTTACGCTTGGTTTACCCAGCGCACGCGCACAATCCTGGGTCACGCTGACTTCAGGAATTGACACCAACCTGCGCGGCATCAGCGCGGCAAAAATCGCCGCCACCGGCCACATCGCCATTTGGGCCTCCGGATCGCACGATGTAATTCTTCGCTCTGTCGACGACGGCACAACGTGGACTCGCCTCTCCATTCCCGGCCAGCCTGAACTCGATTTTCGCGGCATCGTCGCCTTCGATGACAAAACTGCGTATCTCATGTCCAGCGGCGAAGGCAACAAATCCAAGATTCACAAAACCATCGACGGCGGCATCAACTGGGAACTGCAATACACCGATCTGAATAATGCTTTCTTCCTGGATTCCATTGCCTGCTCATCGCCGACAAATTGTTTTGCTCTCGGCGATCCTATCAACGGAAGATTTTTGTTGCTGCAAACCACCGATGGCCATCGCTGGAATCCCCTGCCTCCGCAGGATCTTCCCACGGCTTTGCCCAAGGAAGGCGCTTTCGCCGCGAGCAATTCCAATCTGCTGGTCATCTCCGAAAGCGAATTGTTTGTTGTCACCGGAGCTTTCGCCGCTCGCGTTCTGCACACCAGCGACGGCGGAAAAACCTGGACCGCGTCCGCGGCTCCGATAGCCGCGGATAACGCCACTTCTGGAATTTTTTCTATCACGCGTTCTAGCGTTGCGAGTCTCGCCGCTGTTGGCGGCGACTACGCGAATCCCGGTGTGGGTTCGCGCATTGCCGCTTTCTCCGAGGACCAATCGAAAACCTGGCAATCCCCGGCGCAGCAACCTGCCGGCTACCGCTCCGGGGTCGTTTCTACGGACGGCCAGGCGCTTCTCGCAGTCGGTCCCAGCGGTTCCGATATTTCCATTGACGCTGGCCTGCACTGGAAAACTTTCACCGCACCGTCGCTGAATGCTCTGTTCACTCTTGATTCCCAACACGTCTACGCCGCCGGGGGCAGAGGCACCGTCGCGCAATTCCGAATCGAGGATGCGAAGTGATAGCGCAAACGAAAAGCTCTCTGGGTCCTCTGTCATCGGTCTCTCTGAACTCTGCGTTAAGTCCGTTCTGTATCCTGTTTCGGTCGCAGTCGCTGGCCACTGGCCACCGCGTCGTGTACGATAATTTCTCCACCCATTCCAAGGAGATCGCATGACTCGTCCGGCTGGCACTTACGCCATTTTTGAAACTTCGCACGGCAATATCGTCATCAAGTTGACGGAAAAAGAAGCGCCGAAGACCGTCGAGAATTTTGTCGGCCTGGCGGAAGGCACCAAGGAATTCACCAACGAAAAAACCGGAAAGAAAGAAAAGCGCCCTTTCTACGACGGACTGGTTTTCCATCGCGTCATTCCCAATTTCATGATTCAAGGCGGATGTCCGCACGGTTCCGGCATGGGTGGCCCGGGTTACAAATTTGCCGACGAATTTCATCCTTCACTAAAGCATTCCAAGCCCGGCAAACTGTCCATGGCCAATTCCGGTCCCAATACCAACGGCAGCCAGTTCTTCATCACCGTTGCTCCGACGCCGCACCTCGATAACCGGCACACTATTTTCGGAGAAGTCGTGGAAGGCCAGGACGTGGCCAACAAGATTTCCGGCGTACCGCGCGACCGCAGCGACCGCCCTAATACGCCGGTGACCATCAATCACGTAAAAATCGAGCGTGTTTCGTAACACGCTTTTTTCGCACAGCTCACGCTTCAACTTGAGCACCTGACCTTTGACTTTTTCCATGCCGCTTACGCCCGACAAAACGCTGCGCCTTTCGATCGAACTCATTTTTGTTCTGCTCGGTGCGTTGGTCATCTGGCTCGGAGCGACGCAACACATTTTCTTTGACCGGCGCCGGATCAGTTGGCTATTGCTGAGTATCGCGTTGATTCTCTGGGGAGGGCGCGCACTTTACCGGCCGGGAAAATATTGGTCACCCACGGAAAACTTCACTCGCGGACTTTCGTTGCTCCTGCTCGGAGCGGTTATGCTCGCCATTTCGCGCGTTGCCTTTTCCTGGGTCGGCCCGCTGCTCTCCGTCGCCGGCCTGCTTCTGCTCTTGCGCGGGCTGGTGGGTTCCGTGTTAGTGTTTCGGCGAAACTAAATCTCCACGCGCCATGATGCGCGCTACTTCTGACATTTAGTTTGCGAGGAGACCCGCGATGCTCAAGGAATTCAAAGAATTTGCAATGCGCGGCAACGTACTTGACATGGCTGTCGGTATTATTATCGGCGCGGCGTTCGGAAAAATTGTTTCATCGCTGGTGGAAGATATCATCATGCCGCCAATTGGCGCACTGGGCCATGTGGATTTTTCCAACCTGTTCATTAACCTCAGCCACAATTCCTATCCTACTATCGCGATGGCAAAAGCCGCCGGCCAGCCGACGCTGAACTACGGCCTGTTCCTGAACTCGGTGGTAAATTTCCTGATCATCGCGTTCGCAATTTTTCTCCTATTGCGCATGGTCAATCGTTGGCTTCTGAAGCCGGCGCCAGCCGCCGCGCCAACCACCAGGGATTGCCCACAGTGCCTGATGGCTATTCCCATCGCCGCAAAAAAGTGCGGCCATTGCACGTCCGCTGTCTAAATTGTTTTTCAAATATTTGCCGCGAGGACGCCGGGGGCTCAGATTCCAGGGGTTTTCTTTTTGCGGTTGGCAATCAAGTGGTTGCGCAGACGTTCGACCACCTGTTCTTCCCGGCCTTCGTCGATTTCGCGCTGCAATTCTTCCAGGCTGAAGTGCACCACATCGTGATGATGCAACTCTTCCGGAGCAACCTGATCGCTGAATCGCAGCCATAGGCGGTGCAGCAAATTCACTTCGTTGGCGGTGAGGTTCGGCGCGTGCGGACCGAGCACTTTGTAGACTTTATCGCCGTTCGGCAAATGCACTTCCAGGTTGAATTGCGGCTTGGGATCCGGCAGCTTTTCCCACGATTCGCCAATCTGTCGCGCTTGCTCTTCGCTCTGCCAGTGGCTCGACGTGCCCACCACGATGGTGGACGATTGCAAACTGTGTCCGGCGCGCAAAATACCATCCCAGAGATCGTTGGCGGCGACCACCGCAAGCCGTATGGACTTGCCGCGTTTTTCCGCCATGCTCAGCGCTTGCGAAAACAGATGCTGCTCGATGCTGCCGAAAAGCTGATCGGCGTCGAACTCCTGTTCTCCAGAAGCGGAGCGCCGCAAAATGCGCACGTGCAATACGACCACGTCGCGGCGGCCGGGCTTCACGCGGTCCAGAACATTACCTAGATGATACATATTGAAATGGTTGCTGATCGGAACCAGGATATTGCCGGGCTTGGCTCCGACGGATTCCGGTGTGAGTTCGCCTTCCAATTCCAGGTTGAACTGGTCCATTTCCACGTGCTTAACGCCGGTGTGTTGTCCACGCCGCTCGGAAATTGTAAAAACCACATACAACAGGATGGAAAATACACCGCCCGCCATGGTGGCGACTGGCTTCGTAAACAAGTTAATGAACGCGATCAAGAACAGCGTCAGCGTGATCAATCCGAGTCCGAGCGGAACCTGTTTCCCGCGTATAGTGAAGTTCAACGGCACTTGGAATTCGCGCTGGCCGGGATTCGTGTAGCGCAAGACCAACACCGCCAGGCCGTTCATGGCAAAACTCCAGATCACACCGAAGGCGTACAGGTTTGCGAGGAACGTTACGTCGCCGCGGCTGATAAAAATGGTGATGATCTGCAGCACCACGATTATGTTGATGATCCGGTAGCTGGTGCCAAAGCGCGGATGCGGCTGACGAAACCAGTCGCTGAGTACACCGTCTTCCGAGACGCGGTTGAGCACGCCATTCGAACCGACGATTGCAGTATTGACGGCACCGGCAAGGATCACAGCGCCAACCACCACCACGAAGCCATGGAAGATCAGGCGCACCAAAAACGGCCCTTCCAGGTTCATGGCCAATCCGCCGATAAGATTTTCCAGGAAGCTTTGCCGGACATCGTCCGGAATGATCATCACCGCGAAGAACGAAACTAGCGAAGTGAAAACCATGCTGTAAACGAAAATTACCAGTCCGGCCTTCTTCAGGTTAACTAGTTTGGGACTTTCGATTTCGCGATAGACCTGGGCCAGCGATTCTTCTCCGCTCATGGCCAAGACGGAATGGCCCAGGGCGATAAATATCGCGATGATGCCGAACATGTGTGGCAGCGAACTGTGGGCCAGCCAGCCGAGTGAGCCGGCAGTGAGATGCAAATTGCGCGGATACGGCAGGGGCGGCAACGCCGAATGGCGCACCATGACCGTGTAAATGCACCAGCCGATAAGAATGACCACCATGACCGTGACCAACTTCATGATGTGCAGGGCTTTTTCGCTGGATTCCGGAATGCCCTTGGTGTTTTCCCACCAGAAATACACAGTCACGATAATCGCGAAGCAAGAGGCGATGATGTCGATGGATCGCGGGGAAAGCGGGCCGGTCGCCAAGTGCGCGTAGGGCAGGAGTTCGCTGAGAAGCCCGCCGACGTATTGTCCGGCAGCGACGCCGCTGATCGGCCCGGTCAAAATGTAATCGAACATCAATGCGGATACGCTGAACTTTGCCAGTGCTCCGCCCAAAGATTGCTTGACGGCGCGGTAAACACCACCGCGCACGAACATGCTGCAACTTTCTACGTACACTGCGCGCACGGCGTAGGAAAACAGCATGATCGCCAGGATGAACCAGGGCGCGGTCTTGCCGATGTAGCCTTCCGCTTCACCGCCCGCGTAATAAGCCGACGATGCCAGGTCGTTCAAAACGATGGCAGCGGCCCGCCAGAAAGAAATGAAGGTGAGAAGCGCGGTGGTGGCAACGATGACGCGTGGAATTCCGTTGCCGCGAGCTACGCTAGGCGCGGGGGCATTGGGGGTAGTGCTCATGTACGGGCAGTTTGAACTCGCAGGCTAAAATGCTCGCAAATTTGGCAGGCGAAGTCCAGCTTTCGGGATTAACAGTGTTGAACAGGCTTTCCTAGACTGCGAGATATGGTCGTGCACCTTAGTCCTGAACAAGAGGAAGAGCTGTAGAAGCTCGCCGGGCGTACCGGGCGTAGTGCCGAAGAATTGGCGCAGGCCGTGATCGGGTACTATCTCGACCACGAGGCGCGGTTTGTCGAGGCTGTAAAACGAGGGTTGGATTCGCTGGACCGCGGCGACTTCGTGAGCCATGAGGAAGTGGGCGCGCGAATCGAACGATTGTTCGACCCCTGATGGAAATTCGTTGGTCGCCGGAAGCTGTCGAAGATCTTGAGCGCGTGGTGCGCCATATTCAAAGAGACAACTTCACTGCCGCAAGAAAAGTTGCGGACACGATCTACACCGGTGTCAAAAACTTGGAGAATTTTCCTAATCGTGGCCGGACCGGGAAGATCGATGGCACGCGAACTCCTCTTTCCGCCCTTGCCATACATTGCCGTTTATCGCGTGAAACGAGACGCCGCCGAGATCGCGCGGATTGGCCATAAACTGGGGCGGATCGCGATGAGCCAGCCCGGAGACCGAGGCTCTCGTTCAAAACGCGGCGATGGGAACAAACGAGTGACGTGTGGTGTCCAACGCGGAAATGCGGGTTTGCGCCATCGTCGTCTTGGTGTGCTTTGTCGCCATCGGCAGCAGTAATTCGTCCGAAGTTGCGCCGCAGGTCGTCTATGGCACATATCTTGGGGGACGCCACAAGGAGTGCGCCACAGCAATTGCTGCCGATGGTTTCGGAAACGCGTATGTCGTCGGGCGAACTCCTTCACCCGATTTTCCTGTCACAGCTGGCGCATTCAGCACGACGACGAGCGTGAATAACGATGATTGGACGGGGTTCGTCAGCAAGATCAGTGAGCATGGAGACCAATTGCTTTACTCCACATTTCTCGGCGGCAACTATCGGTCCAGTGCGAATGCGATCGCCGTCGATTCGAAGGGACGAGCCTTCGTTGTTGGGTCGACCTGCTCATCGAAGTTTCCCACCACGGCTTCGGCGATTCTCCAGAAGGCGCCGGGAAGCGACAAAGTGGAAGTGTGCGACGGTTTTGTCGCGTGGCTGGATGCCAGTGGTTCGAAGTTAGAGTACGGAACCTATCTGGGAGGGAGTCGCTCAGACGCGGCAACGGCGGTCGCCTTGGGGCCGGGCGAGAACGTGGTTTACATCGGAGGGTATACTTCTTCTCCGGATTTTCCCGTGACGGGCTCGGCGATACAAACGAAGTTGCTTGGCGCTACCAATGGTTTTATTTCTGAAATTGATGTGCAAACGGGCAAGTTGCTCTACAGCACGTATCTCGGCGGATCAGGGAACGATCGCGTCACGCGAATTGTGGTGGCGAAGGACGGCGAAGTTTTTGTTGCAGGTGTGACTGATTCAAATCAGTGGCCCAATTATAAGATGAGCCAGTTTGGCAAAGTTGGAGCAACTGACGGCTTCATTCTTAAAGTTGATCCTTCACGAAAACTGCGGCCGGCCGGTGTTCGTATCGGAGGTTCGGGCGACGAAAGTTTAACCAGCATGGATATGGATTCTTATGGAGACATCTACGCTGTTGGAACGACGGACTCGCCGAATTTTCCAGTGAAGGGTGTACATGCCCGAGATGCGGGCAGTGGCTTCGTTCTGAAGATCAGCGGCCGGAAATTTGGCGAAGGACCGGCAGGCGTGGCGTGGTCAAGGCGGATCGGAGGTCACGGCGAAGATGCCCTGCTATCCGTGTCCGCGAGAATGCCCGCCTCCCTGTTTGTGTCGGGTAGGAGTGGCTCGACGGATTTTCCCGCCACCAGGAAGGCTATTTACAGGCACCTCGAAGTTAGAAATGACTCAATCTTGGCGCGACTGCGTGCTTACGACGGTGAGATTCAATACGCCACCTTCGTCGGAGGAACACGCCACCCCGATGCGAACTGGTACAACGACGAAGCTGCCGGCGTGTTTGCGAACAGCAATGGAGACGTGTATGTAACAGGCTGCACGGTCGACGACCGGCTTCCCGTGACAGCAGGGGC
>Ga0099830_10001041_pt1 | contig 13540 bp, 12 predicted proteins | sample CZO8metaG_4_FD_79337 | JGI IMG/M metagenome (GOLD analysis project Ga0099830, IMG submission 79337) | Vadose zone soil microbial communities from the Eel River Critical Zone Observatory, Northern California, USA - CZOApr15con2H3.8 metaG | ecosystem: Environmental > Terrestrial > Soil > Vadose...
AATAGGCTAGAATCCGTTTGAACGCGATCAAACGAAATTGCCTTAACGGAGTTGTTCTTCGGACAACTCTTGCCGTTCTGGTCACATCTCAAAAATGGAAATTAACCCCTTTCTGACTGGAGAGCGATTATGACACGTGTATTCAAAGGTCTCCCGCTTGGCATTCTGTTGCTAGGCGCGACGATGTTGACGGTGAGCTGTCTTACAGAACACGCGCGTGTGCGGCTCATGGACGCCTCGCCGAACACACCAAACCTAGATGTTCTGGTGGACGGGAAAATGGTCGTGACCAACGGAACTTACGAATCGGCGACCAGTTACCTCAAGTTCAGTTCGGGATCACGCCACTTCGAAGTACGGGCGACAGGTACAACCACGGATTTAATCGATACCAAAGCAACCCTTGCTGCTCACAAGGATTACACCTTTCTGGCGGTGAACTCTCTGCCGATCACTCCCGCGGTGCTGACCCCATTGGCGCTGACCGACGATAATTCGGCCCCGGCTTCCGGCCAGGTGAAGGTGCGGCTGATCCAGGCCTCGCCGACCGCAGGCAGTGTGGACGTCTACCTTATTACGCCGCCAGGGCCCCTCACCGGTAGCCCGACCGTTACGAATCTGGCTTATCAGGCAGCCACTTCCTATCAAAGTGTGGCTGCGGGAAGCTATGAAGTATTCGTGACCCCAACCGGCGCTACGACGCCCGTGTTGTTCGACAGCGGACCTCTCACCCTCACCGCCGGGCAGATCCGGACGGGTGTCACTCTGGACGATCCGGGAGGGGGCACGATTACTCCTCCGGGCGTTTTCGTTGTGCTTGCCGACCTGAACTAATCGTTCTCGCTGGCGCGGGCTGCCCCGGCGTGGGAGCACCGCCGCCGGGGTAGCCTGTCATCTGCTCGCGGAGGCGCGGGCCGGGGCGCCCGCGTCACATGGGAATTACGCCACTGCGCCCTTATGGAACGACTGAACCGCCTGCTCCTCGTTGTCGTAGACCTCAAAAACCGTGACCAGCTTGGTGACCTGCAACAGGTCGCCGACACGCTTGGTCAGGTTGGCCAGCTTGATCGAGCCGCCGGCAGTCTGGGCCGAGGTGTACAGGGCGACCAGCGTCCCCAGCCCGCCGCTGTCGATGTAATTGATGCCCGCCAAGTTGAACACGATGCGGTTGTTCTCAATGAGCAGCTTCTTTACGGTGTCGCGAAGAAGAGCGGCCTCGTCGCCAAAAACAATGCGGCCGGCACAATCCACGACTACAACATCAACCACGGCTCGAGTACTCAATCTCAGTTGCATGGAGTCCCCCCTCTAGGCCGGAAGGCACGCCTGTCAGCCCAAAAGGGTAGTCCCTAGGCGTGTTCTTCGCAAGGGTTTCATGTAGGACCTGACGGGCGCAACAAGTTATTCCACCACTACAGCCAAACTCGCCGCCGCCGCACCAAGCATTACCCAGGGCATCACGTATAATCAGATGTTCTCCTCACCATGAGCTACCAGGTCCTGGCCCGCAAGTACCGTCCGCAGAAGTTCTCCGAGGTTATCGGGCAGGAGCATGTCACGCGGACGCTGAAGAACGCCATCAAGCGGGGTCGCACGGCGCATGGGTACATCTTCAGCGGGCATCGCGGCATCGGCAAGACCACCGTGGCGCGGATCCTGGCCATGGCGTTAAATTGCCGGTCGTCGGATAAGCCGGTGGCTGAGCCATGCGGAGTGTGCGAGTCGTGTACCGAGATTCGCGCCGGAAACTCCGTCGACGTAATCGAGATCGACGCCGCCACCAATCGGGGCATTGATGAGATCCGCGAATTGCGCGAGGCCGCCCGTTACCGCCCGGCGCGCGACCGGTTCAAAATCTACATCCTGGATGAAGCGCACCAGATCACCGATGCCGCTTTTAACGCCCTGCTAAAGACCTTGGAAGAGCCGCCCGGGCATGTGGTCTTCATGCTGGCCACGACCCAGCCAGAGGACATCCCGCAAACCATCCGGTCACGCTGCCAGCACTTCAGCTTTCACGCGGTTCGATTTGAGGAAATCCTCGGCCAACTGAAGGATCTTTCGGCCAGAGAAAACATCCAGGCTGATGAAGATGCTCTGGCGCTGCTGGCCGAAGCGGGCGACGGTTCCATGCGTGACGCGCTTTCCATCCTGGATCAGGCCATCGCCTCCTCTGGCGGCCGTCTGACGGCGGAAGAGGTGCGTCAACTGGTGGGAGCTGCGCCTTCTGGAATGCTGGAAGCAGTGATGCAAGCCGTGGCCCAGGGGTCGAGCGCAGAGGTGCTGCGTCTGGTGGACCGGCTGATCAGTGAAGGTCATAGCCCCACTCACTTCGCCCGGCAGATGGTCCGATTTCTGCGCAACACAGTAGTAGCCAAAGTGGCGGGCGGCGATTCTTCCTTGCTGCAGATTTCCAGCGACGAACGTAAGCGCGTGGCTCGCGTGGCGGAGCTTTTCAGCGAGGAAGACCTGGCGCGGCATTTGCAGATCATGTTGCGCACCCACGGCGAACTCGGTTACCGGCAGGAGCAGCGCTTTCATCTGGAGTTGGGTTTGTTGAAGATGGCGCACGCGCAGCGGCTGCTGCCGATTGAGCAATTGCTCAGCGAGGCGGGTATGGCGAGTGCTGTACTGCCGACGGGTAAGCCTGCCATAGTGCCGCAGACGAAGAGATCGGAATCGCCCTCAGCAACGCGTTCCAATAACGTCTCACCATTTCCCGCGGATTCGGCACGGAAAGCTGGATCGAAGCCCGAGCTCTCGGCGGAGAGTAACCCGGCCCCGGGTCCGCGAGTGGTTGCTGGAGCAGCGGCGACAGCGCGCGTGGTTATGGGATCGGCAGCGCCGGCGGGAGTCACCCAACAAGCTCCGGGGATCTCTGCAGAGCCGGAGGACAGCGTCCCGCAAAACCACCCCGCCGAGCAGGCTGATTTGCGCAGCGCAGTGCTGAACGCATTGGCAGGCGCGGGCCTTCACATGTTGATCTCGATGCTGGAAGCGGGCGAATGGCAGGTTGAGGGAAATGGTCTGGTGATTAAGGTGGCGGCTTCGGCGAGCGTAATCGACATGGCGCTGGGCGCGGACGCAAAGCGGCTGATGATCGCAACCGCCAGCGGCGTGCTGGGGCGGCCGGTGAAGCTGAAAGTAGTATCGGGCGGCGAGGCAAAGAGTGCGGCGGCTAATGGCGCCCCTTCTAACGGTGGTGGACGCGGCCGCGCCGAGCAGGATCCCATCGTCCGCCGGATGAAGGAAAAGTTCGGAGCAGAGATCAGGACGATTATTGATCACCGGGAGAAGCGGTAAATCGGGCTTCAGGCTTCAGGTTTCCAGTGACTTTCTTCCATCCTGAAGCTTGACGCGCGAGGCCCTAGTTTCTCGCTCCAGTTTCGACTCAGGAAGGACGCGATGAGTGGATTCAACCTGCAGGAAATGATGTCGCAGGCCAAGCGGCAATACGAAGTGCTGCAAAAGAAAATGGAGGAGACTGTGGTTGAGGGGTCCTCCGGAGGCGGAACCGTAACCGTCAAGATGGATGGCCGCAAACAAGTGCTGAGCATCAAGATCGACCCGGAAGCGGTGAAGGCCGGCGACCTGGAAATGCTGCAGGATTTGATCACCGCGGCAATCAACGGCGCGGGCAGAAAAGTGGATGAAGCCATGCAGTCCACCATGGGCGGAGTGCTGGGTGGATTGGGGCTGGGCGGATTTTGAAACTTGGCAATTGAGTAATTGAGCAGTGTCTGCGGCCAGTTTCCCGGCTCTCAATTCCTCAGGTGCCGGGTTTTCGATTACCAAATTACCCGATTTTCCCAATTATCCAATGTCTAAATTTGCAGAGCCTATGGCGCGGCTGATTGAGGAGCTGAAAAAACTGCCGGGGATTGGCAGCAAGACCGCTCAGCGGCTCGCGTTTTACATCCTGCGTTCGAACGATGAAGACGCAGAAGCGCTGGCCACGGCGGTCCGCGACGTAAAGGCCAACCTGCGGCTGTGCTCCATGTGTAACAACATTACCGACGTGGACCCGTGCGTTTATTGCAGCAGCGCGACGCGCAACCAGCGGCTGGTTTGCGTGGTCGAAGAACCCACCAACATCGCCGCCGTAGAGAAGACCAAGCACTTCAACGGCGTCTATCACGTGCTGCACGGCTCGATTTCACCGCTGCACGGCGTGGGTCCGGAGCAGTTGCGCATCTCCAATTTGATGCGGCGCGTAGATGGTGGGCAAGTGGATGAGGTCATCATCGCTACCAACCCCACGGTAGAGGGCGAGGCAACTGCGACCTATCTTTCCGGGCAACTGCGGCGACCGGGTCTGAAGGTGACCCGCATCGCCATGGGCGTTCCGGTGGGCAGCGACATCGAATACGCGGACGAGATCACCATGCTGAAAGCCATGGAAGGCCGACGAGAACTGTAAAATCAGCCGGCGGTCGCCAGCCCTCGGTCGTCCGCCAAACCCACAAGACAGTCCTTGCGCATGAGGGCAACTCCTCCAAAGATGTGCAAAAGTTTTCCCTTTGGGCCTGGCCCAAACTTTTGAGCGGCCAATCGGAATCGAGTATTTATCCGATAACTGCTTCTGTGGGAGTGTCATAGGATGAGTTTTTCGTGTAGAAGACGAGGTCTTGAAAATGGTCCGGCGGTTGCACTTGTTTAAGATACGTTTTCCTCGCTCCGTTCTGATCTTTGGCTGACGCGAGGAAGTGCAAGAAAAACAATCTGGCCACAATTAGGCCGGAGGGACCTTCAGCGCCAGCCCGCGCCGCGCTGTGATGTAACCGCATCTCAACTCGACGCCACAAGAAACCGGGCGAACCAGCCCGGTTTTTTTGTCTGAGTCCGCAAGAAACAGCCACGGATTTTCGCGGATTCGAACGGATCAGACCAACTCGACTCCAATCAGCCCACGGCGGAACTGGCCTCTTCCTCGAGAAAGTAATTCGGCTCTTCTTCAGCCGGCATAATGCCCTCTGGCAATTCGCCGCGGTTGTACTCCGCCATGCGGTTCTTCCATTTCAGAAACTCGGTGATGGTCTGCGGTTCAATGCGGAGCTCCACGCGACGAAGACTGGCCAGCAGCAGATTCATCTCATAGCGGAAGCCAATTGCGGTGCGGAGGTTCCGGGCAGACGGTCGGACGATTGCGACATTTCTATTGCGGCGGCATTCCAGCAGTCCCCAGCTCGCCGGCAATTCCTCCGGGCGCAGCAATTCGCCGGGCGTTAGATAGAAGCGCTCGCAGCCCAGGCCGATCTCCGGTTTCAGGCGAAACAGCTTGTCGCGATCGGCGAAAAAGTCCGCCCGTGAAATCTTGCACTCGACCATGACGGAATGGCAGGCTCGCTTCCATCCGATGGCATCGGGCATCTCGCCGCTGAGGCACGCCTGTTCGGAGAGAACCACTCCACAGCGATAGCCGCGCAGCCATGCCACTGCCTTGCGAACCAGTTGAGCGTGGGTCATGATTTGAACTTACCCCGGAAGTCCTGAGCGGCGGGAGTGACGGAGTAGCTTCTAGCTTCTAGCTTCTAGCTTCTGGCTTTTGGCTTCTGGCTTCTAGCTTGACTCTCGACCGTTGGCCGTAGCGGCCGCCAAGCAGAAGATGGATCAGCAGCTTAGCTCCAGCCAGGATTGCAACCAGACCAGTGGAGATGGCCGGACGGACGCGCGCACTCGTTGGCAAGGGCCCGGCGGCTTCCACAGCGGCGGCCGAAGACAATTCTCTGTTCATAAGCGGTTTGACCCAAAGCACGGGAAGGCGGTAAATCCAAGCCCCGATTGTCGCTGCTTCCCGCCACTATTTTCAAGAAGTTATCGCGGGAAAGGCGGCACACCGTTCGGCTTGGCGGGGCATGGCCCCCTAAGAGGCAGCGCATTTCATGGCCGCAAGTAGTCGTATTACCTCCGTAATGTGCATCCCCTCATCTTTCGCATTACGCTTACGCGTAACCCTGAATTTAGGAGCCGCGTATTCTCACGGCAGATACAAGTAGAGGGAGCAGGGTCGCGTCCGCCCGCGCCTTTGTCCACAGCCTGAACATCCTGGTGAAGTACGTGCGCCTGTATGGCTTTGAGCACAAGCGCACCGCGGGGCAGTTCGAAATCGCGTGGAATGAGTTGCAGCAAGGTCTGCCGAAGGGTCCGGAAGGAAGTTTCCTGCTCGGCGTCACCGGGAACAAGCTCCTGATGGACGGCATCCCCTTGGAAACTGGTCAAGCGGAGCACAGCTTCGCCCACCTACTGACCACGGCTGGTCTGGCCAGCATTCATTTTTCCAACCAGGTCACGGTCGACGATTTTGCGCGCCTGGTGCGTGCCTTCGCCGTGGGTGGCTCCAAGGCACAGGACGTGGTTAAGCAAATCAAGGCCACTTTCGGGAACAACAAACAAGCTGCGATCAGGATTAACGAGGTCAAGTTTGTCGCGGCCGATCCAGCCACGGGTGAGGTGAGCATTGCGGCGCAGATTGCCGCGCAGACTCTCGGCCCCGAGTTCAAGCAGTGGCTGAATGATCCCCAGAAGCTGCTGCAACTAATCGCGGCGGCGGAAGGCGCCCAAAATGCCGGTGCGCCGGGAGGCGCACCTATCGGCAGTGTTCCGAACGTTCGGGCGGGTGGCGGCGCGCCGAGCAGCGGCACACCGAGCAGCGGTGACGGTGGCGGCGTCTGGACCGGCGGCGTCGTGCCCTTGCAGGAGGAAGAAGTCATCCAGGCCATCCGCCTGCTCACCAGATTCGGAGAGGTGGGCGGCGATCCCAACCTCAAGCCGGAGTTGTTGCAGAAGGAACTGAGCGCGGTCGATGCCAACACCAAGGTCAACCTGCAACAACTGTTGGGAAGCCTGGCTTCCACGGTTCCCGCGGAACAGTCCGACACTCCGCTACTGATGAAGGCGGCTGAGCATATGGCCATCCGCTTCGCCCTGGAGCGCTTCCAGAAAGGCGAGGTGAAGGTCAACGCTGTCCATCAGATGATGGAGCACATGAGCCGGCAGATGGACACGCTGCGCCAGATTCTGCGCATCCAGGAAGACAAAATGAGCAAGGCCGGGATCCTGGTGGAATCCCACGCAGACATCCTGGACCGAATGTTCTGGGCCGAAGTGCCGGAAGCGGGCAAGAAGAGCGTACTGCTCTCGCACGAGGCTCCGTGCGTGCCACCCCGCAACGTGCGCCAGTTCGTGGAGGTTCTACTGGAACGCGGGGATAAGGAAACTGCCAGCGCCATCCTGCGAAACTACTTCAGCTGTCTGGACGCAAAAGATGCCGATCCGCGCCGCAAAACGGCGACCGGGTTAAGCCAGCTAGCCGATCTGTTTGCCGCCACGGGCGGCGATTTGATGGGGGCCACGATCCGCAAGGTCGGGGAGGTGCTGGGCAAAGAGTCGGATCCTGATCTGCAGAGTCTGCTGGCCGCCGCCGTGGTGCGCCTGAGCGCGGAAGCGAGCGCCCACAGGCAGTACGGCGCGTTGAGCGAACTGTGCAGTACGATGGATCTGATCGCCAAGCAGCGGCCGGTGCTGGCGACTGAGCTGGCTCCCCGCATCGGCGTGGAAAACCGGCTGCCCGAGTTCATCGAAGAAGCCCTGCACCTGCCCCAGCTCCCGCCGGATCTGCTCCAGGTTCTGCGCAGCACTTCCCAAGCCGCAGTGGAACATCTTGCCGACAGGTTCTTCCGCTGCATGCGGCGGGAAGAGTGCGACCGCATGGTGGACTTGGTCAACGAACTCGGTCCTCCCGGCGTGCAGCAGCTCAGAGAAATGCTGCGCACCGGCCAGCCTCGGCAAGCAGCTTCCGCGGTGGGTCTGCTGAGCCGCCTGGATGTGCCGACCATGCTGGAGCTGTTGCCCACGAGGCTGGGGGAGTGGAACCGTTTTTATCACGACGTGGTCGTGCGCCAGATCGCCTACGGCGCGGCTCATGACCGCGGACGCTCTCTGCTGGAACTCCTGGAAATTCTCGACCCGCTCGTACTGCCCCAGGCTATCGACGAGATCGGTATGAGCGGCGACCGCACCGCGGTTCCGCCTCTGGTCGTCATGGCGGAAGCAGGCGAGACTCATGGTCGTTCTCCCCTGCTGCAACTGAAGGCAGTGGAGTCCCTGGGCCGGCTGCGTGAACCGGACGCGGTTCCCGTGCTCCGCAACCTGCTGGAAGCGAAGAAAGTGTGGAAGTGGACGCATCATCGCGAGTTGCGTATCGCGGCGGCCCAAGCCCTGGCCAAGATCGATCCCCGCTATGGCAGCCAGGTCTTGCACGACAACGGCTTGGAGCCCGCGGAATTGGCGATTGCCGCGCTGGACTCGGCGCCCGCCTGCCCCTGGGTGCGGCAGCGGCGTTACGAGCGCATTGTGTTGCGGAAAACGTTCTCCGCGACGATCAGCAGTTCCTGGGGAAAATCCAGCATCCTGATTCGCGAGTTGAGTCTGGGCGGCGGCATGGGCACCAAGGAAGACAATCTCCGCGTCGGTTCGGAAGCTAACATCGACATCTCCGTGGGCGTGCGCCGCGTCCGCGGACAAGTGCTCTTGCGCCGCGCCCGGGTGAATGAAGTGGGCTTTGAACTTGTGAATACCGACCTGGAAAGCCGCTATCGCTTGCGCCGCCTGCTGATCGAATCCCTGGAGCGCGGACCTGGAACCAAAGATGGGGAATGGGACGGCCAGCGCAAAGTGTGAGCTCGAATCCCTGAAACCCATCAAAAAAGAAACGCCTCTGCTTGGGCCCGGGCAGAGACGTTTTGAGCTCTTCGACCGGTCGCCTACTTCACCTTCACAATGATGATCGCCAGTGTATAGAGTGCCAGCGACTCGATCAGAGCCAGACCGAGAATCAGAGCTAGCTGAATGCCAGGACGAGCCGCCGGATTGCGCCCCAAGGCCTCAGCCGCGGACGCTGTGGCCTTCGCCTGGCCCAATGCACATAAGCCCGAAGCAATGGCCATGGAAAAGCCGGCTGTGATCGCTACCCAGTTGGTCGCGGCAGCTTCCCCGCCTTGGGCGAACGCTGGCACCGCGAAGCATAACCATGAGAGTGACAGGAACAGATAACTCAATCTACGCATTTTGTTTCCCCTCGCTATGAATTGCCGCCAGTGGGTGGTTGACGTCATCCTCGTGCAGACGCCCTCACGCTGAACGGCTAGACCATCGAAACTCGGGATTCGAATCTAGTGCTCCTCGGCAACCGCCCCCGCCAAGTACACAGTCGTCAACAGGACGAAAATGTAGGTTTGTAGGAACGAAACACCAATGTGCAGTCCCAGAAATATGACCGGTACGCCGACAGAAATCATCGAAAAAAAAGCCATCGTGACCAAATCCCCCGCAAACATGTTTGCCCAGAGGCGGATAGTCAACGAAAGCATCCGAGCCAGATGGCTGATCAGCTCGATCGGCAACATTAGAATGGCCAGCGGGAGTCGGATCACCCAGGACATCGTCGGATCCGAAGGTCCAAAGAAGTGAGCTGCGTAGTGGCCTGCTCCCTTCCTGTGGATGCCCTGAAAGTTGTAGTAGACGAATGCGCAGATCGCACAGCCCAACGGAACGACGGGAACGGCGGTGGGTGATTCGAACCCGGGGATCAAACCGATCACATTGCACACCAGAATGAAGAATGCCAGTGTCATCAGGAAGGGCGTGAATCCCTCGCTATGGTGTCCGATGATTTCGTGGCTCTGTCCTTCGATGAAGCCATGAGCGCCTTCGAAGATATGTTGCAGGGCTCCAGGCTTGTCAACGGAAAGCCGCGAACGTACCAAGGCGAACAGGCCGACGAGAAATAGAAAGACCAGAAATTGCATGGCCACGGCATTGGTGATGGGTGCTTGCGGGTACTTCGGATCAACGTGAAGCGTTCGCAGCATTCCCGTGACCGGGCCGGCGAAGAGATGATTCAGGGTCTCTGTAAACCAGAGTTGTTCGGGCATGAAGATCAGTTGCCAGCGGCTAGTTGTCAGTACCCACGGTCACACGCCACGGACCAGCGCTACATACGTCTCATAGGCGGCTTCGCACGCGATGCCCGCTACGGGCAGAAACAAGCCGGCAAAGAGCCCGTAGAGACTCGCGGGAGAAACTCTGAATATAGCATAGGCCACTAGACCCATCAAAACGTAGCGCAGCAGGAAGCGCAGCACGACTCCCTTGCTCGATTGCGGGCGGCCAGCCTCAGTGGCCCGGTCGGCGAGCGCAGCCACCACCCGCTTCAACCAGTGAAAGTTCAGGTAGGCGATGGCGCACCCACAGGCAAATCCGAGCGCGACGCGCCAGCCGTAGAGCAGCCACGCGGCCAGGCTGAAGACCAGCGCCAACACGATCATGGAGCGGGAAATGCGTGTGAGCGCTCCGGCGTAGAAAGACTCGCTGTTCGCGTCCATGGTCAGAGGCTCGTCGCAAATTACTTGGAATCCGAGGATGTCACGATACGAATCAGCTCGACGAATCCGGCGATGCTGCCCAGGATCAGCCCGGCGAGATACAGCCACGTGGTGTGCAGCCAGCGATCCAGTGCCACCCCAATCAGCCATCCGACAAAAGTTGCAGCCGGAAAAATGACAGCCAACTGGCTGTACTTCGCCAGTTGGACCCAAGAACTCTTCTTCTCAGAGGAATCATTGTCACGCGGCGGCATAGGCTTCAGGCTGACGACTGAGGACTGACGACTGCTTCGCTAGCGTATCAGACTGGCGACCGGCGCAGTCTGGGTGATGCCCAGCGACCAGTAGACGGCATGGTTCACGGCCTGGATGAATTGCTCCGGGATGATCCCGATCACCACGGTCGCGAAAGCCGTTACGCCCAGCGCAACCCGCATGCCGGCACTCAGGGGAAGCGGCGTCTTGTCCATGGCCTCGCGCATGAACATGGCATTAGCGATGCGCATGTAGTAGTACAGACCGAAGACCGCGTAGAGCACGCCCAGCGAAGCCAGCACATAGTGGCCGCTCTCGATCAGGCTCAGGAAGATGAAGTATTTGCCGTAGAAGCCCGCCAGCGGCGGGATTCCCGCCAGCGACAGCAGAAAGATCAGCATCAGGATGGATTCCGTCGGGGCGCGGGAGAAAAGTCCGGCAATGTCGTCAATTTCGTCACCGATGACCTCCCGCTGCCGCAACGAGGTGACCACAGCAAAGGCGCCCAGGTTCATGAAAGTGTAGACCAGGAGGTACAGCAGGATGCCTTTGAATCCGTCAAAAAAGGCGGCCGCGGGATATTGGACGGATGCCAAGGCGATGAGCCCCAGCAGCATGTAGCCGACGTGAGCGATGGAGGAATAGGCCAGCAGGCGTTTGAGGTTATTCTGGGTGAGCGCGGCCAAGTTGGCGCCAGTCATGGTAGCGATTGAGACGAATACCAGTAACGGTACGTAGACCGTGCGCAGCGGGTAGAGACCCCAGATGAAAATGCGCAGCAGCATGGCCCAAGCCGCGGCTTTCACTGCGACCGACATGAAGCCGGTGATGCTGGTGGGGGCGCCTTCGTAGGCATCCGGCGCCCACTGATGGAACGGGATGGCTGCGATCTTGAAAAACAGGCCCGTGGCTGTGGTCAGGAGCGCCACAACGGCCACCGGGCTGGCATGATTATGACTTGCCGTCATCTGCTGGGCCAGCCGGGATCCAATCACCACTAGATTGGTGCTGCCGGTCAAGCCGTAGAACAACGACAGGCCGTAGGCAAATATTCCGGAGGAAAATGCACCCAGCAGCAGGTACTTCAGTGCCGCCTCGTTTGACCGGCGGTCGGTGCGCAAGAATCCGACCAGCACGTAGGTCGAGATCGCCATCAATTCCAGGCCGATGAAGATGAGCACGATGTCGAAGCCGGCGGCCATGCACATCATGCCTACAACCGAGAACAGCATGAGCGCGTAGAACTCGCCGTGGTGCTCGTGTTCGATTTCGAGGTAGCGCCCGGACATGAGAATCGCTACCGCAGTGCCGCCCAGGAATAAGTACCAGAAGTAGATGGCGAAGTGATCGACCACCATCGAGTTCATCAAGGCCGGCTGCCCGGCACGGGTTCCCAGGGCCATTTGAATCTTTGCCACCCCGGCCGCGGAGAACAGCACACCGATAAACGCAGTCACCGCATTGACCCACTTCCATTCGGCAGGCAGCATGAGGTCGATCAGCAGGATGCCCAGCGCGAACAGGGTCAGCAAAATAATCGGCAGGGACATCACATAGTCGACCGCGTATTGAGAGTTCGCGCCGAACACTTATTTCTTCCCCTTGGTGTTGTCGGAAGCAAGTTGGACTGCATTCACGGCCGCGGGCGCTGCCTGATCAGCCGGCCGAGTTGACGCGTTCACCGCGCCGCCTGCTCCCGGATATCCGGGACGAACCGTCTGCACGATCTGATTCACGGGCTGCTCCAGGATCTGGAAAAACGGCTTGGGATACAGCCCGATCCAGAACGCCACGATGAGCAGGGGCGCGAATGTCAACACTTCGCGCGGCGTCAGGTCGTGCAGCTTCTCGTTCTTGGGATTGGTCACGGGTCCGAAAAACACCCGCTGGTAAAGCCACAGTAAGTAAGCTGCGGCCAAAATCACCCCCTTCACCGCGAAAGCGGTCCAGAACAATCCCGAGTGTCCCGCCATTTCCTTTTCCATGAAGGTGCCCTGCAGGATGGTGAACTCGCCGACGAAGCCGTTTAGCAGCGGCAGTCCCATCGAGGACAGGAACATGATCAGGGTAATGGTGGCATACACCGGCATGACGTTGGAGATGCCGCCGTATTCCGAAATCTCGCGGGTGTGCCGCCGTTCATAGAGAATGCCCACAATCAAGAACAGCGCGCCGGTGGAAATGCCGTGGTTGATCTGCTGCAGCACTGAGCCACTCAATCCCAGAGGGGTGACGGCAAAGATGCCCAGAGTGCAGAAGCCCAGGTGGCTGACCGAAGAGTAGGCCACCAGCTTTTTCATGTCCTTCTGCATCAGCGAAACCAGCGCGCCGTAAATGATGGCAATTATCGAGAGCACCAGCATCCACCATCGCACTCGCGAATCCATTACCACACCCGGAAAGAACGGCAGCGAGAAGCGGACGAATCCGTACGTCCCCATCTTCAGCAGAACGCCAGCCAGGATGACCGAGCCCGCGGTGGGCGCTTCCACGTGCGCGTCCGGCAGCCAGGTGTGGAAGGGGAACATCGGCACCTTGATGGCGAATCCCACAAAGAACGCCAGGAACAGCCAGATCGCGAAGTGGAACGGAATCTGAGGCGCTGTCTTGTAGAGCTCGGGAATGCTGAACGTGTAAACGCCAGTCACGGTGTGATGGTGGAAGTACAGGAACAGAATTCCCAGTAGCATCAGCACCGAACCGAGGAGTGTGTACAGGAAAAACTTGATGGCGGCGTAGAGTTTGCGTGGTCCTCCCCAGATGCCGATCAGCAGGTACATGGGTACCAGCATGGCTTCCCAGAAAACAAAAAAGAGGAAGAAATCCAGCGCCATGAAGACGCCCAGCATGCCGGTCTGCAGAATCAGGAACCAAATGTAGTATTCCTTGACGCGCTCTTCGAT
>Ga0099830_10001044_pt1 | contig 13533 bp, 10 predicted proteins | sample CZO8metaG_4_FD_79337 | JGI IMG/M metagenome (GOLD analysis project Ga0099830, IMG submission 79337) | Vadose zone soil microbial communities from the Eel River Critical Zone Observatory, Northern California, USA - CZOApr15con2H3.8 metaG | ecosystem: Environmental > Terrestrial > Soil > Vadose...
CTGCACCGGAAGCGCGGGATAGATGCCCGGCCCCAGCTGCCGGTTGAACTCAATCGGATAAGCAGGCTGAACTTCGCGCAAGATCTGGCCGTGTGCCGGAATTAAGGGTGCCGAATCCATCCAAGCTCCTCGAGAAACAGACTAGTGGTCGGGGAGAAGAAAAACAAAACTGCTGCCGCCTTTTCTCACTCGGCGGGCACAGCCGCACGGCTGACAATATGCCTCACCACGTTATCGCAGGAACGATTGGGCACATTCTAGCACTGTGCTCAAAGACCTGGGCTTTAATTTCGCAGGTCCCGGAGTACAAGCGGGTTCTCAAAAACGGGGCGCGGCCGGCTCACGCCTCCGCTATACTTACCGCTTACCGATTTCGTCCTCCTCAACAGAAAGGCTGGCTGATGGATGCCGGCTTAGGGTGCGAATTGTCGTCCCAAGGATCCCCGGTAGGCAGCGGCCAGGCCCAATATGTTACGGTTTTTGTAAAATGAAGGATCGAAGTCCGCAGCGCGCCGTCCTGGGCATTGTTCCTGCTCGCGGTGGGTCCAAAGGTATAGCGCGAAAGAACATCCGCTTGCTCGGTGGGAAACCGTTAATCGCGTACACCGCGAGCGCCGCGCTGAAGAGTGCCCATCTCTCCCGTGTTTTACTGAGCACGGATGACTCCGAAATTGCTGAGATCGGTAAAGCAGCCGGACTAGACGTGCCCTTCCTCAGACCGGCTGAACTTGCACTTGACTCTACCCCGATGATCGATGTCGTTCTCCATGCCATTGGCTGGGTTCAGAGCCGTGGTGAGGAATACGACGCAATCTGCTTGCTTCAGCCGACAAGTCCCCTTCGAAGTGCACACACAATTGATCGCTGCATCTCTCTGTTGTGGGAGCAAGACGTGGAGAGCGTGATCTCGGTTCAGTCTGTTCCACCGGAATACAATCCACATTGGGTTTACTTTGAAGCGCCCAATGGCCTGCTGCAACTAAGCACCGGAGAGAGTGAACCGATTCCTGCCCGTCAACAGCTTCCTCCCGCGTACCGCCGCGATGGGAGCGTTTTCGTGGCGAAGACGCAAGCAGTGATTGCCCACGGTTCCTTGTACGGTACGAAAACGGTTGGAGTCATATCTCCCGAACAAGGGGCCTTTGATTTAGACACCGAGGAGCAGTGGGAATCTCTTGAGCGGAGACTGAAATCTGCGCATGAGTCAGCCGCAGGGAGGCATTCGGGCGGTTAAGTGCCTGCGACTAAAGTGAGGGCTACCATTTCCGCATAGTTTGTCATCATAGTTTGTCATCGGCTCGTCGAAGCATCAATATGTCGGCCTTGCTCATGCAACGGGATCAGGCAGACGCGATTGTCAGCTCATGTCCGAGAATCTTCATCTTTATGCAGGCGACAGCGATTTAACGGACGCAACCGGAACCGTAGGTCTGCTTTGTGAATTTGCGCCTGACAGCCCGTGGCTCCAGGGGGCCGAGCATTGCTACGGACCGGATGAAATCCTCGGCTCCGTGGATGCAGCCTTGACGGTCGCGTATTCGGTGGCCTCGAAACTGCTCCAGAGTGCGCCGATCATCGAAGGCTTGCCGCTGCTGAGCATTCTCGAAGAGTCGTTACTCGAACAGCTTAGTTACATCGTACAGGCATTCCACCTCGATCGTTGGATCTGCTCCCATAGGCTTTCAACTTGCCGATTCGTCTCCTACTCGCCGTGGCTTGATCGACTGCGCCAAGTCCGCACAGTTAGTGGTTCCACCTACGCGCTCGTTGCCGACGTGCGGCTTCTCCGAACCAACCGAGGCAGCAGGGCGATACGGAAGCTCTGGCACTCCCGTCCGACGCCGTCGGAGTTCTTCCGTCGCGTGACGCCGCTGTGGTCGCGCTGCCTGTCTGCGATCCCGATGCGCAAGCTCGCGCAAAACGCGCCGCACGGCGGCATTTGGTTTTATTCCACCGCTTACAACTACACGAAAATCGGGCTGGAATACGAGGCGTATTTGCCGGAGAGGCTGGACTTTCTGGTGGAAGATCCCGCGACAGGCGGCAAGCGTCTCCGCGAGCTCGGACGAGAGTGGCACCTGTTGTACGCGTGGTCACGGACTTCGGATATTCCTTCGGCCTCGGAGGTGCGGTCCATTGGCGATCGAATCACGGCTGCCGTTGCCGGGGTACCGCTCGCGAACGAGGAGAGCGCGTTGCGGGCTGTTCTTCTAAAAAGCGAGTGGTGGCACCTTTTCCTTACACGCAGGTTGCCGTTCGCCCTCTACAACAGTCGCGCCCTGCAAAGATGGCGTCAGTCCGTCGCGCCGGAGATGATTGTGGTGGGAAATGCTGGGTGGGAGCGCGCTCTGCTGCTGCGCGAAAGCGCGGAACGCGTTCCCGTCATAATGCTCCAGCATGGCATCATGCATTGGGTGTACGCCGTGGCCGACCAGCCGGTCGACGTCTTCCTCCTGCGCGGACCGTTTTTCCAGCGCGTCGTTAACGAGACGCTTCGCCGCAAAACGGTCATACACAATTTCCCGGAGCCCAACACAACCAGCGTGCAGCACGGGGAGAACGCGCGTGACAACATCCTGTTTATCACGACACCCTACGATGTGCCTGCGTTCTTTCATCGCGAAGATCTGCGCGACATCCTCCGTTCACTGCTGCGCGTATCGCACTCGAGCCGTCGCCGCCTGGTTATTCGCGTGCACCCGCTCGAGAAGATTCCCGCATATGAGCGAGCCGTTTCCGAGTTGCAGGAAGAATTGGGACTGCACGCAGATGTCGGCTATTCACAGGGACCGGGAGTCGAGGAGGTACTCGCGCGTTCGTGCGTCGCAGTCCTGCACTTTTCAACGATGTTTCTGGATTGCCTGCGCCACGGCACTCCGATTATCAGCTTTGGCTGGCATTGGTTCCCAAACAAGCGTCAGTTCGAGGAGGAGGGGATCTTTAACTTCGCCCCCGACTTGCGCAGTTTTGAGGCGTTAGTCGGGCAGGGGATTGATGGTAGCCTTCCTCTGCGCCGCACTGGGCTTGAGGAATTCCTGGCGCCGAGTCGACCGGACGAGGTTTCGAGGTTTTTCAAACAGATTTGGGATGCGCGTCGGTCTGCGAACAGCGGAGTCTTGCATCCTATCGCGTAGACGCGAACGCAGGATCACCGCTGGCGGTCTGCGACCGCAAAGGCCGGCTGACAAATGACGAGCGAGGCCCCGGTTGATGAGTTTCTGGAGAAAACACAAAGAGCACTGTTGATTGAGAAACTGCCCATCTCTCACGTCCCCGCTTACATCCGGAAATGAGATCGCGTGGCTGGTAGGAAAGGCCCCGTCTAAGACGAAGCTCGCGATGTGGCCAAGCGGATTACGAGGTCTTCCCATTGGGGCGCGATCAGATTCCAATCCCACTCTTTTGCCATTTCAGCACTCTGCTGGCCCATCTTCCTGCGAGTTTCAGGATCGCGAATCAGTGCGCCTACGTGCTCCGAGAGTTCCTCGTCCGACCATGCCACCAGACCGTTGCGTTTATGGATCACTGTGGGCGCTTCGTAGAAGCCGTTAAGGACGATCGGCAGTCCACACGCCGCACCTTCCTGAGCCACCTTTGGAATACCCTCCGCGTGTGAGGGGAGAACGAAGATAGACGAATTCCGGAGTTCTTCCGCAAGCAATTCGGGCTGGAGTCCGCCTGGGAAGGCAAGGTTGTCAAGGCCCATACGTTTGGCCTCGGTCATGAGAGGTCGCGCCATTTCCCCGTCACCGTACCAGACAAACTCTGCCTGTTTGTAGCGGGCGGCTAAACGGAGGAAAATTTGCGGGTTCTTGGAGCTCTTCACGGTTCCGCAACCAATGACCCGACAGCGTGCCGGCTCTCGCCGGCCAGCACTATGGAAAATGTTGCTTTCCACTCCGAGAGGCAGGTAGGAGACTTTATCGCCGTAAAGGAATCTGGCAACCCGCGTCAGAAATGGGCTGATGGCGATGATGTGATCGGCCACGCCATACATCCAGCGAATGCGTGGAATTGCATGGTCCACGCCAGGCTGTGAAAAAACAGGATGGCCTATCAAGTCCGAAAGCTGCCCGACCGCATTACGGTCGGCAATGATGCCCTCGATCGTCGCGATGACTGGCGTACGCCTTCCCGAGAGCCTTCGAATTGTCATTCCGAGTTCATCCGCCCAATGTACCCCCGGATAGAAGATGACGTCGAATCTCAACTGATAGGAAAGAGTCAATTGATATTTCCACCAACGAGACCGGGAGACTCGGACCGTTTCGATGCCGTTCTTGATGATGGAATCTGCCGGTTCATCGCTGCAAATGGCCGTCCAACGAGCCCGGGGGTCACAAAAACGTGACAACAGCGCTTTCGCATTCGAATTCTGTGCATTCGTATTTGTCCGATTCATCCATCGTGGAACAAAAATGTGAAGAGCCATTTCATTTGTTCTCTTCGGCCGATCTCGTAAATTCGCGTCTGACGCAAAAAGCTGACGGCGCAGAGAGCGCGGCCAAGAAGCAATCATCCTATCGCAATCCTTCAACGATGACTTTCTGATTTAGTTGAGAATATAATGGAAACTTCCGGTTTTCGTTTACTGAACGCCCACGGACTTGCAAGAAACGCAAAAGACTTTGCTGGAGAGCGAGACGATCGGCAACGATGCCGGGCGCCCTAGAGGCGGCTCCTCAGCTAGGCGTATTTGTCCCGATGAGTGCCCTGACATGCGGCGCCGTCAAGTCTCCATTCCGGTCGCGTGAGGAAGCACTCCCGCCAAGGATATGACACGAAGACTCCGCAGCGTGTGTCGGTGGACTCTCGAGTCTTCGGGCACGAGCGATCAGCTCGGTCAGGCCTAATGCGAACAAATGCGAAAGAGGTGAAGTTCATGGCAGCGGCAAGCGACCAAGCCCCGGTGCTGACCATCGCCGGGCGTCAAATTGGTAGACTGTATCCTCCTCTGGTGATCGCCGAAATCGGGATCAATCACGAAGGCAACTTCGAGAAGGCGATGACGATGGTCGAGGGAGCTGCGCGCGCCGGTTGCGAATGCGTGAAATTTCAAGCCCATGTTTTGGTAGACGAGATGATCCCCAATGATGTGATCCCTGGAAATGCCAAGGAGAGTATCTGGAACATCATGAAGCGCTGCTCTCTCTCTGAAGAGCAAGATGCGCAGCTCAAGAGAAAGGTGGAGTCGTTGGGGATGATTTATCTCTCGACGCCGTTCTCGAGGGCAGCCGCTGATCGGCTTGAGAGGCTCGGTGTTCCCGCATACAAGATTGGATCCGGAGAATGCAATAACTACCCACTCATCGAACACATTGCCAAGTTTGGAAAGCCGGTGTTGCTTTCGACGGGGATGAATGACCTCGCTTCCATTGCAGTAGCGGTGGATATTCTTCGTCGGCATTCCGTGCCTTTCGCCCTATTGCACTGTACCTCGATGTATCCAACACCGTATGACAAGGTGCGTCTGGGCGCACTTGCGGAGCTGGGGCAGTCCTTCCCAGACGCGGTCCTTGGTTTGAGTGATCATTCTCTGGGGAACTACACCTGTTACGCCGCCGTCCCGCTGGGTGCCAGTTTGCTGGAAAAGCACTTCACCGCCGACAAACGATGGCCGGGACCAGATATAGCGCTCTCGATTGATCCGGACGAATTGCAGGAACTGATAAGAGGTACAAAGGCCATACACGACGCGCTCGGTGGGAGAAAGACCATCCTACCTGAGGAGCAGCCAACTATCGGCTTCGCCTATGCTTGTGTTGTGACCACGAGAGACATTCGCGCCGGTGAAGAGCTGACTACCGAGAATATCTGGGTAAAGCGCCCCGGGACAGGTGAGATCAAGGCACGTCACTACTTGGAGCTTCTTGGGCGAAGGGTTGGCGAAGCGCTGTCGCGCGATACCCAGATCAAATGGGCGAATCTGCTATGAGGATGCCGATGGCCAATCCGAAGCTCAAAATTATGTTCTTGACCGCTACTCGTGCCGATTTTGGCAAATTGAAATCGTTAATGAGGAGCGTTTCTGAGGCAGAAGAGCTCGAATGTTTAATCTTCGCCACGGGTATGCATATGCTGGCTCGTTACGGATCTACAATACAGGAGATTTATAAGAGCCGCTTCCACAACGTGCATCCCTATATCAATCAGGACGGGTCTGTGAACTCCCAAATGGATCTGGTTTTGGCCAATACCGTACACGGATTAGGGCTTCATATTAGAGAGTCACGGCCGGATCTCCTCGTGGTTCACGGTGATCGGGTAGAGGCTCTAGCCGGCGCAATCGTTGGTGCCCTGAACAACGTCCGGGTGGCCCACATAGAAGGTGGGGAAGTCTCGGGGACGGTTGACGAACTGCTTCGACATGCAGTCACGAAGATGTCCCACATTCACTTTGTGGCGAATGAGGAAGCGGCGCTTCGTCTTCGACAAATGGGCGAAGATTGGAAATCGATTTTCATCATCGGCTCTCCCGATACCGACATTATGTTTTCCACTACTCTCCCCGACCCGGAAGAGGTCAAGAGGTATTATGAGGTCCCGTTCGACAAATACGGCATTGTCTTGTATCACCCTGTCACAACCGAGCAGGCGCACCTGAGGCGCAATGCTCGTGAGTTGGTTAACGCGTTGCTCGCCAGTGGCCTCAATTTCGTGATCATCCACCCAAATAACGACCATGGGGCAGAGACGATTTTGGAGGAGATGGAGCGTCTAAGGGGCGTACCAAGATTCCGGTTCATACCTTCCATGCGGTTTGAGTATTTCTTGGTACTAATGAAGAATGCCATGGTGATTGTGGGGAACTCGAGCGCAGGAATCCGAGAAGCTCCCAGCTACGCAGTGCCGACGGTGAACATTGGGACGAGGCAGAATAGCCGCTTCCGTTGCTGCTCCATCATAGATGTAGAAGAGGATAGTGAAGCAATCCTTCGTGCGCTGGCAAACCTGCCGAAGGGATTGGCCCCAATACATCATTACGGTCACGGCAATTGTGCAGCGGTGTTCTTGAAAGTGCTTCGCAGTCAGGAAATCTGGAGCTTGCCCACGCAAAAGCAGTTCAACGATGTTTCTGAGATGGCCACTGGTTATGCGAAGTGATACGTGCGGCAGCGGTCCGTCACATATTCGGCATACGTCCAGCAATACCGCCGATTCAGCATAGGTCATGTATTGCAGTCCCCCGAACAGTTGTCCGATGTTCCTCGCCTGCTCGAAACGCAAATCGGAGAGTATCCGGTGGGCGCCGGGATGCGGCAAACGATGGATCCCGAAAAGCTGAGGGAGCTGCTTTCGGGAGCTTACTCGTTGCCAGCGGCAAGCAATGGTTAAGCGCGCGGAAGTAGAGACATGCTCGGTTCCTCAACAGCAAAGAAAATGCCTCCTCCCGATCTAATTTCGGAAGCGCAGCCCAGCGTTGGGGACGCGCAGCAGTTTCGGCAGCAAATGGGCCACATCTCACGCCAGTCGTCTGTTTTCTTCGCGGGCACAATCTTCACGGCGGTCGCCGGTTACCTGTTCAAGGTGTATCTCGCGCGGGTGCTTGGCGCCGAGGCCCTCGGCATCTATGCCCTGGGCATGACGATCATAGGCTTGCTCGGTGTTTTCAACGCTCTCGGGCTTCCGCAATCGGCGGTGCGCTTTGTTGCCACCTACTGCGCCACCGCGAAGCTGGACTTGCTCCGTGGATTTCTCGCTCGCGGCCTGGTTTTTCTGCTGGTTTCCAACCTATTGCTGGGAGGAGTGGTGCTGCTGGTTGGACCGTGGGTTGCGGTTCACTTCTACCACACCCCCGCACTGCACGCGTATTTGGGATGGTTCGCGCTCATCATGGTCTTCGGGACGTTGAACACGTTCCTTGGCCAAGTGCTGGCTGGATATAAGGACGTCGCGCGCCGCACCGTAATTACCAATTTCATCGGCAGCCCCGCGGTGATGATCTTTACTCTTGGATTGGTCGCCTGGGGTTCGGGCCTCTGGGGCTATATCTTCGCCCAGGTGGCCAGCGCAGCTGTCGTGTTGGTGCTTCTGATACGCGCAGTTTGGAGACTGACGCCCAAAACCGCCCGGTCTTTGTCCGCGGGGTTCCCGCCACTCGAGAAAGAAGTAATCTCGTTTTCTACCGTGGTCTTCGGCGTGAGTTTCTTGGAATTTCTGATGGCACAAGCCGATAAGGTTCTGATCGGCTTCTATCTCAACGCTCGCGAGGTGGGAATCTATGCCGTGGCCGCGGCATTGGTGGCGTTCGTCTCGATCATTCTGCAGTCTGTAAACCAGATATTCTCACCCACCATCGCCGACCTTTACACACGCGGGCAACGCGAGCTGCTGGGGCGCATATTCCAAACCCTCACCAAGTGGATTCTGGGGCTTACGTTTCCCCTGGCAGCCGTATTGATCATCTTTGCGCCTCCCCTGATGCGCATCTTCGGTCATGACTTTGAAGCAGGCTGGCCCGTCCTGGTCATTGGCAGCCTCGGACAACTGGTAAACTGCGGAGTCGGTTCCGTAGGGTATCTGCTCCTCATGTCTGGCAACCAGCGTCGTCTGATCAGGATCCAGTTGGTCATGGCCTCCGTGATGGTAGCGCTAACCCTCGTGCTCATCCCGCGATGGGGTATCACTGGGGCTGCGGTGGGTGCGGCTCTCACAAGCGCCGTCAGCAATGTTTGGTATCTCAGAGAGGTGGGGCGCACATTGGGTTTGTTCCCCTATAGCCCCAGTTATTTACGCTTGCTGCCGCCGCTTTTCGGCAACCTCGTCGTGTTGCTGTTGCTGAGGGAAACGCTCGGCGCCGTCCATCCGGAATGGATGGTAATCGCGATGGGTTTGGTGCTGGGGTACCTGGCATTTATCGGGGTCGCGTTAGCCTTCGGTCTCGATTCGGACGACCAGATGATAGCGCGCGCAGCCTGGTCGCGGTTGCGCGGCATATTTTAGAGAGCAGAGGTGAACGCCTGATGTCGGATAACATGCGCGAGGTCCGGCTGCCCTCCGAGCTTTGTCAGGTGGCGGAGCAGCGCTATGGAGAGCGCTTCGGCGGCCTGGAGCAGTTCCTCACCTTGGTATTGCAGGAGCTCCTTCGCGACGAGGCTGCTCAAATGGACCAGGCCGAGCAGCGGATCATCGAAGAAAGATTGAAGGACCTAGGTTACATTTGACGACGGCTCCCGCCGGGTACGCGTATTTCTGAATTTCATGCCAGAGACGGAGACGCTGGAGCAGGTCCAGAAGACAGGCCGGGAACGGCTTTTTCCATCTCTCACCAACCCAAACTGGCTGGTGTTGCGGAAGCGGCGGGAACTGTTTCGCCGGTGGCTGCACGAATCGCTCGGGATAAATCCCTTCGTGCTCGATGTCGGCGGCCGTATTCAGCCTTACCGCCCACTGATTGCGTGCGCGCATGCGCGCTATGTGGCCGTTGACCTGCGCCCCACACCTCTGGTCAATGTCGTCGCCAATGCTGAACAGCTGCCCCTCACCAGTGCAGTGTTCGACTTGGTGCTATGTACCCAGATGTTGGAGTATGCCCCGGATCCTGGCTTGGTAGTCTCAGAGATTCATCGCGTATTAAGACCTCGGGGATTGCTGCTGCTTAGCGTCCCGAGCGCGTTTCCCCGAGATGCTGACGAAGACCGTTGGCGTTTTCTGCCGGCTGGGATCCGTCAGTTGCTGTCCAGTTTCTCCGAAGTCGAAGTTGTGCCAGAAGGCGGCAGTATCGCCGGTCTCTTCCGTACCGTGAATGTCTGCTTGCACATGTTCGCCGGGTATTCTGCCGCCCGGATGTTCCTGAGCTACACGATCATCCCGGCATTGAATCTTATGGGGCTCAGCCTGGAAAAATTTGTGGGCAGCCAGAGCGATGCATTTGCCGTAAACTACAGCGTCATGGCACGGAAATGACTGCTCTCGCCAGTATCGTCTGGCTACTATGCTGATTATCTTCTCCAGTTCTAGCACTGCGACCAAACTTCAGCGTCTTGGCTCAAAAATGAGTTCGATACCTATTCGGACACCCGCGGCTTTGAATGACTCTGAACTGCATGCGCTATTGCTGCAATACCGCCGGGAAAACTGGCGGGGTATTCAGACGCCGCAGTGGCAGGAACGGATTGTCGATGACATCCTCCGGGATGACGGAGAAGCCGTGTTGCAACAACTCGCAGGCTTCTGGCAGATGCCTTCCCGTGCCCGTGTGCTGGATATTGGATCTGGCGTGGGCAGCTTCGTAGTGTCTTGTCGCCGGCGGGGATTACTTGCGTTCGGCGTCGAACCGGACCGCATCGGCCAGGGAGCAAGTCTCACGTCAATTCAAATTGCAAGGCGCCGACTGGAGGCATCCGTGTTTGCCGTCGCTGTTGGTGAGAGCCTACCCTTTGCTGATCGCAGCTTCGATCTTGTCACCATGAATCAGGTGATCGAGCACGTGTCGGACCAAGTGGCCGTCGTCCGCGAGGCCGTACGAGTGCTCAAGGACGGGGGCGCGCTGTATGTTGCCTGTCCAAACTACCTTCGTTTCTATGAGCCGCATTACAAGTTATTCTGGTTCCCGCTCTTGAGTAAGTCGATTGGCCGTTGGTACTTGAGACTTCGCGGACGGAACCCAGTCCTACTGGACCAGCTCACCTACACGACAAACGGCCGACTGAGGGCGCTCTTACATGAGCTCGAAACCGGATATACCGTTGTTGACCTGCATCGCGAACGATTCCTGAAAAAGTGCGACGACCTCTCCTTCGCGAGCCGTCGTGCCCGGTTCGTTGCCCAGGCGACACGATTGCCCGGGTTGGGCGATCTGATCACGTGGGCCGCACTGTTGTTCCTGCGGTTGACTGAAGGTGGTTGTGAGATGCTGATCCTGCGCGAGCCAAGGTTGACCTAAGTCTCATGTTGAATTTTGTGCACAGCTTCTGGGGTCGAAGCAAGTCTGAAATTCGCGTCCCAGGATTTTCTTTCGACCGGCCCCTGGTCCTCCTGCAGAGCGACGATTGGGGACGCGTTGGGGTAAGGGACAGCGAGGGTTTTGAACTGCTTCGTGCGAGTGGGATCCGGCTGGGCGAGCATCCCTACGACTTCTATACCCTGGAAACTGCCGAGGACGTCATCGCCCTTCGCGACACGCTGAAGCGTCACCGCGATTCGACCGGCCGGTCGCCGTGCCTGGTGATGAATTTTGTGATGGCCAACCTGGACTTCCCCAAGATGGCTGAAAGCAGTTTCCGGCAAATTCATCTTCTGCCCCTGACACGAGGGCTGCCCGGGAAGTGGAAACGGCCGGGTCTCTTCGAGGCTTACCGGCAGGGGGTCGCCGAAGGCCTCTTCTATCCTGCGCTTCACGGCCTCACCCACTTCTGTAGCCCGGCGGTGCAGTACTGCCTGGCGGAAAGTGGCGAGCGCGGGGAGTTGCTCCGGACGCTCTGGAGAACGGGAACACCCTACATCTATTGGCGAATGCCTTGGGTCGGTTATGAGTACTGTAATCCGGAAAAACCCATGGCCGGTTTCCTTTCCGCAGAAATGCAAGAAACTTTGATTCGTCAGGCAGCGGAAGGCTTTGCCAGGTTTTTCTCCGTGTTTCCAGCATCAGCCTGCGCGCCGGGCTATCGCGCGAACCGGGAGACGCATGAAGCATGGTCTAAATGGGGCATCCGAGTTGCCCAAAATGGCCGTGGCGCGCCTTTGCCCCCGCATTTCGACGAATGTGAGATTCTGAACCTCCATCGCACCATCGATTTCGAGCCCGCGCAGCGGGAACTGCCCATCGAAAAGTACGTGCAGCTCGCCGACAACTGTTTTGCGCGCGGTGTTCCGGCCATCGTCTCCGTGCATTCCATAAACTTTCATTCTTCGCTGAGAAATTTTCGCGAGCCAACCCTGCAAGCTTTGGATCATTTCCTTTCCGCGCTGGAAGCCAAGCACCCCGATCTGCTGTACGTCCATGACGGGGATCTGTACAAAATCGTGACCCGAGGCCGGTTCGAGGCGACACACGGGCCGGTTTCCGTTACGGCGAAACAGGTAGATGCCACCAAGTCGCGTTATGTGGCCCGGGGAACGAAGTAGATGGGTACGCCGCGGTCACTGGTGCTGATTACCGTGGATTGTCTGCGCGCCGACCACGTCGGCTTTCTTGGCTACAATCGTCCTACTACGCCGTTCCTCGATGCGCTCGCCACTGAAAGCCTGGTGTTTTCCAACGCGATCGTGGCCGGGGCTCCGACCTATTATTCCCTTCCTGCCATCATGGCTTCGCGGTATCCGCTCGCGCTGGGCCGCGATGTGGTTGGCCTGGCGCCGGATGAGCCGACACTCGCTTCGGTTCTGAACCAGGCGGGATATGCCACGGCCGCCTTTCTAGCCGGCAACCCCTACTTGTCACATCGTTTCGGCTACCACGCCGGCTTCGATACCTTTCGCGATTTTCTCGATGCAGAGATAGGTTCGCTCTCGGACGGTCCAGATGAGGCCGGGAGCCCCAGCGCGCGCAGCCGCTGGAACCGCCGTTTGGCAGAAGCTTGCCATAGGATGGGGCCGGTCGGCTCGCTCTACGATGAGCTTTATTTCCAATACTGCCAGCGACTGGCCTCGTCCTCTGAACAGTCTCTAGCTGTACTTCGTCGCTTTCCTGCTGCGGACGTGATCGTGGACCAGGCCTGCGATTGGCTTGCTGGCATTGCCGGCGCGCCGTTTTTCCTGTGGTTGCATTTCATGGATCCGCACTCGCCGTACTATCCGCGGGAGAAAGCGCTGGAATGGATGGCTGACGGCAAGCTCGATACTTCCCGTGCGCGCTACCTGAACTCCTACTGGAATCGGGGCGACCTCGAGGCAAAACGGCTCAAGCGCCACCACGACGAGGTCATCGCTCTCTACGACGCCGGCATCCGCTGGGTGGACGCGCAAGTTGCACGCCTGGTGGATACGTTTCGCCAGCTCCGTTTGTGGGAAAACTGTGCGCTCGCGCTCACCGCCGACCACGGTGAAGAATTCCTGGACCACGGCGGCCGCCACCATCCTCCGTCCAAGGTCACCGAAGAGTTGGTTCGTGTGCCACTGCTGCTCTGTGTGCCCGGGGCAAGCAGGACGCAACCCGTCAAGGCGCCCTTCAGCCTTCTGCATCTTGCTCCCACGCTTCTGGAAGCGGTTAGCGTTCCGGCCCCCGCGGATTTTCGCGGCCACAGTTACTGGTCACAACTGCAAACGGGAAAGAGTTGGGAAGAACCATTGGTCATCGAATGTGTTGCCGGCTGCGCCAATGCGTTCCGTGCGAATGAACGGCTCGGCCCGCGGATTCTTGCCATCCGTGAAGCGCGTTACAAGCTGGTGCTCGACTTCGGCTCATCGAGGGAACAGTTGTTCGACCTGGAGACCGATCCCGAGGAGCTTCGTCCGCTGCCCCCTGAGGCTGAGAAGGCGGCGCGCCGTCGCCTTCTCGATTGGGCGCGCCAGCATCTTGCGGACTCGTTGCGGTCGCGTGATCCCGGCCACCGCCTCAGTGCACGCCTTCGCGAGATTCAGCTAGGGAAGATC
>Ga0099830_10001045_pt1 | contig 13530 bp, 10 predicted proteins | sample CZO8metaG_4_FD_79337 | JGI IMG/M metagenome (GOLD analysis project Ga0099830, IMG submission 79337) | Vadose zone soil microbial communities from the Eel River Critical Zone Observatory, Northern California, USA - CZOApr15con2H3.8 metaG | ecosystem: Environmental > Terrestrial > Soil > Vadose...
AATGCCAATGGGATTCTCGAGCCCGCCAAAGATTGCCGCAGCGAATGCCTTGATGCCGGGTACTGTGCCCATATAGGCCCAGGCGAAGGTGATCGGCGCGATGAGCACGCCGCCGAGCCCGGCGAGCGCCGAGGAGAGGACGAAGGCAAACACCACCATGCCCCGCACGTTGATTCCCATTACCGCCGCCGCATTGCGGTTGAAGGCGACCGCGATCAGCGCCTTGCCGAGCAGCGCGCGGCGCAAGAAGACCTGCACCGCGAAGACAGTGCCGAGCGCGGCGGCGATGATGAAAAGCTCCTGCGGAAAGATCCCGGCCGAACCAATCTGCACGACGGTCTCGCCGAATGGCGAGGGGAACTTGATCTGCTCGGGCCCCCAGACATTCATTGCCGCGTTCTTGAGGATGATGCTGACCGCCACCGTGCTCAGCACCCAGCTGAGCGATAGCGCGTGGCGCATCACCGGACGGATGGCGCCGCGTTCAAGCGCGACGCCCATGAGCCCGGTGAACAGCACCGCTGCGACCACCGCAGCGGCATAGGGGAGCCCGAGGGCGACATAGCAGGTAAGTCCGAACAGCGCGCCGATCATGAGAAACTCGCCCTGGCCGAAATTGAGCGCGCCCGTCGTGACGTAGGTGATGTAATAGCCCTCGGCAATGAGGGCGTAGATGCTGCCGACCGACAGGCCGCTAACGAGCGCCTGCCACAGCTTCACGAAGAAGGGATCCATTTCCACCGTCCTGCGGCGATGCAGCTTGCTACCTTGACTGGGTTCGGCACTCCTCGCCCACGCGAGGAGCGCCGTCAGCTCATCGGTGTCGGCGGCACACTATTCCGCACGCACGAGCTTGCCGTCGTGCCACATCGCCAGGAACCCGGTCTCGGGGCCGAGCGACTCATGGTTCGCCCGGGTGAAAGGGTGCGGCGTCATCTTCGTTACCGCCTCGGTGAAGTCGTCGATTTCCTCGAGCGCATCGCGGATCTTCTGCGGATCGGGGCCGACCTTGTCGAGCGCCCGCAGCAAGAGGCGCACGCCGTCATAAGTCTGTGCCGTGGCGACCGGGTGGAAGTCGCCGCCTTGATCTTTGAACTCCCGCTCGACCTTCTCATGCAGCGCCTTGGCGTTCGCGCTGTGATCCGGCGTGTACGAGGTGACCGCCATTACCCCCTCGATGGTGTCCTTGCCGCCGAGCTTGAGAAAATTGGGAGCGATCAGCGCCCAGGTCGACGTCCAGGGGACACGCAGCCCGATCTTCTGCATGCTCTTTGCAATCTGCACGCCTGCCGGGGCCAAGGAGTAGGCGATGATGAAGTCGCACTTGCCCTCTTGCATCTTGGCGAGTTGCGCCGTCATGTCGGTGTCGTTCTGGTCGAACACCTCAGGACCGGCGGCGATGCTGAGTTTGGCTTCATTCAGAAGGCGCAATGCCGTATCGCGGCCGCTCTGGCCCCAGCCCGTCGAGTCGTGCATGAGCCCGACTCGCTGATAGTTCATTTTCTTTATGTGGTCGATCATGAACGAGGTCTGGATGCCATCGTTCAAGGAGACGCGGTAGATGTAATTCTTCGGCGCGTCCTGATAACGCTGGATGATCTGCTCCGCCGTGGCAATCGTGTCCATCAACGGCACTTGATTCTTCTGCGCGATGTCGATGATCGCAAGGGCGACGCCGGAATTGACCGGCCCGACGATAGCGAAGACCTTGTCTCGCGTGATGAGGCGGGTCACATTCTCCACACCTTTGGCGGGCTTGGTTTCGTCGTCATAGATGACGGCTTCAACCTTCTTGCCCTTGTAGCCACCCCTCTCGTTGTATTCCTTGAGTGCCAGCTCGGCACCCATGCGTGCGCCCTTGCCGTAGTCGTCGGTACCGCCCGTCAGCGACAGGTCGAAGCCGACCTTGAGGTCGGCAGCGGCAGATTGGCCGCCAAGGCCGGCCGCGAGAAGGAGGCCAATGCCGATCGCGCCGAGCCGCAGCCCGGTCTTCCGTCGTTCGAGGCTCATCGTCACACTCCCTGTCGATTTATCGTTTGCTATCGACGCCCGGCCATCGCTCGTAGCAGATGGCGCGTCGTTTATTTCGAGGGCATCTCGAATTTTCTAATGGACGATCGCTGGAAATCTTGACCCCGAACGATTGGCGCTGTCCAGCACTGAATTCCAGACGAAATCGTGTGTGCTGATAGGTCAGCATCCCTGATTCTTCTTCACCATTTCATCGGCTTCTTTTTTCGTCACACCGTCCCAATCTAGCTTTAGTTGATGAGGAGACAGGGGACACTCGTGAGGCACCAGACCTGTCCACCGACACGGTGAGGGGCGGCTATTTGCAGCGGCCGAGGGTTGGGATCCTGCCGCATGGCTTGATAGTCTTCCGCGCTGCGCCACTGGGCATACATGGTCACCTTTGTGCATCTTCGCGCGTCTCCTCGGTCTCGACCGCCTGAAGCTGATGTGAGCCATGCTGCTATCTCCTTACCCAACGACCGATGAAAGGATCCGCCTCGGGCTGCTCTGGCTCTGGTGCGCGCTCATCGCCGTTTTCCTCATCGTGCCGATCTTCATTCCCGTGCCGTTGTCGCTCAATAGCGGCTCTTTCTTCACCTTCCCGCTCGCCGGACTCTCAACCCGCTGGTACGAGGTCGTGCTCGGCTCGGATCGTTGGCGGGCAGCTATCGGCAACAGCCTATTGATCGCGTTCGGCACCACGCTCCTCGCGACAATTCTCGGCACCCTGACCGCGATCGGTCTCGCCAGCGACAAGTTGCCGGGGCGCAAGCTGATCATGCCGCTGCTCATCTCGCCGCTCATCGTCCCGGTCGTCATCACCGCGGTCGGCGCCTATCTCTTCTATGCCCGGCTCAGCCTCGCCAGCACCTACACCGGCATCATCCTGGCGCACACCGCGCTCGCCAGCCCCTTTGTCGTCGTCACGGTGAGCGCAAGCCTCACCGGTTTCGATCGCAACCTCTTGCGCGCAGCATCGATCAGCGGCGCCACGCCGCTGGTCTCCTTCTTCCGCGTCATGCTGCCACTGATCCTGCCGGGGGTGCTCTCCGGCGCCGCCTTCGCCTTCGTCACCTCCTTCGACGAGGTCGTCATCGTTCAGTTCCTCGCGAGCGCCAATCAGCGGACACTGCCGCTCGTCATGTTCACCGGCCTGCGCGAGCAGCTGAGCCCGGCGATCACCGCCGCGGCGACGCTGATGATGATGCTCTCAATCGCCCTCTTGATCGCGGCGGAGTTGCTTCGCCGCCACGCGCGTCAGAGAATGAAGGCCACGTCCGCGTGATCCGATCCATGCTCCCGACATGAAACGTCCTCTGGTGGCACCTACGAGAAGAGCCGATCAACATCGAAAGGTCCCCTCATTGGGTTGAACAGACGTGTGCACATCCTGGTTGACCAATGTGTGATTGACTCTTTTTCGCACCATGGTCAGGCAGCAAGCCGAGGAAGCTGCCGCTCCACAAGCAATAGAAACCGTGTAAGTCCTGGTGCTGCAATCGACGACTCTTGCAAGGGTAGGAGAGCGGAGAAGGGATCGCTCGCTCCTCGGTTGGGTAGGGATCGTCTGTTGCGGGTCCCCGCAACCAACGTCAATGGCGGCCCGTCCCATCTTGGGGTGGGCTTCTTGCTGTCCGCTGTCAGCGCCAGGATGGCGGCAAGATCGCCGACGCGCTCGACCTCGAGCCGATCGTTCTCCGGCACCAGGCGGCTTGACCAATCTCCAAGAGTTTACGTGACAGTATCGATCGGCTCACGCCGAACCTCGATCGCTTCCGGTCCCCACGTCGTTGTCGTCGCTTCAGAGCTTCTCGCCAGCGCCAGAGCCGGTCGAGGGCGTCGGGATCCACCACTCGACGCCGCGCACGGTCTGGATATATTCGGGCCAGCGTAAATCGACCGGCGGGTTGAAGTCTTTCGGCAGCAATGGGGCAACCCACTTCGTGCCGTCTATACCGCCGCCCGTCCGTTCCTTGAACTCGCCCTGCGCCCTCTCAAGCAACTCCGGCTTGGTCAACAGGTCGATGAAGGTGGCCGCGATCGTCTTGGCTCCGAGGAAGATGCCGGGGTTGATCGCCGGCGGCAGCCCGCCCAAGGCGTTGTCGGTCCAGGCCGGGTACTCATAATCGTCGCTCGGCGGACGCAGCCGCGGCCGCATGGTGAGCAAGCGTACTGTGGGCGCATGCCACGTATAATCGACGTAATCGTCCGACGTGTAGTTCAGCTGCCATTCCGGCAGCGCTCTCCGGAGCCGGGCCTCATACTCCTGCGGCGGCATCAGCCGCTCGCAATCCTCGAGGAACGGGTTCTCCATCGGCTTCAGACCGAGATTGGCTTGGATCTTACGCGCGAATTCCCGCGCCTCCTCGTTCAGCTTGGGTGGGCCTACGAGCTCCATGTTCCGGAACGTTAGATCCGCCATTGCATGGTTGGTGAGCCCCACGCGCGTCTTGGTGATCCAGCGCACCGAGACTTGGCACCCGGTCGCCCCCGCGGCATGCCGCGCGTTGTTGGCGAGCACGTTGTAGATCTGCTGCTGGATAGCGAGCATCGACGAGCGCCACGCATACTGTATCTGACTGAACCGGGGCGGGAGGTTGTCCGAGGTCGCATCGCCCGCCACCATGATGAACTCGTTGAGCGTCCAGGTGCCGGTGTGCGGGAACATCGCCTCCTTCGTGTATTTGGTCGTCGTGTACATCAGGCACAGCGCGTCGATGGCGCCGGGACACCGCGCCACCGCGTGAGAGGTGTGCTTTGTGGGCATGAGGCTCTTGTCGATCCACGTCTCGGGCTCGAGCGTCTCGAAGGTGAACACGACGCTCCAGTACGATCCGCACTGCGTGTCCCATACGGTCGTATTCGAAAAATGGGGGTGATAGGAGATAAAAGCGTCGAACCCGTCGAAATAGCCCTTCGCCGCGTGCACCGGCTTCGAGCCGCACACCTTTTCGGCCGGCTCACCGAAAAACTTGATCGTGCCGGCGATGCCAAACTTCTCCATCGCCGCCTTCGTCGCCAGGATCCCGGCGAGCGCAGTCGTGCCGAGCGCCGAATGCGGATCCGTGTGGCCGGCCGCCCAAGGGTGCAACCCCTCGCGCGGCGCCTGATAGGGGACGACCTGCTGGGAGTTCCCCGGCACCGCGTCGTATTCCGCATAGCTGCCGAGCACGGGGCCGCCTTTGCCCCAGCTCGCGGCGAAGGCCGTCGGCATTTCGCCCGAGCCTTCCTCGACCGTGAAGCCCTCGCCACCCAGCAGATCGCAATACGCCTTTGCGGATTTGTACTCGCGCCAAGCCGGTTCGGCGTAATTCCAGATCTCCAGATGAAAATCCGAGAAGCGCCTGGCGTTCTCCACGATCCAATCGATCGCGTACTGCTTCTGCTTATCAAAGGCGGACATCAGAGCTTCCTCCATTGACCCTCTCCGGGGTCGTTACACGCACACCCGATATTCGGGGGCGAGACCGCTCAGCACTTTGCAGCCTTGCTGGGTCACGACGATCGTGTGCCCCAGAGACATCGCGAGATTGTGCTCGGCGTCGACCAGGATGGCATGCAGGAACAGCACCATCCCAGGGCGCGCAGGGGCCGGGTTGCCGGAATAAATCATGGGCGGCACGTCCATCCAGGATGGCCGGAAGGTGGCACCGAGCGAGTAGCCGCATGCCCCTAGGCGCGATGCGCCGTATCCGGCGACATCGAAAACGCGGCGGTGCGCGTCGTCGATCTCGCCGAGCGGCCGCCCGGGCCGCACCGCCTCGGTCATCGCCGCCAGCGCGTCCCGTGTCGCCTCGAACATCGCACGCTGTCGATGGTTGCCCTTGCCGATGGCGACGGTCCGCATCAGGCACGCGCAATAGTAACGATAGCTCGCGGCGAACTCGAGCGTAAGCTGGTCGACGGCGTCGAGATGGCGGTAGCCGGCCGCGCTGCGGACGAGAAGCGCCCGATCGCCCGAACCCAAGACCGGCCCCGACGGTGGCGGATCGCCCCCGCCTTCCAGGATGACCTTCGCTCCCGCCGCCGCGATACTGCCCTCGAAGGCGCCGGGGCGGGCCGTCGACACCATCGCCACAAGCGCGTCGTCGGCGAGCGCTGCAGCCTTCAGCACATAGGCGAGCTCGGCCGGCGACTTGGTGACGCGAAGCCCGCGAACGAGATCGGAGGAATCGACCAGCTCGCACCAGCCATCGAGCCGGCGGCGCACGCGTTCGTGGTTGAGGCCGGTCAGACCGAAGGTGTTGAGCTCGATGCCGACGCGGCTTCCCTGCAACCCCTTCTCCTCGAGAATCGCCTTGAGGTCCCGCGCCGGATCCGCCCCTTCCAAATCGTACCAGATGCGGATGTCTTCGATGATGGAGGTGCGCCGCGCTTGCTCCAGATCGGGCCGCCGCGTCAGTAGCGTGATCGGCCGGTCATCGGCAGTAAGGATTGCGCATTGGAAGAAGACGAACCCAGCACTGTCGAAGCCGGTGAGGTAGTAGTGACTCTCCTGTGCGAAGATCAGCAGCGCCGCCAAATCGGCTTCGCGTAGCGCCGCCCGGGCGCGCGCCATCCTCTCCGCGAACTCGCGCCGCTCGAAGTGCAGTGCCATCCTGCCTCCCGTGTCTCGGTCGGCGACACTCGTCCCGCAGCCCGCGACCGCGCGGCAACGCGCTTGCGCCCCCGCCCATAGGCCGCCCGCAGGCCTGCGGGAGCGCCGCTTCGAGCGCGCCCGGGCCTATTGCCGGGCGCGCGTGGAACGGACGGCCGCTCCGGCTACTGCAGGAGCCAGCTCGCCCAGCGAGAGATCACCTTGTCGCGGTTTGCCGCCCACCATTCCGAATCGTAGACGTACATTTGCTTCTTGATGTCCGGGGCAGTCGGCAGAACCGAGAGCCGCTCGGCCGGAAGGTAGTCGACCGCCTTGTTGTTCACGAACCCGTAGGGGATAAGCAGCGAGAGGCGGGCCTGGGGCACTGGCATCGTGATGAAGGCCGTGAACTTCATCGCGTTTTCGCGGTTTGGCGCTCCCTTCGGCACGGCCCAGCAATCGGTGCGCAACGCCCCTTGGCGCCAAGCGACTTCGACGGGTGCGCCCTTCGCCTGGATGGCCGCGATGCGACCGTTCCACGCGATGCCCATCGTGACTTCCTTGTCGTTCAGGAGCTGTGCCGGGATGGCGCCCGCCTCCCACCACTTGACCACGGCAGGCTTGATCTTCGCGAGGCTGTCATAGGCCTTGTCGATGTCGATCGGATAGACCTTGTCCATCGGCACGCCGGCCGCCATGGTCGCGGATTCGAGGTCGGGCACCAAGCCGCCCGTGCCCGCCGGCATCGTGCGGCCCCCGGGGAATTTCTTGGTGTCCCAAAAGTCGGCCCAGCCGTCCGGCTTCGCGCCCTTGAACACGTCCGTTCGGTATGCGCAGACCTGCGCGTAGGGCAACATGTCAAGGGCGTATTTGTGGCTGAACGCTTCGTCGATGTTGCCAGTGTCGACCAGGCTGTAGTCGATCTCTTCCCAATAGTCGCCCTTGCTCTTGAGATTGATGACGTCGGCAAGGTCGAACTCGGCGACATCCCACTCGACGTTCTTCGTGTCGACCATGGCCTTGACCTTGACCACGTCCGGGCCTTCCGACTCGATCACCTTGATGCCCGACAGGCGCTCGAAGGGCTCGAAGTAGGCCTTACGTTGAGCTTCCTGGAACGCCCCACCGTAGGAGCTCACGCGCACGACGCCCTTGCCCTTGAGGCGTTCGGGAATCGACGTAATCTCCGGTAGCGCTACAGCGTCGGCGGCAAGCGCGTAGGGATTGCCAAACAGCTTGCCGAGCCCTGTGACCGCGCCGGCACCGAGCGCCAAGCGGCCCGCGGAATGAAGGAACTGCCGGCGGCCGTAATCCGCAGCGTGCGGCGACCGCAGCGCAAGCGACAGCAGATACTCGACGAATTTCCGATCCTCCTGCATTGGGTCATCTCCCTTTGTCTAAGTTTGATGTGCCCCCCACCGCATATCGGCATGCTCGTCCTGCAACCCTACCACCAGATCGGCACCCTCTGAAATCTCATCGGGGCGCGGTTCAATTGAATACGGCGGGAACATGGCTGCTTGCGAACAGACCATCATCCTCGTCAAGCGCTGCAACCCCTTCAACAGCCCGCCGGCGACATGCTACGCTCAGCCCTTTCATCGTGCTACTCCGCCGCGATGGCGACTGTTGACGTTCGCAAGCGCTCCGACCGTCTGCGGAAAAGCTCCGCGGCCAGGAACAGTGCCCCCGTGAAGACGATCAAGATCGTCGAGACCGCGGCGATCGTGGGGTCAATCTCGAAACGGATGCTCTGCCACATCTTGCGGGGCAGCGTCACGGCGGTCGTTCCGGAGACGAACAGCGCCACGATCAGCTCGTCGAACGACGAGATGAACGCGAACAACGCTCCCGCCATCACGCCGGGGCGAATGATCGGGAGCGTCACCTGCCAGAACGTGCGCCACGGCGTCGCCCCAAGGCTCATCGCCGCATATTCCAGCCGCTCGTCGAAACCTTGCAGCGTCGCGGAGACATTGATGACGACGAAGGGAACCGCCAGACAGGTGTGCACCAGAATCAGCGCAACGGGACTTCCGACCAGCCCCATCAGCGCATAGAAGAAATAGACGCCGATCGCCACGATAATAACGGGCGCGATGAGGGGCGAGATGATGAATGCATTGATCAGCTTCTTGCCCGGGAAACGCCCGCGCACCAGTCCGAGCGCGGCCGGCGTGCCGAGGCCGGTCGCCAGAATCATGACGATGAGGCCGATCCAGATGCTCAACCTCGCGGCGTCGAGCCAGTCGGAGCGGCCGAAGAAGTTTTGGTACCACTGAAGGCTGAAGCCGGGGGGAGGAAAGCTCAGATACTTCGCCGAGGAGAACGACAGCGGCACGATGACCAGTATCGGGAAGATGAGGTAGAACAGCACGAGTGCGACGATGGTTCCGAGCCAGATGCCCACCGCGCGCGGGCGTTTCAAAGCGCTCTGCGCAGGATGTTTCCGCGTCATGTCCGCGCCCGCCCAAAGGCCTGCTCGACGCCCAGCGTTCGCACAAAGACGGCGAATATCAGCAACGCCGCGGCGAGCAGCACCACGGCGAGAGCAGACGCGAGGGGCCAATTGAAGAGGTCCACCTGCTGCTGGATCAGCACCGCTATCATGAGATCCTGTGGCCCGCCCACGAGCGCCGGCGTGATGAAAAACCCGAGGGCGAGTATGAACACCAGAAGACACCCGGCCGAGATGCCCGGCAGTGAGAGGGGCAGCACCACCTGGCGGAAGACATTGATCGGCCTGGCACCGAGGCCTTGCGCCGCCCGCAACAGGTTCTCGTCGATGCCGCGCATGACGCCGTAGAGCGGCAGGATCATGAACGGCAGCAACACGTGCACCATGGCGACATAGACCGCGAAGGTCGTGTTGAGCAGCCGCACTGGCTCGTCGATTACGCCAAGCGAAAGGAGGAGCTGATTGATGATTCCCTGCTGTCCCAGCAGGACCATCCATGCATAGGTGCGCACGAGAATGCTGGTCCAAAACGGCACCAGCACAAGAATCATGAGGAGGTTGGACTTCGCCCGGTCGACGCGAGCCAGCACATAGGCCACGGGATAGCCGAGCACGAGCGACACCACGGTCACGATCAGGCTGATCCGAACCGTGAGCCAGAGGACGTGGAGATAGACCCCGGTCTCGAAGATCTGCACGAAGTTGTCGGCTGTCCAGCGCGGCTCGTGGATGCTGCGAAACATCATGGCCGCGACCGGATAGGCGTAGAACGCGCCGAGATAGATCAGGAGCGGCAGCAGCAAGGCGAAGTAGCCGGTCTGCGCGCGGCGGCGATGCGCGCGAACTCTTGCCGAGCTCTCGGCCGCAGTCGCCATTGCACACCGTTCTTCGTTCCTCGACGTCCCCATTTCACCGGACGTCTGTGGAAACCTCGTTTCGGATCAGAATAGCCGGCGCGTTCTTCAGGTCAATCGGTTCGGCGCGGCGGGCAAACGCGTCGCCACGCTGCACGTGCACCCCGGGGCCGCCGAGCGGCCGGGACGGAAGGCCGAGCATTTGGATAACGCAACTGTCGAAATTTGTCTATTGTGTTTGCGGGAGACTTCAGATCGAAGAGCCATGACCGTAGGGGCGCTAGAGCTTTCCAGCGAGGCGAGGACTGGACGGAAAGCCGTTTCAGGCGCGTCGGTGTTCCTCGACCGTCTCGACAAACGCTTCGGCGAGGTCGTCGCGGTCTCCGACCTCAGCCTCCCGATCGAGCCTGGTGAGTTTATCACGTTTCTCGGGCCGAGCGGCTCGGGCAAGACCACCACGCTCATGATGATCGCCGGCTTCGAATTCCCGACAGGCGGCGAGATCTACATCGACTCGCGCCCCATCGTGCGGACACCGCCCTACCGCCGCAACATCGGTATGGTCTTCCAGAACTATGCCCTGTTCCCGCATATGACCGTGGCCGAGAATATGGGTTTCCCGCTCAGGCAGCGCGGCATGGACAAGCGGGTCATCGCCAGTCGCATCGCAGACGTGTTGGAGATCGTGCAGCTGTCGGGTTACCAAGGACGGTATCCTCGGCAGTTGTCGGGCGGCCAGCAGCAGCGCGTCGCGCTGGCGCGTGCCATCATCTTCAACCCGCGCGTCTTACTGATGGACGAGCCGCTCAGCGCCTTGGACAAGCAGCTGCGCGAGGGCCTGCAGCTCGAGATCAAGCGCCTCCACGAGCAGCTCGGCATCACCTTCATTTACGTGACGCACGATCAGCGCGAGGCGCTGGTGATGTCCGACCGGATCGCTGTCATGAACAACGGTCGGATAGAGCAGGTGGGAAGCCCGGCCGACTTGTACGACCGGCCCGTCAACCGGTTCGTGGCATCCTTCGTCGGAGAATCGAACTTTCTCGAGGGCACGGTCCTCGGCATCGAGGGCGATAGGGTCGTGGTAAGCCTCGGCGGCGCCACCGTAAAGGCTCTTGGCCATCGCCCCGCGCAGATTGGCGCACTCGTTGCCCTGGCGGTGCGCCCGGAGAAAATCCAGTGTGCCGACAGTTCCGGCGCATTGCAAGAAACGGGGATGAACGCACTTGCGGCGGTGGTGCGCGACGTCACCTTCGTCGGGGAGACGCATCGCTACCTACTTGAGGCCGAGTGCGGGGCGTTCATCGTGCTAAAGCAGCAACACCGCTTCAACGTTCGCTCTCACGTGCCTGCCGAACCTGTGGTGATCGAGTGGCACGTCGAGGACACGCTGGTCGTCTAAGGTAAGGTCGGCGCCGGTTCCTTGCCGCCCACGGCCTCGTAGGCTCGATGGGTCGCCCCGGCAATCCGTATGACTGTGAATACGCGCGCAATTTTGGCGCTGACCCACATGGTGCAGGGCGGGAGGGTTAGCTCGACGATGAAGTCACCTCGCGGCCTTTGCGAGAGATTTTCGCGCATCGATGGCCGCTCGCCTCGATCGAGCAAATCTGAATAGAGCCCTCTCACTGATTGATGATCTTTGTTTGGACAATAAGAGGAATAGGGTATCGATCTTTTCGAGCACTGATGGGCGATCTCAACGTGCCGGATCACCACGCTTGCGGCGTCCATTCGGTTCACATGGCACTGGCTGGGTAAGGTTCCGACCGTAGATCTGCACCCGTCCTTATATCGGGGCCGGCTGGCGCGTCGAAGACCTCGAGGCCGCGTTGTGCAAGCCTGAACGCGCCCGTTGGCTCACACCGGTCAACGGCGAGCCGTCGGTTCTTGCCGCCATGGGTCGCGACCATGTCGGCGATCTCGTTGGCCCAGAGCATCGCCTTTTCTTCGCTTCGCTGGCCGGCGAGGAAATAGAGCCAAGGCGTGCAAGGGCGCATCTCGGCGATGGTTTCCACCCCCTCGTTGACGTGCATTGAGCTGATGAACTCGTAGAGCACCACCGGACCCTGCGTCGGCACGAAGGCCCAGCGGCTGGGGGCATGCATTGTCCACAGCGTCATGTTGCGGCTGCCGGTCGCGTAGCGAATATTGATCGGATCGGCAAGCAGACACCCGGCATAGTCGCGCTTGTACAACTCAGCGCGCAGGCGCTCGAGGCGATAGGCGCGCAGCTTCCTCTGATTGATCGCCGCGAGACGCGCCGGTACATCGACGGTGAGTGGAATGGGGTTGCGCGTTCCCTGATCGGAGAGAGACATGATCGGCCCCTTGTTGGTTGCCGTGGTTTTCCCGGATACTCGCGCGCCGCCGGAGGCTCAGCGCATGGCGGTCTTCCTGTCCTCGCGCGGCCCTCCGAAAATCGGTTCGACCTTGCGCAACGCTTCGAGCGAGATGTGGCAGGCGATGGAATGGCCCTCGCTCGCCTGCCGTAGGGGCGGTGGCTCGCTGTCGCAGACGGCACCGAGCTTGCGCGGGCAGCGTCCCGCGAAGCGGCAGCCCTTGGGTAGGTCAACCGGGCTCGGCGCCTCGCCCTCGAGGCGGATCCGCTTCTGCTGGAGTGATGGATCGGGGATCGGGATCGCCGAAAGCAGCGCCTCCGTATAGGGGTGATAAGGCGGCGCAAAGATCGCCTCCACCGGCCCCATCTCCATGACCTTGCCGAGATACATGACGACAACATGGTCGGCAAGATGGCGGACGAGCGCGAGGTCATGGCTGATGAAGAGCATGGTGGCGCCCTGCTCCTCCTGGATCTGGAGCAGCAGGTTTACGATCGCCGCCTGGACCGAGACGTCGAGCGCCGAGACCGGTTCGTCGGCCACCAGGAGTTCTGGGTTCCCGGCAAAAGCGCGGGCGATGGCGATCCGCTGCTTCTGCCCGCCCGACAGCTCGCGCGGCATGCGGAAGCGCATTGCGGGCGGCAGCCGCACCATTCCGAGAAGCTGCTTGACCCGCTCGTCGATCGCGCGGCGGTTCTTGGGAATGCCGAATTTGCGGAGCGCCCGGGCGATCGGCCAGCCGACGGAGTGGGAGGGATTGAGCGTGCTCTCCGGGTTCTGGAACACCATCTGGATACCGGCCACCTGCTGCGCGGTCCGTCGGCCGATGGGCACCTTGGCGAGTTCCGCACCAGCGACCCGGAGCGATCCGCCCGAAGCGCTCTGCAGCCCGGCAAGGATGCGCGCGAACGTCGATTTGCCGGAGCCCGACTCCCCGACGATAGCGAGAATGCGCCCGCGCTCGGCCTTGAAGGTGAGGTCCTCGTTCGCAACCAGGTGCAAGCGCCCGCCGAACACCGAGAAGAGGGGAGAGCCGAGCTCGTAGGTCTTGGACAGGTGCTCGACCACCAGGGCCGGTTCCTTGCTCTCGCCACGCGCTGCGTTCGCGGCAGGTTGGGGCTGCTCGAGCACTTCGAGTTCTTGCCAGCGCTCGCAGCGGGCGTAGTGCTTGGGGACGATCTCATAGAGCGGGATTGCAGCCATATCGCACACGTCCGAGCGGAAGTTGGCACAACGCGCTCCGAACGCACAGCCGCGCGGCCGTAGATGCGGTGCGGCCACCTGCCC
>Ga0099830_10001049_pt1 | contig 13520 bp, 11 predicted proteins | sample CZO8metaG_4_FD_79337 | JGI IMG/M metagenome (GOLD analysis project Ga0099830, IMG submission 79337) | Vadose zone soil microbial communities from the Eel River Critical Zone Observatory, Northern California, USA - CZOApr15con2H3.8 metaG | ecosystem: Environmental > Terrestrial > Soil > Vadose...
ACTTGAGATACTGACGTGGCGTGAGACCGAATTGAACCTGAATGTGATGAAAAAATTGAAGAGTGTGACCGCTGAAAACATCGAGGCCGTTACTGGTTGCTTCTATTAGATCACTCATGTCGCCCTTATGAATTCTCGGCGTTGTCGGCGGCCGACCGCGCTTCAGTCGGTTCCCAGCTAATCTTGCGAGCCGCTTAATCGTGCGGCCTGACAGAGCGTGGCCTAGCACATGCCTCATCAGCAACCGAATTTCCGGGGTGGAAAAGTGATATTGCAACAGGGCTAAGCTCATTGCCACGTACGGATCAACGTGGATATTCATGCAGCGCCAACTCTTCCTCATGGTACTCTTGTTGAAATTCTCTGCTACAGATCGTGTCTTTTCTTGGCCTCCGCCAAAATATCGGTTATGCGCAACAACCAGGAAAAGAGCTCTGGCGGTCCAGCTTTTCGCGGCCTAGGTAAACATTGGTCCTTGATGCTCTTAAGAGCTTGAATTTTCCCTGCGGGGATGCCAAGCGCTTCTACACAATAGAGATCAAAACTCTCATAACCGGCTGCGCGGTAATACTGCCATACCTCCACATCAAAAAGGTTGCGGCTGAGATCAACTAAGGCACCGCAGCATTCTTCCAAAGCCCGGTAGATCTGCAAGAGTTTTTTCTGTGAAGCGTCTGGCGAAATCTCGTTTCGAATCGTTCTTATCAAGCTAGAGAGCATAAGGGCTTCCCCAACACCTCCGTCCCTAAGAACGCTTTCCAGACGCTTCAGTTCTGGTGGAAAAATTCCGTCTTTCCGAAGATCCTCGATCGTCTTCCGAGCCAGCTCCACCATTCCCTGTTCATCCAGGAAACTATCTCTAGATGACATGGATCACCTCCCTAGCTCGCGCACCAAGTGTTCCAACCCTCTGCCATCTTCCGTAAATTTTAGACTCTCCTGGACCAGTCCAAATGCTTCCCCTTTGACGTTGACGGTGGACTGCGCCAGCGGCAAGACCACACGGTAGAAGATACCCTTCAATGGCGCGTCTCGCTTTTGCAGCACCTCTTCGTCCGTCAAGATCATGATGAGCCTGCCGTCCGAGACTATCGCCTCGACGACCTCCAAGAGCCCGCCGTGTTTTCCCATTAACATCTCTAGGCTGTAGGTGATGTCAGCCATTTTCCCGTACCCCTTTCCAAGGCTAAAGAAGCCTCAAGTTTCTGCGGGCAAATTTAGGGGTTCAGGATGTCAGAAGTATCTTAGGCGGGATTGTGTTTTTGTGGGGTTTTTTCTGAGGTACTTGGAATCTACTTCAAACCGAGAAAAACATTCTGAGCAAGAACCATTTTCCATGAGCCGATGCTTAGAAATCGATGAGAGAAGCGGTCGAGCAGAGCAACTAATCTCGCCCGCGCGCAAATTCATCATCTGCGGCAAGGACAACGCCGGACGCTATAGACATACAAACCAGAAAAATTGCTATTGGCACTGATCTCATCGTGGTATACCTCGTATACCTCCCGTAAATTTATAGTTTACGCTTGTGGCTGTTAGCAGAGAAGCGCAATTTAAATGCCAGCCGAAATATAGAGCGCGGTTAAAAAATGAGCCGGCATCATATCGCTCCAAAAAATCATTGGATTGTCGACAGAATCCACGATGTTTATTTTACAACGTCTTTTTGGAGCTGACCTGAAACTAAAATAGTATCGTTTAATGACGGTCTCGGTCTATCTAAAGATGACGTTTTTCGGCATTATTAGGTCTCTTCCTTCTGTTGAAGAAGTGAGTCACTTGCGGCCCTATTACTCATCGACGCTGCGAGTCTAGGATGCCTCTGCACGAGGATGGAAGCTACAGATCAGCTAGTCCACCTGAGTTCTTTTGTGCGGCCTGATTAGATTGAACCACGCATCAATTTGAATCCCAGCTGGTGAGACTTTAGGAAGGCTGGACCTTCACGCCAGAGAAATTCATCGAGGTGACGTTCACCTGCTGCTGGTCGGCAATGCGCACCGCCGGGTAGCGCGCGAAGCCTTCAAACAGCGAATCGCGGCGGAGACGCGCAAAGAACTGAGAGCAAGGTATTTGTTTTAGAGCACTTTTCGCGCACCAAGATAAACGGCATCGACCCTCGTATTTCTCAAGGGCAAATTCTAATCATGACCAGCATTTGCACAAACCGACGTTGTCATTCGTAACATTTTCGTATTTTCAATCTTTTCTTAATGAGTGCAAGGGCTCAAGATTATATTTTTGCATTGAATGATTTTTTTAAGTTCTAAGCATTTTGATTCGCTTTACGCGGTTTGTTTTTATTTTGGGAACATTTCGCATTTTTCGCCGAAAACTCGAAAAAATGGCACTTGTAAGCGACTGATTATGCAAAGGATTTTTGGAGCGGGCGACGGGGATCGAACCTGTGACGTCCAGCTTGGGAATTTTCTATCGAATTTGATGTTTTTTCTTTTGTAGCAAGAGCTTAGGTGATATTTTCTGCCTCTAAACTCTTTTTCCGATCTCCCGCAATTTCAACTGGTTTCGCACCCTATACTTTTGTCTGGGGAACGTTTTGGGAACGCGGATTGAGCAGCCTGTGTTAGCTTCTCCTGCCCAAGCACAGTCAAATCCGTGAGCTTCGGCCGAACTGTGACAGCTCGGGGATTGCATCTTTGACAATTGCGCACCCGGAATGAAATTCGATGTCGATCCAAGGTGTCATGATCGCTCACAAACTAACCTGTTGTTGGACACCTCGTTTATTTTCCTAATCCTTTTTTTTAAAAGCTCCCAGCCCAGGCCGATACTGCTTGTCGGTGAATTGCTGGATCCCTTGGTCGAGCCATCCTCCCTTTTGCAGATGGGTCATCTCGTGATTCTTCGCCTGGGCCCAATACCAGGTCTCCTCGTCGTTGAGATGCCTCCCGACCCGCAGCACCTCTTTGGTTTCTTTCAACGCGATGGGATCCTTTTCCATGAGCTTCGCGGCCAGCCTGGTTGTTTCCTCTTCGAGCTTGAGCTTGGGCACAGCGAAATTGACGAGTCCGATCTCCGCCGCCCGCCTGCCGTCGAAGGGTTCGCCGGTCAAGGAATAGTACATGACCTCGCGCCAACGGAGCAGGTCCATGATTGCCCGGGGCACCAGTCCTCCGGGAAAGTTGCCGAAGTTGATTTCCGAAAGACCGAATTTGGCTTCTTCGGCCGCGATCGCAAGATCGCAGTTGCCGACGACTGCAAAAGCGCCCCCGAAACACCATCCGTTGACGCACGCGATCGTCGGCTTGGAAAAAAGCCTCAGCATTTTTCCCCGCCATTCGTACGAGATTTTTCGGATGCGCTCCGCTTCAAAGGGCTTGTCTTTCATGTCGTAAAAATACTCCTTAAGATCCTCTCCGGCGCAGAAGCTGTCTCCCTTCCCGGTAATGATGAGGATGCGCGTTTCGGCGTCTTGGTCCAGCTCCGAGAGGGCGTGATGCATTTCCCGGTGCAGCGTGGGATTCATCGCGTTCTTTTTTTCCGGCCGATTAAAGATCAGCCACGTGACGCCATCCCGGCGATTCACTTCGATTGCCTTGTAATCCATGGTCGAATTCTCCTCGCTCTTGTTTATCTCAACGAGACCAGCCTCACCCTCATTTCTCCCGGTAAAGATTTCTTATAAACCCGTTCGTCTCGAGCTCGCGAACGAATCCATTTTCGATGATCGCATCGGCTTTGACCCCCTCTACTTTGGGATCTTTCTCCGCCAGGATCTGCGCTAGGTTCGCAATTCCCTCGCGCTTCACGTACGGCACTTTTTCAAAAAGCTCCGCAAAGAGCTGATGGGCGTCTTCCAATACTCTTTCATCTTCGATGCGCAAGTATTTCGCCATCAACTTTTTCGCGAAGGACCTGTCGGTCTTGAAACGATGGATCCCTTCTACTGCGGCCGCCAAAAACGGCGCGATCAAATTCCTATTTTTTTCCAAAAAGCCGGCGGCCACCGCGACGTAAGTGTAGGGATAGTAGATGTCTCCCTTCGATAGATCCATCAGCTCCGAAAAACCCGCCTTTTCAGCCTGCAAGTGGGCCGGCGGCGAGAGCGCCCCGGCTTGGCTCGTGCCGTTCTGCAGAGCCGCGAGGATGTTCGGCACGCTGCCCACCTGGAGAATGACGGCGTCCTTTTCCGGCGAGAGGCCCCAATTTTTGAGGAACAGGCGCGCGGAAAAATCGGTGCTGGTGCCGTAACGCGTGACGGCGATCCGTTTTCCGCGAATGTCGGCAGGACTCTTGATCTGCGGCGACGCCATGATTTTCATGACCATGCGGTTCAATGTCCCCGCGACGGCGACGATCGATCTCCGCTGCGTATTGGCATAAATGATTGACGGACCCCCGCCGATTCCGAAGCCGATCTCTCCCGCAAGCATCGATTGGAAAAGCTGCGCGGTTCCGCCGACGTAGATAAGATCGACCTTCAGGCCGTGCTGCTCGAAATAGCCGCCTTCTTTTGCCGCCCATACCCATGCCATAGAGCCGCTCATCGCGGAATAAGCGGCGCGAATCCTGTTTTCCTGAGCCATCACGGGAAAGGAGCTGAGAAAAAAAAGGGCGGCGCTGAAGAAGGCAGAGAAAATGGACTTTATGAAGAAACGCGTGCGCGGCATGCCGTTCGCTCTTCGTTTCACTTGACGCCCGACTCCTTGTTCACCTCTCGCTGCAGGGAAAAATCGAAAATCCTGGAGCTGGGAAGGACATCCGAGATCTTCAGCATCTCGGCGTCGTTCTTAAGAACCTCTTCGATTTCCCTCTCTGCGGGAATGCCGTTGACGGTAAAAGCCTTGCGCGAGAGCCGGTACGACTCCAAAGCAATCGGAAGATCCACCCTCACGTATTTGGCCAGGATTTCGCTCGTGCCTTTTTCGTTCTCGAAGAAAAAGCGGTTGGCCTTGGCCCGGGCGCGGACGATCTTTTTGAGCAAGCCGCGATCTTTGGCAAGGCCCGCTTCGGCGACGGCGAGACCGTTTTGAAAGCCGACAAAATCTTCCACCGCGCTCGCGAGGAGATTCATCTTGTACTGGTCCCGCGCGCGAATCACCGTGGGAGGAGACAGGACGGCGATGTGGATGGAGCCCGTCACCAAGGCCTGGAGTTGCGTCGGCACGTCGCCCACCTGAATGACCGTGACGGTATCCGGATTGACTCCGAGCTTGCGCAAGATCCTGAGTCCCGTCAGGTGCTGCACGCCGCCGAAGGTGGTGGTTCCCATGATCTTTCCGTTCAGGTCCTGAATCGTCTTGAGTTCCGGACGGGTGACGAGCCAGAAGAGCGGCTTGTACAGATTGACGGCTAAAATTCGTAGCGGGACGCCGCGCTGGATCGCGCCCATGGCGGTCCCCATTGCCTCAAGGGCGTGGGCGTCGCCTGAAACCGTCGCAGCCACCGCCGCCGTTCCCCTGACCTGGACGAGGCGAACTTCCAATCCCTCTTCGCGGAAAAAACCTTGATCCTGGGCGATGAACGAATGAATCGAGCCGATGCTGCGGCTGGGATAGGCTATGACCACCCGCTGCAGCGGTTGCGCCCCGGCGATGTTGGCCGCCGCCGGCACGAGCCCGAGCGCCAGAACAATCAGGCACCACGTATTCAATGGGCAGTGCCGCGTCATGTTTGCAATCCCGTCCGCGGACTCATTTTGCCGGCAATGCTCTGGATGTTGGCGAGGGCCTTCTCTCTACCGAGATTGTAAAGCAGGATCGCCATGCTCTGCGGGAACGGTCTCTTGAGGCAGAGTTTTTGAACCAGGTAGACCGCGCGGCGAAGATCCATTCCCGAGTCTTCGACGATCGGATAAATCGATTCGTGGATATTTTCCGCCGTCCATGAAACTTTCGCGAGAACTTCCTTCACTTCGGCTAAAAAGCCTAGGTCCTTCGCGTCCAGGTCCGCCGTTTCGGAAATAGCCCCGTCATTCTTTTCGACCAGCCAGTTCTTCTTTTCCTGCGCCAGTCCGGGGCTGCATTCGATTTCCAATCCCGCCTTCCAAACCTTTACCGGCACGATGCGCCGGCTTCCGCTCATCTCTTCCCTGTCACAGTCGGAAAAACTATAGTCGCCGTCCTCGATCTTCAAAATGCTGAGATCCGCCGCCGCGCCGGAGACGATCCGACCGCGCCGCGCCCCTTCTCCTATCGCTCTTGCGGCCCGCGCCGTCACTCGATCCAGCACGTCCATCAATCCCATTCCCATGTTCAAAAAAATCGACATCACGTGGCAGAGCGAACGCGCCGGCTTCATCACGTTGATATTCTGAAGATCACTGCTGATTGTATCCGGAAAGATTCCACGCTCGAATCCCATTCGAGCCATGGCGTAGCTGAAATTGAAACTGCCGAAGCCGACGTCCAACACGACCCCTCTCTCTTGCGCAGCTTTTAACTCTCGAACCGCCAGACCCGATTCGGTAAATGGACCGCCGTACACGGAAGTGTATATGTGTGTGATCATGTCTCCGGAGTCCAACAGGTCCAAAACTTTTGGCGTCGTGATCTGCTTCGGCCTGTTGAGGAAATCCCCGATATGGATGTAAAGCGGGACCTTCATGATTCGAGCGATGGACTTTGCAAGCTGGACGGGTTCCAGGCCGATGTCGCCGAACGCTCCGATCTTCAAGCCTCGAATGTGACTGCCATCTCGCTCCGCCCAATCGATCATTCGTGCGAGCGGGATGCTGGTGATGCTGCTAGCATACTTGTGGTGCTTCTCGTTGGCGCCCGTCACTCCCAGGGGCGGAAGGTGCAGAAAGCAGAACCAATCCGTCCGGCATTGGTCGCTCAGAAGCGCGTCCAGCTCCGGGTAGTTGTAGGGACCGGCGCTGCCCGCGTCGACCATCGCGGTAACGCCCGACAAAACGCCGATCGTGTCCGGGTCTAAAAATCCGAGCGGCCCGTAGGCGTGGACGTGAATGTCGATGAGTCCCGGCGCGACAACCAAACCGGACAGATCTTCAACCTGCCGGCCGTCGGCGGGATTGATGCTTTCTCCCAATGCCGCAATCCGCCCGTCTTTGATCGCGAGATCGGAGATCCGGTCCAGCCCGCTGGCTGGATCGATCACGCGGCCGTTTTTTAAGACGACATCATAGGACATAAGATTTCCGTTCGCCCTTGCCACTCCGCTGCTTATCTAAAAATCGGCGTCCTCACCGTGCTCCGCCACGAGAAAGCCCATGTTTTCCATATAGGGGCGATTGTGATGGACAAGAAACCGCGCCGGCTCCTTTCCGGTATTGAAATGCTGGTGCCAGGCAAACACCGGGATGCAGAGAGTATCCCCCTTCTTCCACTCGAAGCGTCGATCTTCGATGATGCTGTAGCCCCGGCCGGCGATCACATAATTCGTCTCTTCATAGATGTGCCGGTGAGCGCCCGATCTTTTGCCGGCCGGGACCTCCGCCACGAGTGTTCCGATAGTACGCATATGAAAGCCCTTCTCAGGGTCCACCACGACGGCGACGCGCGCCATTCTGGTGGGCTCAAACACCAGATCCTCTCCGCGCACGAGCACTTTCCCGGCCCGGCGCTCCACTTCTTCTTGGGATGCAAAGTTCAGGGCCTTCGCGTAGAGCCGGTCCGCTTCGCTGCGCGCCTCCCGCGAGCCGGCGCCCAGCGCGACTTTGGTGCTTCCCTCGGGCGCGCCCGATTTTCCGGGGACGAGCCCCTTGAGTTCCTCCTCGCCCTTTTGCGCGAAGATCCAGTGCTCGGGGTAACGTTCGTCTTCGTAAACGGCCAAGCCGATATACATGCAAAGCGGACCCGTCGTCGCGGCGAGATGGACCATCCATTCCCCTTTGGTGACGACGTGACGGTGCCAGGCGAACATCGGCACGCAGATGAAATCGCCGGGCTTCCAATGATAATCCACTCCGTCGATGACGCTGTAACCTTCCCCATCCTCGAAATAAATCACCGCCTCGACCGTGTGCCGATGACCCAGCGACTTCCATTCCGTGTTGCGCCGCTTGGCGCTGATTCGGCCCTTCCAAAAGCGGAACGTTTTTTGATTGAAGCCGATTCTGGGGTCTACAATGTGGACGTGATAATAATTTCCGAATTGCGCCTCGACGTCCTCCGCAGAGACGTAGACGGGGGCCTTTTGTCTGCGGTCCTGCTCCTCTTTGGCAAAGGTCACCAGCTCCATTTGGAGTCTCTCGTGCTCTTCGGGCGTCAATATCGGCATTCTTCTCTACCAACGGCTTTTACATCGACGCAGAAAATTTCTGATGCATCATCTCCTCAGCTCCGCTTTCCCGTAAAGTCTCTCGACGAATCCGCTCTTCGCCACTTTTTTCCAAGGACCCGCATCGATCAGACTCTCCGGCGAGACCGTCCTCGCACGCTCATCCAGCAAAGTATCGAGAACTCCCTTGATGCTGGCGAGCTCGGGATCCGGGCTGATCCTGTAGGAAGCCGCGACTTTCTGATAGATGTTTCGCGCGCCGCCGCGCTCGATTCCGCGCGCGACCAATATCGCCGTTCCTTCCTCGGGATGGGTCTTGTAGTGATAGATGCCTTCGACCACGGCCTCGAGCAAGTTCCGCGCGGTCTCCGGACGCGCTTTTATAACGCCGCTCAATGCCGCAACGCCGAAACGAGCGTACGGAATATCCAGTTTCACCAGATCGCTGAGCACGACGCAGCAGCCGGTGCCGATCACGCGGTCCACGTCCGTCGCTTGGATTAAACCTCCGTCCACCTGTCCGCTGAGAATCGCCGCGATGCGCGAAGGCGTGTTTCCCACCTGAAGGAGCGCTACATCTTTAATGGGATCGAGTTTCCAATGGCGCAGAACCAGACGAGTGACGACATCCGAGGCGGAGCCAAACCGGCTGATCGCCAGCTTTTTAGCCAAGAGATCGCTCGGCTTCTTGATTTCTTTCCGCGCGACCAGAGCGCCGTCGAGACGATTGTGGGTCACGCTGAGGATTTTAAAATCGAGCCCGCTGATCGCGGGCTGGATCTGCGAAGGCAAATCGCTGGTCGTGAAGTCGATGCTTCCCGAGACCGCGGCCTGATTCAGCAAACCCGAGAAAAGAATGGATTGAGCGCTCAAACCATGCTTCTCGAAAATCCGATTGCTGCCCATCATCTTGAGCAGGTCATGCGTGATACCGATCCCGCTATAGCCGATCTTGATCGGCTCGAGATTTTTACCCTGCGCGGAGATAGAAGAAGGAAGAATAAAGACGAGCAGGCTGTAAAGCAGCCGGCGATAAATGCGCTTCACAGACTTCCTTTCATCCGGTAAAATAACTGTCCCAGTTCTTTCTCACCTGCTGCCATATCTCGTCCGGTGGAAGCGCCAGTCCTTCGGATCTGAAGTCCTTGCTCTTGGTCGCATCGACAAACATCTTGGCCGTAACCCCTTCCGACGTAGCCGAAGGGTCCAACCTTAAGCCGAAAGTGTTCGGGATAATAAAGATGTCTTTGTCGGCCTGGACTCTCGTGGCGATCGCCCACTCGACCTCCTCCGGGCTGGTGATATCGATGTCGTCGTCGAAAACGAAGACGTGCTTGACCCGGCTGCCCTTAACTCCGACGGATGCAGCAAGAATGTTATTGACCATTCCCGGCCGCTTGAGCCGCTCGTCGATCTGAATGTAACAATGAAAAATTCCGATTCCGGCTTCGCTGCAGTAGACGCGCTTGATGGCTGGATGACCCGGTTTCAGTTCGTTGTAGATCTGTACCGAGGAAGTAACGCTTTTGATCACCCCTTCCTCGTTAATCCCTTTGCACAGATAGAATCCATGATAGAGGGGATTCTTTCGCATGGTCATGCACTGGATCGTCCATAGTCGCTCGCGAACGACTGTTCCCACGGAGTAGCCGCAGAACTCTCCGTAAGGCCCTTCATCGCCGATTTCGGCGGGAATTCCCACTTGTCCTTCCAGCACAATTTCCGCCGTGGCGGGAACTTCGATGTCTACCGTTTCGCAACGCACCAGTTCCACCGGTTTTCGCCGGAGCGCGCCGGCGATGGTGAACTCGTCCACGTCGACGCCTGGAACAAATTGAGAGGCGAGAAAAATCGACGGATCGGCTCCGATGACCACCGCCACGTCCAATTTCTTTTCTTTTCGGAACTCGGCGTTCTTGTAGTACTCGTAGCCGTGATGACCGGGACTGAGACGCAGGAAAGTTTGATTACGGTTGGCGTACATCATTCGATAAACGCCGAGGTTTCTGCCGTATTCAGGATCCTTAACGATCACCATCCCCGCGGTGATATAGGGCGCCTTTTCGGTTTTGTTCCAGGTGATCCAAGGAAGCCGGTCGAGGTCGACGTCTTTGCCTTTCAAAACAACCTCTTTGCACGGTCCATCGTTAACGATGATCGGATCAATGGAATTTTTTGTTCTCTCCACTACCTCTGAAAAAAGATCGGTCTCCTCGGTATCGATGGCGATAGCGATCCGCTTGAACGTTCCAAGCAGTTCCGTAACCACCGGCATGCTGCTGCCGCGAACGCGGTCGAACAGAAGCGCCTTTCTTCCCTTTTCGTGCGCGGTCTTACAGATGGCGCCCACCTCGAATTTTGGATCGACCTCTTTTCGAACTCTGGCCAGCTCTCCCTCTTTTTCCAGCTTGTTCAGATATTCACGCAAATCGGCAAAAGGCATAATGCTCTCCTCTGTCCCTGGTCGGATTCATCTGAAAATTTCTTTCCACTTTCGCTTGATCTCATTTTGATAGGTGGAATCGATGGAATGGACCTTGGGAAATTTATCCCGCCACGAAAACGGCCGGCACGCGTCGAGAATCGCCCGCGAGTTGGTAAAATCTCCCGCCGTCCTTTGTTCGGGAGGGAGTCTAGGGTCGATCGGGCTGCTCCAACAGTTGGTCGCGATCTCGATCGATGTCTGCGGATCGCAGCGCGTGGACAGCGCCCAGAGGACGTCGTTCATATTGGACGGATCGATATCATCATCGATCAGCACGATGAAACGTCCGAGATACGCACCCTCCCTGGCGCCGAGCGCTATGTGGGCCGCCTGCCGAGCATGGCCGCCGTAGCGCTGTTTGACCGAGATCACCGCGAAGAACCGTATGCCCCATTCGGCGAACCAGACGCCGCGGACGTCCGTGATTCCGGCCTGCTCGATTTCATTCCAGAGACCCGCCGCGCAAAAAATCAGAAACATGTAGCTCGAAAGAGGATAGGTCTTGAAATCGGGAAGCACGGTGAGAATCGGATCGTGCCTGTGATAAACCGCCTTCACGCGGATGACCGGCGAGGGACGCGTCCCTGAGGCATAGTAGCCGGTCCATTCGCCGAAAGGTCCTTCCATTTCAGACTCGACTTCGGGCGGAGGAATCTCGCCTTCGAGAACGATTTCCGACGTGGCGGGAATAGGCAATCCCGTTATCTTGCCTTTGATAACCTTGACGGGCGCCTTTTGGATATGCCCGGCGAAATCGTATTCGGATGCGCCCCATGGCAAACCCAATCCCGCCACCGCAAACAGAACCGGATCGATGCCGCAGACCACGGCGACGGGACAACTGTGACCCTTCTCCCAATATTTCTGCGCGATCAAACGGGTTTGTTTGCCGGGAGAGACATAGAGTGCGACCCTGTGCTCATCTAGGATTTGAACCCGCGCCGTTCCTAGATTGACCCAACCGGCGTCGGGATCTCTGGTGATCACCGCGTCCGCCGTCCCCAGGTATCTTCCGCCGTCTTCCCGGTGAAGCTTGGGCGCCGGGAATCTCAAAACGCTGGCATCCTTCCCGGTAAAAACATTTTCCATGATCGGCCCGCCGCTCTCCCAGATGGGCGGAACGGAAGAGGCCGATTTGAGAAGATCCTTGACGGAACGGACCAGCTCGACTCCCTTCAGATCCGTGGGCAATCCCAGAGCCAGCGCGGTCCGCGACTGGGTTTGGAACATATTCGTCAAAAGCCGAAATCCTTTGGGGTAATCTTTGATGTCATCAAAGAGCAGAGCCGGCGGATTCGGTTCCGACGCGGAGATCTCGGTGATCGCGCCTATTTCCAGATCCCAGTCGGCCTTGCGCACGGTTTTGAGTTCGCCGATGGACTCGACTCCGCTAATGAATTCTCTCAAGTCGGACATCTCGATATCTCCTATCGCGAACTCTTCAAGACGTCTTTCAACAAAGCAAAGTCGTACATTTTTTGTTCCGCCTGAGTTCGGGAAAACGCTTGCCCCTCTTTTTTGAGCATCTGCCGGGTGATCTCGAAATCGTCGGCCAGAGACCGCTCGGAGGGAATGCCGTCTTTAGTCATAATGGTTCGATAAAAGTCATAGGTGGACTTCGCCACCTCCGGTTCCATCGGCGTAACGCGACTGAGCATGGTTATGCTTTCACTCTCGTTTTTGCTGTCGAGGAAAAATCTCAATCCCCTGTAGGTCGCCTTGACGAAACTGCGGACGAACCCAGCCCTCTCTCGTATCAACTTCTCCGATGTCACGAGGCCGGACATCGGAAGTTGCAGCGCATCGCCGACAAAAGCGATCCTGATCATTCCCATCTTCTCGGCCATGTTGGTGAAGGGAGGACGGATCAAACCGGCTTCGACCGACCCGCTATAAAGCGCGGGCCAGATGTCGCCGACGGACAGGATCGTGACGTCTTTGTCGGGATCGTAACCGAGATGCTCCACGACTTTCCTTGCGGCGTAATAGGTCGTGGACCCCAGGCCGGTAACGGCGATCCTCTTCCCCTTCAAATCCTTTGCGCTGCGGACCCCCAGATCGGGACGGGCATACAAAAAATGATAAGGCTTGTCGCAATAAACCATAATGGCCTTGATGGTCATTCCCGAAAGCGCCGCGCGAGCGCCGGTTCCGAGCGCGAGAGTGAACTGTACCGACCCGGCTTGGAGAGCCTGAGAGGCCGTCACTCCTCCTCGGATATAGATGTCCTTTACCTGAAAGCCTTCTTCGCGATAAAAACCCTTCTCCCGTGCGATGTAGTAGGGGATATCCCCGAACGTCAAGGCGGGATGAGCGACTAAAATCTCCTCGGCCGAGGATTCCGAGGGCAAAACCCCAAACAGCGCCAAAAAAATCAAAGCCGGCAATACCGAGCGAAGTTTTTTAAAAGTAGTCATGGCATATCACCTGTACAGCGCGTCGATGAATCCGCTTTTATCTATTTCCCGGAGATAGCTGTAATCGAACATGTCCTTCCACTCCAGTTGTTTCGCCTTGGGATCGGTCGAACTTAGAACCTCCGCTAGATTTCTCCAACCCTCCTCGCTTCCGTACGGCCTGGCCGGAATCATCTCGCCAAAAATCCTATAGGTTTCCTCGAGCGCGCTCCGATCGTTCAAGCGCGTCCATTTTTTCAGGATTTCCAGGCTCTCGGAGCTGTTCTTTTTCATCGTGGCGATCCCCGCCAAGAAGCCTTTTAAAAAGCGGATGACGGTTTCCCTGTTCTTGGCGCCATAATCCTTCGATATAAATATCGTATCGAAAGAATATTTGATGCCGGCCTCCTGGAGAGAAATTAAAACTCGGAAGCCGA
>Ga0099830_10001052_pt1 | contig 13512 bp, 10 predicted proteins | sample CZO8metaG_4_FD_79337 | JGI IMG/M metagenome (GOLD analysis project Ga0099830, IMG submission 79337) | Vadose zone soil microbial communities from the Eel River Critical Zone Observatory, Northern California, USA - CZOApr15con2H3.8 metaG | ecosystem: Environmental > Terrestrial > Soil > Vadose...
CAAGTTTGAAAAAGGGGACATTTATACTTTGGAGAAAGGGGACATTACTACTTTGGGCTAACAAGCCATCACAGGGCTTGCGACCGACGGATGTATCGTCTACCCTTTTGCTATGGGGCGAGTGCCCCGCCGGCGCGGTTTTTACAGGCATGGCGAAAATTAATAAATCTGATGGATACTGGAATGGAGTTGAAAATTGAGTTTGGACGAGAAGCCTAAGGACAAATTAAACCCCATCAGACAAAAACGCGCCTATGTCTTTTCCAAATATCTCTCGGACCCGACAAATGGCTCTTGCGTAGATGACATTCGGGAAGTTTTGGTTATCATCTCGGCTTCTCGAAGCGGGTCGAGTCTTTTATATCATCTCTTATCGGCTCATCCTGACGTCTTGGCGCCCCATGGTGAAGAGATCACCCTTTACAAGCTTGCCGGCTTGGGCGTAATTGATAGTGTAAACGACTCGCATGCCATCGCCGAAGGCATCCCGTTGAATCCAGCCCAAGGAACGGCCCTCGCCTTTGATATCCTCAGGGATGCCGGGTGCCCGTATTCAGCTGCCGCAGCGGATTTTCCGGTCGCGGCTTATCTCGCGAATTCGGTGCAGAGGCTTTTGCTGCAATGGCCGGAGATCGATTTTGACTGTGATGAGTTGTATCGCTTAGCCAAGGGGGCCCTTGAAAGGCATTTACCCACAAGCAGAGCATTTGATGCCGCTCAATACTGGCTTGATCTTCTTTCAAACTTGATCTTACAAGGACACCCAATAAACCCATATTTCTACGATCTTTCTCCAGAACTGATCAAGCATAGACATCCATCAATAAAAATCCCTGAGGGACCTCCATCCTCCAAGTTGTGTTTGGAGGAGCCGCCTTTTATCGTGCCCCGGCCCAGGTTTTTTCCTCAGCCGAGCGCACACCTGAACAAATGTTTACTTCTAAAGTCGTCGTCGAATTGTTACAGAACAGGTTTCATGAAGAAGCTTTATCCAAAGGCAAGATTTTCTTTCATCTACTTGACCAGGAATCCCGCCGGGGCAATCAATGGGCTCATGGATGGCTGGCTTTCCAATGGATTCTATTCACAAAATCTAAGCGATTTAACCACCCTTAAAATCGACGGCTACTCTTCCCCCCATAAACCATGGTCTCAGTACTGGTGGAATTTTGATTCCCCTCCTGGTTGGATCGGTTATGTCGATAAGCCGCTCGAGAACGTCTGTGCGTTCCAGTGGCGTTCGGCCAACGAGCATGTGATCAAGAATATCGAGATTGGCGTTATCGACCGGTACTTCGTTATCAAATACGAGGATATGTTGAACCAAGAATCACTTCGGCGGCTGCTTTTTAAAATATTCGATTTTGCCCAGCTTGATCCAGAGCCGATACTGAATGAGTTCAAAGCACCCGCTTACGTCATGACCGTGAACCCCCCTGCACCAAAAAAGTGGATGAAGCGTCGCGATATAATCATGCCGGCGCTTATGGACAGCGACGTCATTTCCGTGGCGTCAAATCTGGACTACGATATTAAAACCGTGGAAAGGTTCGTATGAGCAGTTTTGCGAATCTGACTGCTTATCAAGGAAAGGGCTGGAGAGCCCGGGTTTCCAGCCTGGGTTCGGAAATCGAAAAACGTAACGGCACCTGGTCTTCGATGAGGGTCGATTCCGAGTATAAGACCCTGCAAGCCGTTTTGCTCTATTGTCCCGGTCGAGAGATGGCCGACATCAAGCATCCCAATGCCGTCCAGCATATCGCCCGAGTCAGGCCCGACAAGATTGGGGGTGAATTCAGGAGAATAGCGGCGATCTATCGCGCATTTAATATTTCCGTCCATTACATACGGCCAGATGACCTGCAATTCGGTAATAAATTAGACAAATATAATATTATGTTCGCCAGGGATCTTTTCATAAATACCAGAGAGGGAGCCATTGTCGCGCGCATGGGCAGCACTGTAAGAGCCGGCGAGGAGAAATTCGCCGCGCTCGCGCTGGCTCAACTCGCCGTGCCTATCAACAAGACCATCACGAACACCGGTCTTCTCGAAGGAGCCGACGCCCTTTGGTTAGACCCGGCAACCGTTGTTTGCGGGCTTGGAGACAGAACCAACCGAGATGGTTTTATGCAGCTCCGTGCGGTCTTGAAACTTCAGGGCGTTGAAACGCTGGCTGTACGTCTGCCCGCCGGAATACAGCATCTTCTCGGTATTCTACAGATCGTAGACAAACGGCTTGCGTTAGTACGTACGGAAATCGCGCCCAAGCGGCTTCTCAACATTTTGCGCGAAAAAAAGTTTTCGATTATAGAAGTACCGGAAACCGAAGAGGTGCGAATACGGCAGGGCATGAACGTGGTGACCATCAAGCCACGGACTATAATCATGCCGGCGAATTGCCCTGGACTGAAACGACTTTATTCGGCCTCGGGCATCACCGTTGCGGTGGAGGTCGAGATCGATCAGCTCCTTAATGGGGCAGGCGGACTGGCTTGCACCACTGGCATATTGGCGAGAGAGATATAACTATTTATGGATCCCATATTTATCGTAGGTACGGAGCGGTCCGGTTCCAACCTTTTGAGGCTGATCCTCAATGCGCACCCGAATATCAGTATCCCGCATCCGCCCCATATCATGCACGAGATCGCGCCCTTAGAGCATCGATACGGAGAGCTGACGCATGACGAGAACTTCAGGAGGCTGATAGACGCCGCTGTACGCATCGTAGAACTCCATTTCGCGCCTTGGGATATCGAAATAGACCGGGAGCGGATTTTCAAGGAGGCAGTGGACAGAAATGCATACTGCATCAAGCGCGCGATCTACGAGCAATTCATGCGTGCCAAAGGCAAGAAGAGGTGGGGTTGCAAAAGCACGTTCATGATCCACTACACCGATGTGGTACGTAAATACCACCAGACGCCCAAATTCATTCATTTGATACGCGATGGTCGAGACGTCGCGGTTTCAGCGCGCGATTCCGTTTTCAATCATTTTCATCCCCATTATGTATCGCTGCTATGGAGCGATCAGCAGAAACTCGCCATGCGGTTGAGTTCGGAGCTTCCCAAAGAGCAGTTCATCACGGTTCATTATGAAGAACTCGTTTTCGATCCGGAGAAGGAAGTCCGGAAAATATGTGACTTCATTGGTGAGGATTACGTAAGCGAGATGCTCAAGTACGCCAGTCGCCCGGATTCAACAGCTCTCGCCGGCATAAGTAAGTCATGGGAAAATTTATCCAGGCCGATTTTGGCTAATAATACCAAGAAATATCGATACAAGTTGACGCGCGATGAGATCTTCGCTGTTGAGCGGAATGCTTTTAAAGAGTTAAGCCACTTCGGTTATGCATTGGAAAATGACCTTGATAAGCTTAGGCAGGCCAGTACAGAACTTAGTTTTAGAAAGAGGATGAAATATTATTTTTCCGAGAAAAGCAGAATGATTTCGGTGGGGCTGGGTTCCATACTTTCCGACAAGAACGCGTATTTACGGTTGAGAAAGCGATTTTTTGTTTGGGGCTTACGCGCCACCCTTTAGTGCCCGCGTTCTAAATTTAGGGAAGTGCTGTGTCCGGGTGGTGAGCCGTACAATCTATATGGATTGGATGGTTGATATGCGGACGACTTGTCTCCGGGGCGGCAAATCCGACTTTGACGAAAGGTACAAACGCATTTGACAACGAAGGAGATAATTACAGGTGCTGAAAAGTCTCCCCACTTTTTCCGCACGAAAGCGTGGTTTTTACTTTTCTCCATTTTTCAATCGGTTATATAATAGAAACTCGCAGTGCTATGCTTTCCTTGCTCCGCTTGCAAGCCAGCGGCGCGCCTTCCATATGCGCTGCGCCGCTGGATACCGACCGATTTTATTCGCCCTATGGATGTAGGCGGCTGAAAAACCGGGGTTTTTCAGTCACCCACTAAAGCAAATTCTGACTCAACATGGATGTCTTGTAATTGCTGTACCTATCGCACTATCGGTGCATCGGGGTGAGCCGCAGTATTTGCAGTCTGGGAAAATAACCGTCTTAAATGCTTGAGGAGATTTGAGGAATGAAGAATAAAGCTATCGACCAGAGCGATATGGTTCCTTCTATGAGCGGTTACGGGTTTCTCGGCAATATCGTAGAGAATATTCGTGCGTCCGGAGCATCGCCCGTAAAAACATTGGGCGGGTTCATTGCCGCGTGGGTGGTATTTTTCCTGATTCTATACGTCATCCCGTTGCCTGAGGCTATGGGTATTGGTGGTAAGGTGAGCGCGCTTAGCCCTGCGGGCAAGGCAGCCCTGGCAGTGGTGGCGTGGGCGTGTATTATCTGGATCGCTGAGGCCATGCCCGTCGGGGTTACCGGCATCATCCTTCCCATGCTGTTGGTATTGACCGGGGCGGTGGGTAAGTTTCCCCAAGCCGCCAGTGGTTACGTGACGCCCGTGGCCTTTTTGTGTTTGGCAGCATTTATATTTGCCGCGATTATGCAGGCCGCCGGCATTGACCGACGCATCGCTATTAATATGTTACAAAAGATGCGCGTTAAGAATGTGGGGGGTGTGATCTGGAGCATGTTCGGCGTCAATTTAGTGCTATCGCTCATTATTCCCGCGGCCAATGCCCGCGCCGCCACCCTGTTGCCGGTAATCAACGGCATCACGCGTCTCTTCGGAGATACACCCCAGGAACGCGCCGGCAAAAAGGCGATCGTGATTCAAACCCTGGTCTACGGTTCCATGATCAGCGGGATGTGCGTTCTTACGGCGCATCTGCCCAATCTGGTGATTGTGGGTTTATTCCAGAAGCAGTTGTCGCACAGCCTATCCTATATTGATTGGTTTAAACTCCAATGGTTGTATCTAGGCATGTTCGTTCTCACCCAGTGGTGGGTGCGTTATTACTTTAAAACTAAAAACGTGGGTATTCCTGGCGGATTTAGAAAGGTTGGTCAATTACATGACACCTTACCCAAACCCACGCAGGCCGAATGGTTAATCCTGGCGGTCTTTGCGTTCGTGGCTTTGATGTGGGTAACAGAGGCCTGGCATAAGATAGAATCGCATAATGCAGCCCTGATCGGGATTGCAATCATGTTTCTGCCGGGCTTGTTTAGCTTTAAATGGAAAGCGCTGCAGGACCGCACTATCTGGGGCACCTGGCTACTGCTGTGCGGCGCCTTATCCATGTCGGACGCCATGGCCACTAGCGGTTTGGCGCAGTGGCTGGCGAACCTGATTCATCCTATTGCCCAGGGCCATCCATGGTGGATGATCCTCCTGATTATGATGGTAGGCACCCACGTCATCCGCCTAGGGATGCTCTCCAATGTGGCTGCCATCACGATGTTGGCGCCGGTTCTCATCGCACTCGCTCCAAAGCTCGGACTGCATCCGGTGGCCTTCACCATGCTGGTGGCTGACACCGATAGCTTCGCTTATATGTTGCCCACCCAGATTACCGCAGGGGTAATCGCCTATAGCAGCGGCACCTTCAGTATGGCGGATTATGCCAAGGTCGGTTGGGTGTCGGTATTGATTGCGATCGCCTACGGCATCGTCGTGATGGCGCCATGGTATGCCTTTATGGGCATCCCAGTATGGAATCCAAGCGCGCCATGGCCATTTTAACTGCGCTTGTTTTTATGCGGCCAATCGTGGCCGAGTCCATAATATAAAAATTGGGGTGGGTCAGTGGACGGAGGAGTTTGGCATGAAAAAAATGCCTGGCAGTGAATTAAAAAGAAAACTCGGTGAATATATCGCCCCGGAAGGGTTGTATGCGAAGACCAAGGACATGCCGTTTCTAGGCAAGGTTACTTGCAATATCGAGAAGCTGGTGGCAGGTTCATGGACAGAGGTTATCCTGGATTATGAAATAGGCGCCTCAGGCATTGCCGACGGCGCCTGGATCAAGGCAACCTTTAAGTTTTATTCCGATTGGGCATTGTTTCAGACTTCCGAGCCTAAGGCCGCCAATTTCCTATCTGCGGAATATCAGGCCGGTCCATTGGCGCCAGGACAAAGTCCTGCGACGGTGCAATCGCTTAAGGTTCGCTTCGATCAAAAAGGGCACGAGCGTCCGTTCCAAAAAGCGATCATCGTCGATATCGTGGACGGATTTTTAAAACCCGGCGATCATATCATAATCCGCCTCGGCGACCGGCGCTTCGGTGGGCCGGGCACACGCGTTCAGACTTTCGTTGAAAAGGATTTTAAATTCCGTTGCTACGCAGACCCCCTAGGCACATCGCGTTTTTCCACTATACCCGGGGATATCGTATTTGACATTGTCCCGGGCGAACCAGCGCGCCTTATGTTGACGGGCCCGCGGTTAGTAAAGACCGGCGATCCCATCGTGCTGCGCATACGCGCCGAGGATAGTTGGGGCAATACTTGTTGGAATACGGGGAGCGAGGTTGCCTTGACAGGTACGCTCAATGGAAAAACGGTATATGCAAAAACCATCAAACTAAGCGATCAAGGTTGGGCGGTGGCCAAGGTGACGGATCTACCTACTGGCGACAGCGGCGAATTACAAATCCGGGCCTTGCTGCCTAAGCGCTCCGCGATACCGGAAAACCTCTTCTATATCACCTTAGACAAGGAGCTTGATGCGCGTTATTACTTTGGCGATTTCCATGTGCATTCCGATGATACCGTTGGCACCAATGATACGACCTACAACTTGACCTATGGGCGTGACGTCGCCGGGCTTGATGTGCTGGGCTATACCGCCAACGACTTCAATATTACCCAGGCACGCTGGGACAAGGCGGTCGAACTCATCAATCAGATCAACAAGGACGGCGAATTTGTGTGTTATCCCGGTACGGAATGGGACGGCAACTCCTGTGCCGGCGGCGACCATAATGTGGTATTCCTGCATGGTGGTATACCCGAGTTTCCGTTCGATAAGGCAGGCAATGTCGTGCGTTCGTTTGAATGGAACGAAGACATGAAATCTGGGACCATCGAGCCTGGTGCCTGGCCGATAGAGGAACTCTATGCCGCTTATATCCATGACCCGGAGGGTCACTTGCTGATACCACATGTCGGTGGGCGACGCTGTAATCTTGACTGGCATCATCCAGTGCTTGAACGCTTAGTCGAGATTACCTCCGCTTGGGGTCATTTTCCTTGGTTGTACGAGGAGACGATGCGCCGGGGTTATAAGCTCGGCGCCTCAGCCAGTGGCGACGAACACCGCGGTCGTTGCGGCGGTGGCGTGCCAGGCACGGCTGTATTTGGTACCAAGGGTGGACTTACCGGCATCATTGCCACAAAGCTTGATCGCAAAACTATTGGACCGGCGCTGCGCGCGCGTCACACCTGGGCCACCACAGGTGAGCGCTTGGTTGCGCTTGCTTCATACGGCCAATATATCCAAGGTGATGAGTTTCAATGCAAGGGTGGCGCGAGGCTGCAATATCGTTTCTTGGGTAACGCGGGCTGGGATGAGATTGCCGCGTATGACCACAGTGGTTGTATCTGGCGCCGCAATTTACAGGAGGAACAAGGTTATTCTGAGCGTCGTATACGCTTACGCTGGGGAGGCGCGCGCATTAAGGATCGTTACCGCAGCGCGGCATGGCACGGCAAGATTACGATCATCAATGGCGTCATCAACGGCTTCTGTGGTGTCGGCTTTGAGCATAATGAAGAAGCCTGTTGGCGCGATGGTCCGACCACCATTGGTTTTCGCTCCGATACCTACGGCGATGCAGACGCGGTAGAAATGGATATCACGAATTTGATCCACTGCTCTATACGGGTGGAAGGGACCATTGACGGTTATGTGAAGGTCGGCGATCCCTTGGAGGGTAGTCCTTTTGTGCATTGCCCTACTTTTAGCTGGGAGGCGCGCGGCGAAGACCTCTTGCGCAACGGCCGGTTACGTCAGGAACTCGGCGGTACGGAAATGTTTCTGGCATTGGAGCGGCTGAGCGATGCCCCTATGCCGTGCGAAGCAAGCGGTACCATCGACATTGATCCGCACAATGGGCCTCACGGCTTCCGGCCCGTGTTCTTCTTCGGTCGTCAAGTGGACGATGCCAAGGCCTGGACCTCCGCTATGTTCATTAAGTTTGATTAAGGAACCTCTGACTAATTCAGAGGTTCCTGCGGCATAAGGGCGAGGCGGTATAATGAGGAAGGTCCGGTGGACCTTCCTCCCGCCGAGCGGGTCGGCCATGGAAGGCCGGCCCCGGCTTTCCAGCGGAGCAGGAAAGCGCAGCGCAGAAAGTGCCGCCATTTTTGCTTGACGCATCCCGACAACTGCTCCCGGCGTTGCCCTACCTTCCCACGTCCCTGTGGGTCGCCTGCGCCAAGCCCCGACGGGGCTGACGCGAAAATCCGCTCCGGGCGGATTTTTCAATTACGCAAGTAATTGAAAAATGAAGAAAAACGAAAATCATGCTGTGCATGGATGCATGAATGCCGTGCCCTACAGGGAAGTAGTAATGCCGCGGGAGGCGGGACGCCGGGAGCGGCCGAGCGCAAGGATGCGCAAGAGCGGCCACTTTTCGTTTTCGTCTCTGAAAAATGTCAGGGATGACTTTTTCAGAGTTTCCTTAAGTGCAGCGACAATAAATAAAATCCAAACTGGTAATTTTACCGATCATCCGTTTGGAACGGCCATCCATCAGTTTATTCCCGACAGCTCTCTGATTCTTGGTGCGGGCGAACGCTATGGTCTACACTTCAAAGTGGTTTTACAAACTCAAGGAGGTGTTTGCTGTTTACCGGCAACACCTAAGCGGAGTGCATCGCCTATTTGAGTCGGACGGTAGTCTTATATCGGCTCATGTCAGGGCATGGGGGTTGTTATGAACAGAGCATCACAAATCTTTTTTGCGGGGTTACTAATCCTACTATTTGTCCAGAAGGCGGTAGCCGACATTGGTGCTAAGGCCACGTACATACCAAGCAAGGCGGCCGAGTCGGAGGAGCTGGTACTGAGCGCTCCGCCCCGTGGTGTCGCGGCTAAGGAAAAAGAGATTTATGAACCTATAGCCGAGCTTTTATCCAAAACGATTGGAAAAAAGGTGACCTTCCGGTATTCGGATAACTGGCTCAGCTACAGTAAGGATATGATCCAAGGCAGTTATGACTTGGTTTTTGACGGTCCTCATTTCAATGGTTGGAGGGAGGATAAGTTAGGCCATGTGCCGCTGATTAAAATCAACGAGGATTTTATTTTTGCCCTGATTACGAAGGCGGAAAACCAAAGGATCACCGAAGTCAAGAATTTGGCCGGGCGGACCATATGCGCACACGCGCCTCCGAATTTGGGTACACTGCTCCTTTACAGCCAATTCGATAATCCGGTTCGTCAACCTGTTATAATCGAGATCCAGGGCTGGGATAATGCGTATAAAGGCTTAATTGACGGCAAGTGCGAAGCTACTATTGTTCCGCTGAAGAATCTTGCTAAATTTGATGCCGGCGAAAAGAAAGCTACCAAAATCATCTATAAGAGCCGGACTATGCCGAATCAGGCGCTCTCGGCCGGGCCGCGCATAACTCCCGCAATGCAAGCAAAGATCAGGCAGGCTATGTTATCCGAGGAAGGGAAAAAGGCAACCGAGAAGCTGCGCGAGGTGTATGCCATTAAAGAGTTTGTCTCGGCATCCAGAGAGGAATATGCGGGGCTTGGCAGATTGCTGAAGCATACATTGTATTTTGAATATTGATACCGGTAGGCCAGTGGCTTGATGTACTTCGGTGATGCGAGCAAGAACGCTTGCGGCGTTTTTAATATGTTAATTATGTTAATGATGTGCCGTTTGTCGTTAGGTTTAATATAACAAAAGGCCGGTGACACCGGATACAGGAATAATCCAAATTACCCCTACCTGCCAATGCAGCAAGGCAACCAATGACGCGCCGAATATCAATATTGAAACCCAAGTAAGCGATGCTGTCATTCCCATTACCACCGCAGCGGCAAATATCATTCCAATGATTGCGGGACGCATGCCCCGCAATAAGCTTTTGATTGCGATGGATTGCCGGATACGTTCCAGGGCCTGGGTTCCGGCAATCATCAAAAGCGCGGGCGGGAGATAAATGCCGATCGTCGCGACCACCGAGCCGGGCAGCCCGGCGACTTTATATCCAATAAAGGCGGCGCTGATCAAAATAGGACCGGGTGTAATCTGTCCCATGGCAATGGCATCGATAAATTCCTGTTGGGTAACCCAGCCGTGACCATCGACCACTATGCCTTGAATCAGCGGGATGAATACATAAGCACCGCCGAATAACATTACGCTCATACCGGCAAAGGTCAGGAACAGCGTGGTGAGTATTCCGAAATCTAGATTTAAAAATGGCAAAACATTGGCCGGCGCGAGGCTTAATAACAACGAGTTCCTGCCGATGCCGGACCTAGGTTTGCGCGGGTTTTTCTTGTTTTTATTCACATACCGTATGGTCTTGTTGAAGTTAACATCATCTCGGAACCAGATCCAGCCGATCAGGCCGGAGGAGAAAATAATCGTCAAGGTGATGTAGAAACCGCCGATCCATAACAACAGTATGCCGGATGCCAAGGCAATACTTGCCTCGGCCCATCCCGTGATCGTTTTATGGCTCATTCCCCATGCGGCACTGAAGATAATGGCCGTGACTGCGGGAATAAATCCCATGAATAGCCTATTTACCGTTGGCATCTGTCCCCAATGAAAATAAGCGATGGTTAAGAGCACAATTAGAATAAAAGCGGGGAGCAAAACGGCAACAGCACTGACTAAGGCCCCCAGCCCACCGCGCAGCTTATACCCCACGTAGGCGACCACGTTTACCGCAATCGGGCCCGGAAGGATGGTCGCCAGGGATATTCCATCTAACATGTCCTCGTGTTTCAGAAGTTTTTTGTGGTCTACCATTTCATTCTGAACAACAGAGATGAGCGCCATAAATCCGCCGAACGCGGTACTGCCTATCTTAAGAAATCCCCAGAACAAGGACCATAAAGTCGGCCGAACTGCCGGTTTTATATGATTTTTTTTTGTTCCAGGAAAAGGGCTGTTTGATTCCATAGGTTTCCAATAGCTCCATTCAATTTTCTATTTTTGTTATAGACACAGGCCGGGCTGCTCCATTCCAGTTTAGCCTCTGTAAGAAGCATCCGACCAATTTTCGACGATAGCTGAGAGGTCTACCGATTAGGTTGCATAAATAACCTTTGATCGAATTTTTTAGAGATTTCTGGCGAAATTCTGGACTAGCTATTTCCATAGTCTAAAGTTTCCTTGTTAATCCGGCAGTAGGAATAGGGAGTTATTAAACGCCATTGTACAGCATTGTACAGTAAGGACATTCTAAGGAGGGATTAGATCATGTTTGGAATAGTTTTGAGAATTGCTTTTATATTTTCTTTTGTCCTGTCTGCATACGCCTTAGCGGCAGAAAAAGCAGCCGGGGAGAAAAACGAGTCCGTGAAGCAGACCAGGGAGGCGGGTGCGAAGGTCGCCTATCAACCCCCCCAGGACATGCTGAACGCGGTGCCAAAACCGATGGAACGGGCAGAACTGATATTTAGTGCCGCCCCTCGAGATAATGCCGAACGCAGCCAGGAAGTTTTTGGACCAATAGCGGAGTATTTGTCGAAAGCTACCGGTAAAAAGGTTGTGTACCAATATCCAGGCACTTGGGGTGTATACCAAGGAACCATGCAAAAAGGCGGCTACGATCTGCTATATGATGGACCGCATTTCAACGGCTGGCGCCTGACAAAGCTGCAACATAATGTTCTAGTAAAAATTCCAGGTGAACTTGTGTTTGTGGTCATGGTAAAAAAAGACGCCGCCAACATCACTGATATTAAACAGGTTGCCGGGCATACGGTATGTGCAAATGCTCCACCGAATTTAGGTACCTTAACCCTGTTCAGTCAATTTGATAACCCGTCACGTCAACCGGTAATCGTCAACACGGATGGTTGGGATAATATCTATAAAGGCCTCATAGCAGGAAAGTGCATGGCCGCGCTGGTTCCGAAGAATGTTTGGGAAAAGCGTGACAAGAATCGCGTTGAAACCAAAGTGATATTTAAGAGCAAGGCGTTGCCTAATCAAGCATTTTCTGCTAGTCCGCGTATCTCGAAGGAAGATCAGGCAAAGATTGCGCAAGCGCTAACATCTAGAGAAGCGGCAGGCCCAACCGAAAAACTGCGCCAAGAATACTCAGTGGCGAACTTGGCTCCAGCGGTTAACCAAGAATATATCGGATTAGGCGAGCTGCTTAAGAATGAGTGGGGTTATTACTAACCCTTAACCAAATAGGTATGGTGTAAACCGCTGATAAGGATATCGGCGGTTATTTTTTTGGATTGTAAGGTTCCGAACGATATTTTTCGAACCTTTGCATCCGTCTTGTTTAAACGAACGTTTGTCGGGCAAAGTTATTTTGGTCCTGGACTTCACTGTTAAGTGACATATATTGAGTGCCGTAGTTGGAAATTTATCAATTAAATTTAGGGATCTCATGGAACTTAATTCAAATAGGAATTTATGGAGACAATAATCATGCTTAGGAAAGTTAAATTTATAATAGGTTTTATCATCATGGCCTCGGGATCTGCCTTAGCTGCGAATGCCCCGGACGCCGCTCCAGAGAGAAAAGTTAACTATACCCCGGCTGATTCCTCTAAGGGTCAAGGTAGCGCCATAGAGGGATTAAATAAAAACAAGACGGAAGAGGGGCCGCTTGTATTCAGCGCCGCGCCACAACAGGACCAACAAACCGCCATCGAAACTTACGGTCCTATCGCCGAGTACTTATCAAAGGTCATCGGCAAGCAAGTCGTTTATAAACACCCAGGTAACTGGTTAAGCTATCAGATGGAAATGAAGAAAGGAAGCTATGATTTGGTCTTTGACGGGCCACACTTCAATGATTGGCGTGCCACCAAATTACAGCATAGTATATTGGTAAAATTTCCCAGTGAGCATGTGTTTGTAGTTATCGTTAAGAAGGATAACAGTAAAATTGCTGATCTGAAACAGTTGAATGGCAGGCCGGTGTGCGCGATGAGTCCACCCAATCTTGGTACTCTGACGTTATTGAGTCAATTTGACAACCCCGTACGTCAGCCAGTCATCATTAATACCGATGGTTGGGAGAATATTTACAGGGGTGTTATTGCTGACAAGTGTGTAGCCGCAGTGTTGCCGCTTAAAAATCTAGAAAAATACGATCGCGGTACATTCACCAAGATTATCTTTAAGGGCAAGGCTATGCCCAATCAGGCCCTATCGGCAGGTCAGCGCGTCTCGCGTGAGGATCAAGCGAAGATTGTCAGCGCCTTGATTGCACCGGAGGCGAGCGAGCCTACGGCGAAGTTGCGCGAAATCTATGCCATCGACGGTAGGTTTGTGCCGGCGGCCAAGAGAGAATACGCCGGCTTAAGCGTGTGGCTAAAAGATACCTGGGGTTATTAAACTCACTAATTGATTCATCCGTCACCGTGGCAGAAACCACGGTGACGTTTTTTATAATGCCGGTCCTC
>Ga0099830_10001062_pt1 | contig 13447 bp, 10 predicted proteins | sample CZO8metaG_4_FD_79337 | JGI IMG/M metagenome (GOLD analysis project Ga0099830, IMG submission 79337) | Vadose zone soil microbial communities from the Eel River Critical Zone Observatory, Northern California, USA - CZOApr15con2H3.8 metaG | ecosystem: Environmental > Terrestrial > Soil > Vadose...
CCACGTTTCCGACCAGGCCAGACACGCGCTGGAGGCCTGCCGGTCGCCGCGCGTCTCCGCCCACGGCTGGCCGGTGGCGAAGCGCCCGTTCCATTCCACCTGCGCCGAGCGCGCGGGGAAGAACGTGCTGAACACGCCGATCGGGCGGTTGTTGAAGCCGGGTGGCGCGTTGAGCACGAAGGGCTCGATGCAGTCGTACCAGGTCAGGCGGATCCGGTCGGCGCCCGAGATCACGGTCTCGACGGCGGCGGAGCGCGGATCGCCGGCGCGGCCGAACTCCGCGGCGATCACCGGCACGCTCGTGTCGGCGAACGCGGGGAACAGCAGCGTCTCGATCGTGCGCTGGAGCCACCGCGCCACGGCGGCGTTGTCGCTGTAAGCACGGGTCTGACCTCCGCCCAGCTCGCTCTGGGCGAACAAGGCGTGGCCGGCACCGGCCGGGCACCACAGGACGCGCCAGTGGCTGAAGCGGTCGGACTGGGTCTTGCCGCCGTCGTGACTCAGGCGGATGAACGAGTTCTCTCCAGTCATCAGCACCGCGTTGGGATCGACGGGTGGAGTCATATTTGCGCGACCTCGACGCGCGCGTCGTTGTAGCAGGCGCCCTCGGAGATGTCGGCGTGGTCGGCCGGGCAGAGCGCCGAGATGGTCTGGCCGTTGTCGCTCGTCGCCATCCACGCGCCCTTGAGCGTGCAGACGACGCCGCGCGGGATCACGTCGGTGACTCGGAGCGGCAGCCGGACCTCACCGAGGTCGTTCCACACGCGGACGCGCATGCCGTCGCGCAGGCTCCGCGCGCGTGCGTCGTCCGGGTGCATTTCGAGCGGCGGCGGTCCCTCGGCGACGTGGAGGCCGCCGAAGGTCGACGTGATGCGCTGGTCCGAGGCCGGCGAGATCAGCGTCAGCGGATACGACGCCGTGACCGGCCGCCAGCTCGGCAGGCGGGCGCCGTATTTCCCCTCGAGGTACGGCGACGCCAGCTCGACCTTGCCCGAGGCCGTCTTCGGGAAGACGTTCGCGAACAGCATCGCGTCCTCGCCGCCGACTGTCATCGCCAGCGCTCGATCGAGGGGCACGGCGCTCGGCCGCTTGCCGCCGAGACGCGCGTCGCCTCCGTCGAGTGCGTCGTCCATCAGCTCGGCGTCGCTCGCCCGGAACGCGGGGTCGGTGAAGCCGAAGCGCGCCGCCAGGCGGCGGAAGATCTCGGTGTTGGGCAGCGCCTCGCCTTGCGGCGGGATCACGGGCTCCGCACGCTGGAGCCAGTGCGTCCCGTACGCCGCGAAGAGATCCGCGTGCTCGAAATGGCTGCACGCCGGCAGCACGACGTCGGCGTACGCGAGGCTGTCGGTCATCACCACGTCGGAGCCGACCACGAAGAGGTCCTCGCGCGCGAGGCCGCGCCGCAGGCGGTTCTGGTCGGGATGCACGACGACCGGGTTGTGGTTGTAGATGAAGACCGCCGTGACCGGGGGCGTCAGTGCCGGGTCGGTCAGGTGGCGCCCGACGTCGATGATGTTGAGCGTCCGGGTACCCTTGGGGACGAGGTCGGGACGCGCGAGGCGCGCGGGCGTCTTCGGGAACGCGAACGACGCGCCGTTGATGAGGCCGCCGCCCACCACGCCGAACTTCCCGGCGAGGGCCGGCAGCGCGAAGACTGCGCGAATGCCGCTGCCGCCGTTTCGGTTGCGCTCGAGCCCGTTGCCGACGGTGATCACCGCCGGTGACAGCGTCCGGTACCACTCGACGAGCTGTCGGACCTTGCTCTCGTCCACGCCGCAGATCCGCGCGGCGTCCGTCATCGTGTAGCGACGCGCCAGCGCCATGTACTCCTCGAAGCCGGCCACGTGACGCTCGATGAACGCGCGGTCGAGCCCTCCCTGTCGTTCCAGCTCGGCCGCCATCGCCCACGCGAGCACGACGTCCGTCCCCGGGCGGAGCGCGATGTGGAGATCGGCCTGCTCGGCGATCTTCGTCCGCCGCGTGTCGACGACGACGAGCTTGCCGCCGGCGCGACGCGCGCGGTTGATGATCGGTACGAAGTGGAGGTTCGACCACGTCACGTTGCTGCCCCAAGCGACGATGAGCTTCGAATGCTCGGCCTGCTCGGGCCGGATGCCGGGCACCGGACCGAACGTCCCGACCCATGCCTCCGTGCGGATGCCTCCGCAGAGCGGCCGGCGATCGAGCAGGCTCGCGCCGAGCCGGTGGAAGAATCGGAGGTCCATCGAACCGCCGGCGAGCATGCCGTGCGGTCCGGCATAGTTGAGCGGAAGGATCGCTTGAGGGCCGTGGGCGGCGATCACGGCCGCGAATCGCTCGTGGACGATGTCGAGCGCCTGGATCCACGAAATGCGCTCGAAGCGCCCTTCACCCTTGGCGCCGACGCGGCGCAGCGGCGTCTTGAGGCGCCCCTCGCCGTGGACGAAGCCGGGATACGCCTCCGGGACCTTGGCGCAGAGCACGCCGGCCGTATAGGGGTTCGCGCGCGAGCCGCGGATCGCGACGATCCGCTCGTCCTCGACCGTGACGGTGAGGCTGCAGGTATCGGGACAATCGAGGGGGCAGACGCTGGCGTGCTCGGCTCTCATGTGGTCTCTCCCGTCCCGGCGCATGACGCCGCCGCGTGTACCATTTCTGTGTACACGTTGTCGGCGAGCGGGGGAAGAGCCATTGCGTCCGGCCCGATAGGGCCAATCGTCTGCTAGGGCGCCGGGGGCAGAGTCGCCATGTAGTGCGCGAGGTTGTCGATGTCCGCCTCGCTCAGCGGCTGGGCCGCGGTCGTCATCGTGCCGTCGAGGTCTCCTGCCGTCTGCGCCTTGAAGCCGCGGAGCAGCTTGACCAGATACGCGAGGTCCTGGCCGGCCAGGCGCGGCACCTGCTCGTGACCGGTGAGTCCGGGCCGGTGGCAGGAGACGCAGTGGTGCTGCTCGGCGAGCTGCCGGCCGACGGCGACCTTCGCCGGATCGGTGGTCACCGGGCGCGGCAGCGGTCGCTGGGCCGCGTAGTAGACGGCCAGATCCGCCATGTCGGCGTCGCTCAGATTCGTCGCGAAGGGCGACATCTGGGGATCCTTGCGGCGGCCGTCGCGAAACTTGATCAGCTGCCAGTGGGTGAAGAACACCGGTTGGCCGGCGAGCGACGGGGTCCCGGGGATGGTCGTGTTACCGTCCGCGCCGTGGCAGCTCTTGCACGGCTCGGCCTTGCGCCGACCCGCTTCGAGGTCGGCGGCCGCCGGCGCCCAGGCCGTCACCGCCAGGGCGACGGCGGCGACCTGGGCGCCGGCGAGCGCTAGGAGTCGCCTCAGCGCTGGTAGGTGACGCGGTAGATCGCCCCCGCGTAGTCGTCGGAGATCAAGAGCGAGCCGTCTTTCATCAGCTGCGTGTAGACCGGACGACCCCAGGGCTGGCCGCCCTGCAGCCACCCCTCGGCGAAGACCTCGTACTTGGGAACGTCGGCTGTCCGGAGCGTCACCATCATCAGCCGGAACCCGATCCTCTGCGTGCGGTTCCAAGAGCCGCGCTGCGCCAGGAACGCGCGATTCTGGTACTCGGCCGGGAACATCGAGCCGGTGTAGAACTGCACGCCGTTGCCGGCCACGTGCGGCCCCGTCTTGATGAGCGGCGCCGCGAACTCACTGCAGGTGCGTCCCTTGCCGAAGTCGGGGTCGAGGATGTCGCCCTGGTGGCAGAACGGGAAGCCGAAGTGCAGGCCCTTCTTCGGCGCATGGGAGAAGATGTCGCTCGGCACGTCCTCGCCCAGCCAGTCGCGCGCGTGGCCGGCGAAATAGAGTTCCTTGGTCACCGGATGCCAGTCGAAGCCCACGCTGTTGCGGACGCCGTGCGCGTAGTACTCGAAGCCCGTGCCGTCCGAATTGACGCGCGAGATGTTGGCGTGCGTGTCCGGCGGGATGCAGATGTTGCACGGCGCGCCGATGTTGAAGTAGAGCTTGCCGTCCGGGCCGAAGGCCAGGTACTTCCAGCCGTGCGGCAGATCGCGCGGCAGGATGTCGTAGACGACCTCCATCGCGGGTGGACTATCGAGCTTGTCCTCGATCCCCACCATCTTGGTGATTCGCGACACCTCGGCGATGTAGAGCGTACCGTTCTTGAAGGCCACGCCGTTCGGAAGGTTAAGGCCTTTCGCGATTGACTTGACCTCGCGCGTGGCGCCCTTGTCCACGACGGCGTAGACGTTGCCGGCCACGCGGCTGCTGACGAACAGTGTGCCCTTGTCGCCCCAGGTCATCACCCGCGCGTTGTTGAGCCCGTGCGCCCAGAGCGAGACCTTGAAGCCGGGCGGAACGTTGATTTTGTCGACGGGAATCTCGCCGGGAGCCTTGGGCGCCGGCGGCTGGGCGATCGGCGCCAGCGGCGAGTCCGCCATGCTGGGCGGCTGGCCTTGCTTCCAGGTCGGCGGCGGCTGCGGAGGCTGCTGGGCCTCCGCGAACGGGCCGAGGGCGAACACGAGGACCAGAGCGACCACGACCGAAGTCAGGATGATGCGCAGCATGAGGGGCCTCCCCTTTGAGGAGCGTGTCGGAGAATGATCCGGCGGCATTTTACTTCGCGGCCCGGACGATACGTCCGGGCCTTCGGCTTGTCAAGGCTCGGCCGCATGTGTAGCATGCTCGCCCTACGATGCCGCCCGCCCGCCGCCAGATGACCCGGTGCTTCGCGGCGCTGCTCCTCAGCCTCCTCGTGGATCTCTTCCTGTCACGCGCGTTCGGCAAGGCGACCGAGATCTACATCGCCGCCGAAAATCTCCTCGACCGGATCTACACCACCGGCCGGACCAGCGAGGGCGTCATCTCGACCGGTGAGCCGCGAATGGCGCGCGCCGGCCTACGCCTGCGCTTCTGACTTGTCTTAGCGCAGGAGGTCAGGGCAACGTGATACCCGTGGATCAGCAGAAAATCAGGCGCACGCGGACCGGCCTCATCGCTCACGATCCCGCACGCGCCCAGCCGGGCTATACGCTGTTCGCGCCGATGCTCGGCGACGGCACCGTCTGCCTCGTGGACATGGACGGCACGGTCGTCCATACGTGGCGCCTGCCGTACCGGCCCGGCCTCTACGGCTACCTGCTCGACAATGGCCACCTCTTCTATGGCGGCAAGGTCATGGAGGACCTCGCGCGCTTCGAGGCGTGGCCCCGCTTCAAGGGCGGCGCGGTGCTCGAGGTCGACTGGCACGGGCGGGTCCTCTGGGAAGTCCGGCACCCGGATCACCATCACGACGCGCGACGGCTCCGCAACGGGAACGTTCTGCTCTTGTGCCTGGCGCCGCTGCCGGCGGCGCTCGCCGACCGCGTCCGCGGAGGCCTGCCCGGCACCGAGGCCGACGGCAGGATCTACGCCGACTACCTCGTCGAGATGACCACCCGGGGCGAGGTCGTCTGGGAGTGGCGGAGCTGGGACCACCTCGACCCCGCGGCCTATCCGGTCACGCCGCAAGATCGCCGCGCCGAGTGGACCCACGGCAACACGGTCGCCGAGACGGCCGATGGCGACATCGTGGTCAGCTTCCGCAACATCTCGACGGTCGTCATGATCGAGCGCGCCACGGGCAAGATCGTCTGGACGCTCGGCAGCCCGCCGCTCGCCCAGCAGCACGATCCGCGCCCGCTGCCCAACGGCAATCTCCTGATCTTCGACAACGGCACCCACCGACGGGATCACCCGGCGACGTTCTCGCGCGTGATCGAGGTCGATCCGCGCACGAGTGCGATCGTGTGGGAGTACACCGATCCGTCGCTCTTCGAGTTCTTCAGCCCCTACATCTCGGGAGCGCAGCGGCTCGCGAACGGCAACACGCTCGTCTGCGAAGGGTGCCACGGGCGGATCTTCGAGGTGACGCGCGACCGCGAGGTCGTGTGGGAGTACGTGAGCCCCCACTTCGCCTACGAGCCCGGAGCACCCGGCGTGAACAACTGGGTCTTCCGCGCCCTGCGCTACACCGTCGAAGAGATCGAAGCGGCGCGCCGCGGGTAACCCGCCATGGACAACGCGCGTCCGTTCGCCGGCATCGAGGTCGTCGAGTTCGGCCAATTCATCGCGGTTCCCTTCTGCGCGCAGGTCCTCTCCGAGGGCGGCGCTCACGTGGTCAAGGTGGAGTCCCTCGAGGGTGACCCCGTGCGCCAGCTGGCGCCGCTGGCCCCCGGCGAGACGCGGCACTTCATCTCCCGTAACCGGGGCAAGCACTCGCTGCCCCTCGACCTCCGCCATCGGTCCGCCGCGCCCGTCGTGGCGCGCCTCCTGGCCCGCGCCGACGTCTGCCTCACCAACTTCCGCCCCGGCCTGGCCGCCGAGCTGGGCCTGGACTGGGCGAGCCTCGCGCCGCGCTACCCGCGGCTCGTGGTGGGCAACGTCAGCGCCTTCGGCCGCCGCGGGCCCGCCGCGCGGCTCGCGGGCATGGACTTGGTCGTGCAGGCGCGCAGCGGGCTCCTGGCGGCGGGCGGCAGCGTTCGCGACGGTGTGCCGACGGGAGGCGAGAACCCGGTCGTCGATTACATGTGCGCGATGACTCTCGCGTTCGGCATCGCCACGGCGCTGCTGCGCCGGGCCACCACGGGACGCGGCGGCGAGGTCGACGTGTCGCTCTTGATGGCGGCGCTCATGATCCAGAACAACAACATGGTGCGCATCGAGTCCGCGGACGGCGTTGCCCACGCCGCGATCCGCGCCCGGCTCGAGGAGCTGCGCGCCACCGGACGGCCGTACGCGGAGCAGGCGGCGCTCACGCCCCAGATCCGACCGCCCGGCACGGTCAATGTCTACTACCGCACCTATGCGACCCGCGACGCCGCCATCGCCGTGGCGTGCGGGAGTCCCGCGCTCCGGCGCGCCTTCATCGGGGCAGTGGCGCTCACCGACGCGGCCCTCGACCGCCCGATCGGCGACCGGGAGAAAGAGCTGCAGCACTACGCGGCGCTTCGTCGGAGCGTCGAGGCGGCTCTGGCCTCACGCACCACGGCCGAGTGGCAAGCGACCTTCGAGGCGGCCGGCATCCCGGCGGCCGGGGTCAAGCTCCCACTCGAGCTCCTGGACGACGAACAGCCGCTCGCCAACGGGATGCTCCACGACCTGGCGCACCCCGCGCTCGGCCGCATACGCGTCCTGGCGCCGCCCGTCTCGATGGACGGCCGCGGCTTCGTCCCGGCGCCGGCGACGTCGCCGTTCGGGTCGGAGACGCGTGCCATCCTTGGTGATCTGGGATTTTCGAGCGCCGAAGTGGGGGCGCTCCTGGCCGAAGGCGTGACCCGCGAAGGACCGCCGCCTCGCGGCTGAGCGCGCGGCGCTCGCGGGACGCCGGTCAGTTCCTCGAGGAGCCGCCGGTCGCGGCCTGGAGGTCGCCGAGCGCGATGCGCCGCTCGATCCGGGGATTGCCGAGGTCGATGGTGACCCGCAGGGCGCGAAGGCCGTGCACACCCTGGAGCTCGTCCAGCTCGACGTCCTCGACCGCGCCGGTGAAGTACCCGAGGGATTGCAAGTATTCGATGAAGCCACGATACTCGTGCGCCTCGGTGGACTGCGCGTAGACGATCGCGATCTTCCCGGGCTGGGTGATCCGTTCGTCGGTGCCCTTGATGAGGGCCTTGTCGATCCGCTTCTTGACGATCTCGTAGCGGATGTCGTACGCACCGTCCACGTCGAACCGCTTCTCGTCGAAGCGGAAGCGGATCCCCAGCGGGGCGTGCTGGACGAGCACGAGGTGCGTCACCTCGAGCGGAACCGGCAGGCGCTCCTTGAGCCGGTGGGCGCGGAGCGCGATGCCGCACGTCACCATGAGCTGCCAGAGCCGGAGGCTCTTGAGGTAGAGCGGATCGAAGCGCCCGTCCTCCAGCAACGCGGCGCCGACGTAGATTTGATGGTCCACGCCGTCGGTCTTCTGCTTCTCGAAGTAGTGTGGGAACATCGCCTGAGCGGTCTGCTCCTCGAGGTCGAGGTAGGACGAGATCCCGTCGGCGACGCGCGTCACGCTCTCCTCGAACAGTCGGCGCCGGTCGTACACCGTGCCGATCCTGGGGTCGAGCGCGGCGCGATACGCCTCGATCCGCTCGCGCACGGGGAGCCCGAACGTCTGGAGGTGATCGAACAGCGCCTCAACGTCGGACCGAAGAAACGCGATGATGGACACCTCGTCGCCCGAGTGCAGGTGGGACTGGATCTTCCCGACTTGCTTGTCCACACGGTAGAGCAATTCGTGGAGCCCGGGGAGCCGCTTGGCGTCGTGCGCCGCGCGGACCACGTCACGGGCCAGCCCGAGTTGCGTCAAGAGATCGGCCTGGATCGCGAGGCTCCGCTGCGTCGATGAGCCGCGGATGTCGGACAGCGCGTAGAGCGGATAGATCCGCTCGAACACGATCGGCTCGATCTCGACACCCGCGTCGTCGGTGTCCTCGGCCCGGTGTTCGATGCCCTTGAGGACGGCCTTGCGGAACCGCCACTCCACCACCGGGTGGATCGCCGTGCATTTCTCCTTGATGAACGCCTGGATGCGGGCGTTCAACTCCTCCATGCTGCGCTGGACGGCCATGGAGAAGAGCGGCAGGATCTGGTGGAGCTTCGGCAGGTGCGTCGCGTCCAGGTCCCCGGGCCGCGGCGAGCCGAGCTCGAGCGTGCCGATCACGCGGCCCTGGTAGAGAAGAGGCGCCACGATGATGTTGCGGAGCCCGAACTGCAAGAGGTCGTCGTCCGCCCGCGTCCGGTCGGGCATTTCGGCCAGGTCCTCGACGATCAGCGGGCTCTCCTGGACGACCGCGCGCTCGTAGACGGACCCGCGGAACTCGTCGACGGTGTGGTGCCGGGAGTCGGCGAAGATGCAGGCGTGCTCGCCCTCGGCGCCGTAGTTGAGGACGAGCACCTGGTCGCCGTCGAGGGCGGCGAGGCCGAAGCGCAGCTCCGGCCGCCGGAAGAGCGTCCGGAGCTTCGCCTGGAGCGCCCGGAAGCGCGCGCTGGACACGATCGACTCCTTGTCGATCAGGTCCCGCTCGAGCGAGGACAGCACTTCCTGATCCGTCACCTCGATGGCCCTGAAGACCGTGAATCCACTGAGGACGAACCGCTCGGGCGGCAGGACCTCGCGGAGCAGCTCGGGATCCAGGAGATCGCGGCGCAGGCGGCGCCGCACCTCGTCGGTCAGCGTCGGAATGGTCCCGACCGGCTTGACCTCGACGAATCGCCAGTCGAACTCCATCTTGAAGTGTCGGTCGAGCCCCGTCTCGGGATCGGGGACGGTGAGGATCAGCGGATAGTCCACGATGAGATCGACGCCGTACACCCGCTCCAGGACGAGCGCGTAGGCGAAGAACAGCCGCATCGCGCTCACCATCGGCAGGTCGAGGTTCACGCGGCCGCGCAGCGTGCCGTCCTCGCCGCGGAGGAGCTGGTCGAAGGGCGGTGTGGCGTAGAAGCTCTTCAGCTGGAACGGGACCAGGACGGCGGAGAACTCTTGCTCGAAGAACGCCGGCGCAAAGATACCGGCCATGAGCAGATCCACGAGCTGGTGGTGGCGCTCGATCACGCCGAGGTCCGTGATCGGGGCCATCAGCTCGGGCACTTGCTTGACCTGCTCGCGGACCATCCGCACGAAGGTCCCCTTGGCCGAGGTGTCGTCACCGAACTTCTTGCCCCAGAACGCGAGCAGCGGCGCCAGGCTCAGCTCGGTCTTGAAGGGGAAGCCGTTGGGATCGGCGTGGAGCGCCGCCTGGAGGTCGGCCGACCGTGACAGGAGGCTCTGGGTCAAGCTGAGCATGGCGCTATTGTAGCAAGCCCCGCCAGCCGGACCCGAGGTCGGGTGGTGTAGAATCGCGCGGTATTCGATACGGGAGGCGTCAATGGAACATCGCACGCTCGGCCACAGCTCGCTCTCGGTGCCGGCGCTCGGGCTGGGTTGCATGTCCATGTCGGGGACGTACGGGAAGGGTGACGACGCGCAATCCATCGAGGTCGTCCACCGCGCCCTGGACCTGGGCGTCAACCTCCTCGACTCCTCGGACATGTACGGCTTTGGCCACAACGAGGAGCTCCTCGGCCGCGCGATTCGCGGGCGGCGGGACCAGGTGGTGCTCACCACCAAGTTCGGCCAGGCGCGGACGCCCGAGGGGCGCGCGATCGTCAACGGCCGGCCCGAGTACGTCGCCCAGGCCTGCGACGCGAGCCTCAAACGCCTCGGCGTGGACGTCATCGACCTCTACTATCAGCACCGCGTCGACCCGAGCGTACCGATCGAGGACACGGTCGGCGCCATGAGGCGGCTGATCGAGCAGGGTAAGGTCCGCTACCTTGGGCTCTGCGAGGCCGCGCCCGCGACCATCCGTCGCGCGCATCAGATCCACCCGATCAGCGCGCTCCAGAGCGAGTTCTCGCTGCTCTATCGCGTCGAGGCCGAGGCGACGCTGCCCACGCTGCGCGAGCTCGGCATCTCGTTCGTCGCCTACGCACCGCTCGGTCGCAGCTGGCTCTCGGGCCGCGTCCAGCGGCTCGACGACATCCCGCCGGACGACCGACGGCGCGACCATCCACGCTTCCAGGAGGCGAACTTCGCGAAGAATCTCGAGCTGGTGCGCCGCATCGAGGCGATCGCGAAGGAAAAGCACTGCACGCCCGCGCAGCTCGCGCTCGCCTGGCTCCTGGCGCAGGGGCCGGACGTCGTTCCGATCCCGGGCACCAAGCGGAAGGACCGGCTCGAGGAAAACGTGCAGGCGCTGGACGTGCGGCTTGACGCACGCGACACGGAACGGATCTCGGCGGCGATTCCGACCGGGGCCGCCGCCGGCACGCGCTACCCAGAGGCGCAGCTGAAAGGCGTGCACATCTAGTCGGTCGTCCGGGAGCGGTCGCCGGTCTGCCCGGAGGGACCGCTCGACTTGTCGAGGTCGAGCATCTGCGGCAGGCTCTTCAGCTGTTCCGCCTGCTCGAGCCGGTTGATCTGGTTCATGCGCGCCACGACGTCACGGATCCTCTCGAGCGCTTCGAGCATCGCCGCGATGCGGCTCTCCCAGCGGGCGCCGGCCTCCCGGGCGAGAAGCTGGATCTCCCCCCAGACGACGGTGAGCGGATTGTTGATCTCGTGGGCGGCTGCCAGGGCCAAGCTCGTGACGGACTGAAGCGCCGTCGCCTCCCGAAGCGCTGCGTCCGCTCGTTTCTCCTCGGTGATGTCGCGCCCGATCGTGGAGGCGCCGATGACCTTGCCGGACAAGCTCCGGATCGGGGATACCGTGACCGACACCTCGACAAGCGTGGCGTCTTTCCGCCTCCGCACGGTCTCGAAGGGCTCGATGTGCTCGCCCCGCTGGAGCCGGGCCAGGACGCGGAGCATTTCGTTCGGGCGGTCGGGCGGGATGATGATCGAGATCGGACGGCCGACGGCTTCCCCGGCCGAGTAGCCGTAGAGGCGCTCGGCGCCCGCGTTCCAGCTCGTGACGACGCCACCGAGCGTCTTGCTCGTGATCGCGTCGTTCGAGGACTCCACGATGGACGCGAGGCGGGCGAGCGCGGCCTCGTCCCGTTTCCGCTCCGCCACCACGGCGGCGATCAAGAGGCTCATCACGGCCATCGTGCCCAGGAAGGCCTGCAGCAGCAGGAGCGACTCGTTCGGCGGCCCGTGGGCGAAGGGACCGACGCCGCGCACCGTCCCCCAGGTCGCGAGCGCGGCCAGCAGAGCGATTGCGGTCGCCGTCCCCTTCTGGCCGAAGCGAAACGCCGCCCAGATCAGGGGGGGGACACACAGGAAGGTGAGCGCCTCTCCGCTGATTCCGCCGAACACGAGGGCGCTGAGGGTGATCACCCCCGCCAGCAGGCCCACGCCCTCGAGGAGGCGCGCCCGGCTCCAGGGAACGCCGCCGCGCGCGCACCAGAGGACCAGGATCGGGCCGACGATCAGCGCGCCCACTGCGTCCCCGAGCCACCACGTGAACCAGATCGAGCTGTAATCGCGCCAGTGGGCGTAACCGGCGAGCGTCAGGCTGGTCACCCCGATCGTCGCGCTCACGGTCGTGCTGAACAGAGCGGCCAGCAGCACGAACTTGAAGACATCGCGCGACCGGTCGAAGACGTTTCGCCCATTCGCGAACAGCATCACCAGCTCGGCGCCCAGGCGCCCTTCGAGGGTATTGCCGATAGCGATGCCGATCGAGGTGACGACCGAGCCGGCGGTCGTGACGTTCACGAGGAACGCGCCGACCAGGATGGCGGGCCACGCGCGCGATCCCAGCACGAGGAATGCCGCGAACGCGATGCCGGTGGGCGGCCACACGGGCGAGGCGCTCGCGTTGACGAACGCCAGGCTGAGCCCGAACTTGCCCGCGACGAAGTAGAAGATCGCCAGGGGGGCCAACCACCAGAGCGCTACGAGCTTTCGAGTCTTTGTCATCGTCGACCCGATATGACGCCCGCTCGTCGGGCCCCTGCGGCCCGAGCCGTCAATCCCCGATACATCCAGCTTACACCCGGTCGAAGCCTCGCCGACTCGTGTACGCTAACCGCGGTCGACTGTCGTGGACGACCCTCGGTCGCCGCTTTTCGACGGAGTGAAGGAGGACACCGTGAACGGCTGGCTCGAAACGTACCGCGGCATCGTCTACCGCTGGGAGGTGGACCACAACGACCACCTCACGGTCGCGTACTACTTCGCGCGCTTCGACGACGCCGCGCTCGGGCTACTCGACGCGCTCGGGATCGGCGCCGAGTACACCCGGCGCCGAGGGCGCCTCTGCGTGACCACCGACTGCTACGTGCGCTACCTCCGCGAGCTCCGCGTCGGCGACATCATGCACGTCGCGAGCGGCGTCCTCGCCGTCGAGCCGGACGCCCTCGTGCTGGGCCACAAGCTCTTCAACTCCGAGACGGGCGACGTCTGCACGACGGTCGAGCAGCGCGTGCATCACGTGGACACGAAGCGCCGCGCCGCCCGGGCGTTGACGCCGCCGCAGCGGCGGGCCGCCGAGCGCCGGCGCGTCGAGTGGGACGGTCCCCCGCGCGAACGCCGCCCGCGGCCCCGCGGACTCGAGGGCTTCCGCGACAGCTCGCGCGACACGGTGAAGCCCGGCGAAGTGGACGTCCTCGGCCAGATCGCGCCCCTGCACTACATCCACCGCTTCTCGGCGGCCAACGGTCACGCGACGGCGGCCCTGGGGATCACGCCGGGCTACATGCGAGCCGAGCGCCGCGGCTTCTCGACGTTCGAGTTCCAGCTCGAACTCGTCGGCGCGGTCCGTCCGGGCGACCCGGTCTGCGTGCGCTCGGCACTCGTCCACGTCGGCACCTCCTCGATGCGTCTCCTCCACGTGATGACGAACGAACGCACCGCCGAGCGCGTCGCGACGCTCGAGCAGCTCGGTGTCCACCTCGATATGGACGCGCGGCGGCCCACCCCGCTCCCCGACGCGATCCGCGAACGGGCCAAGGCGATTCTCGTTCAGTGACGTGGGGGGCCCCGAAATGCCCCCC
>Ga0099830_10001065_pt1 | contig 13431 bp, 7 predicted proteins | sample CZO8metaG_4_FD_79337 | JGI IMG/M metagenome (GOLD analysis project Ga0099830, IMG submission 79337) | Vadose zone soil microbial communities from the Eel River Critical Zone Observatory, Northern California, USA - CZOApr15con2H3.8 metaG | ecosystem: Environmental > Terrestrial > Soil > Vadose...
CCTGGTCTACACGTTCTCTGCATCAGACGATCCCATCCGAAGTGAATTGGCCCGACATCATTTTGACTCCATTTACCTCGGCGATCGTAAGATGGGTTTCATCAGCGAAGAATTCCGCGGTTTGATGCTCGAAGTCTGCAGGGTAAAATTTCTTCAGATGCCCCGTCTTCGGCAGGTGATTCGATCCATTCCGTTGCAGATTCGGCTGGAAGATTTCCTGAATGACGGCGACTCACCAGACATCCCACTCCCAATCTACGTGGGGTATCTGAACCAGATCCGTGAACTCGCGCGGGCTCCGCTGGCAGCGGGCGAACGTCCGTAGTCTGAGCCTGACATCGCCGCCGGAATTATCCGTTAGCTCTCGCCACCAACAAGATCGCAAGGCCGTAGAAAACGAACATCAGGCCGAGGTAGAGCTTTGCTTTACTGCCCGCCCCAGCAAATTCCTTCCAAGCCAGCACTCCCCACATCGCCGCCACCATGGGCGCAGACTGGCCAATCGCATAGGAAATCGCCACACCCGTGAAGTTTGCCGCGACCAGGTTGAAGACCATTCCCGTGCCCCAGATCACGCCGCCCAGCAAGCCAAGCATGTGTCCCGAGGCCGGTCCCCGAAAGTAGCCACTGAAGCTTACCGGCTCCCCCACCAGCGGCTTCTTCATGAAGTAAATATTCCAGATGAAGCAGGAGAGCAGTGCGCCCAACGTGAGAAACACGGCAATGCTATAGGGCCCCAGCGTGTTGCCGGTAGTCATGGCGTGTGCGACAAACGGCGCCCAAAGTCCCATCAGAACTCCAGAAACAACGCACGTGACGATACTCTTCTTCGAAACAGCGCGACCTGCGCTAGCCAGGCTGCCGTATGCTTTGCCGTCCAGGATGACCGCGATCAGCGCGCAGACAACACCGGCCGCAAGCAATGCCCCATTTCCTTTGGGCTGCAGGATGTAGCTTGAAACCACGCCCACCACCAGCGCGATTCCAATCGAAACGGGGAAGGCAATCGCCAGCCCTGCCATGTCAATCGCAGCCACCAGCAGGAGGTTCGCGAGATTGAAAATCGCACCGCCCACCATCGTGGAAACGATATTCGAGGTGTCCGCGGAACGAACGTTATTCAAGAAGCTGTTTGCATTATTCCCCGTGCTGCCCATGGTGAAGGCGAGAACCAGGGAAATCAGGAAAATTCCAACTGCGTAGTCCCAATAGAACAACTCGAAGCGATAATTCTTGACGCCCTTGAAGGTATTAGCCCACGAACCCCAGCAGATGGCGCTCGTGATCATCATCAACAGCGCAATGTTCAAATTATGGGGTGTGAACATCGTTTCTCCTTAAATGGCCCAACCCGCGATCACTGTGAAGCGAGGCTCTCCGTCGAATAGCGGACTTCGTTGCAAACTACTTACCGCGAATTCTGGAAACAAAAAGCCGCAACAGCCGATCGGCATCGACATCGACGCAGACTTTCGCGTTCGGCGTAACTTTGTCGACGCCCTCAATCACATAGCGATCCCCGTGAAGCACGTTGCGCTCCACTCCCCCATGCCGGTTCCCAACCGTTTCCCCGCGTGTGAATTCGCCCCTGGTCTCAACATCCACGTGCATTTCCTGCACTTTGACCAGCGTAGGATCAACCGCGACTGCAACCGCCGACGGATCGTACATCGGCGATCCCGGAAAGCCGAACGATCCCGAGAGATTGACCATGAAGCTGGCGACCGAAACGATGAAGTCATTTACGGGCCCGTGAGTTTTCTTGAGCTCCTCAAGATATTTGGCCGTGAACAGAGCCTTATCCCCAACCTCAAGACCGACCATGGTCAACGGCCATCCTGCCTGGAAGACGATTTGCGCGGCCTCCGGGTCGTTGAAGATGTTGGCTTCTGCCGCGGCATTCACGTTGCCGCCGCTGATCGAACCTCCCATCAGGATTACTTCTTTCACCAGCGGAACGATGGACGGATCCTTCTCCACCGCGAGCGCAATATTCGTGAGCGGTCCGACCGGGACCAGCGTAATTTCATTTGGCGACGCCTGAACAAGTTGAATGATGAGGTCGGGCCCAAAGCGCGGATCAACTTTGCACTTGCTCGCAGGCAGTTCCACATTGCCCAGGCCGTTCTTACCATGCCAGAACTCCGCCGTGATCAACTTCTGGAACAGTGGCTGATGTGCACCCGCGGCTACCGGAATGTCGCAGCGGTTAGCCAGCGAGACCATGCGCAATGCGTTTTCGAGGCCCATCTCCGCCGTGACATTGCCGGGCACAACGGTAATCGCGCGTACGTCCAGTTCAGGCGAGTTGAGCGCCAGCATCAAAGCAAGCGCGTCGTCAGTACCCGGATCGGTATCGAAGATAACTTTTTTGGACGCCCAAGCCGGCGCGGCCACCGCCACAGCCAGGAAGGTCGTAAATAGCGCTAAGCGAATGCTGAGCAAGCGACCGAGGCACAAAGCTTCAGCAGACTGGGGAGTTCTCATTGTTAGCAGGAAATATTCGGCGATGTAGCCTAGCGTCGAGCTTTATGAGTGTCAAGGTGAAACTGTGACGGTTGCCGAATGACGACGCCCACCCATCGCCGAAATTCGCGGCTAAGCAGCTTCCTGATTCCAAGTTCTGCCGTACAATCAATCGGCATAGCTTTGACTTTTTCAAGCGACCCGCGAATCGCGGTTACGGCGGAGTACATCCAAATGAAGATGGACATGGAGAAGCCCAGGCGATACGGCCTCGTTAATGCTGCGCTCGCTACCACCGACGATTTGCCTCGTAACTCCCAACATCCGCACGCGCTGCTGGGCGGACGTCCGCTCCTGTCAAATCGGGGCATCCCGCTCAATCTGGACTGGGTCAGGCAAGTCCGCGTCAACACCAGCGCCGTGGATCGCCGCGCCCAGTCGCATGTTGCTCGACGCACCGTAAAAAAAGACTGGCAGGCCGCGTGGCTTCTACGAGCCATCACGTGCATGGATCTCACAACTCTTTCTGGAGACGACACCGACGAGCGTGTGCGCCGCCTGTGCGCCAAAGCCAGACAACCCATCCAGCATGATCTGGTTCAGCAACTTGGAATCGAAGACCTGAAGATTCAAGTTGCTGCGGTTTGCGTGTATCACCGATTTGTCGAAACGGCGCGCCGGGCGGTCGAAGGCAGCGGTGTGCGAGTGGCCGCTGTTTCTACCGGCTTTCCTGCCGGGCTCTCTCCGTTGCCCGAGCGCGTAGGCGGAATCCGTCGCTCTGTTGAAGCCGGCGCTGATGAGATTGACGTTGTGATCACTCGCGCCCATGTTTTCGGCGGCCGGTGGCAAGAACTCTACGATGAGATCGCCACCTTTAAGCAAGCCAGCACTCCGGCACACATGAAAGTCATCCTCGGCACTGGAGATCTGCTCACTCTTCGCAATGTTGCCCGAGCCAGTCTCGTTGCCATGATGGCAGGAGCCGACTTCATCAAGACATCGACCGGCAAGGAGACTACAAACGCCACTTTACCCGTCGGCTTCGTGATGACGCGAGCGATCCGCGAATACGCTCAGGAAACTGGCATGGCAGTCGGATTCAAACCCGCTGGTGGTATTCGCACCGCCAAACAGTCGCTGGATTGGCTGGCATTGATGAAAGAAGAACTCGGCGACTCGTGGATGAAGGCAGAGATGTTTCGTTTCGGAGCCAGTAGCCTTTTGAACGACATAGAACGGCAGTTGGAGCACCACGCTACCGGACGCTATTCCGCCAGTTATCGTCATCCGATTGCATAGTTGTTGATGACAGGGGATCCATCGAATGAGCATCGCCGAAAAATTCGTGGCCATGGAGTACGGTCCAGCACCGGAAGACCCCAAAGAGGCGCTCGCATGGCTCGATCACCATAAGCGCCGCTTTGGTCACTTCATCAACGGCAGGTGGATGGAACCATCTGCGGGCGAGTACTTCGACACGACTGACCCATCCACCGGCGAAAAATTGGCCAGCATATCCCAAGGATCAGCCACCGACATTGACGCGGCGGTCAAGGCAGCCCGTGCCGCACTGCCCAAATGGCAAGCTCTTACGCCTCACGCGCGCGTACGCTACCTGTACTCTCTTGCGCGGCATGTGCAGAAGCATTCTCGCCGGCTGGCCGTGATCGAAACAATGGACAACGGCAAGCCCATTCGTGAGAGCCGCGACATCGACATCCCGCTGGTTGCGCGGCATTTCTACTATCACGCGGGATGGGCCCAGCTTCTACCCCAGGAGTTTCCCGGTTACACCGCATGCGGCGTCGCAGGGCAGATCATCCCGTGGAACTTCCCCATGCTCATGCTGGCGTGGAAAATTGCTCCCGCACTGGCGACGGGCAATACCGTAGTCTTAAAACCGGCCGAATTCACACCGCTGACCGCGCTTGCATTCGCCGAAATCTGCCATGAAATTGGACTGCCGGCTGGAGTAGTGAACATCGTCACCGGAGACGGTTCCACCGGCGAGGCGCTAGTCAATCATCCGGATGTCGACAAAATCGCCTTCACCGGCTCGACCGAAGTCGGGCGCGCCATCCGCAGCGCGACCGCGCAGAGTCACAAGCGCCTTTCCCTCGAACTGGGCGGTAAGTCTCCCTTCATCATCTTTGACGATGCCGATCTCGATAGCGCGGTCGAAGGTCTGGTCGATGGAATCTGGTTCAACCAGGGGCAAGTTTGTTGCGCCGGCTCTCGTCTCCTCATGCAGGAAAGCATCTCCGAGTTGCTGATCACCAAGATCCGCGATCGCATGAGCACTCTACGCGCAGGACCACCGCTCGACAAAGCCATCGACATTGGCGCGATCGTTGCGCGGGTGCAACTCGATCGCATCCAGCGTCTGGTGGATCAAGGCATGGCAGAGGGCGCGACTTGCTGGCAGCCCCAGATACAAATGCCGTCTCGCGGGTTCTATTTCCCACCAACCCTGCTCAGCAATGTTCATCCGACGTCGATCGTCGCACAGCAGGAAATTTTTGGTCCCGTGCTGGCGGCCATGACCTTCCGCACTCCCGCGGAAGCCGTCGAGTTGGCCAACAACACGAAGTATGGTCTGGCCGCCTCTGTCTGGAGCGAGAACATCAACGTTGCATTGGATGTCTCGTCGCAACTCAAAGCGGGCGTGGTCTGGGTGAATTGCACCAATCTTTTCGACGCCAGCTGCGGCTTTGGCGGCTATCGCGAAAGTGGATACGGACGCGAGGGCGGCAAAGAAGGCTTGCTCGAGTATCTGGAGCCCACGTGGTTCAAGAACGCGCCTGCGCTTTCTGCAGCGAAAGCGCTTCCTCCTGAGAGTTCAGGCCGCGAGATAGAATCCGCAGGCTCCGCAATCGATCGTACGGTCAAGCTCTACATCGGCGGCAAGCAGGCAAGGCCAGATTCTGGCTACAGCATTGAAGTCCGCGGCAGCAATGGCCAACTGATCGGAGAAGCCCCGCTCGGTAACCGCAAAGACATTCGCAACGCCGTCGAAGCTGCCCGTAAAGCCGCAAGCTGGGCCAAGAGCACGGCACACAACCGCGCCCAGATCCTGTATTACCTGGCCGAAAATCTTTCTCAGCGCCGCGAGGAAATCGCTAACCGCCTGGCTGCCGCTGTGGGAAAAGCCCAGGCCGCCGCAGAAGTTCACTCGAGTATTGAGCGAATTTTCTCCTACGCTGCCTGGGCCGATAAATTCGATGGCGCTGTGCACAATCCACCGTTCCGCAATATCGCCATCGCAATGAATGAACCAGTCGGGACCATGGGGATTGTTTGCCCAAACGAGACACCCTTGCTTGGCTTTGTCTCGCTCGTCATGCCGGCGCTGGCGATGGGAAATACTGTGATCGCTGTGCCTTCGGAAACTTATCCGCTCATCGCTGGGGACTTGTATCAACTCTTCGACACCAGCGATCTGCCCGGTGCCGTCAGCATTGTCACTGGATACATCTCGCAACTTCTTAAGGTCCTTGCCGAGCATGAGGACGTGGATGCCATCTGGTGTTTCCGCGACGAGGCCAGTGCGGCAGCGGCAAAATCCTTTTCGACCGGAAACCTGAAGCAGGTCTTCACCAATGAAGGGCGCACAATTGACTGGTTCGAGACGATGCAAGGCGAAGGCCGCTGGTTCCTGCAGCACGCCACGCACATAAAAAATATCTGGGTCCCGTACGGCGAGTAACACACCCTTTCGCCTGCTAGCCAAAGTCCATTGACAATCATTGAACGCGCTGACTAGACTCGGCGTTCCCGACTTTCGATTCTGGATGCCGTAGTTTACAGTCGATCTCTTATGGCCAAACGTCCGCGCATCGCAGTAATCGGCAGCGCAAATATTGACCTGACCACCTTCAGCGACCGTTTCCCGAAAGCGGGCGAGACCATCTTCGGTCAGAAGTTCGATCTGGGCTTTGGAGGCAAAGGAGCGAACCAAGCCGTGGCTGCCCGACTCTGCGGGGCCGACGTATTCATGATTGCACGTGTGGGTGACGATCTCTTCGGACCCGCGACGATTCAGAACTTTCAGAAGCTTGGCATCGACGCCACCCACGTGAAGCAGATCCAAGGAGTCTCTAGCGGCGTGGCCCCGATTTTTGTCGAACCTGACGGGCAGAATCGCATTTTCGTCGTGAAGGGCGCAAATGATCTGCTGAAGCCCGCCGACGTGGACGCCGCCGCCGACCTGCTCAAGACCGTCGATTGCATCGTCCTGCAGTTCGAAATCCCGCTCGAGACCGTGTACTACACCGTCAGCTTCGCTCGCAAAAACAGCATTCGTTGCATTGTCAATCCAGCTCCCGCCCAGCCGATCGAGATGAGCGGCCTCGCCGGTCTCGACTATTTCATCCCTAACGAGAGCGAAGCCGAGGCCATCACCAAAATGCCTGTCCGCACTCCCGACGATGCGAAGAAGTGCGCGGAGAAGCTTCTCGCGAATGGCCTGTCGGGAGTCATCCTTACACTGGGTTCGAACGGCTCAGTGCTGGCAAGCCGCAAAAGCATTGAGCATATTCCCGCCTTCCCCGTGAAAAGCGTGGACAGCACCGGAGCCGGCGACGCTTTCATCGGAAGCTTCGCCGTATTTCTGGGCGAGGGCCTGCCCGAGCACGAAGCCGTCCTGCGCGCAAATCTCTATGCGGGACTTTCCACCACCGGCGTCGGAACCCAAAAGTCCTTCTACGATCGCGCTCGCTACAACGCCGAGTGGACGACGCGAAGCAAATCCCAATAATGCAAAAAACGATGCTCCTCACCTCCGGTTCTTCCAGCATTCCGGTTGACAAGGCGGCGTGACTCGTCATATCGTCTTGCGCCAGATCAGATTCCAAACTTTCAGGTGTGGGTAGGGTGAGCTCTGTGTGTAACCAGGGCCGCCGGGGAGCGTTCTGATGTTGACCAAGAAGAGCCTGCTCGTAGTGTCTTTCTGTTCACTCCTTCTTCCTGTCTGCCCCTTGCTGCTCGGTCAGGCAACGGGAAGCTTCTCCGGCACTGTCTCCGACAATTCTGGCGCGGTCGTCCCAGGCGCCAAGGTAAGCATCACTGCGCAGGCGACAAATATTTCCCGCGAAGCGACTACCGACGAGACTGGTCACTACGTCGTCCCCTTGTTGGGCGTCGGCGATTACACCGTCCGCGTGGAGGCTCCGGGCTTCAAGAACGCCGACGCCAAAGATCAGCGCCTGCAAGTGGACGAACACCGCGAACTGGATTTCAAGCTTGTACCCGCATCAGTAACCACGTCTGTTGAAGTCAGCGCCACCGAAGTGGCTGTACAAACGACGAACCCGACTCTGGGACAGGTCATCACTGCCCAACAGGTCGCCGATCTCCCTCTGAACGGCCGTGATTTCGTCCAGTTGGCCACGTTGACCCCCGGTGTAACCCAGGAAACCAATCCAAACAGCTTTTTCACCCAGGGTGCAAGCAGCGAAGTGGCGGCGCGCGGGACTTATTCCCTCTCAGTCGGTGGGTCACGAGCCCAGAGCACAGATTGGCTGTTTGATGGTGTCGACAATAACGAACTGACGGCGGGCGGCATATCGATTTTGCCTTCGATCGATGCCATCCAGGAATTCAAGGTTCTTACCTATAACTACTCTGCGGAGTTCGGTACACGCGCTGGTCCGACCGTGCTGATCACGACTAAGTCAGGGGCGAACAAGCTCCATGGATCCGTGTTCGAGTTCTTCCGTAATACGTCGCTGGATGCGAGAAGTTTTTTCGCAGTGACAAAGGAACAATTCAATCTCAATCAGTTTGGGGCAGCTCTGGGAGGGGCAATCCAGAAAGACAGGACGTTCTTCTTCGTCGATTATCAGGCGAAAAGGCAGCGCCACGGCATACCCTTTAGCGGCCTCATTCCGACATCGGCGATGCTCAATGGAGACTATACCCAGGATCCGTTGGGCGGCATGCGAGGCGTAACTTCGTACAACGGGTTTACGTTTGCCGATCTCACAAATCCTTACTCGTATTTCCACCCAGGCCCCTTCACTCCGGCGCCTTTCCAGTGCGACTCTCCTGATCCTGCTACCAGCACTCCTCTCGCCCCGCTTTCGGACGGAACTCAGCCCGCTGGCTTCCCTTGCAACAAGATCCCGCGCGCCATGTTCGATCCAACCGTTAATCCGTCGGTCGATCCGACGGGTCTGGCAATGATGAAGCTTTATCCGCAGACTAACGTCATCAATACGGATACCCTGACCAACTTCTCGAATGTGCCCGTCAGACGGCTGAATGAAGGTGAGTTCGACATCAGGATCGATCACAATTTCTCAAGCAGGGATTCTGCCTTTGCGCGCTTCAGTTACGACCAAGCGACCTCCTTTGTTCCGGGCGGCTCGCCAGGATTCGCCGAGGCAAACGCTTTCGGAAGTACTCAGAACATCACCAATCACGGGCGCAACGTGGCCGTCTCGGAGACTCATATTTTCTCCGACCGCAATATCAACCAGTTCACAGCCGGCTATAACCGGATTTTCAATCACATCCTGTCGTTTGGAGACGGGACCTGCACTGCCGCCAACATCGGCATTTTGGGAGCAAATCTGAACAGCAAATGCCCCAACGCCCCTGCCGGTGTTGCTACGCAATCAACCAAAGACTGCGTGAGTTGCGGCATGAGTTCCACCCTAATGAATAATTACTGGGCACTGGGAGATCGTGGATTTGCTCCCTTCCAGGGCGGAACTAACGTGTTCCAGATTTCCGACTCTTTCGACACGATTCGTGGCAAGCACGATATCAAGATCGGTGGCGGATTCCGGGCACAGCAGATGAATGTTGAGACCAACGCCTTCCAGGACGGTTTCTACATTAACTTCGGCCTTACAGGGGATGCCACTGCCGATCTCTTACTTGGCCAGTTGGGCGGCGGAATCCACGATCAAACGTTTTTTGGAGCCACGACGGGCCGTCGATGGAAACTGTTTCGCCCCTTTGTCGAGGATAACTGGCGCGTGAGCCCGGATTTGACGTTGAACCTGGGCTTGGCATGGGCTCTCGTAACCCCGATTACCGAGGCCCAGAATCGCCAGGCCAACTTCGACTTCAACAGCGGCAAGTTCTACGTCGCTGGGTCGGCATCCTTTGGCGATTGTTCGATCTGCGTTCGCTCGGACGGACACGTTGGCATCCAGATGGACAAGTCTGCGTTCGAACCTCGCATTGGAGTCTCGTGGAAGCCATTTGGCTCTCAAAAGACCGCGGTGCGTGGCGGCTATGCCATCTTCCACGATTCATCTTGGAACCAGGGCGGGCAGGGTTTGTGGGAGAACCCACCCTACTTTGCTGAGTCGGACAACTTTATCTTCACATGCCCCTTTAACAATTCGGCCCAGCCGCAACCCGCGAACTGCGGCAATCAATATCTCTTCCTCCAACTCGACCCCGTCACTCACGCGTTAGTACCCATTACTGAACCCCCGAGCCCTACGTCCTTCCCAGGGACGCTTCAGTCGCAAAACCTCAATTTCAAGCAGGGCCGCGTGCAGCAGTTCAACGTGAATATCGAGCACCAGTTGCCGGGTAATGTCGTGCTGACGGCAGGGTATGCGGGTTCTCGCAGTTCTCACATCCTGGTGGACGGTTTGAACCTGAACGTGGGATCGCCGAGTGCGTGCGATCCCGCAAATCCAAACTATGATCCGACGTACAAACTCGGCTGCGCTCCCGGCGGCGGGCCGTTCGGGCCCAAATGGGGCAACCCACCGTTCCTGTTCCCACTCACGATTGCCAATAGCAACGACGTTGGCAAAGCTCATTACGATTCGCTCCAGATCAAGGCCGAGACCAAGAGCGTCAGGCACGGCCTTTATGCCCTGTTGGGCTACACCTACTCGCGTACGTTCGACTCGGGAATGCCGGATGGTTTGGGAACCTTTCCCGGCGCTACTTACTTTCCGTTGCCGGGCACAAGCAGGGCGGATTGGGCCCTGTCTGTTCTCAACCTCAATCATCAGTTCACGGCCAGCATGACCTATGAGTTGCCCTTCGGGAAGGGTAAACAGTTCGGCGCTGACTGGAACGGAGCCATCAATGCCGTCTTAGGGAACTGGGAAGTGGATGTGATCGAGCGGGCAACCTCAGGCTTCCCGCTCTTTGTGGTGGACAGCGCCAACGGTTCTGGCGTCGGTTTCTCATGGAACGGAAACAGCCTGAACCGACCCGACCAAGTGGGTGACCCGAACAGGGGCGGACAGGTGGCCGCCAATCCTGGCTGCGCCGCGCCCACACAAGTGCATACGCTCAAGAATTGGTTCAATCACTGCGCCTTTGCGCCCGCAGCACCGGGAAAACTGGGCAATGCAAACCGCGCGCCAGTTTATGGTCCTCGTTTTGTGAACACAGATCTCTCGCTCATCAAGCATTTCCCGCTACCGTACGAAGACATGAGATTGGATTTCCGTGCTGAGTTCTTCAATGCCTGGAACCACGCTCAGTTCTACTTGCAGGGTGGCGCCAGCCAGATGCAGGACATTAACGCAGGGTCGAGTTTCGGCGTGGTGAACGGGACAGTGAACAACCCGCGCGTGATTCAGTTCGCCCTCAAGCTGAACTTCTAGGGGGCATATTTGGGCCATCTCTGTTTCGGCAGATTGGGCCTTGCCCGGTCTGCCTTCTTATTTTCAGCAAGTATTTGCGAGAAACGATGAGGATCCCGCCTCTACCGCGGCTTTGGATCCGGCTTCTGGTCCCGCAGCGTGTACACAAACTGCTTGATCTCGTGCCGTTCCCGCTCGATCTCACCCGCATTCTCTTTTGTGATCTGCTCATAGAGGCCTAGTTCTGCACTGGCTTTCACCGCCTCCCCGGTTTGCCGGTAAATCTGCGCCAGCCGGTAGTGCGCCTCCTCCAGCCGGGGATTCGCCTCGATCGCCCGCTGATAAGCCGCAACGGCTTGCGGGAAGTTCCGTCGCTCGGCGTAGAGAATGCCCAGCTGCAGATAAGCTCCGCTGAACTTGGGTTCGAGGCGCACTGCCTTTTGCAGTAGGGTCTCGACTCGTGGAATCGCAGAATCATCCGGGCTCTTGCGCCGCTTCCAAAGATCGAGCGCGAAATAGTAATTGGCTTCGGGATTCTCTGGTTGAAGGCGGGCAAAGCGCTCCAGCCGCTCGCTGACCGCCTCGGCTTGGGGGCTTTCGACATTCTGCATCTTGCCCATGAACCGATACGGCACCGGATCGTCGGGCTTCAAATCTGAGGCTGTGCAAAGATGCTGAGCCGCCTGCCCATAAAATCCGCGGGCATACTCCGCGGCCCCTAACCCGACAAGCATTCGAACCGACTGCGGATACAATCGAATTCCCTTGGTGAACACTTCAATCGACGGCTCCGGCGCGCGATGGATGAGTAACTCCGTTCCCCAGTCAAAGATGTAGGCTTCACTCGGATTCAGTTCCGCAGCGCGCTGGTACTCCCGAACTGCCGGCAGAGAATTTCCCGTCTTTTCGTCCACGTCGCCCAGCAAGTGATGTACTTCGGCCTTCTCCTGCCGGGCGAGCAAGGCGTGGACATTCGCGCGGGCGTTTTCATATTCTCCTAAAGCTTCGTAAGCGACCGCCGTTTCATACGTGTTTTCATAACTGCCGGGATTCAGCCGCGACGCGCGTTCAAGGAACAGCAGAGCCTCCCGAGCCTTCCCGTCATCGACCAGCAACTTTCCGGCGCGATAGTTCGCGTCGAAACTGTTCGGTTCGCGCTCAGCGGCCTCCACCAGAGTCTTTTCCGCTTGCGACGTCGATGACTCCGGCGACCGACCACCGGGAGCTTTCCCACCGAGCGAAGCTGCAGCTTTCGCCAAGGATTCCTTGGTTCGCACCGTTGTGTCGGAGCCGTGTCCGCCGAGGTTCGACGGATCGGTCACGCCCGCAACCGTGAAGCTGGGTTGGTCGTAGAACTCCGGAGCGCCAGCGGAAGAGTCTTTTGTTCGCCGAGAATCCGACGATCCTAGAATGAGGTCAACGTTCTTGACCCGTTCTTTCTCAAGGACAATCCCGTCGACCGATGCCTTGCCGACTCCGGCGCGCCTGCCACTCAATATGTAGATACCTTCATGAAGCATTGAAAAACGGTACTGTCCAGCCGCGTCCGTGAGGACGGAGATAATTTCGGCTCCCTTCGCCTCCAATGAGACGCTGGCAGCATTTACCGGATGGCCGCTGGAATCTCGTACCGTACCCTGCAGCGTGGCCAAATCGGGGGCCGTCTGGGATTGTCCTTGAACGAACGAACCGAGCAACGCGACTCCGACGATAATCTGGAATGCGAGCATGGTTCCGATATACCCGAACTTGCGCGAGGTGAGGCAGAAAATGCTCATGCGATAAGGATGCTGGAAGCACACAATCAATCGCTTGTTTCGTTGGTGGCTAATTTTAGTTGCTGAGTCCGCGATTCGCAATCGGCTATACGACACGCGCCTCAAGCAATGCTGGTAAATCTTCCACAGGGGCGTTGCAGTTCAGCTCCTTTCCAGATTCGGCAAATTCAGCCAGAAAGTTTATTCTTACTTCTTAATTCCTTGCGAGGTTCATTGATGTTATCTGCCTGCCTTTTTCATCGTTCCACCATGGCATTGCTGATTCTGTTCCTTGCCGCCGCGGCTCCGGCCCAGGCCATTGAGAAACAGAAAGTCATTATTGATCAGGACGCCGCTGGGCCTGCCGGAAGCGACCAGCAGGCGATGCTGGTGCTCATCCAGTCTCCGAAGACCGAAATTCTTGGCATCACCGTGGTCACTGGCGACCAGTGGCTAAAGGCAGAATTGGCGCATACCCTGCGCATGCTCGAAATCATCGGACGCACCGACATTCCAGTCGTGCCCGGCGCCGAATATCCCCTGGTGCGCCGCAAGGACGAAACTGAACTCTGGGAGGAGCGCTATGGGTCCGTTGCCTGGCTGGGAGCATGGACTCCAAAGCTGTATCACCTAGCGGACGA
>Ga0099830_10001066_pt1 | contig 13429 bp, 17 predicted proteins | sample CZO8metaG_4_FD_79337 | JGI IMG/M metagenome (GOLD analysis project Ga0099830, IMG submission 79337) | Vadose zone soil microbial communities from the Eel River Critical Zone Observatory, Northern California, USA - CZOApr15con2H3.8 metaG | ecosystem: Environmental > Terrestrial > Soil > Vadose...
CCCGGGCAGCTCTCCACCTGCACCCGCCCGCCGACCGCCGCCAGCCGCTCGGCCAGGTTTTGAAGCCCGGAACCGCCGGCCTGGTTCGCCGGGTCGAAGCCGACGCCATCGTCCCGTATCCGGAAGACGAAAGCCCTGTCTTCTGTTTCGAAGTGGACGTCTACGCGGCTGGCCCGCGCGTGCTTGGCCGCGTTCTGAAGCGCTTCTATGCAGCAGAAATAGATTGCGGCTTCGACCTCCGGCTGCAAGCGCCGCGGATTCCTGGCGGTGATATACAGGGGAACGTCCAGCGAGCGGGCGTGCTCGCGCAGGGCAGGCCCCAAGCCGTGCTCCGACAAGAGCCTGGGCCGTAAGCCTCGGGCAAGCTGTGCGAGGGTGGCCCTGGCCTGCTCGATCTCGACCCTTAGCTCCTTGACGATTGCCAGAGCTCGGGCTGGTTCTTCGGCGGCGGATATCGCAGCTACCCGCAGCCTGACCGCGAGCGCGATCAGGTTCTGCTGCGCTCCGTCATGGATGTCACGTTCCAGGCGCCGGCGCTCGGCATCGTGGGCCGTAACCACATTCCGTCGTAAGCCACGCAGCCTGACCGCCTGGTGAGTGATCTGCTCCAGTCGTATGCCCAACTCGTGGTCGAGGCGCAGGCTGTGAAGCAATAACCCTGATTGTGCCGCCAGGTCCCCGATCAGCTTTTCCTCCATCGGCCGCAGCTCATCGCCGTCGGCGACCTGCACGAACAGGGCTCCCAGCAGCTCGCCCAGATGTCTGATCTCGACGCTGCGTACGAACGGGGCCGGCGCCGGCAGGCGATCCCCCACCAGACGCAGCTTCTTTTCGGATCCATCGCCGGCCGGCCAGCCGGCGACCTGGAAGAGGTAGGCGCCCGATCGCATCCACACCTCAGCCCGGACGGCGCCGGTGGCTTCGGCCAGCTGTCTTGCCATGGACGGAAGGAGCTCTTTGCCCTGCTGCAGTCCACCCAGACGCGCGGAAAATTCGGCCAGGACCTGATAGGGGTCGGCTCGGTTCCCGAAGACGGCTTGATTGGCGAGACTGCGCACTCGGTCTCGAACTGGCTGGAAAGCAACCGCGACCAGGCCCGTAGCGACGACCGCCATGATCAGGTTGGCCCTGGAGCCGGCGCCGACCAGGAGGCGCAGCCCGATCTGCACCGCCACATAGACAGATAGGACGAAGGCTGCGGACAAGGCGAGGGTTGCACCCTCGACGAGCCACGACCGCGACCGCACGCTTTGGAGTCCTGCGGCCATGGCTGGATGCTGCTCCAACGCGGTTCGAAAGTCGAGGCGGACAACTTCAGGCCGGCACTGGCGCTGCCTTCAGGGTCGATTGGCAAGGTAGCTGGCTCGACGCCACGCCGGCCGTGGTCGAGACTCGGATTTCAAATGAGCCACCGGACATTCGATCGGTTGGGCGCTATGAGCGGGATCGTCGGCGCGGTACTCGGCCCGATCGGGTTCAGCCTCTTTGGCAGCAGTGCACTCGGGGAGAGCCTGAATGGCGGCTCGAAGGAGAGCCTCGCCGCCGCGATCGCCGCGCCGGTTCCCACCCAGGCCTTCGTCGGCATCTCGCTGGACGTCCTCTCCAGCTGCCTTCTGATCGTGTTCGCCGCCCGGATCTGGGCCCGGCTGCGCCGAGCTGAAGGCGACTCCGGCTGGCTTTCGGCAGCGGCTCTCGCCGGATTCGTCCTGGGCATGGCCGCCAGCCTCGGAGACAAGATCGCCTTCTCCGCCCTGGCCACCCAGGCGGGTCACGGACTGGAGCTCCAGGAGGCGATGACGCTCCGGGGCATCGCGATGGGGTCCTTCAACCTGACCTTTCAGTACATGGGCTTCCTCTTCCTGGGCTGCGCGGCGGTGGTCGGTCTGCGCGCTCACGCCTTTCCGGGCTGGCTGAGCTGGGGCGGCGCCGCTATCGCGCTGGTCAACCTGGTTTCGCTGCTGGTGCCACCGACCATCGCAGTCCCTCGGTTAGGCCTCCCGCTCTTCTTCCTCTGGCTGCTGGCCGCGAGTCTGGTCATGCTGATACGGCCGGAGACACCCACCACGGCCGCCGGCTCGTCCACGCCGACGGCGGCGCGCGCATGAGCGATCGGACGCTGGATCGGATCGGGGCCTTGTGCGGCATCCTGTGGTTTCCCTTCCTCTTTGCGGCGTTCTCCCTGGTGGCTCAGGCTGCGCCCCAGGGTGGCCCGACCTCTAATCAGGAGATCGCGAGGATCCTCGCCGCTCCACCGCCGGCTCAGGCATGGGTCGGAGAGTACGTTTACGCGCTGGCGGCGCTCATGTTCCTCGTCTTCACGACCCGCCTCTGGGCTTTACTGTGGCGGGCCGAGGGCGGTCGGGGATGGTTGTCTGTCACGGTGCTCGGGGCGGGGTTGCTCTATGTAGCTCTGAAGTTCCCGCAGCACGCTGCCTTGCACGTGCTCTGGATGCGAGCCGGTCATGGGCTCGACGTCCAGGCCGGCGCGGCACTGTGGGATACCCACCAGGACCTGCTGTTGGCGAGCCTGTACTTCAACGCACTAATGACCGCAGCCACCGCCGTGGTCGTGTTGCGCAAGCTGGCCTTGCCGCGCTGGCTGGGGTGGGCCGCCGTTGCTTGCAGCGTGCTTCTGCTTGCAGGTGTCATCACGCGTACCTTCGAACTCGCCTTTCCATTCGGGTTCTGGGTCATGGCCGCTGGGGTCATGCTCTTCCTGCGCACTGAACCTCCTCTGGTGGCCGATCGTGCGGTCACAGCGCCGGTGGCTGCTTCGCCGCAATGACCTCAATCCGAAGCGAGAAGGCCTACGAGAAGTACGCGTGGGTGCTGCTCTTTGTGAGCTCGGCCCTCTTCTTGCCAACATCGGCTTTCTTCATCAACTCCTTCTTCGTCATGCCACACGTTGCAACTGCGGGCGACCTGTCTCGTGCCCTGGCGGCGAGTCCTTCGATCACGACCTGGATGCGAGGCATCTTTCGCGACACCGCAATCGCGCAGCTCGGCATCGGGGTCTTCGGTATGAGCGTCGCTGCAGTCAGCTACAGAAGGGGCGAGCGGTGGGCCTGGTACGCACTCTGGTATCTGCCCCTAGCCTTTCTCGCATACGTCGGGAGCCAGGCAGCATTGCGCAACAGCATCGTCCCTCCGAGCGTCCTGCTCATCATCTCCCTGCTGGGACTGCTCTTGCCCATCAGGCAGTTTTGGCCAAGGCACGGATGAGGCTGGGCAGCTGTGGTCTCTTCGAGCCTATACCTGGAAAGCTCAGCGAAGGTCGCAGTGGCGATGGCTCCGATCGTCGCCCTGGTTGCATGGCGTCGGCGAGTGGGCGCGCTCAACGCCGCATCGTGGCTGGTTGCTTACGGCGCGCTGGGTCCAATTGCGGAGCACGCAGGCTGGACCTTCTATTACACGCTCCGCACCGACATGGGAGACCCGGTGATCTGGACACTATCCCCGCACGGTCGTGTCCATGCGTTCATGGCTGCCGTCTACCTGGTTATCGGCATGGCGCTCTTCGTGGTAATGGCGGTCGCGATGCTCCGTCGAGGCAGCCAGCTGGCCTGGGGCGCGCTGCTCTCCGCCCTGGCTGTTGGCGGCTCGGTCGAAATCATCGTGAACGGTCCCACGGGGCTGCTCTATCAGCACACCTTTCCGCCAAACGGGGTAACCGGAGCCAACCTCCTATTCGTGTACCTGTTCGCATGGGCTGCGGCGCTGCTCATCTCGTGGCGCCCAGTCTTTGCGACCCGCTTGCCGTAAGGAACAGGCCTAGAACTTGACTCAGACGGTCGAACCTTGCCTAGTACCGGCGCTGTTTGGACTTTTGAGGCCTGGCGGCTGAAAGCATTTTGACCCGATCCAACTGGTTCGAATAGCGCCCCGTTTGGGCTACCACCCTCCCCTCCTAAGACAAGTGCGCCCAGCGCGTGGCCGGGCGGCAGATGACCCCAGGGTCGCGGCCCTGGGGTCACTGTGGATCTACGACCCGAACGAGTACTGCGCCGTGTAGACGCCGAACGGACCCTGCGGCGTTGGCGAGACGATGGCCGTCCCCTGTCCGTGCAGGGCAGCCAGCCCGCCCGACCCGGAGAGGACGAAATGCGCTTCTGACACTCCAGAGGCGTTGGTCGTTCCGGTGATGTTGTCGAAGGCGAGCGTTCCAGTTCGGCCGGCCACGGCACAGGTGCAAGTGGCATTCCCCTGAAGGTTCTGAGAGCCGTCGGGATGGGTCACGACATGGAGCTGTTCGGTGAAGTTGCCATGGATATCACCCGTCACCACTCCCGCCGGGAAGGAGAGGGTGACGAACGCGTTGCCATCAGCAGTGCGGAAATCAGATGGCACCGGCGCCGCGACGAAGAAGAACGTGCCGGTCACGGAGATGGGAGTCGACGCTGCGGCCGGCTGGACGGTTACCAAGGCGGCACCAGCCCCTAGCACCAAGGTCAGCAACCTCTTCCTAAAGCGGATCATTTTGGCCTCTCCTCATCAATACGTGGGCGTTCAGTCGACGAGCTCCTCAACTGACCGCGGGATGCGGTATGAGCCCGAGCTGGGCCAGGATTTCGGCTTGGTCGAAGTATTCGCGTTGCGTCTTGATCCGGCCCTCGCGGTCGAATGTCCCGAGACTCATAGCCCGCACCTCGACATGCTTGTTGGTCGCGGGTAACAGCTCGCCAGTCGGGAGCGGGAACGGCCCAGCGTTTGTCGCCACTGACTCGTACTCCACAGCGACCGCATCCCCCTGTTCGATTACGCGCTTGATAGTGACGTGCACGTCAGGAAAGGCGCCAAGCAACTGGGCGTAAAACGCAATGATGGCCTGCCGGCCACTGAGAGTCGGCATGCCAGGCCATGTGAATTCAGCATCCTCCGAGTAGATGTCCCCAATCGGGTTCAAGTCGTGCGCGTTGACTGCCGCGTTGAGTCGCTTTACCCGGTCCGCGATCGCTTCCATTGCCTTTCCTCCCAATTGAGTTGTTGTCGCTAGTGTCCGCGCCAAAGTGCCAGCCTCGAATCAGGGAAACCCCTACTTCTTGAATCTGCCAAGGACGGGCCTAAGATGCAGGGGTGCTTCTCGGGAGGGAGGCTGAGCAGGCACGGATCGACGCCCTGCTCGAGCACGCTCTCTCCGGTGTAAGCGGAGTTCTCGTCCTCTGCGGCGAGCCGGGCATCGGTAAGAGCGCGCTTCTTAGCTATGCAACGGGTAAGGCCGACGACATGACGGTCTTGTCTGCTACTGGGATCAAGGCCGAATCAGAGCTTCCCTTCTCCGGGCTGGCTGACCTGCTGCACCCCATCCTGGAGCAGATCGGCGAGATTCCAAAGCCTCAGGAGGCGGCTCTCGCAGGTGCGCTCGCTACCGGTCCGCCGGCGACCACGGAACCCTTCACGATTTCGGCGGCGACCCTCAGCCTTCTCGCGGTCGCTGCCGAACGGCGCCCGCTCTTCGCGGTGGTCGACGACGCCCATTGGCTCGATGCAGCCTCACTAAACGCTGTGGTCTTCGCGGTACGCAGGCTGCACGCCGACCGAGTCGCGGTCATCTTCGCGATCCGAGAGAAAGAGGAAACCGACTTTCAATTCGTGGACTTCCCGGTCATGACCTTACAGGGCATCGGGTTGGATGCCTCCCGCGAACTCTTTGCACGGAACAATCAAATGCTGCTTTCCGCCGGCGTCATACAGCACATATGGGAGGCGACGCGGGGCAACCCTCTAGCCATGCTCGAAATCCCGAATGCTCTAACACCGGCGCAACTGTCGGGAAACGAGCCACTTCCCGAGTTGCTTCCAGCAGGACCTGAAATTCAACGGGCCTTTGAGCGCCGTGTTGCAACCCTCCCCGACAGAACCGGCGCGGCGCTAGTTGTCGTGGCCGCTTCCCAATCCGGCTCCATCAAAGATTTATCACAAGCGTGTGCTGCCATCGGAACAACGCTCGCCGACCTAGAACCGGCCGAGTCCGCGGGGCTGATCTCGAACGACGGACTCAAGATCCAGTTTCGACATCCATTGATGCGAGCGGCTGTCTACCAGGCGGCCAAGCCCGCTGACCGGCGTGCCGCTCATCGGGCGCTCGCAAGCTCTGCTGACGCCGATGGTTCACCGAGTGAGCGCGCCTGGCATCTCGCTGCTGCGGCGCAGGGAGAAGACGAGGAGGTGGCGGCGGCCCTCGAGGCGGCCGCCAATGACGCTCGCCGGCGTAGCGGCCCCGCCACCGCTTGGCGCGCCTTTGAGAAGGCGGCGCGACTCACGCCGGATCCAGAACAGCGTGCTCGCCGCCTGTATGAGGCAGGCAACGACGCGTATGCCGCCGGCGAGTCGGCCCTTTCAAGGAACTTGCTCTTGGAGTCGCTGCAGCTCACCAACAACATGTCACTTCGAGCTGACATCGAACTCAGCCGAGGCCGGATCGAGATGTGGACGCGGTCGCCGGCGGCGGCGCGCAGGATTCTGATTGCGGCCGCCGACCTGATCGAGGCAACAGATCCCGCCAAGGCCACGCTCATGTTGATCGACGCCGCGACGACTACCATGCAGGAAGGTGACGCCGAGACCGGATTCGGCGGATTAATCTCCCTCGCCTTGACTGTTTCAAAACGTGCATACGAAGTCGGTCGACGAGTCGGTGGAGCGTCCGAGGCGGCGGCAGGCGGAACGTACGCGAAGGCTCTCACGGGCGCAGGGGGGCGGGCCGAGGCACATAGGTTATTGCTCCGCTCCCTAGAGGCCATAGACGAGAAAGAATCGCTCTGGCAGGCGGCGCAGCTGATCCAGTGCGCCGCCATGTTTCTCTACTTCGAAGAATTTGACCGCATGCGGATACCGCTCGAACGTCTCATCGCCGCCGCGCGTGAGGCCAGCGCCCCAGGCACTCTGCCATATGCCCTCGGCCATCTTGCGGAGCTCGACTTCAGGAGCGGGCGTTGGGCTGCGGCCCAATCGGGGGCAAGCGAAGCGGTCGAGCTGGCCGCCCAGTTCGGCCACACCTTCTCATTGATGTACGCATTGGCGTGCCTTTCATGGGTTGAAGCTGCCCGAGGAAAGGCCGACGAGTGTCGTGCTCACATCGGCCGGCTCTGGAACGTGTCGGAGTTTGCGCGGACTGCAATCGCGGCTTATGTGGGTCGAATCCTTGGTCTGCTCGAGCTCGGGCTGGGTCGCAATGAAGAGGCGATAAAGCACCTGCAGCCGGTCGCCGAGGGGTTGGTGCAGGCTGGCCTCATGGCGCCCGCGCTGTTCCAGGAGACCCCGGACCTGATTGAGGCCTATGTGCACACAGGGCGCCGAGCGGAGGCGGAATCGTGGCTGCTTACGCTGCAGAAACAGGCTGAGACAGGGCCCGGAACCTGGGCCCTGGCCGCCACATCACGCTGTCGAGGGCTGATCGAGGAAGACTTCCAGTCCGCATTCGAGGAGGCTTTGCGGCTGCACGCCCGTACCGACATGCCTTTTGAGCGGGCTCGCACCGAGCTCTGTTATGGAGAACGATTGCGACGGGCGCGCCGCCGGGCCGAGGCTCGCGACCAGCTGCACGCGGCACTCGCAACGTTCGAGCATTTGGGTGCTGAGCCGTGGGCCGATCGCGCTCGCAATGAGCTGAGAGCCACCGGTGAGACTCTGCGCCGCAATAGATCGCCTTCAGATGAGCTGACTCTTCAGGAGCTGCAGGTCGCCTTGAAAGTGGCCGAGGGCGCAACCAATCGTGAGGCTGCCTCCGCTCTGTTCCTGAGCCCGAAGACGGTCGAGGCACATCTAAGCCGCATCTACAGCAAACTCGGAATCCGCTCGCGCACCGAACTGGCGCATAGGTTCACGCAAGTGAGTTCAGTGGCGCCCGCAGTTACGCCGACCTCCACGCGGTAGCGCCGCAGATCTTGCACTCGTACTCGGACTGATTTTCTGCATTCTTCCGGCCAGTCGCCTTCCAGATCACGCCCGAGCGCTTGATCACGTTGCAGACGCACGGTTTCGACGTCGTGTGGGTTGAATCGGGTTTGTCAGACATGTCTACACCTCCAATGGTTTGGCTTTTGGTGGAGCCGCGGCGATATGACCGACGATGTATTCGGCATCTCTACCGACACCATCGATGAGCGCTGAGTTGTGTCCGAACTGGAACGGCAGGCCTATGAAGTAAAGGCCTGGCTCCGACAGCACGACCCCTCGCTCGTGAGCCGGGACGTGGCCGTCGGCAGTCGCGGGCCGCTGGATCCAGCCGTAGTCGTGTTTGAACCCGGTGCACCAGACAATGGTCTTTACCGGAAGGTGGCGACCACCATTCAGGCGCGGCTTGCCAGCCTCGACACCTTCGACCCGGGGCACTCGCGTGATGCCGGCTGCGGCGAAATCCTGCTCTCGGATTCGTACGAGCGGCGTGCCTTTGCCCCGAAGCTGCACGCTCATCTTCCGGCCAATCGGCGTGTTCACAGTGATGAGCCGGGAAGCCAGCCACCACGTAGGACGCGAATACAGGACAGGCGAGACGCTGCCGGTCGGTCGGCCGGCCAGCCACACCCGATGTTGCCGAGCGGCGTCCAGGGCTATCTCGGCGCCCGAATTCCCGGCGCCGACAACCAGGACGTCGCCGTCTTCCAGCTGCGATGGATCGCGGTAGTCCGACGAATGCAGCTGGACGATGCTTTGATCCAGCTCGGCAGCAAAGTCCGGTCGTTGCGGGTTTGGATGTCCACCGGTCGCCACGACGACTTGATCTGCCTCGAACCGTCGATTGCCGGCGATTAGGACAAACAGGTCTCCCTCTCTGCTGAGCGCCTCGACGCGAGTGCCTAGTCGGATGGGTAGCTTGTGGTGGCCGGCGTAGCTCTCCAGGTAATTGGCCATCTCATCTTTGGTCGGCAACGCCCCAGCTCGGGCTGGGAACGGCGTGCCCGGGAGGCCGTCCAGGCGAGCGGGTGTAAACAGCCGGAGGGATGCCCAACGCTTTCGCCACGCGTCGCCGACGCGGGCATAGGCGTCGAGAATGACGAAATTGATGTTGCGCCTGGCCAGGTGAAAGCCGACCGCGAGACCCGCCTGACCTCCGCCGACGACTACCACGTCGAAATGCTCAGATGTCAATTGACCTCGTCCATCATTCGACCGTCAGGCTAAGGCGTCAGGCTCAGCAGTTGAATCGGGGAAACCCCCAATTCGCGGGGTTAAAGGGTGGTTTGTTCGAGGCGCTCCTCATCTGATGCGCGCCGTGATAGCATCACGCATCATGCGCACCACGATCGATCTCGACCCCACAGTCGTCAAGGAGCTCAAGCGCCGCAGCAAGGGCGCGGGGAAGAGCATGGGCCAACTCGCATCCGAGCTGCTGGCCACGTCTCTTAGCGAGCAGGCCGGACGCCCTCGGAATCCCGGTGGCTTAACGTGGATCGCCAAGGATTTGGGCCGGCCTTTGGTTGACCTCGAAGACAAGGAGGCGGTGAGGGCCCTACTCGACGTGCGCGAATGAGCGCAACCGTCGACGCCAACATCCTCGTCTACGCTAGCAATCACAGCGATCCTGCATACCCGCAGGCGATAGAGCTGGTCAGGCGCCTGGCAGCGGGACCCGACCTTCTGTATTTGTTCTGGCCCGTTGTACTGGGATATCTGCGCATCGTTACGCACCCGGCTATCCTCCCGAAGCCGCTTAGCGCACGCGACGCGACCGCCAACGCCGAAGCCCTTCTCCAGCGGCCGCACGTGCGTACACCGGGCGAGGCGGACGGATTCTGGGAGCTGTTCCGTCAAACGGGCCGCGACCAGGCGCGCGGAAACGACGTGCCCGACGCTCACCTCATTACGCTGATGAGGCAGCACGGCGTACGACGCATTTACACCCGCGACCTCGGCCTCCGCCGATACGCAGATGTGGATGTGGTCGACCCTTTCGCGCCGCCGGGTGGTGGACGCCGAAGCAGACGCCCTGCGAGCTGATCGAGTTCGCGTTCAGGCTCTCTGTCCGACGCTCGTAAGAACGGACTTCCACCGGATCCAGAATCGGGATATCTCCGGCCTTCCCAATGTCGTGGAACCAAAGGAGATCGCTGAAGCGTCGCTCGTCGGGCTCGAGCTTGGCGAGTAGTTTGTTTGCCAACTGGCGGTGATCCTTCGGTCATCGGTGCCGGGGAGGGCGCGAACGCGCGGTTTCTTGCGACCAATCAAGCCACTGTCGCCGAGCGATACCTCACCAGCCAGACGTAGTCCGCCGAATCTCGCGCGGGGTCAGTTGGCGTTGCCTCGAATCCCGCCGGGAAGTCTTTCGAGTACAACCAACTGGTTCGAATAGCGTCCAGCTTGGGCTATTACTGACCGCCGTTTGAGTAAGAGGTGACTCGGAGTGAGATTCAGGCTATGCGCGAGCTCGCGGCAACCTACTCATTCGTCGGAGCCGGAATGGAATCGTACTTGCCTGCGAGTGCTGCCCGAATGTCGTCACTGTTTCTTCCCTGGGCCAGGCCCGTCCCGAGCTCCTCGAAGAATCCTTCGAGTCCAGCTGGAATCGTAACCAGCAATGCCTTCGATCCGGGCTGAATCTGGAATCCGTGCCGTGTGCCTCGAGGAACCCACACCAATGAGCCCGTGCCGGCTTCCTGAGTTGCGTGCCCGATCAGGAAGCTGAAGCTGCCCTGCAGGATGTAGAAGATCTCGTCGTGCTCCCGGTGGACGTGCGGAGGAGGTATCGCTGGCCCGTGATACTCGATGATCTCGAAGCTGCCACCCGTGTCTGCCGCAGAAGCGCGTAACTTGCCGATGAACGGTAGTTCTCGGCCGCCTTCCGGCGGCAGCACTCCGGGTCGGCCGCGGGCGCCTGACTCGCCCATTGCGCCAGTATGCCGCCTCGCAGGTCTTTGCGACTCGCGCCTTGACACTTACCGCGACGGGGATCGCAAGGCACCGTCAACCGAATCAGGGAATTGCGTGACAAGCGTCTCTGAAGCCGATGCGCGTCGGCGCAACTCCGTGTTGAAAGCGAACTTAGTCCGGCGTTAATAACGCGTCCACGCGACCCAAGCGCGTCGGACCATCAAGCCGCTCTTTGTGGATCATGGCAACGACGTGCTCTGCGTCTTCTCCAACCCCGCATAACAGCGCCGACTTAGCCTTGTGCAGCCAGTGAAGGCCGATAAAGTAGAGGCCCGGGAATGCGCTCACGCCACGCTCGTGAATCGGATAGCCAGACAGGGTCCACATCAACGTTGTGGCATACCGACTTCTATGGGATCACGCCCGCCGGGCTATGTCTCGATAGTGGCCCTCAGCCTCCTGGCATGCGGAGCCCGTGCTTCTCCACGAGCGGCGGCGCCAGTTCTGGCATGAAGAGTGTGTCGTATCGGCGCCCGGCTTCGAAGAGTTGTTGCATGGTTGCCGGGGGGCTTGTAGAGATCAACCTGGACAGTTCTTCGAACCAGGCCTCCAGCCCAGCCGGGGTGTACATGTCGAGCAATCTGACCGGTCGATTCGTGATGTTCCAAAGGGCATGGGGCACGCCTCGCGGGCGAATAAAGAACGAACCGGGCCCTACGGAAAAGTCCTCCTCGGCAACCATCACGCCGAGCTCACCGTCGAGGATGTAGCCCACTTCGTCGTGCTCTTCGTGTCGGTGCGGGGGTGTGAAATTCCCGGGAGGGTAGAGGCCTTCGATGATCGAGAAAGCGCCCGAGGTCTGACTACCATCGACCTTGAAGATTCCGCGGAAGCCTAGAAAAGACACAACTCGCCCGCTGCTCGGGTCTACGAGAATCTTCTCCAGCGGTACGGCCATTGTTCTGACTCCTCTGGCTTGGTGTTCGGAGAAACGGGCGTTCTGCGGCCCGGCACCGAATTTCTACTCCTCATACTTGACTTCTGATGCAAGGGTTGGCAAGGGTCTGGCCTATTGATCAGCGAAAGGAGGGGTAGTGTTCGGAAAACCCGGTCGGCCACCTGAGGATCGCGTCCAGCGCCGGCGAGAGATTTGGGCGGCCGTTTCACCATTGATCGAGCAGTTCGGAGCACGCAACGTGACGATGCGCCAAGCTGCGGCGGCCTCTTTCATGAGCCTAGGCGGCCTCTACCACTACTTCCCAGACAAGCGATCCCTCATCCTCTTCGGCCTAGACCAGCAGGTGCATGAGCGAGTTTGCGCCGAATTCAGGGCACAGCATGGCCACCTGAAGGACAGTGATCCGCAGGCCGCCGCGGAGGCATTCGTCCACTTTTTTGCAGGCAGGGTCGGTTTCGTAAGGCCGGCAGTTCATGCAGCGCTCGAAATGGGGGCGGAAGAGTTCATGTCCCAGCTCGAGGCGAACATCAACATGGGGCTCGCAGGCTTTATGGAAACGCTTCAGCTAGCCCTGCCGGAGGCCGACGACCGCGATCTGCGCGTTATCGCGCGATCAATGAGGCGTCTCGTGTTCGCTGGCCTTTTAGACAGGTCGAGCACGCAGGCGGAAATCGAAGAAGAGTTGCTGGCCCTCGTAAGGGGCGGGTCCCCCGCGGACCGCCCGAAGCGGTTTGTGGCCGTCTCGTAGCTCCCACAGCTGACCCGCTCCCGGTCGCAGACGTAATCGGCGGAACGTAAGCTGCGGTTTCGTAGGTGTCGCCCTGAATCCCGCCTGGGCCGCTTCTACACCATGCTTCCCAAATAGTGTAGTAGACTGGAGCGGTGAAACCGTCACCATCGGATGATCTAGACGTCAAAGCTGCCGCACGGTTAGCCGGCCGCACAACCGAGACCATTCGGCGATGGGTTTGGTCGGGCCGGCTCTCGGCTCAAAGACGAGGCAGTCGACTTGTGGTCAGGCGGCGCGATGTCGAGGCCTTGGCCGGCGCTCGAAAGGGATTGTTGTCACTCGCGGAATGGGCAACCCTGGCGGAAGCGGCCATGCGCACGCGGCGGGGAAGAGGCGCCTCGGCGGCAGACCTGGTGATCGAGGAGCGCCGACGCAGGCTGGAAGGGGTGGCCGGTCATCGCGGTCGTTGACGCAAGCGTCGTAATCGACTGGATCGCGCCGGGCGCCGACCCCAAATCGGCGTCTATGGACACCCTTCGCCGCATGATCCGGAGCAACGAGGCAGTGCTGGCCCCAGAACTGCTCTTCGTCGAATGTGCGAGTGCCCTTGCGGCCGGTGTCCGAAGACATCGTTGGACGGGAGCCGCTGCGGACACTGCGTATAGCCTTCTCTCAGGGCTGCCGGTTCAGACTGTTAGCGATCGCCGCTATCTCGACAGAGCTTGGGAGATGTCGCGTCGTTACGACAACCACCCCGTCTACGACATGCTCTATGCAGCCACCGCGGAGGCGGCCGGCACCGTGTTTATCACGGCTGATGAGACGTTATTGGAACGCCTGAGTAACCTCGGCTGGGTGCGGCGCCCGGACCGCTAAAGGGGTTCGGCCAGCCATCGTCTCCGAGCCCACTCGTCGGCGAACCGGTGACGGCACCC
>Ga0099830_10001077_pt1 | contig 13378 bp, 13 predicted proteins | sample CZO8metaG_4_FD_79337 | JGI IMG/M metagenome (GOLD analysis project Ga0099830, IMG submission 79337) | Vadose zone soil microbial communities from the Eel River Critical Zone Observatory, Northern California, USA - CZOApr15con2H3.8 metaG | ecosystem: Environmental > Terrestrial > Soil > Vadose...
AGGAACCGCCCAGGTATTTCCGTCGTTGTCCTTTTCGGTCTCTGGACGAAGCCAGAAGTGACGAAGAGACTCGAGCCGGGCCTCATGTTCTGCAGCGGGATATTGCCTCCAATAGAACTCACGAAGGTATTTCGCCCGATGTTGCACTCGTTCACAAAACGAATCATGGAGCCAACGCCGCATGTTGAGATCATCCAGTGAAGTGCCGATGAACAGCCCATTCAGCCTCCGTAGAAATGACTGAGGAGTGTGATTCACGAAACTGGTTGGGTTGGCGATTGTCTCGTAGTATTCGGATTCTCGAAATACCAAATCTGGGAGAAGCTCGTCGGATAGTTGCTGTAATTCGCTCGTGGACACGGAAGGTGGAGCGGACCTAAAGAGATTCTCCTCACGGGCATCAAGAGTGCCATGTAGATGGTAAACAGGTATTTGGTCCGGATCGTCACCGACGCTGGCCCGATCAACAAGAGTAACAACACGCTTACCGCTCGTTTTCGCCTGGCAGTAGAGTTCAAGTAGCGTGTCAGCATTAAATGTCAGGACTGCATGAATTTGCGGATTCCGTCGAGGTCTTATGCCGTCATAAGTAACCAGCAGATTCCCTACCGCTTGTAGGGTTTTGTTCGCTCGAAGGGCATCGAAAACATCTCCCCACCCACACCAACCAACCTGCTCCTCGTACTTTAGCGGGATCTTCTCCAGTAGAGACTTGCATGCCATGTTGCGATAAAGAGCTTCATAGACCGTTCTTACGAATTCCTTGCGGCCCAGCCGCCGGTCGGCCAGTTCAAATTGAGCGATGTTTGAAGGCAGTGCCTTCTTGACGTCGAGGACTTCATCAGGCGCCAAACCTGATTTCTCCAAAACTGTGTCCGCGAGCTTTGGCCAGTTCGGTATGCCGCTGCCTACGCTTACCCCCGCGCCTAGAAAAAGCACCAGCCCATCATTCTTGTATTGCTTTATAAGACGCAGGCGGGCCGATAGCGGTCGGTCCTGGGCATCAAGCAAATACGCTTGGCGTAACCGGCGCAGAAATCTGCGAAACCGTACTTTGTCTTCGGCCGAAGCGCCCTGTTGAACGACGCGATCGATGTCTTCTCTGGTGGGGGGTTGTTGTGTGCTTCTGACCCGCATGGATTGTATGTGACGTAAGGCAAGATTATAGCCGAGTTTTAACACATAGTCGGCTGTGACGTGCTTCTCACTGCCTCGCCACCGGCCAATGCTCTTAGCGCGAACTGAGGCGCAGGAATATTCTGGCAAATACTCCAATAAGGCGATTGAGTCCAAGTGCGGTAGAGAAGGACCAGCAGCTACGCACGCGAACCCAGGTAGCCTTCCACTTCCGGCCGACAGCTAGAGCCTCGTTATACTCGAATTGCATGTCCGCGAGGAGTGGTCGGACGATCTCATCCATCGTCTTCTTGCAGCACATCAGTTCCGCAATCGAGTGTAGTGTTGTGCCTGGTGGAGCAGTTGTACTAGCAGGCTCACCCTGCTCGGTGCTGGGGTTCGGATGAGCGTTATGGGCCTGGTGTAAGGCCAACTTCGCCCGGCGGATTAGCACACGCAGGTACTCGTGATCGACCCCCATTTCCCTGCAGACGGCCTCTTTGTCCTTTTCTTCCAGGAAGATAGCTTGGAGGAGGTCGCGGTCCCGCTTGGGCATCCCCTCGAGAATTCGGTTCAATTGCTCTCCTGATTGCTTTGCGACGAAAGTGCCTTCCGGCCCCAATACTTTATCCGGTATATCTTTGCGCGCAACCTCGATGCGTTGGTTCTTGGGGGAGGACCGATGGTAATCCCGCAGCACGCTGTTGCAGATGGACATGACGAGCGCTCCAAAACGCTCCGGCTGGCGGATTCCGCCTTCTTGGTGAAGCTGTGTAATGACACGAGCGAAAGTTTCTTGCCGGAGATCGTCGGCAATGTGATCAGGTATCATCCTAGACCTGATCTTAATACGAAGTAATTGCTCAAAATAGGCCACGAAATGGCGTTCGGTCGAGGCGTCACCGTTTCGCAACCGATCTACGTAGTCCTTATCGAAGTTGAAGAATTCCACGGCTCACCCCACTTTGATCGCGGCTAAACTGAGCTAATTTTCCGCCACATCTCGACGAATGTTTTCAAGATACTATGCATCCCTAGGGCTTTGAAGAAAGACCAGCAGCCCCGAACTCGAATCCATTTGGCTTTATGTTTGCGCCGCCCCGCAAGAGCCTCGTTGTATTCGAATTGCATGTCCGCAATCAGAGGTGTCACGACCTCTCCTACGGTCTTCTTGCTGCAAAAGAAATCCGCAATGGCGAAAAGAGTTGAACCGGGTGGGCGGGAGATTCGGTCCTTATTTTGGTACATCGTTCGGATCAGGTCCACTAGCATCACGGCGAGTAAAAACCGGATAACCGTTCCCCTGACTCTCTCAAATACGGATCGCTGTCGTTCCCGAATGGTGCCTGCGAGCTTGATGAAGTCGGCAGACTGCTGGTGGGGCTCGCGACCTTTCCAGAGTTTCAGGTGTCTATTTCTGTTGGCAGTGTCTTCGACCGTCCACATCGTATCGTTTCGGTATAGGCGGAATTCGGTTAGAGGGGTGCCCTTTGCTCCCCGGCCACTTATGCTGCTCCACTCTTCCGAACGCTTTTTCGTTTTGAAGCCTCCTTTCACAGAGCCCCTCCAACCTTAAGAGTCCTCATGCGCCATGCCGCGCGCGCTTGTTGACAAAGCCTGTAGACCCTTTGTCCGTAGCCGCTGACGCGGTATAGCCTCCGAGGTAGACCGGCGATATCCGGCCGCGGTTCTTCTTGCCACGACTCAACGTAACCTTTCTCTTCCATTCGGCTCAGGGTGACGTACACGGTTCCACGCTTGAGTCGGCTGCCCGACACATTTACAAGTTCGAGACCGTACATGCCGGTCGAGGGTTTATTGAGCAGCAGGTCCAGGACGAGGGCCTCTTTCCGGGAAAGGCTGGGGATCTTTTCTTCCTGTTGCTTGATGGACTTTGGTTTCATCGCAGCCTCCAATGTCTTGCACCTTGTATGACTTACTCTTAATAAATGTAGGACTAAATCGCTGCGGTTGTCAAGTACGCGGAATTGGGAGACCAGAGGCTGCTGAGGAGCGGGGCGTTTCCAATTTTGGGTAGTTCACGGGGGATTTGAGGACGGGGGGAGAAAATCGAAACTAGAAACTAGAAATCAGAAACTAGAAGGCAGAAAGGGGAGAAAGGCGAAACTAGAAATCAGAAACTAGAAATTGGAAAGTAGAAGGCCGATGGGGACGGTGGCGAGTGGGTAGTGGCGAGTGGCGAGAAAAGAAGATCGAAGAGAGAAGCAGATCCCTCGCTACACTCGGGATGACAACTGGTGGGGTGGCGGGATGTTCCGGAATCGCTGGTGGCCTCGGAAAATTGCTATACTGAAAATAGAGGAAGCGATGACCGTTACCCTAAAACTGAAGCCGGAAGTCGAAGCGGGACTCTTGACGCAGGCGCAGGCCAGCGGAATGACGCTGGAGGAGTACCTGCTTTCCATGGTGGAAGGAGCGGTGCTTCTGAAGGCGCAGGAGAGTTCTTCGGCGGAAGAGCGCGCCGCGGCGTTTGAGGCGTGGTCCGCGGGGCATCGCCCTACTCCGCTCCTCTCTGACTACGCGGTCAGCCGCGAAGCGATGTACGAAGGCCGCGACGACTGATGCGCGTCCTGGTGGACACGAATATTCTGCTCCGCAGTGTCCAACCTAATCACCTACGATGCCAATCGGGAGATTGGCGTTCCCTGATGCATTCCGCTGGACCTAGCCCGCAATTCTAACGATCTGCCCAAGTTGAAAGGCTGCCGCTGCGGAAAGAGGAAGAGAGATTCCTCGACTGCGCAGGGCGACGCTTTCGTCCCGCAAAACCATCCGGGACGCAAAAAGCGCGCGGGAGCGAAAGCGGAAGAAAAAATCGGCCTGCTTCGTTCGGAATGACGGTGTGGTGGCGGGCGAAGAGGAGCTGTCCGCCTCCCCGACCAGGTCGGGGCAGGCGCGAGGAGGACCCTACATGGAACCGGGCGGGAGCCAAAACGCGTGGAACTTATTGGCGGGCGGGGCGTATTATCTGGCAGGGGGTGGACCATGTATTGCGATGGATGCGGGAACCAACTCACCTCTGGTGGGCAGTTTTGCACCAAGTGCGGGAAGCCGATTGTTCCGAGCGGAGTGGCGTCATCTGCTGCGACGGGTCAAGGTATGGGGCAAGTGGCGGGACCTGCGGGAGGTTACGCCGTGCGAGCGAGCACGAGAGCTGGGTCCGATGGGCGGGTGCGGGGCAACATCCACCGTTTGGCGACGCTATGGATGATCAGCGGAATTCTGCGGCTGGCTGGAATCGGCTGGATGATGATGTTCGGCAGGATGTTTTTCCCGCAGATGCGGGGCTGGGGAGGGCCGGTGGTTTGGCCTTTCGGGGGTAGATGGGGCGGGGAGATGCTTTTCCAGGGCGGGCTCTTTTCGCTGGGCATTGTTCTCGGAATCTTTGGCGTGCTGCACCTGCTTCTGGCTTGGGGGCTATTCGAGCGCGAGCGGTGGGCGCGGATGCTCGGGTTAGCGCTGGGGTTCCTGGCGCTGGTGCGTTTTCCGCTGGGTACGGCGCTGGGAATTTATACGCTTTGGGTGCTGCTGCCGCAGGAGTCTGGCGCCGAGTATGACCGGCTGGCGCGCGGTGAGGGGCGGGTGAATTCGGCGGCGGTCTCTTCGTGAGGATGGGGAAAAACTAGAAGGCAGAAACTAGAAAGCAGAAATTGAAGAGCAGAAAGTTGGAAGATCGAAAATGGAAATTAGGAAGTTGAAAGTTAAAGGTTAAAAGTTGAAGGGAAGCGGGCGGCCTCAGAAGGCCGCCCCTACGCCGCGAAGAGGGGCACGATGTATCGTGCCCTTACGAAACCACAGGGAACCACGAATCACGAGCAGTTCGATAGGCGATCGGGAACGCAGCGAAACCTTGACAGCATGAAATAGACGGCCTACGCTCGCGCGAACTGCGCACAGGGAAAGAAGCGCAGAGTCAGGAGTGCGTCAAGTTCCAGTAAATCGTTTGTGACTTGTTATCGAGAGGTCCTTTCCAACCGCGACAGGGAGATTGACAGCAGAGGGGCGGCGGCTCTATGGTTTCGCGTAGAGATAAGGTTGAAATTGGAGTAGTGGACCAGGCGTAAGTGGAAGCGAAGAAGCGGTGGAAGTGGGGGTGACCTCGCCCGTTCGTTCAAAACTTTCCCAATCAGGCGTGAGAAGAGTTAGGCCTGGGCCAAGGGCTGAATTTTAGGAAGGCGCGAGCAGTTGATGGTGCGAATGCGAATGCGGCCGCGGGCCAGACGAGAGCGAAAGGAGAATTCCCATGAGGAGAACAGGGGCCACGCTGGCAGGGGTTGTGGTTTTGGGCGGGGCGGCGCTGATTGTGTCGTGCGCGAAGCCCTACCATGAAGAAACCGAACGGTATGTGTTTGTGGCCACGAATATCAACTTGCCGTACTGGCGGGAGGCGGAGGCGGGATTTTTGGACGCGGCGAAGATGATGGGAGTGAAGGCTGAGCTGATCGGTCCGGCGACGTACGACCCGGACGCGGAGGTCGGGATGTTCCGCAAGGTGGTGGAACAGCAGCCGGCGGGAATCTGCGTGTCGGCCGCGCGACCGGAGGTTTTCCAGGCGGAAATTAACAAGGCCGTGTTGCAAGGCATCCCGGTGATCTGCGTGGACGCGGACGTGCCGAATTCGCAGCGCGCGCTGTATATAGGAACGGATAACTTCAAAGCCGGCAAAGAAAGCTTGAAGCGGATGGCCGCGCTCCTTTCGGGTCGAGGGAGCGTCGCGGTGATCACCATTCCGGGACAGCACAACATGGATGACCGGGTGGCGGGCGTGGCGGACGCGCTGAAGAACTTTCCAGCGCTGAAGCTGACAAAAATTCTGGACGACAAGGGCGACGCGAGAAACGCGTTTGACCAGGTTTCCGAACTGATCCAGAAAAAAGAAAAAGTGGACGGAATTATTTGCCTGGAGGCGACGGGAGGTTCGGGGGCGGCGGACGCGCTGCACCGCTTCAGCATGGAAGGCAAATTGGCGGTGGTGGCGTTCGACAACGATCCAGAGACGCTGGATTGGATCGAGCGCGGCGCCATTACGGCTACCATCACGCAGAAGCCGTACGTGATGAGCTACTACGGGCTGAAGTTCCTCGACGACCTGCACCACAACGCGGTGCACCAGTTCAAGGATTGGCGCACGGCGCTGGCGACGCCGCTGCCGACGTTCGTGGATACCGGCACGGTGGTGGTGGACAAGAATAATCTCAAGACTTATCGCGAGGCGCTGACGGCGCACCCGGCTCAGTAGAATTGGCGGGACGTGGACGGCTCGGCGGCGGGATGGCGTTCGAAACGGAAAGGGTAGCGGTTTCGAGCGGGAGACGGCTCTTCCATTCGGGGAATCTCTTCCATAAGCGCGCACTTCGGGTTGCCCTGTGTGCGCGCGTTCATGAAAACGGGTGGCATCCAAAATTTCTTCCAGCAGAGCTCGTGCGGCGGCGGGCTGCCGTGCTTGCAACAGCGGGTGGCAAGCCGCTTGCCAAATCAGCGGGGGTTTGTTATTCGAGGTCTTGTAAAACAGTTCATCCAGGGACGGGCCCCATGATTGACGAGACCACCAAGCAGGCCGCGCAGGAATACCTGGCCGCGAAGCTTACGGAAGAAGAGCAGATTTACGAAGCGACGCAGAACCAGGCGTTAGCCGTGGCCCGCGCGCCGCTGGTCTGGAAGCGGGTCAAAGATTCGATTTTCACGAAGTGCGACGAGTGGAACGCGGTGACGCAAGAGCAGACGCTGACCTGCAAGGAAACGGCGATTGGAGACCTGAGGATCTGGTGCGCGGCGCGGTCGAAGCAGATGACGGTGCATTATGATTCCAAGAAACTTTTGATCACGGTGAAGAATGCGGGGCGGCTGGAGCATGAAAAAGACGTGATCCTGCACATGGAAGGATACCGGACGGGCCCCGAACGGACCGACCGGGACGTGCACCTGGTGAGAAACGAGCAGGCGGTGAATATCGATTTGTTGATTGTGGGCGAGCTTCGCGTTTTGACCGGAATGGAGCGCCAACGGAAGGCGTAGGGGTAAACGAGGATTGCCACTTCCGCGCGGCGCTATCTCTAAAAATCACAATACTTGAGGTTTCAGGCGACGGTGTTCACGGTTTTGGCCGCCTTGGCAACGCTTTGGGCGCGAGCCGCATCAATAACAGGCCGCGCTCTAACAAGGGGCGCCGCCGGCAGGATCGATTTCTAAGCACCCAAAACCGGCGTCGCCTTGACATGGTTGTTAACTCGGCCTACACTACGGAGTTTTTAGATGGTCCCGAAAAGCAGGCAGGGGAGCGGGACAATCGGGACGAGAGCAGGAGCAAGGGCGTGCCGATAGGAGCATGCACAAGAACATGGCTAAGGGCATCGACAAGGTTAAGGCTGGCATGGACAAGAAAAGGCTGGAGTATTACAAGAAGAAATTGCTGGCGCGGCGGGAAGAGTTGACCAAAACCATCGCGCGAACCCAGGAAGAGGGCCGTACCGCGGACGACGATCCGACAGTGGACTTGGCGGACAAGGCGGCCAACTCCTATACCAAGGAGTTTCTGTTTGGCATGACCAATACGGACCGCACGGTCCTGAACATGATCGACGCGGCGCTCAAGCGCATCCAGACAGAAGACTATGGGGTGTGCGCGAATTGTCAGGAAGAGTTGCAGCAGAAGCGGCTGGAGGCGGTGCCGTGGGCGAAGCATTGCATCGCTTGCCAGGAGAAGATGGAGCAAGGGTTGCTGCAATGACTGGTTGGGAACGTTTGAAAGCGGGGGGATCCCGGTTCGGTCGGGGTAGGCCCTGGTATAACGGTGGAATGCGGCTTCGGGAGAAAAAGAAAGAACGGGTCTAAAAGACCCGCCACTACAAGGCCCTCCAATTACTGCGGCGTACATTTCCTCTTTAATTAAAAGGCAAAAAAAAGTAGAGTTCCTGGTGCATGGCGGACGGAAGCTCATCCAGCGGCGTGTCAGCAGAGCGCCGTACAGGTGTGCGCGCCGGGACGGGACGAGGCCGGGTCTGGCTCGCGGAGATCAGCGATGCGCTGGTCAGCGTGTTTTTTTCCTCCGGATGCCGCATCTGCGAGCGGTTGCTGACGAGCGCGAGCCGAGTTCCTCTTTGCGAGGAGTGCCTTTCGTCGTTCTCGCGTGTGGCTGGGGTGATATGCATGGTATGCGGGCGGCCGATGCTTGGATTGACAGGCGAACCGGGGCAGCCGCTGCTCTGTCCGGCTTGCCGGGACAAGACGTATGCGTTTGACAGGGCCCGCAGTTTTGCTTTGTATGAAGAGACGGTGGTGCGGGCGATTCTGCTGCTGAAATTCGAGCAGATCGAGCCGCTGGGGGCGTGGTTTGCGGAGCGGTTGGCCGAATTGGTGAGCGCTGAAGCGGATACGCTGGCGGCGGATGTGGTGGTGCCCGTGCCCTTGCATCGCCAACGAGAGCGGGAGCGGGGGTACAACCAGGCGGCGCTGCTCTCCAAGCCACTGGCGAAGCGGCTGAGATTGCCTCATCAAGCGGTGCTGCTGGTGCGCACGCGGGCGCGGCCGGACAAGCAAGTTCTGAGTTTGGAGGAGCGTTGGGAGTCCGTGCGTGGCGCTTTTGCTACACGTCCAGGCAGCCAAGTTGACAATTTGCGCGTCTTACTGGTAGATGATGTATTGACCACGGGAGCGACACTGGATGCCTGTGCACGAACACTGCGCCAGGCCGGTGCCAAGTCCGTGATTGGACTGACTGCGGCGCGAGCCGCCAGAAACCTGCCGTCGAGCACCAGATAGTGGTAAGATAGGGTGAAGAAGGCGCGATGGGCACAAACCGGCACATGTCGGTGGATTCCCGGGGGCGCTATACCCCGGAAGGAATGGGCGAGGCCATGCCCGGTTCCGAAGGTCCCACAGGCAGTAGATCCCACAACTTGCTTTCGACCCGCCGTGCATCCCTGATGCAGGAGCCGGTGCTAGTACTGAACGCGACGTATGAGCCCATCAACGTGACGGCGGTGCGGCGCGCGATGGTGTTGATGCTGAAGGGCGTGGCGCAAGCGGAAGAAATGCACAACACGGAAGTGCATTCCGCGGCGCACGCGCACAGAGTGCCGTCGGTGATCCGTCTGCTGGCGTACCGGCACATTCCACAGCAGAGCCGGGCGCTTTCCAGGAAGAACATCCTGTTGCGGGACCGCAACACTTGCCAGTTTTGCGTGCGGATATTTCCGAGTTCGGAGTTGACGCTGGACCACGTGGTGCCGCGATCGCGCGGCGGGCGTTCCACCTGGGAAAACCTGGTGGCGTGCTGCTACCGCTGCAACAACAGCAAGGGCGACCGGACGCCGGAGGAAGCTGGGCTGAAACTGGCGCGGAGACCCCGGCCTTTCACCCTGCACACCTCCCGGCAGCTCATGCGGCTGATTGGGCACCGGGACGAACGGTGGCGTAAGTATTTGTTTTACTGAGATTTACGCTGCTAAATCGATTTTTTGAAAAAAGTTTGCCGGCTAGGTAACCTTTTTCGCTGGCGGCCATCTAAGTAAGTAATACCACTTCGAGGACACACCCCGGGAGGCGGTTAAGGCAAATGCCTTAACCGCTTCTCTCCTTTTAGGGCCCATTTCATTCTTAGCAGACAACGAAATTACTGGCGCAGCACGACGCGCAAGCCGCGCCGCCAGCTTTCGGCAAGACCCACGCGCACGATCTCGAGTTCCGGCGAAAGATCGATCAAGAGATCGTCCGTTGCCGGATGGAATCGCAACGCCGGCGCAACCAGATAAACCAGCGGCGGAGCCTGCTGCAAAGCGATGCCTGGAAAATATCCGTAGCGGGCGATTTCTCCATTCTGCAACTGGCGGCGAACGCGCAGCCAATAATCGGCCGCCTGCAGCGGCAGATGAAGGTGCTCGCTGGCTTTCAGTTCGATGATGGCCAGCCGTCCGGAACGCGTCACGGTGAGGAGGTCGAGGATACCGTGCTCGCCGCCGGCGTTGGCTAAAACCTGCGCGTAGACGAAGCGCTGATCAAGCATGGCGTCGATGCGTGTGACGTCCTCGCGAGCGATGGATTCCATCCAGCGCTCCGGGTGTGCACGGTAGAGCGAATGGCGCGTATCGCTGGCCAGCGGGTGCCGGTAAATTTCCAGATCATGCAGCAACTGCTTCAGGGCGGGGCGGGAAGAAGGAGTAAGCTCCTCGCGGGCCTCGTTGATTCCAAAGAAAACGCGTCCATCCCTCCAGCGGGCAAAGGGCAGGCCCCGAAAACGCAGCCACACTTCGCGAGATTGCGTCGCGGGATGCAGAGTTGCAGACGCCGGCGCTGGCGCCAGCGCGAGGACGGCATTCAGCGCAGGCCGCGCTTGATTGAGCAGAGCTTCCGATTCGCGGTGCGGGACGAGCCAGGTATCCAGGTTTCCCGCGCGGCGGGGATCCATTTTTTCGAGGGTGTTCAGAGCGGGCTCGTGCTCATAAAGTTCCACGGCGAGTTGCGGACTCAGCGCGGCGAATCGGTGCGCGACGGTGCGGCTGCTGTTCCTGGGAAGAATCAGGCGCAAGCCGGTGACCGCTCCCCGGCAATCCGATTGGCGCGCGCGCCGGAGCCAGAGCAGGGCGAACGTAAGGCTATTGTCGATCGTGTCCGATGACTCTCCCCCGGGCACGGCCAGCACCGCGACGTACGTGGAACCGCGGCGCAGAAGTCCCCGAGCGTAATTGCCGGAGAGGGAGTGTTCGAGATCGGGAGAAACCACCAGCGATTCGAGTGATTCGTCCGGAAACTGCTCGGCAAGAAGGTGTGTTAGACGGTCGCGGAATTCCTCGCGGGAAAGTTCGCGGGCGCCGCGTTCAAACTCCCGGCGAATGAACTCCAGCCGGTCCGGTTTGCTGCGGCCAAAGCGCTCGACAGCAAGTGCCAGCCGCTGCTCGGAATGATCGGTAATAGCGAGAACGCGGCGAGTGAGATTAAACTGCTCCGACCACAGGTGCAGCAGCGGTTTCTCGCCTTCCCCGCGCACTTCCCAGGACATTCCGGAAAAAGTCGCGACGCTGCCGCCGTTCTCGCGAACTTCGACGATTCCGGAGGCGGTGAACTCCTGGAGGCTGGCCTGCAATTCAGCGGCGAATTCCATGCTCTTATTATAGATGAGATACGTAGAAGTTGAACTATCTTTTCATGGGATTGCTAGAGAATCAGTAACTCTCGTGGATTCAACGGCCCACGACGAGACGCTGGATCAGCGGCTCTGGAAGGCGCGCGCTGCGCATGCGCTGCTGCACGGCGGAAATATCGTAGGGCACGCGGCAAAATTCGATGACTTGATGCTCCAGGTCGGCGATGGCAAAAGCGGCGCGCGGATCGCCGTCGCGCGGCTGGCCGATGGAACCGGGATTGAGGAGATAGCGGCGGGGAAGCTCGATGCGCAGGGCGGCCAGAGGTTCGGTGACGCGGGGATGAATCTGCAGAACCTCGAGCTGCGAGTCCTGATAGGAAAAGCCGCCCTGGTGATGGGTGTGCCCGAAGAAGGTGACTTCGGCGGTGGAATCCAGAAGGCCTTCCAGGGCTTGCGCCGGAGTGAAAACGTATTCGTCTTCATCTTGAAGGGCGCCATGGACCAGCACGATGCCATCCGTGGCCAGAGGGCCGTGGGGCAAAGCCGACAGCCAGGCCAAATGATCGGGCTGGAGCTGCGCGCGAGTCCAATCCACGGCGGCTTTCGCCACGGGATTGAAATCGTCCGTGGGCATCAAGCCGGTGACGGCTTTGTCATGATTTCCGCGAATCGTCTGCGTGCCGAGTTCACGCAGGCGCGCCGTGACTTCATTGGGATCGGGGCCGTAGCCGACCACGTCGCCAAGGCAAACGGAACGATCCCAACGACCCTTCGCGGCTTCAAGAACGGCGTCGAGGGCAGTGGCGTTCGAGTGCAAATCGCTGAGAATGAGAATGCGCATTCCTGATATCCAAAAAAGTGACCCCGAGTATAAAGGAAGCAGCGCGCCGATGCACGGCAGGAGGAACAAAGAATTGCCAAGCGCCGCGAAAAGGGACAAGAAAAATTAAAGGTTGGTAACAAAAACGCAACTCTTTAGGAAGAGTTGAGACGGCAGAGACGCGAAATTAAGTCAGTAGTGACAGGCCAGAGCGCCAGGGACCTGGTGGTCGCCGAGAAAAACAAAATTTTCTGATGCGGTGAAGAAACATTTGCCGTGGGTGCTTCGTCTATACGAGTGCAGCCGGTTACGGGGCTGTTTCTGGCAAGATTCAAAAAACCCCGCGGTGGCAGCCGCGGGGTCACGACACGCAGTCTTTCCGGCCGTTAATCCAGGAAGAGTAGGTGTCTTCACGGGCGAGAGTACTCGTCCGCCTCATGCGTGTCAACTCCCTCTTGCCGGTGGCAGCCTGCGGTGCGGCTGACTCGATCCTGATTGAAAGGAAATTGACGCGCATGAAAACGAATTCATTTGTCCGCGGTATGGCTTTGCTGGCCGCCTTGGCTCTGACCCTTCCGGCTTTTGCAAAACCCTTCACCAAAACCATCACCTTTTCGCAGACCGCGAAAGTCGGCAAGTCCGAGTTGAAGTCCGGCGAATACCGTTTGGAAATCGATGGAACCAAGGCCACCGTGCAGAAAGGCAAGCAAGTGGTTGCCGAATCCGAAGGCCGCTGGGAAGACCGCAGCGCCAAGTCCGCGTATGACTCCGTGCTGCTGGGCGAAAATGGGCAGGTCAAGGAAGTCCGATTCGCTGGCCAAGCTCGTGTTTTCGTGTTCAGCGAGTAATCGAGGAAAGTTCGTGACTCCTTTCCAAAGGACGAGAGGGAGGCTGCACCACGGTGCGGCCTCCCTGCTTGTCGTTCTGGCGGTGCAACTCCTGACGTGGCAAGATCCCGTGTCCGCCGTTAGTGGTTTGCTGCATTTTTTTGCGATGGGCTTGCGCAAGTTCGTGGTGAATCCGCAAACGCCTTTCCCCGCGTTCTAACGAATCAGCATGCAATCTCCATAGCTGTAAAAACGGTAGCCGCCGTTGACGGCATGTTCGTAAGCCGGTAGGACGTGCTCGCGTCCTGCAAAAGCGCAGACCAGCGCCAGCAGCGTGGAACGCGGCAGGTGAAAGTTTGTGAGCAGGCCTTCTACGACACGGAAGCGGAATCCGGGAACGATAAACAAGCGCGCTTCGGCCTTGCCGGGAAGCACGAGTTTCGCTGAGCCTGATTCTGCCGCGCGCAAAGCGGCGTCTTCCAGCGCGCGAACGGCGGTTGTGCCGACGGCCAGAAT
>Ga0099830_10001087_pt1 | contig 13335 bp, 9 predicted proteins | sample CZO8metaG_4_FD_79337 | JGI IMG/M metagenome (GOLD analysis project Ga0099830, IMG submission 79337) | Vadose zone soil microbial communities from the Eel River Critical Zone Observatory, Northern California, USA - CZOApr15con2H3.8 metaG | ecosystem: Environmental > Terrestrial > Soil > Vadose...
CGTCGCGGCGCGCGCCGATCAAAAACGTCTGAGCAATGTCTTGATCGCCGATGCGGCCGATGAGCGCGCCGCGGCCCGCTTCGTTGAAAGGAAGCGCGCGGAGAAGATCCATGAATCCGCGTCCGAGTCCGTCGGGGCCGTTGTCCTCTTTCGCGTCGGCGTAGCGGAGCTTGCCGGCGGCGGCAAGAAGCACATGTTCGCCGGCCTGCACGTCGATGCCGCTGTCCATCCATGTGTGTTCCCCGGTGAGCTGGATCTCCTGGGAGAGGCGTTTCTTGCCGGAAGGCACGGGAAGCGCTGAGGAATTCTGCGCATCCTGTTTGGCGGATGCTTGCGGCGGCGCGAGATTTTCGTGCACGAGCTGGGCCGCAAGTCGGGCTGGGAAAGTCACCGCGACGATGGCCATTGCAGGAAGGAGTACGATTTTTTTCATGGGGCCGGCAAGCATCCGAACGAGCCATCCCCCGCCGGGTAGGGCGCATCTTCTCTGTTATCAGATGCCGGGAAGAGAGGCAAGCGTTGCATCGAGCGGCGGAGAGAGAATAGGAGCGATTCCTTGACGGATGCGGAGGCCAACGGTAAATTGACTGAATGCCGCGGCGTTGCGAGAGGGAAGATTCGTCTCGCAGACATACCACCCGTGCCGGGAAACGTTGCCTGCCCAGAGAGAAAGAGCCTTGATCCGAGTGAGATCTGCGGCGATAAGAATGAAGAAAACTAGTCGAACAGTACTTTTTTCTGTTTTGTGCGCGGCAATAGCATTGCCAGCGTTAGGGCAGGCGCCAACACCGGCGCAGATGCAGACGCAAGCTCCTGCCCCTGCGGTGCCTTCGCCCACGGCGCGTCTGCGCCACAGGGCAGCGCCTCCGAGCGCGGTCACGGTGGACGGCAGCGAAGCGATGTTTGCGACGATGTGCGCGCTCGTCGCCTCAGGCTTTGAATCTAACGTCAGTTCGGACGATTGGACGGCGTTCCGGGCGCAGATGCGGGAGAGGTTGCGTCAGCAGCAAGGCCCGGCCGTGGACGCCTTGCGGGAATTCTATAAGCAGCACGAACTGCAGGATGCGGGTGCGACGCTTTCCCGCTACCTCTGGTTTGGCCTGGTGACGGGGCCGGCGCCCAAGTTTCAAACGGTTCTTCGGCGGGACGAAATACCACCGGAAGTGCTGGCGCTGGAAGGCTTCGGCGAAATCCTCTCGAACTACTACCAGGAACAGAAAATCGGCCAGCTCTGGAAGCAAGTGCAGCCGATTTACGAGCGCGAAGTGGTGCGGCTGCATGAACCGGTTTCGCAAATCGTGTTCGTTTCGGCGGCTTACGTCCGGGAAATTCTGGATGCCACAGATCCGGACACATTCACAATCGTTGTCGAGCCGCTGGTGGGACGAATCACCAACGTGCGGAACTTTGGAAATCATTACGCGCTGGTACTAAGCGGCGGAGAAGAGATTCCTACGGATGTGTTGCGGCACGCGTTCCTGCACTTTCTGCTGGACCGGCTGCCGCTCACGTATCCGCACGTGGTTGCTGTAAAGCGGCCCCTGTTTGAAAAAGCGGCGCTGGCGCCACGGCTCGCCCCGGAACTGAAGGACGATTACGTGTCTTACTTTGCGGAATGCCTGGTGCGGGCGGTGGAGCTGAAACTGAAGAGGATGTCGCCGGGCGAAAAAGAAGCGGCGCTGAGCCGGTACGACGAAGACGGTTACGTCCTGGTGAGGCCCCTTTTCGGCGCGCTGCCGAAGTACGAGAGTTCCGAGCCGTCCATGAAGCTCTTTTTTCCGGACTTGGTGAGAGCGATCGACACGGGCGCGGAGTCGAAGCGGCTGGCAACCGTGAATTTTGCGGCAGCCGAGCCGGCAAGAACAGGGGATGAACCTTCAGCCGAAGAGGTGGCGCGGCGAAGGAAAACTGCGCCAACCACGGTGCCCAATGATGCCGAAGTCATCGCGGCTCTGACGGAGGGGGAACGGCGCATCGCGGAAAAGAATCCGCGCGCGGCTGAGACTTCCTTTCAGAAAGTATTGACAAAGTATCCGGACCAGGCGCGTGCCTGGTACGGGATGGGATTGGTGGCGCTGCTGGACCGTGACGCGGCGAGGGCCAAGCAGGTGTTCGGGCGGCTGACGACGGGGGAGTACGCGGCAACCGCGGACCCCATGGTGCTGGCGTGGTCGCACATTTATTTGGCGCGAATTTTCGACGACGAGGGAAAACCGGACGTAGCCAAGGCGGAGTACCAGTCCGCGTTGGCCGTGGAAGGCGGGCCCGATCAGGCAAAGCTGGCCGCACAAAAAGGACTTGCAGCCTTTGCGGGAGATAAGCCAACTGCGAGGCCGTGAGGCATGATCAATTTTGGCTTTGAGGAAGAATTTCAGTGGCAGCGCAGGTGATCCGGCCCCAAGCTCGTACCAGGAAAAAGGGAAGAGGAGAAAAGAGATGAGAAGAAACTGGAGAATGTTGGCGATGGCGGGAGTGCTTGTGTGCGCGAGCGGAATCGCCGGCGCGCAGAGCTCGCAGAGCGGGCAAGGAAGCCAGAGCCAGCCGGCTCCGCAGCCCAGCGACAAATCGAAGCCTCCGGAGATTACGCCTCTGACGCTGGACGCTCCTGCGCCCGTTAGCGCGGACGAAGATGCCGCCTATAAGGCATTCCACGATCTTTCGATGGAAAACGCGAACAAGAAGATTGAGGCGGGAGAAGCGTTTCTCCAAAAGTATCCGCAGAGCCGTTACAGGTCTCCCGTGTATGTGGTGCTGGCATACGAATGCCAACAGAGTGGGCAGGTCCCAAAGATGGTGGAGTACGGCGAAAAGGAACTCGCGCTGGCGCCGAACGATGTCTCCACGCTCGCTATACTCGGCCAGACGCTTCCCCGCAGGGTGCCGAGTGACCCGTCCGAGGCGGCGCAGGCTCTGAACAAGGCGGAAAAGTATTCCAAACAGGCGATCGAAATTGCTCCGACACTGCCCAAGCCGGCGGAAATGACCGATGAGCAATTTGAAAAGGCCAAGAACCAATCGCTGGCGATGGCGCACAGCGGGCTGGGCTTGGTTTTCGTGCGGCGCGGAAAGTACGCGGAGGCCATCCCGGAACTCGATCTGGCTGTAAAGCTTGATCCGATTCCGGACCCGGTGAATTACTACTTGCTGGGATTGGCGAACAAGGGGGCGTCGCACTTCGACGACGCAGTAGCGGCTTTCAATCACTGCGTGGCGATGCCGGGCCCAATGCAGGCGGTCTGCAAGAGCGCCGCGGACGAAGCGAAAAAGCTTGGGTCCACGCAATTGAGCTCGCCCAAGTAGGCACAGACCTCCGGCGCGCCGGATTTATGCAAGAGAACCCTCTGAATCGCGACGCTGCGCTCGAGGAACGGCTAGGCTACAAGTTTTCGAGCCGGGCACTACTAGAGCGGGCGCTGACGCATAGTTCGGCGGTGCCGGAGCTGAGAGCATCCGGCACAGAAGAGCCGAGCCGCGCCACGCTCCCCATGGACAACGAGCGGCTGGAGTTTCTCGGCGACGCCGTGCTGGGGCTGCTGGCGACCGAATATCTTCTGGCAAATTTTCCGGAGTGGAGTGAAGGACAGCTCTCAAAGGGCCGGGCGCGCATCGTGAACGCAGGCTCGCTGGAGGCGGCCGCCAGAAGGCTAGGACTCGGCGAACATCTCCGGCTGGGACGCGGCGAAGAGAAGACCGGCGGCCGGGAGAAGCAAACGCTGCTGGCGGATGCGTTCGAAGCAGTCGTCGCGGGAGTTTATCTCGATGCGGGACTGGGCCCGGCGCGCGAAGTACTGCGCCAGGTTTTGTTTGAGCAGGCATTGGAAGAGCGCGGCGACCGGATCGCGGATTCGGATCGCAAATCGGCGCTGCAGGAATTTTTGCAGGGGCGCGGGCGTACCCCCGCGGAGTACCGTCTGACGGGGGAGAGCGGGCCGGACCACCAGAAACTCTTCCTCATTGAGGTGTGGGTGGACGGCGAGCGCATGGCGAAGGGGGAAGGCGCCACGAAAAAGGAAGCAGAACAACGAGCCGCGAGCAGTGCGCTGGAAAAGCTGCTGCATGCGGAAACGAGAGGCTGAGGCGAAATGCCCGAAGAAACATTAGTCGAAGAGCAGGCGACGGAAAAGAAGCAAGAGCATCGCGAAGGGCAGACCACGTTTTCCGAATACTTGGAGTCGCTCCTGGTGACGGTCATCCTGGCGCTCTTCGGAACCAGCTTCATTGTGCAAGCCTTCAAGATTCCCTCGGCCTCCATGGAAGGCACGCTGCTGATCGGCGATCACCTGCTGGTGAATAAGTTTGTTTTCGGCGGAACGGGCGCCTGGTATGAAAAGCTGCTCCCTTACCGGCAATTGCAGCGCGGTGACATTATTGTTTTCAAGTATCCGTTCGCGGACCATCAGCATTTCGTGAAGCGCGTCATTGGGGTGCCGGGCGACCGCCTGAAAGTTGTCGACGGGGAGGTTCTTGTCAACGGGAAGCGCTTGAATGAACCCTATGCCGTGCACGACCCGTTGGCATCGGTGGACCCATTCAACTTTTCTTTTCCGCCCGTCCGAGGCCAGGTCATCTCGCCGAATGTCATCCCTGAATGGCGGCCGGAAATCCGAAAATACGTGCAGGGCGACGAGATCGTTGTTCCCCCTGGAAAATACTTCGCCATGGGTGACAATAGCGACCACAGCCAGTACAGCCGCTACTGGGGGTTCGTGGACCGCGACGCCATCATGGGGCGTCCCTTTTTGATTTATTGGTCAGTGGACGCGACCAGCGGTGATTACAGCGGAGAGTCTACATTTTGGTCGCGCATGACAGGCATTTTTCAGACTCTGGCTCATCTGCCATCGCGCACGCGATGGAGCCGCATGCTCCACACCGTGCACTAGGGACTGTTGCCTCCAGCGATAGGCGTCGAAGTGGCAGGAGATTGTGCGCGACAATCTTGGTTATCGAGCCGCCGCGCTACCTGGCCGTCCCTTAGCATGCTTTGAATTCCGTTTCGTCTTTTCACCTCAAGTGTTCCGGTCTGGCCTCGATGGATGCCCTCAGAGCTTTCGTTACTTCGCCGGCGATGTTGTCCTGGACCATCAAGATGTCGGCGAATGGCCGGTCGTAGGTTTCAGACCACTCCACGTACCCGTTGTCTGCACGAATCAATCGCGCGTCGACACGCAGCTTGGCCCCTGACTTCCGCACGCTCCCGTCGAGTATATAAGCGACACCCAGCGTCTTGGCGATATCGGCGATGGTTATTTGCGAAGTCCCATGCGAACGCGGCCATAGTTTGCCCTTGAAATAGAACGAGGACGTGGGAGGCGGTACCCGAAGCCCGGGTATCTTGCTAAGTTTGTCGATCAGTTCCTCGGTCATGCCGTCGGCGAAGGGCTCCTGGTTCATCTCTTCGGTCAGGTCGAGAAAGGGCAGCACGGCGATGGATTTCTGTGGCTGTGAAGCGACGGCGAGTGAGGCTGATGGATTGTTGTTCGCGACCTTGCCATGGAACAGGAAAGCCCAAAGGAAAATAGCGACGAGCCCGAGGCCAAGCGCCGCGGCGGCGGCCCACCTGTAACCGTCTCGGAGGCGCCCGCCGGACGGATCCGCCCAGGGACTGACCGTCGCCACCATCCGATACCCAAGTCGCGGCACGGTTGCGATGTAGGTGGGCTGCCTGGGGTCGTCGCCCAATAGACGGCGGAGCGATGTCACAGCCTGGTATACGGAATCCGGAGCGACGGTGACGTCAGACCAAACCTGGTTGAGTAAGACATCAATGCTGACGACCTCGCCGGCGTGCTCCGCAAGGCACAGCAGCAGTCGCATGGTCCGCACCTCTACCCGAGCGCTCTCCCCATCTCGTGAAATCTGGCCAGAGGTGGCATTGACGCACCAGTCTCCGATGCGAAGCTTTGTCGCAGTTGGGCGTTCCATACAGGATTGGCTATTACTCTCTGCTCTTAAAACAGTCGTTTTTAATTAGAAAAGCGGCGCTCGCCAATTATACCAATACCGCAGCGAAACGCTGACCGCGTTCCGGCAGGTCTTGCGGCCAGCGACGCTACTCCGGCCACGCTACCGCCGATGCAGCGTCATTTCAGAAGTATTCAGGGTGTTTCAGACCCTAGCGCAGGAGTTCTCGCGTCTCATGTGGATATTGTGGCATTGCGGATGGTGAACAAATCAGAGGTAAACCAATTACAAACAAATCCGAGTTGAAGAAAGGACCTCAGATGAGCGGAGATTCTGAACCTCGGCCATTGGGGAAAAGGAGCGCCCTATTGGCGATCGCCGTGGGCGGCGGGATTGCCGGGACTTTGGACCTTATGCAAGCCTGCATCCTGTTTGGATGGGACATCCCCCTCGTGATTGCCGGGGGCCTGTTGGGGCGGCAGGCCTTCCAGGGAGGGGCAGGTACCTATGTTCTGGGTGTCCTCCTGCACTTCTTTATCGCTTGCTCGGCAGCGGCTGTTTACTACGCGGCAAGCCGCAGGCTGGTTTTTATGACGGAGCACCCGCTGGTGTGTGGCTTGTTCTTTGGCGCTGCGGTGCAAGAGGTAATGAACCTTATCGTTTTGCCCCTCTCCGCGCTTCACTCCAGGGGCCCCTACAAGCTTTATGACCTGATTCTAGGGCTGCTTGTGCACATGGTCGTGGTCGGTCTGCCCATTTCCTTCAGCGTTCGGCGGTTCGCGAAATAGGCGTGTCGCTGCTTTCAGAGGCTCGACAAAACAAGCGCTAATGCTCCGGGCCCGCGGGCCGGATACAGGCTGAGCCAAGGCTCGCCCCCTACCCTTTTTCGCATGAGTCTGCGAAACTTCCGAGCGAATGAAAACGCTGCGAAAGTGGTGGAAACCGGCGGTGGCGCTCCTAGTGTCCATGATCGCGCTGCAAGCCGGCGTTTCGCTGCTCGTCCGCACGCATCGAATGCACGGTTATCTCGTAACGGCACTGGAGCGTGCGTTTGGCCGGCCCGTGGAGGTGGGAAATTTTGATGTACAGATCCTGCCGAGCCCGCAACTCGATGCCAACAACGTGACGGTCGGCGAAGATCCCGGTTTTGGCTACGAATATTTTTTGCGCGCCGAACGCCTGAGCGCCGGTCTTCGCTGGTGGGGATTTTTGCGCGGGCGCTTTGAATTTGGCACCATGTCACTCAGCAAGCCGAGCCTAATCCTGGTGCGCAATGCGGAGGGGCGCTGGAACCTGGAGAGATGGCTGCCTCCGGCAAAGGCAAATCCCGGCTCAACCGCGCGCCTCTACGGTCCGCCTTCCCCTGTGGCCCAAGTGAACCGCCTGCAGAAAATTAGATTTGACGATGGCCGCGTGAATTTCAAACTAAAGGAGGACAAGCAGCCGTTTGCATTTACGAATGTGTCGGGAAGCGTGGAGCAGATGTCTCCCGGGCGCTGGCGCTTGCAACTGGAGGCCGCACCCTGGCGAAGCGGCGTCTCCTTGCAATCGGCTGGCACGATCCGCGTGCGCGGCGACCTGGCGGGCACGTCAACGCGGCTGCAGCCCGCTGAGTTTGAATTGCATTGGAGCGACGCGTCGCTTGCGGACCTCTTCCGGCTTTTCCGCGGCCAGGACTACGGCGCACGTGGCTTGTTCGCGCTGGACGCCGCGGCGAAAAGCGGCGTCGCCAAAGAGGATCAGTCCGGGGATTGGACATTCTCGCTGCAGGGACGCGCGGCGCAGATCCATCGGTGGGATTTGACGGAACGTTCGGACAATCCGCGCGTAAACGCCAACGTGAAGGGCCGCTGGAACGCTGGAACCGGCAGCGTGGTCGCCGAGCAAATTGTCTTAGAAGGGCCGAAATCGAATCTGCGCGGGAGATTCGATCGAGTCGGCGGAAACGCGAGCTCGACGGAACTTCGGCTTGACTCGATGGGAGTTCAAGCCGCCGACCTGCTCGCGTGGTACCGCGCCTTTCATCCAGATGTGGCCGAGGGCGTGACGGCAGATCAGTATTTTACTGGTGGGATGATTCTGCGCGGCTGGCCGTTGGCCGTGGAATCGGCCGCCATCGCGAGCAGCGGAGGTGTCGTCACGGTTCCGGGTTTCGCCGAGCCTATTCGAACTGGTCCGATCAGCGGTGGTCGCGAGCGCTCTTCGCTGGTGTTCGGTCCCGTGCGCGTTGCGCTCGGTGGTGAGGCCCGCGACGTGGCGGCGCCGAAGAGACGGCGCGTCGCACTGGCAATGAATAACGGCGCCGATTTGACGCTTGTGCAGGATCTGAACACCCAGGCCGGCGGGATCAGCATCGAGGGAAATTTCCTCAAAGTCGAAGATTTTCTGAAATTGCCCGCGGCCTTCGGACACCAGTTGAATCACGGCTGGGAATTGAGCGGGCAAGTGACCGCGCTCGCGAAATGGGAATGGAAAAAACCGTTCAGCGGAACCTGGAATGGAAGAATTGGCTTCAACAAGGCAAACCTGACCGTTGCGGGTCTTAACCAGCCTATGAAAATAACCGAGAGCGCCTTGGATTTTGCCGGCGGCCGCCGCATCGCGCGCGTGATGCGGGTGGAAGCGTTCGGGGGAATGTGGACAGGAAACATTGAAGAAGCGACGGCAACGGACAGTGAAAATGCACCGAGATGGATTTTTCACTTGTCCGGAGACCAGTTGGATGCAGCGGAATTGGATCGCTGGGTGGGGCCAAGAGCGCGACCCGGCTGGCTGCAGCGGCTGCTGCCGTCCTTGCTGGGAGGTTCGGCGCCAAGCCCTCCCGCGAGCGAGCTGGTGCGGCGTGTGAACGCCGAGGGCGAACTCGACGTAGGGCAATTGACCATCGAAAAATTGAAATTGGAGCAGGTCCACGCAAGGGGTTCGCTGCGCGATCTGCATTTGGAAGTCAACAATGCGGATGCGGAATGGGCTGGCGGAAAAGTCCGCGCAAAGATTGACGCAAGGTTTCTGCCCCGGCCGGCCTACGACATCTCCGCGGAGCTCGAACGCGTCAATCTGTCGCAGCTGCCCGGAACGGGACAAATCGCCGAGCGTCTGACCGGCACAGCGGCGGGAACTTTGCACTTGAAGACCGAAGGGGTCGGCCGTGAGGAATTGCTGAGCAAGTTGGAAGGGCGCGGCAATTTCCGTCTTATAAAGGTTGAACTCCGCGGGTGGGACGTCAACGCCAGCGTCGCGGACGGCGCGGCGCACACTGGAGTTTCGCGCTGGGCCGCGGGAACCGGTTCGTTCCGCGTGAAGGGCCAAAGCATTTTTCTGGACGACTTGAAGCTAGACGGTGGGAAGGAACTCACGCTGGTCAACGGAACCCTCAGCTTTGGACGGAACGCGGAGCTGGCAATCGAGACGGCCAGTGCGCGGAACGGCAAGGAACGCAAGCCGGCTGAATTTGGAAATGGCCACGTCCTCAAAATTTCCGGGCCATTGGATGGACCAAAGGTTTCCGTTGAAAAGCCGGGCGTGCGGCAGCCCGCGGACTGAATTCTGAACCCGCAAGAGAAATGGTTCACTTGAATCGTGGAGGAAACGATCGATGAAGCGTCATGCTCTGCTGTGCGCGGTAGGATTGCTGATTTTCATCTTGCGGGCGAACGCGCAAAAGCCCTTCACGCTGGAGCAAGTGATGAGCGCGCCGTTCCCCGCCAATTTGACGGCGGCGAAAACGGGAAACCGTGTGGCATGGACGCTCGACGAACAAGGAAAACGAAACGTCTGGGTGGCGGAAGGTCCGGATTTCGCGGCGCGGAAACTGACGCCCTACACCGAGGACGATGGCGGCGAGCTTTCCTCCGTAAGTTTTTCGCCGGATGCCGGCACGATCGTCTACGTGCGGGGCGAGCAAAAAAATCCTGCTGGGCAATACGGAAATCCCACCAGCGATCCCGCCGGCGTGCAGATGGCTTTGTGGGCCGTGGATTGGAAAGGCGGCGCGCCGAAAAAAATCGATGAAGGCGGGCGCCAAGCACAGATTTCCGTGAAGGGCTGGGTAGCATACGACAAAGATGGCCAAATCTGGACCGCGCCGCTCGATGGCAGTGAGAAGCCCAAACAAATTGTTACGCGAGGCAACTGTTCGGATCCGCAGTGGTCACCCGATGGAGGAAAACTGGCGTTCGTCTCCTGGCGCGGCGATCACGCCTTCATCGCCATTTACGACGTAGCTGCCAAGAGCATTCGTTACATCGCCGCTTCGGTGGATCGCGATGGGGATTCCGTTTGGTCGCTCGACGGAAAGCGCATCGCGTTTGTGCGCCGGCCGGCCGAGCCGCGAGACGCGCCACAGGGATATTTCATCGCCCCGGACAAAGCGCATCCCTGGGCGATCTGGACAGCCGATGCAGCGACAGGGGCGGCAAAAGAGATCTGGCATAGCAGTGCCCAGCCGCAAGGATCCTACCCCTACATGGCGGGAGACACCGGCGGCGGCGTCATCAATTGGGCCGCCGGCAATCAGCTGGTGATCGCTTCGGAAGAAGACGGCTGGCAGCACCTGTACGCGCTTTCCGCGGACGGTGGAAAACCGAAGCTGCTCACTCCGGGCGACTGCGAAGTCGAACAATGGTCGTTGACGCCGGACAAGAAAACAGTTCTCTTCAATTCGAATTGTAACGACATCGATCGTCGGCATCTTTGGAGCGTCAAGCTCACCGGGGATCGTCCCGAACAATGGACGCGCGGTGATGGAATTGAATGGGGCCCGGTAATGCTCAGTGAAGGTCAGATCGCCTATCTGGCCTCCGATGCGATCCATCCTGCAAGAACGGTCATCAGCGATTTCGCCGCTAAGTCAAAGCCTCCTTCGGCGTCAGAGACTTGGCCCAAAGACTTTCCGTCAGACCGATTGGTTGTGCCGCAGCGGGCCATCTTCAAATCAGCGGACGGTCTCGAACTTCACGCACAGCTTTTTGTTCCGGCGGGTTTGAAGTCCGGCGAGAAGCGCCCCGCGCTGATTTTTCTCCATGGCGGTTCGATGCGCCAGATGCTCCTCGGGTGGCACTACATGTACTACTACTCGAATTCCTACGCCATGAATCAGTATCTCGCCAGCCGCGGCTATGTGGTCCTCGCGCTGAATTACCGTAGCGGAATCGGCTACGGCCGCGCGTTTCGCGAAGCCCCGGGCCGCGCCGGCCGCGGCGCAAAGGAGTATGAGGACATCGTGGCCGCGGGAAAATATTTGCGGAGCCGCACCGACGTCGACGGCAAACGTATCGGACTCTGGGGCGGAAGTTACGGCGGCTACTTGACCGCGCTCGGACTGGGGCGTAATTCCGATATGTTCGCGGCTGGCGTGGACATCCATGGCGTCCACGACTGGCCAACCGACAATTGGGACGGCAAAAATATTTCACCGGAGTTGAACAAGCTCGCCCACGATTCTTCTCCCGTAACCGCCGTGAACACCTGGAAGTCGCCGGTGCTCTTTATCCACGGCGACGACGACCGTAACGTGTATTTCGCGCAGACCGTGGATTTGGTCGCACGCCTCCGCGAACGCGGCGTGGAAATCGAACAGCTCATTTTCCCCGATGACGTGCATGATTTTCTGCTGCACCGGCATTGGCTGGAGGCATACCAGGCAGCCTGCGATTTTTTTGATCGTCATTTCAAGAATTCTGCAAAATGAAGCCTTGCAAATCTGCGACTGCGATTATCGCGAAATTCTTTGGTCTTCGTTCAAGTTTGGCATCAACATGAAGCGATCGGCGAAGTTTTGCATCATGATTTTTCTTCTCGGAGCCGCCGTAGTCTGCGCCGGTGATACACGCGTCAAACTGATTCCGGATTTGCGGGCCGGACAAACCATCACCTATCTGATCCGCTACCGCAGCGACAAGAACGTGAAGACCGAAAGCAACGTCGTCGCACCGATGGCCCCCAACGCCGCGCAACTGGATGCGCATGGATTGCTCCAGGTCGACGTCCTGGACGTGCAGCAGGTGGGCGGCAAAATCGCACTTCATGCACGAAGCCAATTTCGAACTCTGGATTCCGGCGTGTGGATGAAAAAGCCCGGCGACCAAGAGCCCCAGGGGCAAGTTCAGAAAGTGGACCCCGACGGCAAGCAAATCGAATTCACCATTTCGCCGGACGGCTCCGTCGAGAAAAGGACCGGCTTGGATTCGCTATTTCCAGAGCAGCAGCAGGCCTGGCAACAGTGGGTGGCGCGCTTTGCGACGGCCTGGACGCTTCCGCAAGATGGAGTGAAGCTGGGCGAGAAATGGAAATCGCAGCAGCCGGAAAGTGGCGGCGCCCCGATCGCCGGCCTCTCTTGGGCGCGCGAGTCAACCTACGTGAGAAATGAAAACTGCCATGCGCAACAACTTTCCATCAAAGGAGAGATCTCACCGTCGAGCGGGCCTCCGGAGACTTGCGCGGTTTTGCTGACCACGGCGACGCTAAAGCAGAATTCCTCACCGAAAGATGCCACACCGGAAGATTTCAAGCTACATGAGCTGAAAACCCGGGGCACGGCGAAAGGCACAAACGAAATCATCACCTACATCTCGTTGAAGACGGGATTAGTCGTCCGCGCCACCGAAGAGGCCCATCAATCCATGGACGTCACAGTCGCGAAAGCGGATGAAGCCAATCGCGTGCACTACAACGTGGACGCCAAGAGTTACGCGGAAGTTCTGTTGGTGACCGAAACGCCGCTGACGCATCCCTGAGCCGGCTCCGTGGCTGCTTCCGCCGTTCCTGAAGCCTGAGTTTGACTGCCGGAGTATAATGAAGGTTTCGGCAGTGGCCGTCGGACCGCCAGGAGAGCCCTCACATGAAATTTAAGCTCCACAGCAATTACCAGCCGCGCGGGGACCAGCCCGCAGCAATTGAGCAGCTCTATGGCGGCTTAGAAGCAGGCGAAAAGCACCAGGTATTGCTGGGTGTGACCGGCTCCGGCAAAACTTTCACCATGGCCAAGCTCATCGAGCAGGCCAATCGTCCGGCGCTGGTTTTGGCGCACAACAAGACGCTGGCCGCGCAGCTCTATCACGAGTTCAAAGGATTTTTCCCGGAGAACGCCGTCGAATATTTCGTCAGCTACTACGATTTTTACCAGCCCGAAGCCTACGTTCCCTCCGCGGACATTTACATCGACAAGGAAGCCACCATCAACGACGAGCTGGACAAGCTGCGCATGAGCGCCACGCGCTCCCTGTTCGAACGGCGGGACGTGATAATCGTGGCCTCCGTCTCCTGCATTTACGGGATTGGTTCGCCAGAAGCGTATTACGGAATGCTTGTCACCCTGGAGAAGGGGCAGCAAACCTCGCGCGAGGCGCTGCTTCGACGGTTGGTGGACATTCAATATGAGCGATCGGAGGACTTGCGGCGCGGCACTTTTCGCGTGCGCGGCGATATGATCGA
>Ga0099830_10001088_pt1 | contig 13331 bp, 13 predicted proteins | sample CZO8metaG_4_FD_79337 | JGI IMG/M metagenome (GOLD analysis project Ga0099830, IMG submission 79337) | Vadose zone soil microbial communities from the Eel River Critical Zone Observatory, Northern California, USA - CZOApr15con2H3.8 metaG | ecosystem: Environmental > Terrestrial > Soil > Vadose...
CGCACATAGCTGATGGCCCCGAGTTCCACCGCGACCACGATCACCGCGATCAGCGTCGCCACATGAAAGTTGCGGATCAGGAACGGAAGCGTGTGCCCGATTCCGCCTGCTGCTGTCATGAGTCCGGTGATCGCTCCCCGCAACCACGGCGAACCGCGTCCCGTCAGTGATCCGTCGTCCGATTGCGATTCCGCGAAGCCCATCGAGATGCCGGCACCGATTGATGCAGCCAAGCCGACTAGGAATGCCTTCCAACTATTTTGGGTGGCAAAAGCCGCGGCAAACAGCGGAGCCAGCGTCGAGATCGACCCATCCATCAGCCCCAGAAGTCCGGGCTGCACGATCTGCAACAGGAACAGTTTGCGGTGGGATTCGTCCTCCCGTGCCCGCGCGGGTTCCGTCAGGTGTTTTTCTTCCAGTTCCCCGGCCGTCTGCGTATGCTTTCTCTCCTCATCGGCAAGTTTGTTTAGCAATTCCCGCGTCGAAGCGTCCGTCGTCCGGCTCGCCGCTCGCTGGTAGAAGCGGCTGGCCTCAAGCTCCATCACTTCCGCTTGCTTCCTTGCCGCTTTCACGCCCAGCGGACGCACCAGCCACACCGGTCTCCTCTGCAAAAACCCCTTTACGTCTTCCCGCCGGATCAGCGGAATGTGCTCGCCGAACCGCTGCCGGAACATCTCGATCAGCCGGTCGCGGTGCACCGCTTCCTCTTCTCGCATTTCTTCGAACATTTGCGCTGTCGCGGGATATTCCTCCCGCAGCGCGTCGGCAAACTCTCCATAAATTCGCCCGTCTTCCTCTTCCGCGCCGATCGCGATCGCCAAAATCTCTTTTTCCGTCAAGTCTTTGAATTTTTTCAGCATCGGACCTCGCCCTCGCAGTGCACTGAGGGAGAAGAATCGCACAAACCGAGGAGCGAAGTCATCCTCCGCTGAGATGGGGGAGTCAGCGGATGACCGGCGCGCGCTAGAGGTAGGGAAGGCTCGACATCCGAGGGAATGGCGATACCAAATCAGCCAAGGCGTTCCGATCACTTCTCTGGCGAGCTGAATTTCCGGCCGCGTGGGAACTTGCACGCCGGGGAGGAGTATTCCCCGGCGCACAAGGTTGCGGGTGTCGCTGGATTACAGCAGCTTGATCGAGGTGACTTTCAACGTATCGCCCTGCACGTCCCCGCTGACGTCCACGCGCAGGTGGTCCTTCTTGTCAGAGGCCTTGAGAGCTTCCACGATCTTTGTGTTTCCCTCGGCATCGAACTTCAGGTAGTGCTTGTCCTCTGTCACGATTCCGAAACCGCCCGCGGCACACTTCAAGGCACAGGCCCGTGGGTGCGAATCCGGGTCGGCAGCCACCTTCGCCGAGCAGTTGACGTCCACTACGGGCACATTTTTGTAGCTCTCGACAGCCGCCAAGGTGGGCATCGCACCCAGCCCAAGCAGCACAAAAAATGAAGCAAATTTCCGCATAGCATCCTCCGATTTATTCTTGTTTTGGATCGTACGACCGGGTTACAACAAACCGCGAACTTGGCCCTCCTTATGCCGCTTGTTTTGTCCTTGGCAACTGTTCACGGACTGCTGACAGTTGCGAAAGCGCAAACGCACCAACTGCAATCTCCACGTCTCGCATGGCAAGGTCATAAAACATTCCGGTGATCGTCAGATTCACCGCAATGGCGACGAGCCAGAACATAACGATATAACTCCCGAGCTTCGTCCAACGGCTGAGAACGATTAGCCCGGCGATAATCTCCACAACGCCGACCACATGCATGAAGGTGGCTGTGCTCACTGGCACAACTTTTGTCGCCAGAGGGCTCAGATACATTCCCCAGTCGGTCAATTTGTTGAAGTATTTGTCGATGCCGGTGATGATGGGCCCAACTCCCAGACCAATTCTCAGTCCCCACCAGCCAAGATTGAGGCGGTCATCGAAATCTGTCATTTTTGCCCCCTGCTAGAGAGAGCGGCGAGCCCGCGTTTGGTTACAGGAATTGTGGTACTTGCAGAAAATGCCGTCGCCCGGGGAAGGCAAGACTCGGGGCCTCTTTCCGCGCTTGGCAGCGCGGTTCCCCCGCCGAAAAGCTGCAGGGACACCCCATTCTGTCCCCTCCGCTCGGTGCTTAAGATGCTTAGATGGAAGGGCTTCTGAGCTCCACGCGCGTACTCGTTCGAGATCGGCGCTTTGTCGCACATCGGCCGTCTGCGGCCCAGTTGTGTAACCATTTCCACCTTTCCCGCTCTATACTTACAGAACCATGGAGACTGTTGGAACTCTGGAAAAAGCCGCGTCCGAAGGCTGGACCGACGAGGAGATCGTCGAGAGGGTGAAGGCCGGCGATACCGCTCTCTACGAGGTCATCATGCGCCGGTACAACCAGCGGCTCTATCGTGTTGCGCGCGCAATCTTGCGCGATGATGCCGAAGCCGAAGACGTGATGCAGGATGCCTACGTCCGGGCATTCGAGCACCTCCACCAGTTTGCTGGGCGCGCACCCTTCTCGACCTGGTTGACTCGGATCGCGGTCCACGAAGCGCTGGGCCGACTTCGCTTACGCCGCCGCAACTCGCCACTGGACGACCCCGAGCATGAGGGAGAACTTGATATGAAGATGGTTGAGACCTCACCTGATCCGGAGCAAAACGCTTCCAGAGCCGAACTCGGACACCTTCTGGAAGAGGCAGTGCTTGGCCTTCCGGAACGGTACCGTGCCGTGGTCATGCTGCGGGACGTCGAAGATTTGAGCACCGCCGAGACAGCCGCTGCGCTCGATCTCACCGAACACAACGTGAAGGTTCGCTTGCATCGCGGCCGCGCGATGGCGCGCGGCTGGCTCTTTGCGCGAGTGGGAACAAATGCAAAAGCTGCCTTTCCCTTTATGGGTGTCCGCTGCGATCGAGTTGTTCGCGGTGTTTTCGTGCGCCTTGCAGAGTTGAGATACGGCCATCCGCAAATTCAATGACGATTTTGCCTTCACTTACAGTAGAATTCGAGTAATTGAAATCTTCAAACTCGCCCATTCGGGCGCGGCTGAACAAGATTGCGCAGCTAAATCATGAAACCCTGCGTCCGGCACGCCTCCACGATCCCGAGACGGTCGCCCGCGCCGATTTTCTGTTTCATCCGGTAGAGATGATTCTTCACGGTTTGCTCGGAGAGACAGAAGCGATTGGCGATCTCTTTGTTGGTGAGTCCTTCGGCAATCAGTGGAATCAGCTGTTGTTCGCGGCGTGTTAGCCCCAATCGCTGATGCACGTTCGCAGATGGAAAAGACGTCGCTTCCCGCTCGAAATAGCGGAACAGCACTGCGCACAGCGTTCCGGAGCAGACCGCCTCGCCCGCTTGCAAAGCTCGCACCCCTTTCATCACGTCCTCCGCCGAGGCGTCTCGTGGAAGGTACCCACGGACTCCCGCCCGTACGCATTGCAGAAACTCCATTTCCGCTCCCGTCACTCCGATCAGCAAAATCCGCACCTTCGGCACGGCCCCCCGGACTCTTCGAATGGCGATCAAGTCCTCGTTCATATTTCCGCGGGACGTTAGCAGGAGGATCTCCGCGTCTTCCTTCAGCAGATCCTCGATTCGAAAGGGCTCCGCTGCATGCATTGCCAGCACTTCCACATCTCCCCGCTTTGCCAGCATCCGTGACAGGGCCTCGCGGAGCAGCCGGTTCTCGGCCGCCACGAACACCCGTGACTTGTGTTCTGCCCGCCCTTCCACGTCCCTGCACCTGACGGCTTCCTCTGCTCCAATGCTCGTTCGCAGATCGCCATTCGAATGTGCTCTCTTCTGGTCCTGGGCAGGTACCTGCAAGCTCGGCCGTGCTGCTGCACTCATGGCGGGACAGCCTCCATGCCCCGGCTCCTCGCTAGGCGCCAGGCATCAGGTAGACGGATCTATTACGATTCGATTCCTGCATCCCGTCAGTGCAATTTCATAGCCTCCCCTCAATTCGGCGCCAAATCTTACCCTCTCCTCTAACTTGCTTCCAGATAACGATTTAGCCCATACAGGGAACTCACGCTCGTCCCTCTCAGTCTCGGAATGGTACCAATCCTCAGTATCTTCTTCACTTTGGGACTGTTTTCACTCTTTTTCTTATCCATCAACGCTTTATCGCCATTTTTTCCACGCGCTGACTCTTCCTTTTTGGGTACTTCCGTACTACGATTTCGGGGAAACGTCCTACTTCCTTTCAGGTACGTTTCCGCTATAGGTTTTGTCGCTTCAGACGGATACTCTCTTCTTGGACGCAAAGCGCTATTTCCGCGGAGAGACTGAGCCCTCATGGCGACGCAGCAGGATTTGATGACCAAGAAGCACACTACGGGAGTTCCCGCCAAGCTGCAGGCCGCCTATACCGAGCGCCGCGGCAGCCGTCGCTGTAGGATCACCCAGCTCATGCGCGTCCGCCCCTCGGACCCCAGCAAAGAGCATTTCGAAGACATGCGCGGTTCGGTGAGCGTCTCTCGGTCTGGTGTTTATTTCCAATCGAGTGAACCGGGGTATGAGGTCGGCATGCGTCTCTTCGTCACCATGCCCTACACGCAGGATCCTGCCTCATTAACCCGTGAATATCTCGCCGAGGTGGTTCGCAGAGATGTTCTTCCCACGGGAATGTTCGGCATCGGTATCAAGATTCTGATGGAGATGGGTATTCAGCATTCTTATAAGTTCGGTGCGGACAGTCCGCGCTAGCTGACGCCGCGCGGCTCGCCATCCCTTTCATCCTCTAAAAGCAAGAACGGGCGTCCTGATAACTTAGGACGCCCGTTCCCGTGTTTGGGGGGTGGAGAGATCGCTTCAGGTCGTTTGCCCGAACATCCGCAGAGCATGATGTCTCAAAATTCCCAACTGCCGGTTCAGCAGATGCCGCCTTGCGAGGAACGCGAAAATGGGAGCCCGCCGCTGCGTCAGTTTATTCATGGCAATGGTCAGGCGTATGTCCCGCCGCGCATATTTTAGCCCCGTCTGCAGCGCCTCGACGGCCTCGTCACGGCGCCCGGCAGTAGCGTAGACTTCGGCGAGATTCAGATAAAGTTGCGCTTGATTCCTTTTCATGCGCACGGCGGAGTCGCACAGCTTTTCCGCTTCTCCCCATTTCTGTTCGGAGCGCGCCAGCACGACACCCAGGTAGGACATGTAATAAGGATTGTTCCTTTCCAGGTCCACTGCGCGCCGCATGTGAGGGAGAGCTTTGTTGGCGTAATTGTCGCGCAGAAGTGTCAATCCGGTTTTGAATTCGCGGAAGGCTTCCGTATCCATCATCGGGTCACCTCGTTGGCCGCGCTGCGGCCGCAGATTCCATGGAGCGATTCCCGGCTGGATGGGAATTTCTTCGTTCCGCAGCTGCAGGAGAATAAGATTTCAAGGAGTTTGGGAAGATTCCGCGCGACGCTATGACGGTTTGTGCCATCTCCAGCTCGGAAGCTTCAAAAAGCGACGTTCCGCTCATCCGGACGATCAGCGGAACAAAAGGAAGCGCGGTCGCGAGAATGGTTCCCATCTCAGTCCCTAGCGAACCTACGCGACCTTTTCTTTGGAATCTACTGACCCGGAGGACAGTCTTAGTTCAGCGGGACTTTGGTAGGGCGGCAGAGGGTGAGGACAGGTAGGTTGGGTCTAGCCCTGAGTCTCCTTTGCGATCTGCAACTCATCATTACCGGGTAGGAGCGCGACTCTGCCAAATTGCTCTCCTCTTCCCCGCCACTCCTGGGCCAGCCCTCTGAAGCAAGGGTTATGGCAGCGGACTGGCCCTGGCGGAGTTATTTTCTACGATCTTTTTACGTGCGCGCGTGTTCGGCGCGCACCATGCCGCCCTTCCTGCGCGCCTCATAGACCGGGAATCGTCCGGCAAGTTCAGCCACCTGTTTGCGGACGCGCTGTTCGATTTCCGCGTTGCCGATGTTTGAGAGAATTTCGGCAATCCAGCCGCCGATTTGCTCCATCTCCGCCTCGCGCATGCCGCGAGTGGTCACAGAGGGGCTACCCAGGCGGATTCCCCCGCCTTTCATGGGTGGCAAAGGATCGAACGGAATGGAATTTTTGTTCACAGTGATGCCCGCACGGTCGAGCGCCTTTTCGGCGTCACTACCGGTGATGCCTCGGGAGTGCACCTCGATCAAGAACAGGTGGTTGTCGGTTCCCCCGGTTACAATCCGGAATCCTCGCCTGGCAATGGCCGTGGCCAAGGCCTTGGTGTTGGCCACGATCTGCTTCTGGTACTCCTTAAAGGACGGCTCCATGGCTTCTTTTAAGCACACGGCCTTTGCCGCAATCGTATGGACCAGCGGCCCGCCCTGCGTTCCGGGAAAGGTCAGCCGATCGAGTTCTTTGGCAAATGCGGCCTTGCAGAGCACCAATCCGGCGCGCGGCCCACGGAGCGTTTTGTGGGTCGTGGTGGAGACGATGTCCGCGTGCGGCAGCGGGCTCGGGTGCAGGCCGGCGGCTACGAGTCCCGCGATGTGCGCCATATCCACAAAGAACAGCGCCCCCACGGCCTTCGCGGCTTTGCCCATGCGCTCAAAATCGATGATTCGCGAATAGGCGCTCGCACCAGCCACAATCATTTTCGGCTTGTGCTCCTGGGCAAGCTTCTCGATCTCGTCGTAATCGATCCGCTCATTGTCCTTGCGCACGCCGTAGGCCACGAATTTGTACATGCGCCCGGAAAAATTCAGCGGATGTCCGTGTGTCAGGTGTCCGCCGTGGGAGAGATTCATGCCCAGCACGGTGTCGCCGGGCTGGAGCGTGGCCATATAAACCGCGATGTTTGCAGAGGTGCCGGAATGAGCCTGCACGTTGGCATGCTCCGCGCCAAACAACTCCTTTGCACGGTCAATTGCCAGTTGCTCGACTTTGTCTGCGTATTCACAGCCGCCGTAATAGCGCTTGCCCGGATAGCCCTCGGCGTACTTGTTGGTGAAGATGGAGCCCATCGCTTCGAGCACGGCTTCCGAAACGAGGTTCTCCGAAGGGATGAGCTCCAGACCCGTCCCCTGGCGCTTCGCTTCGTCGCGGAGCAGATCCGCGATCTGCGGGTCGACGGCGTCCAGCGGGCGGTTCATGCGGTCATTGGCTTCCGTAGTGTGGTTCATACGATGTCCTTAACGGCCCAGCGGCGGTGCTCGCAAATTGTGGGCGGCGAGGGGATTTTATCGGATAGAGCGGAGGAAAGCCAATTTCCTGATTTCTGATCCGTATACAGTGACTTGTGGAAAAGAAGTTCCCGATGATTCGATGGTCGTTTGGGATATACATACTGTGTCGGATTTGAAGAGAGGTTTTTCGTCGTCAGCCGTGGCGGGCTCCGCAGGACAGATTCCCTTTTAGGGAATTTGGTGGACCCTAATACCCCCCTCCCCCTATGTTTTTTGTAAGTGTTCATTCTAAAGGGAGTTAAAGTTGTTTGTTTTGATACACTTTACAAGTGTTGATTCTAAATGGGTTATGGAAACGGTTTGAATAGGAGAAAGCAAAAGGGTCGGATCCCTTCGCTTCGCTCGGGGCAAGCCTGCAGATTCTGAAGGAGTGAGAAGGACCGCGTGGCGGGGGATCATGATTCGCAGGGCGCCAAAAAATCGCGCCGACTTAACCTACGCATTATACCAATTTGGTATAGTCTGTCAATGGTTACTTGTAAGTGGTTTGACTGCAGTAAGATAGCAGCGCGCACACGCGAATCAAATTTGAGAAACTGGGAAAGGCAATCCTCCACACGGAAAGGTCGTGTGTCGGTTTCCGAGCGGCCGACAACATGACTACGATTGCCTAGCGCACTTTCAAAAGGTAGTGCGCTGCGCCTGCCAATTGTCAAAACATCAGGCTTTGGCCGCCGCTCGTATGCGGTGCTCCTGGCGGGCTATTTGAATGCTCACTCGCATTACGGGATCGCGGCCGAATTGTTATCGCCAAGATTCGAGACCGCGCCAGGTCGAACCTGTTGCGCGGCGATTGAACCTACGTGAAGAAGACGCCGTTTTGCTCGTGCCCTAGCACAGAAACCAGGTTCGCTTTAGGGTCTGGCGGCGTGTCGGACTGGAAGCGAAAGCCAGACTGCTCAGCAGACCAGCTAATTGTAGCTCCCGTGCGGAGGAAACTGCCTTTGAAATGTTGCGAGCTGTTTTCAATTTGTGCCGTCGCCAGGGCGCCGTCCCATTCCACGTCAAAGGAAACCTTCGCGCGGACCGGGAAGACCCCCGGGATGGGTGGAGTGGTGGGAAGCCCCAGCCCTTGTGTCAGTGAGTTGGCGAGGTCGTGATCGTCGAAGACATCCAGGCCACGCACGTGCAGGCGGGCCCGCGAGCCATCAAAGTCAACCTCGACGGCATCATGCCGCACCGGGATCATCCAGAACACGTCGTTTCGGTCAACGTGCACGTTGTAGTCGTGGATCTGTTCAGCAAGTTTAGCCGATCCGGCCGGACCGGCGTACACGTCAAGTCAAACAAAGGCGAACGTGCCTCTGTGTTGTCGACCGTCCGTACCGATGAATTTTCCCTGGCTGAAACCCATGTCGGCCTGGAACGCCAGCCGCGTGGTGGCGCCCGTCGCGAGGTCTGTTCCCGTCCCGCCGCCGCGAATGTGTGTCAGTCCTACGAACCCGTCGAAGTCGGTAATCTGCGAAGGGTCGCTGATATCCGCTATCGCCGTGGTGGGACTTAGCGGATTATGGTGGATAAAGATGCCGAAGGGCTTAAGCCCCGTGACGCCCCCCGGAATCGGATTAGGACCGATGCATGCTGGGTGTTCGGCGTCGCCATCGTCATCGCTGGCGTAGACCAGCTTTGGACGCAACAGACCAGCCCCCAGCGCCGTGCCCGCCGCTCCACGGATAAGATTGCGTCGGCTGAGCCATTTGTCCTGAAGTCTATTCCATGAAAAAGAGCCCGGTTTGTTCATTGTCGTTTTCCTCCGACTCGTCGGCCGCGCACACAAAACAATGTGTTCACCGGCGAGTGATGGCTTGGGATACCGAAAATGCTCGCGTAAAAACCATGAGGAAGAAAAGCTGCAAAGGAAAACCAGGGAAATTGCAGTAACTCTGCGCCTGTCTGCCCAGGCATGTCAAGCAGCAAATCAGTGAACGGAACAAACAAAGAGGCACGGGAGCGCGACCTATAAATGCTTATCCCGCTCGATCTGCGAAATTTTGTCGAGGCGGCGCTGATGGCGCCCGCCGGCGTACGCGGTGGTCAAGAAGGTCTGCACCATTTCCACGGCAGCGACGGCAGTAACGATGCGGCCTCCCAGCGCGAGGACATTGGCGTCATTGTGCTCGCGGGCCAGCCGGGCAGTCAGCATGTCATGGGCGAGCGCGGCGCGAATCCCCGGCACCTTATTCGCGGCGATGGAAATGCCGATGCCTGTACCGCAGACGGCAATCCCGAAATCATCCTGTTTGGAAGCCACGAGTTCACCAACGGCCTTTCCGTAATCCGGGTAGTCGACGGACTCTTCCGAGGAGGTACCCTGGTCGTCGACTTGATAGCCCGCGGCTTCCAGATACTTGCGGATGGCTTCTTTGACGGGGTATCCCGCGTGGTCGGAACCAATGGCGATACGCGGTTTGGAGGGGGCCTCGCTCATGAGCAGCGACGCGCGGCATCGTATCAGAATCAGGGCGACGGCGGATGAGCCAGAGGAGTTCCGAAACGCAGGCGATTGCCATCGGGATCAACCACGCACATCTCGCGCACGTTGTAAGACGCATCCTGGGGCGGCGATTCTATCCGGACTCCCTGACGAGTGAAGTCGCGGTACCAGGAATCGACATCGGGGACAAAGAAGTACGCGGCGCCGCCCACCTGACAGTCGCCGGAATGCTGAGTGAGAAACAGCGACAGCCCTTCGCGGGTGATCCGCAGGAAGATGGGCAGGCCAGGCGCGAAGCGGTGCTCCCAATCGATCTGGAAACCTAATCCAACGAGATAGAAAGCCTTGCTGCGCTCGTAGTCCGTGATGCGCAATTGGGGAAACACTTTTTGCACGTTGAAGCTCATCGGCCGTCGCTTCTTGATTCAATCGGAGAAGAGAGGGGCAGTCAAGCGAGAGTTTGGGCAGCTATGCGGAAGCCACTCTCATTCGGCGCGACGAATGATATATTCAACGGGTCTTGCACGCCGGTTCGGGCCGCAATCGGCCGCAGTGGGCGCCGAAACTTAGGCGTCAAGGAGTCCCCGCCTATGAACACAAGTCAGCCGATCACTGAGACGCGCCCCTCACGCCCACGCAAGAAGGTTTCCTTCATGATTCTGGTATGCGGCACATTCCTAGGGTCCCTCACCGTGACGGAGGGGCTCCATGCTCAGGGGAAGAATCCGTTTGCCGGCGATGCGAAAGCGGCGAAGGTCGGGGAGTCGCAATTTCGCGCGAACTGCGCGTTTTGCCACGGGCTCGGCGCGCGCGGCGGAGGCCGCGGACCCGACCTGACGCGCGCGCAGAAACGTCGTGGCAATTCCGACGCCGAGCTGTTTCGTACCATCAACGAGGGCGTTCCCGGCACGGCCATGCCTCCCAACGGCGCCACGCAACAAGGCGTGGGCATGACCGAGGAAGAAATCTGGCAGGTGATCAGCTACATCCGCAGCGTACAGGCCAAGGCCCCGGCGCACCCTGCCGGAGACGCGGCGCATGGGAAGGAGCTGTTCTACGGCGGTGCCGCGTGCTCGACCTGCCACATGATCCAAGGGAAAGGCGGCCGGCTCGGCCCTGACCTCAGCACCACCGGTTCGGCGCGTTCCACGGATTACATCGTTGAATCCATCCGCAACCCCAGCCGGCGCCTCGCGCAAGGAATTTCCGAGGCCATGAAGGAATTTTCGCAGGAGTACGAGACCGTTACGGTCGTCGCTGCCGACGGACAGAAATTCATGGGCGTGGTTTTGGACGAGGATCATTTCACGCTGCAGATGATGGACACGCGGGAGAATCTGCACCTGTTCGAAAAAGACAAGCTGCGCTCGATGGAGAAAAGCCGCGAATCACTGATGCCGGCCTACGATCATAAAATTTTGAGCGATAAAGATCTGCAGGATGTGATCGCGTACCTGCTCGCGGTAGGTGCCCAATGAATGGCGCGTTCCTGAAATGGAGAATCAAAAACAGATTCCTTCTGAGAAGGTCGGAATCTTCGATCGCTCCGCTCGGAATGAGAGTCTTCGGAGTGCTGGCACTAACTCTGTGCGCCACCGGGGCGTGCTTCCTGCCATCGGCGAACGCGCAGGTGACGCCGCAGCGGCTGCTGGATTCCGCGAAGGAGCCGCAAAACTGGTTGATGTACTCCGGAGATTACGCCGGGCACCGCTTCAGCGCGCTCCATCAGATCAACACTTCCAATGCGTCCTCGCTCGTTCCGAAGTGGGCCTATCAGACCATGGGTGGCGGCAAATTCGAAACGACACCGCTTGTTGTTGACGGCGTCATTTACGCCACTGGCCAGGATAATCGCGCTTTCGCACTCGACGCCAAATCCGGCCGGCCGATCTGGCAATATCAGCGCGCGCTCCCCCAGGACATTCGCCCTTGCTGCGGCCGGGTGAACCGCGGGCTCGCGATTCTCGGCGACAAAGTGTTTCTCGGCACGCTCGATGCTCACGTGATCGCGCTCGACGCCAAAACGGGCAATGTGGTTTGGGACGCCGTCGCCTTTGACTACCGCAAAGGCTACAGCATCACGCTTGCGCCGCTGGCCATCAAGAATCTGGTGCTCATCGGCGTCTCCGGGGGCGAATACGGAATTCGCGGCTTCATTGACGCCTATGATGCTGCGAACGGCGAGCGTAAATGGCGCTTTTATACCATTCCCGGTCCGGGAGAACCCGGACACGAAACCTGGGAGGGCGATTCGTGGAAAATCGGCGGCGCGCCGGCATGGATCACGGGCGTTTATGATCCCGCGACGAACACCACGTTCTGGACCACGGGCAATCCCTCGCCCTCGAATCGCGGCGAAGGCCGAAGCGGCGACAATCTTTACAGCAACTCCCTGCTCGCGTTGGATCCAGACACGGGCAAGCTGAAATGGTATTTCCAATTCACAAAGCACGACGAGCACGATTGGGACGCGACGCAGGTTCCCGTGATGATCGATCTGGGCGAGAAACATCTCATTGCCCACGCCAACCGCAACGGCTTCTTCTACGTGATCGACCGCTCCACGGGCAAACTCATCTCTTCCAATCCGTATGCCAAGGTCACATGGAGCAACGCGAACGACGCCGTGGGGCGGCCGATGGCGCTGAAGGAGGCCTCACCGACGCCGGAAGGGAGCCGCGTCTGCCCGGGGGCCGCGGGCGCGACCAACTGGATGTCGCCAACGTACGATCCGGAAACGCAGCTCTTCTACGTCACGGCACGCGAACAGTGCGACCTCTTCAGCACTGCGCCGCAGCCGTATGAAGCAGGCCACGCGTATTATGGCAGCGCGTATTTCCCGAACGACGACACCGCGCCATTCTGGGGCGCCCTCCGCGCCCTCGATCCCATCACCGGCAAAGTGAAATGGGAATGGAAGCATCCCTCGCCGACGTGGTCCGGGGTGCTCTCGACCGCTGGCGGTTTGGTGTTCACGGGCGACGCCGAAGGAAACTTTATCGCGCTGGAGGCTGCGTCGGGCAAAGCGTTGTGGCATTTCCAGTGCGGTGCTTCTGTCTATTCGTCACCGATGTCCTTCGCGATTGAGGGAAAACAATACATAGCCGTCGCGGCGGGCAGCGCTCTTTTCACTTTCGCCTTGCCCTGAGCCGGGACGGTGGAATTCGGGGCGTCTTGCGGAAGCGGCAAGCGGCCAGGGACTGATGAAACTTCTGGAGCGTTCGGAACACTACTTAGTGGCGGATTCCGCAGAAACGCCGCTTGATTTCGAGGCTATCAGGCTCATAATGAGGTAGTTCGTGGAGGTTGGCTCCCCCAGCACATGCAATGCCCCGTTTGCCAGGCGGATAATCCGCCAAGCGCTGCCACTTGCGAGAAGTGCAGCACTCCGTTCCCCGTGTCGGACGCGACGATTTCTCCCTCAGAATATGGTCAGTCAACAGGATGGTCGAAGGCCGTCACTGTGCGGCCTTCGAGTGATGCCGCGGCAAAAGGACAGCTCGAGCCGGGGAGCATGCTCGGGGAACGCTACGAAATCCTTCAATTGCTCGGTCAAGGCGGCATGGGGGCGGTATACAAGGCGCGAGACATCGAACTGGAGCGCCTGGTTGCATTGAAGCTGATTCGTCCCGACCTCGCCAGCCATCCGGAAATCCTGCGGCGCTTCAAACAGGAACTCATCCTGGCGCGGGAAGTTACTCACCGCAACGTCGTCCGCATTTTCGATCTGGGGCAAGCGA
>Ga0099830_10001098_pt1 | contig 13283 bp, 7 predicted proteins | sample CZO8metaG_4_FD_79337 | JGI IMG/M metagenome (GOLD analysis project Ga0099830, IMG submission 79337) | Vadose zone soil microbial communities from the Eel River Critical Zone Observatory, Northern California, USA - CZOApr15con2H3.8 metaG | ecosystem: Environmental > Terrestrial > Soil > Vadose...
ATTCACCATGCCGGCGCAACTGGGCAAAGTGGCGGGGACGGAACAGCGGGAGCCGGTGCCAGCTGCGCCACACGTTCGCCGGCTGGCCCGGGAACTCGGCGTGGATATTCACGAAGTGAAAGGGACAGGCCCGGGTGGGCGCATCAGCGAAGATGACGCGAAAGCATACTCGAAGACCTTGCTCGCTTCGGCTGCGGCAGCCGCTCATGCGCCCCGCATGCATGTGGACGAGCCAGCGCTCCCCGATTTCGCAAAGTGGGGAAAGGTGGAGCGCGTCTCCATGCGCGGCGTGCGGCGCAAGACAGCCGAACATCTGTGGGAAGCGTGGAACACGATTCCGCACGTCACGCACCAGGACAAAGCGGATATCACGGAACTCGAGCAATTGCGCGCCCGCTTTGCGCCCAAGGCGGAAGAGGCCGGCGGCAAAATGACCGTGACTGCCATCGCGCTGAAGGTATGCGCCTCCGCGTTGAAGGTGTTCCCTCAGTTCAATGCCAGCATCGACATGGCGAAGCAGGAAATCATCTACAAGCAGTACATCAACATCGGGGTTGCGGTGGACACCGATCGCGGACTGCTGGTCCCGGTCATCCGCGATGTGGATAAGAAAAACATCGTTGAGCTCGCTGCGGAGCTCACGCAGCTTTCCAAGAAAGCCCGTGAGAAGAAGCTCATGCCCGCGGAAATGGAAGGCGGCACTTTCACCATCACCAACCTCGGCGGCATTGGCGGCACCGGATTTTCGCCCATCGTGAACCATCCCGAAGTCGCGATCCTCGGCCTGTCGCGCTCGAGCATGGAGCCGGTTTGGCTGAACGGCAAGTTCGAGCCACGGCGGGTGCTGCCCCTCTCTCTTTCCTACGATCATCGCTTGATTGACGGCGCTGACGCCGCACGCTTCCTGCGCTGGATCGCGGAAGCTTTCGAGCAGCCGTTCCTGCTGTCCGTTCAGGGATGAAAAACTAGCGACAATGATTGCAAAAACTTAGAAACCACAAAGGACACGAAGTAGCAGGAAGGGAAAATCGCGATATTTTGACCTACGGTTTTAGCTGCCTGTATTCCTTCGTGTACCTTAGTGTCCTTCGTGGTTAGACAACCGAATGACCGACACTTCGAATTTGCACATCGCAGTGGTGGGCGGAGGGCCGGGTGGGTATGCCGCCGCTTTTCTTGCCGCCGATCTGGGCATGAAAGTCGCCCTGATCGATCCTGAGCTGAATCCCGGCGGCGTATGCCTCTACCGCGGCTGCATTCCGTCCAAAGCGCTGCTCCATGTTGCCAAGCTGATGGACGAGTCCCGCCACGCGAAAAATTGGGGAGTCGAGTATGGCGATCCCAAGATCGATTTGGCACGCCTGCGCGCCTGGAAAGAAGGTGTGGTCAAGAAACTAACGGGCGGGCTCGGTGTGCTTTCAAAGCAACGCAAGGTCGAATATGTCCAGGGACGGGCGGGGTTCGAGAGTGCCAGCACGCTGCGCGTAAGCCGCGTGAATGGCGGCGAGGAGAATCTGAATGTCGACCGCATCATTCTCGCAACCGGTTCTCGTCCAGCCATCATTCCCAGCCTCAAGCTCGACAGCCCACGGGTGATGGATTCCACCACGGCTTTGGATTTGAAGGAGGTGCCCGGGACTTTGCTGGTGGTTGGTGGAGGCTACATCGGCCTGGAGCTCGGCACCGTGTACGCGGCTCTGGGCTCAAAGGTTTCCGTCGTAGAGATGCTGCCTGGACTGCTGCCGGGAGCGGACCGCGATCTGGTTCTTCCCTTACACAAGCGAGTGGAGAAAATCTTCGACTCCATCCTGCTCAATACTACGGTTGCTGCGATGAAGGAAGAACCTGGCGGAATTCGCGTGACTTTTGACGGTCCCGAGGTCGGGAGTTCCGGAACCAAGGAACGCGAGAAAGTCTTCGAGAAGGTTCTGGTATCGGTGGGGCGCAAGCCCAACTCCGAGATTCCTGGCCTGGAGAAGACCCAGGTTCAAGTTAGCTCGCGCGGGTTCATCCAGGTGAACAAACAACTGCGGACGGACGATCCCTCCATCTACGCGATCGGTGATGTGGTGGGCGAACCGATGCTGGCTCACAAGGCTTCGCACGAAGGACGAACCGCCGTAGAAGCCATCGCCGGAAATAAGGTTGCGTTTGAACCGAACGCCATTCCTGCCGTGGTCTTCACTGATCCAGAGATCGCGTGGTGCGGGCTCACCGAAACCCAGGCACAGAAGGAGAATCGCGAGATCAAAGTTGCGAGGTTCCCCTGGGGCGCTTCAGGCCGCGCCATGACTCTGGACCGCATCGAAGGAATGACAAAGCTGATTGTCGACCCTCAGACGGAGCGCGTCCTGGGCATGGGTATCGTCGGGGTGGGCGCCGGAGAGCTCATCGCCGAGGGCGTGCTTGCCATCGAGATGTCAGCTCTGGCCAGCGATATTGCGCTCAGCATCCACCCGCATCCGACGCTCTCAGAGACGGTGATGGAAGCAGCGGAAGTCTTCTTCGGAACGAGCACGCACGTGTACCGGCCAAAGCGCTGAAGTCGGGGCGCGTTCCTCACGGGTGCGGACCTTTTTGTTCCCGCGTCTGGAGTATGGCGGCGATATGTTTCGCGTACCAGTCAGGCCAGTTTTCGTCGGGATGTCCGAGTGGAGCCTTTATCTCGTTTCTCGGATGCGTGCCAAAGTGTGTCACGATGGTTCGTGACAAGGGCGGCAGCTCCCCTATTTTGTTTGTTGTGCGTCTTTCTCGGCCTGCTTTTCTTGTTCCAGAGTGGATTTTATGAACGCTTTAATGTCCGCGCAATCGTAAAGGCCGCCTCCGCCGAAATGTTGGCCCCTGTAGTCAATCGAGAATCCAGGGAGCCATTGTCGGCATACTTCTTGGCGAATCTCATCCCCAAACCCGTTTTGGTAGGTGACTTCAGCCCGAAAAACGAAGGTTCTTTTTCCGGGCCAATCCGGTGGCCAGTGCCCGCCCTGCTGCCGCTCGCGCTCCGTCAGATGCCACGGCAAAGTCCAAGTGTGTCCAAGTCCTTTCCCGCTCGGTATAGGTTGAACTGGAGGTTCGAAGTGGAAGGGGTCGCCTATCAAGGTTCCATCCTGAAGCTTTTGCTGGGATGCATCAACACTAAGATGGATTTTGGCAGCAGTGGCATGCCCATTGTTGCTGAGTTGAACGGTCAATACGCCAGACCCATCATCGTACGGAACACTCAAGTCGAGGACGGCGGCCTCTGTGCCAACCAACTGCTGTCTCGACAAGAAAGTTTGCCTCTTCATTTCTTCAAGCGTATTGGACGCTACAACAGCAGCGTTGTGCATTTCAACCCACTGTTTTCCAGCATATTGCGTGTACTTGATGTTCGCGTAAGCTATGACAACAGTCGCAATTGCCGTCCAGAGGGCCGCATTCATGAAAACGTTGGGCCAGAGCCATCTAACCCAACTCCAACGCCAGAAAGCCAACCACCTCAATTGATGAAGGGCCGACTTTATATAGTCCTTGCGGGATTTATGTTCTATATAGGCATCGGGTTTATCGTCGCCGGAGGACAGGCCACGGGGAATCATTGGTACTTCGGGATCGCTGGTATTGTCATCGGGGTCGGGCTGCTCTATTTGTTTTTCCGTCTCGTCGTGCATGGTAATTGCCTCATAGAACCGACGTTTCGCGTGTGTCAAGTATATATTTGCCCTCGGATGTAGCTCTTTGCCTCTGCTCGTCAAGAAGTCTCCACAACCACGGAATTCAAGGACTTACGTGCCTGCGACGACACGTAAAGTATTGGCTTTTCTTCCCGATATATCCAATGGGTTGTGATTCAGGTGCGACCCGCCCCGCGGAGCGCCCCTACCCCCAACGGGAAATCGGATGCCACGATGAGTCTTGGCCAGAAGACTTTGTTAATTGTGCTCCTCACGGGCGTGGGGTTGATGGCCGTGCTATATGCGACGGCGCGGGTAGTGATCCTTCGAGGTTTCCTGAACCTCGAACAGACGCAGACGCGGAGTGCGGTGGAACGAGCGGGAAACGCCCTGAACGATGACATTGCCAGTCTGGCGGCAACGGCGAACGATTATGGGGAGTGGGACCGGACCTACGCGTTCATGCAGCATCCCTCGCAGGGCTACATCCGGCAGGAGTTGGAAAATGACACATTGCAGGGGCTGAGTATCAACTCGGTTCTCTTAATGGACCTTGCCGGAAACGTGGTTTTTTATAAAAGCTATGATTTCCTCCGCAAGCGGGAGAACGAAGACCCGCTGGGGGCTCGATTGGCTCTTGCGTCAGACCCTTGGGTGCGGCTCGCGGAAACGTCATCGACTCCTGCGTCGGGCATTCTCCTGCTCCCGCAAGGGCCTGTTCTCATCGCCGCTTCGCCCATCTTGACAACAGAACGGAAGGGACCCGTGCAAGGCGTCCTGGTGATGACGCGCGATCTGGACCAGGCGCGCGTTGACCGCCTGAAAGCGGTCACTCGCTCCGCCGTGTCGATCGAACTCGTTTCCAATGCTGGGCTGGCGCCGGATCTTCAGGCAGCACGAAGCCCGTTCGAAGTGAACCATCAAGCCATCACCGTTCAGCCGCTTAGCAAGGCCGTTGTCACCGGCCATACGCTCCTGAAAGACGTTCGAGCCCGACCGGCTCTTCGCTTGAGAGTGGATTTGCCCAGAGCAGTTTTCCAGCAAGGCCTGACCAGCCTGAGTTATTTTCTGGGCTCGTTATGCGTGGTTAGCCTGGCGTTCGGGTTCGTGATCATGCTGCTGTTACGGCATACCATCCTGGCGCGATTGACCCATCTCAATTCGGAGGTAAGCAGGATTGGAAAGTGCAGAGACCTTTCCCAGCGAGTCGGTTTCGTCGGCAATGATGAACTCTCTAAGCTTGGCACGGCCGTCAACATCATGCTCGAGGCTCTGCAAAAAGGTGACTCGCAGTTCCGCCAAATCGCGGATCAGATTCATCAGCTCTTCTGGGTCAAGGACGAAAGCACGCAGGAGATCGCCTACATCAGTCCTCCCTGGGAAAGTTCTTGGGGACTGACGCGAGAGAACGTTTATGCCGGCTCCAAGTCCTGGCTAGAGGCCGTTCATCCCGACGACCGCGGGGTTGTGGCGGACATGCTGGAGAGACAACGGCGCGGGCAGAAGGGACAAATCGAGTATCGCATTGTTCTCCCCGAAGGAGGCATTCGCTGGATTTGGGTACGCCACTTCCCAGTCTTCACCGCAGCGAGGCAGCTGACGCAAACCGTGGGTCTCGCCGAGGACATCACGGAGCAGAAGCGTAGCGAAGAACTTTTGTCGGAATCGCACAAAGAGCTGTGGAACGTTATGGCTACAATCGCGAAGCAACCCTCCCAATGAAGGTTGAGGACATTTCAATCTGCAGGCTGATGTGAACCAACCCCGCCAGGAACTTGGCCTGCCATGGGCCGACAAGCTAGCCCTCCTTTGACCATCGGAGACAGGTATACTGATTTGCCCGGACACTTCTACCTGGAAAGTATTCCCGTGCGACGGATTATTCTGTTTCCTTTGCTGGCAGCTTGTGCCGCTCTCACGGTACCGCTCAGATCCCAGGAGATTGCAATGCAGAATTCCCCCGGCACCAGCGCACCCCAGGCGTCCGTGGCCAGACTGCCAATGTGGATGAGAGATTCGGCGGCGAAGCTGGAACGCGAACTGGTGGCCAAATATGGCGAGCCGCAAAGGCCACGCGTCCAGCGCGGTCTTCACCAGATAGCCGAGTTCTGGCGCGACGAAGATGGCGGTGCGCCTGTCTATGAGGCGTTCGTCCGCAGCAACTTCGCCGGGGATCAGGCTGCGCTCGACACCACGTTCAACCGCTACGAGCGCTTGCTCGAACAACTCGACGGCCACATGCACGAGATCAACCGCGAGTTCCGCCAGCAGATGGACCTTGATCTTGGGCCGGTGCTCCCTTTCGATGAAGTGTTTGGCGGTTACGATCCCTCGGCGCACGTCATTGACGACTTTTTTCAGAACAAGCTGGCTTTCACGGTGCTGCTGAACTTTCCTCTTACTACACTCGACGAGCGGCTGGAAAACGGTGCGGCTTGGAGCCGCCGGCAGTGGGCGGAAGTGCGCCTGGCAGAGCGCTTCTCCAAGCGGATTCCCGCGGACGTGAACCTGGGCATCGCCCAGGCTGGAGCCGCGGCTGAGCAGTACATCTCGGAATACAACATCTGGATGCATCACCTGCTCGACTCGCGGGGGCAGCGTCTGTTTCCGCCCAAGATGCGCCTGCTCAGCCACTGGAATCTGCGCGACGAAATCAAGGCCGATTATGCCGACGCGCAGAATGGTCCCGCCAAACAGCACATGATCCAGCAGGTAATGGAACGCATTATCACCCAGACCATTCCTGAAGCAGTCATCAACAATCCGAATGTCGATTGGAACCCTTACACAAACGAAGTGAAACCAGCGGCGGTCAAGGATTCGGATTCAGTCCCTCCCGCCGGGAATGTAACTAGTACTCGCGAACCGGATACGCGCTACGCGATGTGGCTGAAGACGTTCGTCGCCTCCAGTAAGGCCGACCCCTATTCGCCCACTGCGCCCACGCTGATCGCTCGCCGCTTCGACGAAGACCGCGAGATTCCGGAAGCACGCGTGAAGGCCATGCTGGAGCAGGTGCTGACCTCACCTTTGGCGCGTCAGGTCGCGAAGCTGATCGAGTCGCGACTAGGCCGGCCGCTCGAACCCTTTGATATGTGGTACAACGGCTTCCGCCCGGGAAGCAAGTATACCGAGGCGCAACTCGATGAAATTGTCGCGAAGAAATATCCAACGCCTGAGGCTTACCAGAAAGATATTCCCAACCTGCTCATGAAGCTTGGCTTTTCGCCCGAGCGTGCGCAGCGCATCGCCAACAACATTGTGGTTGATCCGGCGCGCGGCTCCGGCCATGCCATGGGCGCCGAGATGCGCTCGGAGAAGGCACACCTGCGCACCCGCGTGGAAAAAAGCGGGATGAACTACAAGGGATTCAATATCGCTGTCCACGAGATGGGACATAACGTGGAGCAGACCTTCTCGCTAAACGACGTGGATCACACACTGCTGAAAGGCGTGCCCAACACGGCTTTCACTGAAGCGCTGGCGTTCGTCTTTCAGGGACATGACCTCGAACTCCTCGGCCTGCCCGCGCCCGATACGAAAAGCGAGGCAGAAAAAACTCTGAACGACTTTTGGACGACTTACGAAATCGCCGGCGTCGCACTTGTGGATATGGCAGCCTGGCACTGGATGTACGATCACCCGCAAGCCACGCCGAAACAGCTCAATGAGGCCACGGTCCAAATTTCGAAGGACATCTGGAACCGCTATTACGCTCCGGTCTTTCACAAGAATGATGTGGTACTGCTCGGGATCTATTCGCACATGATCGATTACGTCCTCTATTTGCCTGATTACCCCATCGGCCACCTGATCGCGTTCCAGATCGAGGAGCGGATGAAGAAGGCGGGCAACATCGGCTCCGAATTTGAGCGCATGGCCAAAATGGGCGACGTCACGCCGGATCTGTGGATGGAGAATGCGACGGGTAAACCGGTTGGACCGGAAGCGCTGCTCACGGCCACCCAGCGGGCCTTATCGCAAGTTACTCAATAGCGGGGTGGGCAGATGCACCCTCTCCTATTGCGGCGTCCTCGGCTGCGTAATCAAACTGCTGCGCGCTGATCTGAGCCGGCGAATTGGCTAGCTGCCACGCGACTGTCCGTCGTATGGCGTCGGCCAGCGGCATTGGCTCGTGGAAACCGAGTTCCTCCCGAATTTTGGCCGAACTGGCGGTTCCATGCTGCTTGAAGTTCCCCGGAAGGAGAAGGTGTTTGGGCGTACGTTCCCGCGGTAAAACAACAAAGTCACCGCGCCAGCCCACTTCTTCCGCGATTTTCCGCGCCCACTCCAGCTCGGAGAAAGCCGGCTCCTCAGCAACGTTATAGATTCTCCCGGCAGCATCGTCCGAACACGCCGCGAGCGTAATCGTCAGTGCGACGTTCTCCACGTATCCTCGCGGGGAACGCCACACCGCAACCTCTTCCGAGAAAAGGATCTTCTTCCGCCCGTCCCGCATACGCTTGGGTAGCGGAAAGAACCGGTGCAGGGGATCTCGAGGACCGTATACCATAGGCAAGCGCAGGACGGTTCCCGGCAGCTCCGCATCTCCGAGCACGGCTCGCTCAACCGGGATCTTGTCGTAATTGTCATCCACCCAGCCGAAAACGCTCTGTACTCTCTTCAGCACTTCCGCCGGATACGGGTGCAGGTTCTGGCGAACTGCCGATTCTTCCGTTAAGGGCAGCGGTTGCAAAGGCCCTGGCTCTGTGCCGTGAAATATGCCGAAGGCACGATACACATCCATGCTGCTGATAGCTACCACTCGGCGTGCCACGCCGAGAAAAACCTGCATGAGAGTCTCCGCCTGCGGGCCCGAACTGAGAATCATGTCGACTACAACATCGGGAGCCAGACGACAAAAAGTTTCCCGGTACTGATGAAGCTGCTTGCGATCCCCAAGGATGCATTCGACGCCGCTTAAAGAAGTAGTACTCGTATCCCGATGAAACACAGCAACGGCATGACCAAGACGTTGCAGCTCACGGACCAAATGCGGTCCGATGAATCCGGTCGCACCAATAACAAGAACCTTCATAATCCAGAATTATAGACAGTCCGATTGTGAGGTGTTCCGGATGCACTCGTGCGCCACCACTGCAAAACTAAGTGTGACGGCCAATACACGACCAGCGGAACGACAATCAAGTAGGCCAGCAGATAAACCAGCCCGGGCACAACGTGCTGTTCGCGGAAAAATGGCCCGCGGGCCCAGTTCACATCGTGCTCCGGGCGCCAGAGATAGTTGATAGGCACGACAACCCACGTCATCACGGTCTGGTATTTCCACCCGCGCTTGTCGTAGCCCAGGCGCCAGACGGCCCACAGCAGCAGTGGCGGCATCATCACGTGAAACAGGCTGAGCAGCCGCACAAACAACGGCACGCTCACATCGAACATATATTCTGTGCCGCCGATGAGGTGCGTCCCGGTCAGGACCGTTCCGGCCAGATCTATGGTGTAAAGCGTCTGGAAGAGGAGCAAGCCGGTGGCCTGCCAGGAAAAAATGAGTGGGCTCTCCAGCCACAGCCCAGTTGCGATGAAGAGGTTCCCCAGATCACAAAAGTAAAGGAAGTTCTGCACTCCGTACTGTTGCCAGTAGAACGGCACCCACGCGGCTACCCAGACAGTCCAGACGATCTTGAGCCAGAGTGGCACGCGCATGCCCGCCATTGTATTCCGTAGGAATTAGAATGGATGCACGTGAATCTGAGTGTATGGACGCGTCTTCTGCCAGTGTGGGCTCTTGTCTGCCTCTGCGTCCCCTTGCACTCTGCGCCGAAAATTCGCTCCGCTCCTTGGCAGGTCATTGGTCCGGGCGGCGGAGGTGCGCTGTTTGAACCTACGATCAGCCCGCAGGATCCTGGACGAGTCTTAGTGGCCTGCGATATGACCGGAGCCTATATCACGGCCGATGCAGGCGAATCCTGGCGCATGTTCAACCTGCGCGGCACGGTTCGATTTTTCGTCTTCGATCCGCTGTACGCTAACGTGATCTACGCCCAAAGCATTGGCTTGTGGCGAACCACCGATGCGGCCCGCAGCTGGCGTCTGGTTTATCCGAGCCCGGCCGATGTGACTGGAGTTGAGATGACCGGTGACCACGCCGGTGAGACCATCGTCACCGCGAATGGGCCCGCAGCTTCGTTAAGCGCGCTGGCCATCGATCCTGCGGATTCCAGGGTGCTCTACGCTGCATTTCGCCAGGGCGCTTCCTACAATTTGCGTATGTCCCTTGATTGGGGAAAAACGTGGAAAGCGCTTACTGACCTTGCGGCCGGGGCGCAGAAAATCTATGTCGATCCGCACTCGCCGCACGATGATCGGACCATCTACGTGCTAGCCAGCACTTACATTCTGGTGCGAGATCGCGGCAAATGGCAGCGTCGCGAGCTTCCGCATGGGGTGGATTCCCTCCTGGACGTCTCGGCCTCATTCCCCGAACGTGGCGGCGCACCGGTCATGTACGCTGCCACCGCGACTGGAATTTTCGTCTCTGATGACGGCGGCATCAGCTGGCGGCCATCGCAGTTGCCGGGATCTTCTGCCCGGATTCGCGCCATTGCTGCCAGCCCGAATCATGCGGACATAGCTTACGTTTCCTACGGCAACCTTCGGAAAGGCCTGTTGGGATTCGGGACGGGCTTCTTTGGCGTGGCACGCACCAGCGATCGCGGCGCAAGTTGGGAATTGGTGCGGGAAGAGAGTGATCATCCTGCCGCCAATATTCACGATGCCTGGATCACTGAGTTCTTTGGTCCCGGATATGGAGCGAATCCCCTCAGCCTTGGGGTCGCACCAACGGATCCGAATGTGGTTTACTCGGGGGACTACGGCCGAGTACTGCGCACCACGGACGGTGGAAAGAACTGGCAGGCGGTCTATTCCACCAGGATTCCGGACAGCACCTTCTCCGGCCGGGGGCTCGAAGCCACCGGCAGCTTTGGTGTGCACTTCGATCCCTTCGATCCCAAACGGATCTTTATTTCATACATCGACATCGGGCTATTCCGCAGCGAAAACGGCGGGCAGAGTTGGACGACTTCCACCATCGGCGTTCCCGGCGCATGGCGAAACACAACCTACTGGATGGTCTTCGATCCCGAGGTTCGTGGTCGCGCGTGAGCCGTTATGAGCGCGGTTCATGATCTTCCGCGGCCGAAAATGTGGCGCCGCAAATCTCCGCCAACTTATGAAGGTGGTGTTTGCATAAGCGAGGATGGCGGCAGGACGTGGCACAAGTCGAGTGACGGTATGACCTCAACGGCCGCCACGCACATCCTGCTTGATCCCAGGAGTCCCCCCAACGCGCGCGTGCTGTACGTAGCCGGATTCGGACGGGGCGTTTACAAGTCCAGCGACGGCGGGAAGAACTGGTCACTGAAAAACGACGGCATTCCCGGCGTCGAACCGCTGGCATGGCGGCTCAGCCGCGATTCTGCAGGCACCCTGTACCTGGTCGTTGCGCGGCGCAGTGACGACGGCGGTCTCGGAAATGATGGAGACGGCGCGCTCTACCGCTCGACTGACGGCGCCGAGCACTGGACCCGGCTCAAGCTTCCTGAAGACGTGAATGGGCCCAACGGTCTTGCCATCGATCCTCGCGATCCGAAACACCTGTATCTCGCGGCTTGGGGTCGCAGTGTACCCCACCGGGCGCAGGGCGGCGGGGTTTATGTTTCCACCGACGCCGGGAACACTTGGCGGAAGGCGTTTGCGAAGGATCAACATATCTACGACGTCACCGTCGATCCCGATAACCCAAGGGTCATCTACGCCGCCGGTTTCGAATCTTCGGCATGGCACTCAACCGATGCCGGCAGAACGTGGCAGCGTATCGCTGGATTTAATTTCAAATGGGCGCACCGCGTCATTCTCGATCTTGTGGATCGGCAGAAAATTTACATCACGACTTTCGGCGGTGGCCTTTGGCACGGTCCGGCAAACGGCGATGCGGACACTCCCAACGAAATTGCTACTCCCATCCTGGAGCACGGAAAGTAATTGGGCTGGTCCGAAGTACCCGGAAGCCCACCAGACCTCGCAGAAAATAGACACCGTTGCACAAGCGAAGTGCAGACTCCAAAACGTCGTCCTAGCTTGATGACCTTCGTAACTTGCTGGGGCTGGCCAGTGTACCTACCATTGCCCCGTATGGGTTATCACGCGCTATTGTTCTGCCCGGAGGAGAAGAGCGCTCGTATTGTCACGCAGGTTCTGAGCGAACTGGAATTCAGTGTTGAACCCTGCACCGAACCGTTTGCCGCAGTCAAGAAGCTGATGGCGCAGCACTTCGATGCCATCGTGGTGGACTGCGATAACGAGCAGAACGCGACCTTGCTGCTCAAGAGCGCGCGTCATTCCGGGTCGAATCAGAACTCGCTGACCGTGGGCGTGGTTGAGGGCCAGACGGGCGTTACCAAGGCATTCCGCATCGGGGCTAACCTGGTTCTAACTAAGCCGATCAATGTCGAGCATTCCAAGGGCACGCTTCGAGTTGCCCGGGGCTTGCTGAGGAAAGCCGATGCAGCCAAGTCCGCGCATGCGATTTCAACATCGGCAGAAGAACCGACGCGACAGGTCACTCCAGTTCCATCGACGGAGAAATCAGGGCCCTCTCCGGTGCAGGCAGAGACATCCTCGATTCCGGCGCCCATTGCTTCCGCTTCTTCCACTTTCGAACTCGAGCCCGAACCCGCTCCGCCGCCCGGGCCGGCCGAAGCGGCTCTGCTTGAGTACATGCCCGATTCCGTGCCTGCCGCGGGCAACCCTCCGGCAGAGTCTGAGGCAGTTTCCCCAAGCTCCAAAGAATACGCGTGGCAACCTTCCAAGCCGTTGGCGGAGCCGATGGCTTCGGCGTTGCGGCGCGCAGCCGAGGCTGCCGGAAGGGCGGAAACCGATTCACCTGCCGCCGCCAAAGTTACAGCTCAGGTCCTCAGTGTCACCGACGCGGCAAACGGCAAGGAAAGCAGGCCCGCGAGCGGCATGTCCTCGGGCCAGGGCGCAGCGACCGCACCCGCTCCAGCCAAGGAAACTCCGTGGCCCCGCCCAAAGACAGCGGACTCCAAGACGGCCACGACAGCCGCACCTGCGCCGAAGAAACAGGAGAACAAACTCGAGCCCGTTTCTAAGAAAGCTTTGGCAACAGCCGCGCCTGCGTCAGCTAGCGCGGTTCCGACCTTCGCTTCCCTAGACAACGCCCGGAATCTGGAAGATTCCCACACCGGGGGCGGCAAGAAAACTTTCGTGATCGCAGCCATCGTGTTGCTTCTGGTCGCCGCCGGCTACTTCGGCTGGACCAAGACGCATCCAGTGAGCGGCCAGCCCTCCCTGCAGAAGCAGTTTGCGCCGGTGCAGGTTCCAGCTCCGGCAGCGATACCGCAACCCGAGAGCCCCAATCAGCAGACCCCGACTCCTGCGACCGCACCTTCTCAGTCAGTTCCGTCAGCAATGAGTGAGCGCCGGGCCCAGGAAGCGGGGCCAATCGCTGCGGCTCCCAATGCCAAGGCCGCTTCGCCGAAGCCCTCGGCTGAGATCGCAACACCCGTTCCAGCGACGAAAGCAACCCCAACCGCCAAGACTCAAGAACCAATCGTGGTGAAGAACGATCTTTCCAAAAACGCTAACACCACG
>Ga0099830_10001100_pt1 | contig 13277 bp, 14 predicted proteins | sample CZO8metaG_4_FD_79337 | JGI IMG/M metagenome (GOLD analysis project Ga0099830, IMG submission 79337) | Vadose zone soil microbial communities from the Eel River Critical Zone Observatory, Northern California, USA - CZOApr15con2H3.8 metaG | ecosystem: Environmental > Terrestrial > Soil > Vadose...
GGTCTGGGGGGCTTGAACGCCCTTTACCAGATAGGCGGACCCCGCTCTATGCAACTTTCGTTGAAGTTGCTGTTTTGAGGTCGGCGGGCTTGGAATAGGAGTGAGCTGAACATGTTCGTACTACCGCTGAAATCCCACGGATGACACCGAGCCCTTTTTCCGGCGACCTCCGAAGAAACGCGAACTCCTGTCTGCCGGCACTCCTAGAGGAGTGAAGAGTCCAGAAATAAGCACTCCGATCGAAGTAAGGGATGTGCGCTGAAGCTTATGTTTTTGATCTCCGGTGAGGGAGTAAATCATTGAGGGCCGTCCTATTTCTTGCCACTTTGGCTGGAGCTCTGCGTCTATTCGTAATTACAGCAGCGGGTCAAGTGGCTCCGTTGCGCGTGGAAGATGTTCTAGCCACGCATAGCTTCAGCGAGTTCACACCGGTTAGATTTTCGCCAGACAGCAAGCGCCTCGTGTACGCCGCGAAGGACAATAGCAAGAGGGGCATCAATTCACTGGACCAATACGCGCGAACGGGCGTGCTGATGAATGGCTTGGGCGCCGATCTCTTCGTCGTAGAGGTGGCTGCAGGCACGGTGATCAATCTGACTGGCGGGACAGGGAACAACTGGGCGCCCACCTGGTCGCCGCATGGCCGCTATCTCGCATTCCTTTCCGACCGGGATGGCAGTGGCCAGGCCAAACTCTGGATTTCGGAAGCTGCCACGGGAAAGATGCGCAAGGTATCGGACGTAATTGTGAGGGCGAGCGAAATCCAATGGTTGCCGAACAACCAGGAGCTCGTGCTGACTGCCTTACCTGAGAACCTCAATCCGGCGGAATTTGAACAACATTTGTCGGCTAACCCGGCTCAGGAATATCCTGGTGAGAACGAAAAAAAGGTTCAGGGATCGACCGCTATCGTTTACCGCTCGCCGTCAAACGGAGCGCGTGGCACCGCCAAAACGGAATTCGGCCCATGGAGCCTGGAACGTTATCTGCGTGACCTAGTGGTGATTGATGCGAACAGCGGCAAAGCGAGACGCATTGACCGCGGGCATCGGATCGCCGCGTACGCGCTGTCGCCCGACGGTTCTCACGTCGCAGTGACAATCGCTAAGGGTTTTGAAAAGCCAGGCTCACAGCAAGTCCTATTCGACTTGAGTGTCTTCTCGCTCGAAACTGGCGAGCGGCAAACTCTGGCATCAGATATTCGGCTTCGACCTGACGGCGCATCGTTTAGCTGGGCCCCGAACAGCTCCAACTTGGTCTACCAAACGGGAGGCATGGAGGCAACGGGTGATTGTTACCTGGCTGGACTGAAAGGCGGGCCACCCAAGAACATCACAAATCTAAAGTCGCATCCCAATCAGGGAGCGCCTCCTCCCCTTTGGGACGCGGAGGGACGCCACGTCTATTTTCTTCACGAAGATGCCATCTGGAAGGCATCTGCAGATCGGGAGACGGCCGCTCCATTGGCGAAGATCCCGAGACACCGCCTCATCGAGTTAGTGGCGAGGCAAGCAGTCGTGTTTTCGCCGGATGGCAATCGCACGCTCGTCGCGCTCGCCTACGACAATGAGCTGAAGCAGTCGGGCTTTTATGCCGTGGATTTGGAGACGGGCGAAAGCGTCAAGCTGCGTCAGGAGAGTCAGTGGTACGCGGCGTCCGGACAGGAGCACAATGTAGGCGCATCTCCGGACGGAAAGCTCGTGGCGTTTTTCCTGGAGGACGCGCAGCATGCGCAGGAACTTTGGCTGGCCGGTCCGGATTTTCGCAATGTGCGCCGTTTGACGCACATCAACCCTCAACTTGACAAATATCAGATGGGTGCAGCCCGGCTTGTCGCGTGGCAAAGCCTCGATGGCGAGCAATTGCATGGGGCGTTGTTGCTGCCTGCGGGCTACCAGGAGGGAAGGTACTACCCCCTCGTCGTGTGCGTATACGGAGGAGCTTCTTTATCGAATTCTCTGCTTCAGTTTGGTCTCGCGTGTGGCGGAATGAACATGCAGCTCTTTGCGACTCGCGGCTATGCGGTGCTGCTACCCGATGCGCCCCAGCACTTGGGAACGCCTATGACCGATCTTGCGAAGACAGTTTTGCCCGGTGTGGATAAGGTTATTGACATGGGGATCGCAGATCCGAACAGGTTGGGTGTGATGGGGCACAGCTACGGAGGATTTAGCGTTCTCTCTCTGATCGTCCAGACCACAAGGTTCAAGGCGGCGATGGCCGCAGACGGATTGGGCGACATCATGGCCTCTTACGGACAGATGAATAAGGACGGTTCAGCGTTTGCCCAATCGAGCGCAGAGACTGGGCAAATGCTGATGGGCGGCACGCCCTGGCAGTTCCGGGAGAGGTACATCGAAAATTCCCCAGTATTTTATTTCGACAGGGTGGAGACACCGTTGCTCGTCGTGCATGGCGCTGCCGACCCCACCGTTCCCTCTTTCCTCGCCGACGAAGTGTTCGTGGATCTGCGCAGGTTGGGAAAGGAGGTAGCATACGCAAAGTATGAGGGTGAAGGGCATTCCCCATTAGACTGGAGTTACGCAAACCAATTGGACTTCTGCAATCGCGTGATTGCCTGGTTCGACAGCCACCTCAAGGCACAGCCGGCAAACCCTGTCGCGGAACACCGCTACCCCATCATGCCCGTCTCGTCGCGAGCGGAGTGAACCCTTCGGCGTTGATCAGCGTAAATCCAGGGAGATGCTCGGAATGACGAGGAAACACTTTTTCAGCGCTCCGCGAAAGATTGAGTTTCGGTTGACTGAGAAACCAGAGCGCCAAGCATCGAACGCGCTTGGCTCTCTCTACTCATCAACTTCATACGCCGCTGACGCGGCGTACGTCTGCAGGAACGGGTTGTCCACGACCGGGTCGAACTTGACGGTAGCCGAGTGGATCAAGTCGATAGCAGGCGCCAACACCTCGGTTTCTGGTTCTGTGTATTTCATAGTTCTTTCATTCTTGCATTGTGCCGGGGCGCCCGAAACCGCTGGCGCTCCCGGATCTCTACTCGTCGCCTTCGTACGCCATCGGCGTCGCGAAGAGGAGGACAGGAAATATGGTGTCCACTAACGCGAAGAAACCCTTACACTGAGCATGCTGGATTGCATTAGCTGCGCTGGCCAGCTGCCGAATCTCCGGTTTTTCGTATTTCACAGTTTTCTCCCTCCTTCAAAAATATGCCGGAGCGCCCGATGGTAAGGGCGCTCCGGCGCTTGCTTACTCATCAGCTTCATACGCGGGTGGATTCGAGTAGGTCTGCAGGAAGATGTTGTCTTCGTGCTGGCTTCCTCCCTTGCTGGTGGATTGGATGGCCACTGCAGCGGTCGCTATGATCAGGACCTCAGGTTTTTCGTATTTCATGGTTTTCACCTCCTTTCTCTTTTAGTTTCTCTCAGCTGAGATCACGGTCGGCGGCAAGCACTTCAGCGAGCTTGGCACGTTTTCATGCATGCCGACTAGAATTCCGCGTTTGAGCAGGCTTCTTAACCAGATTTCGATCGCGATTGTCCGCAACAAAGGAACGATGGGGGCCACCTGGGCACGTCGAACCTTCTCCAAGACCTCCGAAAGTCCTTGTGTCTCAACGATCCTGAGTAAAGCACTGACCATGTGTTCGCTCATCTCGAGTAAGCTGGCCCATTCGGTCGAGATGGCTGCCATTGGCGCTCTGACAACAAACGCTTTCCGCTTTCTGTTCAGAAGTTCGTCAGGGACAATTCCTATCAGTGCGCGACGCATCAGAGAGCGGCGCTGGCCGGGGCGGACGAGTTGCTCACGCGGGGCGGCATATAAGAACTCAAGCAGGTCCCGATCAAGGTACGGATAGCGTTTCTCGTAGGGTGGTTCTGACGACAGGGCAGAGCACAGGAGCTGTCTCCGCAGCACATCGAGCGTGCTCAGGTTGTCTTGGAAGCTTGGCAAAGGGCCAAAAAGTTTCAACCTAGTTTCATAACCTTGCAAGGCCGCTCGATTGCGTTTGACGAAGTCTCGATTGAGCCAGGGAGCGGGGCGCCTGTGCTGTGGAACGCCGACGAGGGCAGGGGGGAAAAATCCCCGGGCCGCTTCAAAAAATAGGTGAAACCAGGGTTTTCTTTTATTGAGGGCCCAAACTTTCAATTGATGTGCGAGCGTCCTGAACCGGGCACTAGCCAACAGGTCCTCGAGTTCCGGCGAGGGCGTTGGCACGCCCCCCATGACCTCGTCCCCACCGATCCCAGAGAGGACGACACGATTCCCCTGCGAACCCATGCAACCTGCGAATTGTTTACTAGCTTCGTTGGGGCGGCCGCCAGAACCGGGCGTTGCCGCAAAGTGGTCGCTCTCAAACTCGAACTTGGATAGTTGTTCTGTACCGACGTCAATGTGACTGCCAACGCGCCCACGCTTTTCTTCGACCTTGGTGAAATAGGGGCGTTCGTTCCAGTTGGGTTCGGAGTCGTTGTAGTAGGAGACGGTGTCGAGGCGTGGAGTTACGGCTGCGCCACGGACGATGATGGTGTCCGCCATGCACACGATGGAGGAAGAATCCATGCCCCCACTCAGCTCGGCGAGAATGGGCCTGTCGGAACGGAGCCGGCGGCGAACGGCTTCACCGAAAGCAGCGCGAAAGTGTTCTTCGTATTCGGCGTCGGTGCGGTAACGGATTCGCTTGTCAGGATCGAAATTCCAATACTTGCTGACGGCTTGCTTTCCGGCTCGGACCAGCACCGAAGAGCACGGCGGGACGGAATGGATCCCGATGTAGGGCGTCAGGTGAGTTGCGGGAAAGAACGAGAACCAGCCGGCGATGTACTCTTCGCAGAGCGCAAAGGTCTTTCCTGCAAACAGGACGAGCGGATCGAGGATCGTGCTCCAGGTGACGTGGCTATCGTCGAACGAGTAGTAGAGATGGCGCGTGCCAATGGGGTCTTTGGCGAGGATCAGCGAGCGTGTTTGTGGATCCCAGAAGGACAGGGCCCAATCGCCAATGAGCATGGCGAAGCAAGCGCTTCCCCAGTATTCGAAGGCTGCCCCAACGATCTCGACATCTGTCGAGCCAATCGTCAGAACGTTGCGCAACCGTCGGATCAAATCCGCGCGGTTGTCCAACCGGCCGTCCCACGTGAGGATAACGCGGGACGAAGTGACGTGAGGCTGTGTTTCGCGGCGGGACTCCTTGGTGGTGTGGAAGGCGCGGTAGAGGATGCTGATGTTGTCCTTGGAATAGGAGCCAGCATCGTCTGGGCCATACGGAGCGAGAAGCGGCTTCACCTTTTCGAGATAGTCCCAGTCCACAGGCCTGCCATCGAAGTTCCATCTTCCAAACTGGACGCTCACGGTTGATCACCTTTCATAACGGAGATTTTCAGCACCGATCGAGAACGGCGTACATTTCCGGGGTGTACGGCTTATCGTTGACCACGCGGCAGTCGACTTCGACCCACGCGTGGGCTTTGAACGGCATCCGCTGCGCGCCGATGACCATTTGCGCGGGGACACCGTATTTCTTTAGAAGGCAAGCCGTAGCTGCGGACCGCTGCAGGCACAGGGCTTCTTTCCAGTACCAGATGCAAGCCATGTCAATCGCCGAGCAGATGCGCTCGACCGGGTCTGTATCAGGTGCTCGCTTTCCGACAGGATATTTGCGGACCTTGTCGTAGAGGGCTGCGAAGTTGCCCCACGCTAGGTAGAGATCGAACTGAATCAGCTTCAAGTACGCTTTCAATACGAGAAACGGCATAACGATGACCTTTCGTTTCATACTGGCAGCTGCAACTGGTTACAGAGAAACACCATTCGATCTGTCAGTGCTTCAATCCGCTCCCCGAGGGGAAGCACCGGAGAGTGCCCGCGAAACTTGCTGTAATCGAGAATAATTGGTCGCTCGGAGACGTTCGCGGCCTGCAACCGGGCGGTCATTTTGCGGGCGTGCAACGGGTTGCAGTTGCGGTCGGCGTCACCGGAGACGATCATCGTGGCGGGGTAGGCCACGCCATTCCAAACCTGATGATAGGGAGAGTATTTTGCGAGAACGGCGAAGTCGTCCGGGTCGTCTACAGTGCCAAACTCATGTTTCCACACGTGCGCGTTGTCGAAGAGGTGATAGCGAAGCATGTCCAGAATCGGAACCATGCAGACGACCGCGCCGAACAGGTCGGGCCGCTGCGTCAATGCAGCACCTACGAGCAGGCCAGAGTTTGAGCCGCCAAAGATGGCTAGTTTTCCAGGAGAGGTTCGTCCTGTTTTGAGGAGCCATTCGGCGGCGCACAGAAAATCGTCGTAGGCTGTCTGGCGGTTGCGCCGCTTTGCGGCGTTGTGCCACTCGATGCCAAACTCTGATCCGCCACGGATGTTGGGCAGAGCAAACAAGCATCCACGTTCCATCAAGTAGGCGACGAAGATGCTGAATTGCGGTGTCATGGAGACGCCATACCCGCCATAGGAGGTCATGATCGTTGGATTTCCGCCTCTCTTCAGGACATCTCGGCGGCCCACGAGGAACATCGGGATTCTCGTCCCATCCTTGGACATGAACCAGATCTGGGAATTGCTGTAGTCTGCGGGGTCAAAGGGGATGCTTCTCCTGGCCCAGAGGGTGCGCTCGTTGCTTTTCACGGAGTAGCGGAATATTCCGATCGGCTCGGTGAACGATTCTGTTTCAATAAGCAATTCATCGCTGTCTGGCGAACCGCCGGTTATCCGAAGGGTCTCGTCGCTTCGAATTCGCATCTCCCCAGTTTTTTTGCCGGACAAGTCGAAGATGAACACGCGATGCTGCATATCTTTCGTGTATGAGACGAAGATGGAGTCTCCAACCACGACCCAATTGCTGATGAGGGTGTCGTTTTCCGGGACGATGTCGATCCACTCATGTTCCCTGTTCTCCCGAAGGCGAATCTCGACGATGCGGCGATTCGGCGCATCGTGGTTCGTGATGGCGAGAATCTTGTCATCCATTAGCCGCAAGCCGAGCATGTAGTCGACGCGGCTGAATATCAGCTTTGGCGGGACGCTTCCCTCGAATGGCCGTAGGTAGATGTCCGTGAGTGTCTTCTCTAGGAACCGATAGACGAGCAAGCCCAGGCGCTTCTTGTCGGAAAGTAGCACTAGCCGAAGCTTCTCATCTTCACCTGCGACGAAAATCTCCCGATCTTCCGTGGATGGCGTTCCGAGAACGTGCTGGTACGCGGCGCGGTAGAAGGGACGCTTTCCATCGAGCGCCTCGTGGACGTAGTAGAAGCTCTTTCCGTCCGGTGCGAAGGCAAATCCCCTTAAATACCCCCGGGGGAGGAGATCCAGGAGACACTTCCGACTTTCGATTTCGAGTAACTCAAATGTCCCTGTTCTCTCTCCCCCTTCTTTCACCTCATATAGCAACAATCGACCGTCAGGTGAAACTCGCAGAGGCTTTACTGCCGTGTAGTTGCCGGTCCCTCTTTCGGAAGGGTCGATCAGAAGACGATCCTCGCCGTCCGCGCCTTCACGCATGTAAATGCAAGGCTGCTCTTGGTCGGGCAGCCGCTTCCGGAAGAAGTAGCGGCTGCCAGCTTTTTGCAGGGAGTCATAGGTTTCGACGGCGAGGAATTCTCGGATGCGCTCGCGGATACGTTCACGTCCTGGGATGCTGTCCAGATAACCGCGAGCGTAAAGCGTTTGCTCTTCGATCCAGGCACGAGTGCGAGGGGAGTCTTGGTCTTCGAGCCAGCGATAGGGATCGGTGACGGCAACCCCATGGAAAACCTCCGTCACTGGCTCAAGGGTCGAATGGGGCAGAGTCATCATTAATTGATGCATTCGACCCTCCTTCGCGGGACGGACTCCGCTTCCTGCTTCATTCGACGGGTGAGACTCCGCAGATAACTGGGCACTTGAGGAATCTTCAGGCGTTCTGGGTCCCGCCAACTGTTCCCCGCGACCGCGTAAGCAAATACGGCCACCAGCGGCGAGAACAAGAACGCCTCCGAGACATGCTCGGACAAAAAGACGGATTGCCAGCGCTGAACGTAGGACGACCTAATTGCGCGTTCAAATCGAGCGAGTGCTGGATAATCCTTGCGGATATGGGAGATGAGGTATTCAAATGTCAGGAAAGGGTGGCCGACATGCGCTTCGGCCCAGTCGATGAAGACGCACCCTTCGGAACCGACGAGGATATTGCCCGGATTAAAATCGCTGTGACCCAGCGCCTCTGGAATCCGCACTGACCGTAAGCAATGCAGGGCGTTCTTTAGTGTCGCCCCGAGGTCGGAAAGTTCATGCCGTGAGAGAATCGGCGGTGGCACTTTCGTTTGCTGCTGCATCAGATCGGCGACCGCTTCAAGAAATGGGTCAACTAATTCGAGTAGCGTCGCAGCGCGCAAATCTCTGCAGCCTGCTTCGAATAGAGCATCGATCGAGTCGATAGATGTAATCTGGAGACCAGCCAGCGCTGTCGCGGCGGCGTTCCACGCCGATGGATCTTCCACTTCATTGAGAGGGGCCCCGCCAGCGTCCCCCATCAGCCAGCCATGGCAACAGGGTCGAGTGGCGAGGAGGCGTGGCACATATTCAGGAAACAACTTTGCAAGAGCTACGGTAACCGCGAATTCATGTAGATTAGGCTTTCCAACGGCTTTGAACCAGATCGGCCGCTCTGATGTATCAAAACGAATGAGCGTGAAGGTCTCACTACCATTCAGTTGCTGGAAGTCTTTCAACTCCATGCCAAGCGGACGAATTACGGTTCCCACCCAATCCTGAAGGCTACTCAACCAGCCCATTCTGCTGAAAGGCTCGGGATCGTCTCCCGCCATCCTGATCGCAGTTCTAAAATAACTGGTCTCGAGGACACTGTGGTGCGTGTCCTTCAGAAGATGCCAGAATGCATGATGGACAGGAAACCAATCCATTCCTTGAGGTAATGTGCAGGTCCGGACCTGAGCCTCAAAGGCGGCAAAGTAGACAGGTTCCGGATTCTGCTCCAGGACGCCCGAAAACAAGACAACACCAGGTATATTCCAGCGTTCACGAACAAAGGTTGTAATTTCTAGCGCAGATCGAGCGAACCTCGGGATGTCAACTAGTGGCAGTTCATATTCCAAGCCCCGCCGATTGAGAAGCACCGCTGTTCCCGCCCGATTAAATACGATCAGACGGTAGGCGTCCGTTATTGTAACTTCCTCCACTCGAACCTGCTGTGCCATCGCCAGCATGTCGGCGATGGTGCGGTCGTGCGGGCACGCAGTCAACAACGATCAAGCAGCCTCTTCTGCGAAAGACATAGCCTTTTCTGCTTTTTTGAGGATCTCAGGGGCTCAGGACGGGGAAACCCTCTCAAATGACCCAGAATGGACTGAAGGATTGCCCTCAGACAACGGTCCGGTTTTGTACAGGTGCGCATAAAGCCCGCCTCGTTGAATGAGCTGGTCGTGCGATCCTTGGGCCTCGATTACGCCTTGGTTTAGAACGATGATTCGATCTACCCACGTGAGTGCGGAGACTCGGTGTGAGACGAACACACAGGTGCGCTCCGCGAAATACTGAGTCAGGTTGGCGTAGGCCCGCCGCTCCGAAGGAACGTCAAGGGCCGAAGTGGATTCATCTAGCAGCAATACGGAGGGTTTCTGTAGGATTGCGCGAGCAAGCGCTACACGTTGACGTTCCCCTCCAGAGAGAAAGTTACCCCGGGGGCCCGCTTGCGTGTTCCAGCCCCCCGGCAAGGAACGAAGCAGTTCCGTCAACCCAGCGATCTCGACCGCTTCCTCGAGTTCTTGCGATGTCGCGCCGGGGTTGCCGAGCAAAAGATTTTCCTTTATGGATCTGTTAAACAGCACGGGTTCTTGCGGTACATAGCAGACCGCGGCACGGAGGCTGGCGAGCGTTATGTCCCGGACGTCAATCCCATCGATGGAGACAACCCCTTGATTCACATCATACAACCTGGCCATGAGCTTTGCGATCGTACTCTTTCCGCTACCGCTAATGCCGACTAGCGCTATCTTCTCACCTGCCCTTATACCGAGCTCGAGCCCCGCCAATACAGCGGGACTGTCGCGATATCTAAAGCACACGCCTTGTAGCGCGATCGCCCCTCCGGTTCTCTGGGGCAATTGCACAGCTTCAGGACCCTCGGGTACACCTGGCTTTTCGTCGATGATTTCCAGAATTCGTCGAAGGCTTGTGTTCAAACGGTTGAGGCGAGAATAAATCTCTATCGCTGCATTCAAAGGTGCGAACAACCTGGCCAGATAACTGTAGAACGCCACAAACCCACCGAGTGTTAGTACCCCTAGAAATACTTGGTAGCCCCCGTAACACAATATGATGATCAGTCCAATGGCGATCATCCCTACGTACCACGTCCTGAAGAGAATCTCCTGCACGTTTCTGTAAGTTAGCGCCCCCATTTTTGAGCTGGCCTGATTCATAAACGCTCGAGTTTGACGGTCTTCCAGGCGCAGAAGTTGAATCTGCACGACCGAATTCAGATGTTCCTGGAGAAAGTCGTTTTCCTTGCTTGATTCTTCCTGGACTGAGTCTGCTGCGCGTCGCAAACGAATTTCATAGCGCCTCCTGAGAATGACGAAAAAGGGAATAAGAGGAACGAGAACACATGTGAGACGAAAGTTCAGAATGAACATCGTGCTTACGACGAAAATGGCCATGAAAACTGTCTGAAGAACGGAAGGTACTACCGTCGCTCCAAGCTCGGCCACTTGGTCAACATCCTGTTCCATTCTGAATAGTTTCTCTCCGAGGGGGACCGATTCATGAAAATTCGCCGAAAGCTGATTGATCTGTTCGAGGAGTGCAAGGCGAATGCAGTAAACCAGCCTCTGAACGGTCTGGAAGCTTAGTCCTGCGCCGAAAGCGTTGCACCCCAGCTGGCACAGATAAACACCTCCGATACCTACAGCAGCCACCATCAACAACGTTGTGTCCTTCTTGGGAAGGACTTTATCGATCAACCATTTCATGATGAGAGGGTCAAGGAGGAAGGTCAGGCTGCTGAGGACGATCAAAAGAACGCTCAGCAAGTGCGCCCGCCATAACGGCCGAAGCTGCGTGAGAAACCAGCGAAGTTGGGGAGTGAGGCGGTTCGTCATAGAGCCAGACTGCTCCGATCTCGGCCGACTGGGGACAACACGGGAACTATCTCAATTCACTGGAAACCGATAGATCACATCACTCAGTGGGAGAGCGATTGTGACCTCTTGCCTACAAGTGGTCGTGCCTGCGGCGATTTTTTCGTCTTTTTGGCATGCGGTTCCTTCAGGAAGCTCAGTTGCGCCGCGGTTTCCTCCAGAGAGACTTCGACCATGTCGAGCCAGAAGCCTGTAAACTCATTTAGGGAAAGAGTCCGGGCTTCGGAACCAAGTGCAATTTGCACAAGGGTTCTGCCACTCTCCTCACGCGAGACTGTCACCTTTAGGTCGTACCTCTTTAGTTCGTGGACGCGCATTCTTTCCGCCGCTCGTGGGACTAGGCTAGGCTGATCACCACGCGCCTCTTGGCCGTTCTTGTTAACCAGCAATCTTCCTTGAGTTCCGGTGAGTGACTTGGTCGCCGTCGCAATGTGCCCGGCTGTGAAATCTCTCATCTTGCGTGGCACTCCGAATCCGCGATAGGAGCCAAAACCCGTACAGACTAGGGTGGTCGTACCTCCTGCGGAGATGGTCTCAATTCCAACTGTGCTGCCGCTTGCCTTGCAGTGTGGAGAACCCAGGCATCTCCGCTAGGCGGCACGTTCTCTCCGAAATGAGGTTGGACTTAACCGAAACTCCTTCTTAAATACCCGACTGAAGTCGAAGGGTGTCTTGTATCCGAACTCCGCCGCGATCGCTTTTACTGAGAGATCGGTAGTCTTCAACCGCTGAGCCGCCATTACCAAACGTTTCTTCCTCGCATATTCCCTGACGCCCAGTCCGGTATGACGCTTGAACAGTCGGGCAGCGTGGGCGCCGGATATATCCAGCCTCAGTTCTCGGCAAGCATGGGCAATATCCCAACCGATGTTCCCCTCGTGGCTGTCGATGAAATGCAATAGCTTCACAATCCGCCGGTCCATACCAGGTCGCACTTTCAGGGGAACTGGAAAAAAGCCCCGGAGAATATCACTGAGAGCACCTTGGTATTGCACTACAGGTGGTTCGTAAACCATGAAGGCCCCTCCCTCTACAGCGAACACTGTTTCTAGGCATAGAGTCATATGTGTGAGCGCCTCCGAGAAAACATGCTGATTGTGGACGCCAGACTGACTTTGGGAAGCTACGTTCACACTCCATGTTGATCTCTTCACTCAACCAGATCTTCGGCCAGTGCCAAATCAATAGGACCGGGACCAGCAATTCCCAATCTCACTTGATGAGGATAGCCAAGCAGACGGAACCGTCGCCTTCGGCTGCTTCTCCCAGCTGTTGATTCCCAATCCACATTGGGAGGAGCACAGCAGAGAAAGTTGAAACCTCTCGCACGTGATCCCCCTATTTCAGGGGGCAAGGCGTTGTGCGCGAGATCGCAGGAAACGAAGTAAGAAACTGAACCCACCATTCGGACTGCATCTCGATAGAGGTCTTGCCGCACCTGGACCCTCGGTGTTGTTGCAGGACCAACGGCAACGGCAGCGACATCCAATGAGCGCCCGGGGGAACTCATGCCAATCACCTCCTCAAGACGCCTTCTGCGGCTGGACTCGACCAGAAGGTTTGATCAATCCCTTTTTCGTTAGGTCTCGCAGGTACTCGTCGATGTCGCGCACGAGTTGCTCACGCGGGACAGTGAATTGCGGCGCCAACACATTGACGATATCTTCAAAGCTCGCTTGACCGTCTGCAGATTCAATCGCCAGCCAGGTTTTACCTCCCACTGCGTTCAGGCTGTAGCACAATCCTTTTTCGATATCGAGGAGCACACCCCCGTCCACATTAATAGTTGCGCGGACGTGAGGCAAAACCGCCCAGGTGACTCCACTTTTGTAGTTGTCCACTCTGTGGTCCCAAATTGAAATTGGAGTTGAGAACCAATGCCGGCGTCTTGAAATTCAAGTAGCATTCATCAGGGCACCTCAGAGTGATTCATGTTTTAAGCTAGCTGGGCGGGAAGAGTGCTCCCCCTGATTCCTTTTCGGCGGGGAAGTGGGCATGTTCTAACTGGAGAGGGTAGGGCGGCTAAAAAATCTTTAACTGGTTGTTTGAGCAACCTCATCAGCCCCGAGCAGGCTGACGGAACTTCTTGTCAGATCAGAGTGGGCAGGCCATTACTATTATTTCCCAGGAGATAGCTACCTTGTCTCTCCACATTTATTTCGCCGTTAA
>Ga0099830_10001104_pt1 | contig 13266 bp, 22 predicted proteins | sample CZO8metaG_4_FD_79337 | JGI IMG/M metagenome (GOLD analysis project Ga0099830, IMG submission 79337) | Vadose zone soil microbial communities from the Eel River Critical Zone Observatory, Northern California, USA - CZOApr15con2H3.8 metaG | ecosystem: Environmental > Terrestrial > Soil > Vadose...
GCCGTCGGCAGCTCCTCGTTGACCGTCTTGTTGATAAACAGCAGCTCGGGCCGGAACGCGTACCAAGCAATCGCCAGCGCGATCACGCCAATGCCGATATAGATGTTACGCTTACTCATAGGAAGACCTCCGTTAAACTTATTTGTCGTTGATTTGGTTCCGCAGAAACACTCTCTGGTGATCGAGGAAATCTTGGTTATTAGATGACAGCGAGGGGTGAAAGGATGCACAGGCCGTTGAAAAAGGCTCATCTGCTTCGTTGCACTCGACCGCCTTGCTCCGACGTACTGAATAAGTACGCCTCCGCTCGTCGATTTCTCGTCCGCCTCGCATCTGAGACCTTTTTGACCGGCCTGGAAACTGAGTTTTTGAACGTTCTGATGTGATAGCCGGACAATAGCCCCAGTCTTTGCAATCTAAGAAGACCAAGAAATTTCCTTGCTAACGCCTCGGTTTCACAATAGAATCCGGGGCTAACACAGCAAGTCTCGCAACCGTAATATGCTGACCAGCATCGTCAAGTTAGCCGGATTCCCCTCACCATGGGCGACACGACGAAAAACCTTGGGATTCTGAAGCGCGTCGACCTGCGCGACTTCTGGGAGGACGAAGCCCGTGAGTTCACGCCGTGGCTGGCATCGCCCGAGAACCTGAAACTTCTCGGTGAAGCGATCGGTATCGAGCTTGAATTGGAGGCGACGGAATCGCGAGTCGGCATCTTCAAGGCCGACATCGTGGCGAAAGAGGTCGGCACCGACGACCGCGTGATCATCGAGAACCAACTTGAACACACCGACCACGACCATCTCGGCAAACTCCTCACCTACGCCTCCGGTCTGGGCGCGAAGGTTGTCGTCTGGGTTGCGGAAGAGATCAGCGACGAACATCGGCGTGCGATGGACTGGCTCAATGAGATTACCGGCGACAGCTTTTCCTTCTTCGCCCTCGAGATAGAGCTTTGGCGAATCAATGACTCTGACCCCGCTCCGAAGTTCAATCTTGTGTGCCGGCCCAACGATTGGGCCAAGAGCCTCACGAGCGCTGACTCTGGGAGCGAGCCTTCCGAAACCAAGCTATCGCAACTTGAGTTCTGGTCGGCTTTTGTCGAGTTCGGCAAGCGGAAGGGAAGCGCCATCAGCTTTCGCAAGCCACGACCTCAGAACTGGTACTCGCTGGCTGTCGGACGATCTCGATTCAACTTGTCGTTGACGGCGAACACCAAGCTGCGCCGCATCGGGTGCGAACTCTACATCCGACACCCCCGGCATTCGAAGAAGGCTTTCGCGATGCTGATGGAGCAGAAGGAGGCGATTGAGTCAGAACTCGGGCAGCTTGAGTGGCAGGAGCTTCCGCACCGGAGAGACTGCCGAATCGTCCAGTACCGCGTTGGCGACATTGAGGATCGTGGTCAGTGGCCCGACCAGCACACGTGGTTGTTTGAGCGACTGCAGGCTTTCCATCGCGTCTTTTCGAAGCACGTTCGAGCGTTGGATCTAGGAGAAGAGGACAATGACCCCGAGGACACGGACGAAACCGGCTAACACGCCGTTGCAGCGGGACGCAAAAAATAATGGGAGACAGGTCTTGCAATCACACATCGTCGTAATGCAACACCCGGCCCATAGACGCACAATAGAATCATTGCGGCTGTCGACAGAACGAGCCCCATCGTATAGTCGCTAATTTAATCAATCGTTCGGTGCAAAACGCATGAAAACAATAATTACATATCTTTTGATGGTTGCATTTGGAGATGTCGTTGCAGCAGTGCTGCTTCGCTACCACGTTACAGAAATGCCTCAGTCGCTGCGATTGATACTCACCTGTGCGTGCCTTGGGGGCGTCGGAGGAGCATTGTACTGTCTTCGAGGAGTCTACCTCAACGCGTCTGTACGAAAGCAGTGGGATTCGTCATGGTATCCTTGGTACTTTATCCGACCGATTGTCAGCCATATTTGTGGAGCTGTCAGCTTCATTTTCCTGAAGGCGGGGTTACTCTTGCTTGAGGCGCGACCGGGGGACAACTCCAGTGATCTTGGTTTCTTCGCACTTGCCATCATTGCCGGACTGAACGTTGACAAGTTCGTGTCAAAGGTGGAGGACATTGCCCAAGCGACGTGGGGGATTGAAAAGTCACGAACGGCGCGGGGAGAGAAAAGCGATGGAGCTTAGGATATTCGATGTATCGCACGGTTTCTGCGCATACTTGATTGCGGATAACAAAAACGTGATGCTCTTTGACTGTGGGCATAATGAGGAGACCGGCTTTCGTCCGTCCACCTATCTTTCTGCACGTCGCTGCACAGGCATAGAGCACTTGATCATTCAGAACTTCGACCAGGATCACATAAGCGATCTTCCAGACCTACTGGCAAAGCTGCCGGTGACTCGCTTCTTTAGAAACCAAAGCATTTCACCGGAGCAACTACGTGCGCTCAAACTAGAAGCCGGCTCGTTGACGGCTGCAATGACAACCGCACTCGCCATGCATCGGGACTTCGTCCACCCAGTGGTGAACCCACCGGTCTTCCCCAATATGGAATTTGAAACATTCTATAACCAGTATCCTACCTTTACGGACGCAAACAATCTCAGCGTAGTGTCCTTCGTGCATTATGATGGCATGGGGATTCTTTTTACGGGAGATCTTGAGAAAGCGGGATGGCAGGAATTACTCAAGAGCAAGTCTTTCTGTGCCTGTTTGAGCCGAACAAATATCTTCATTGCATCGCATCATGGCCGCACTACGGGCTATTGCGCAGAAGTGTTCAACTATTGTTACCCCGACATAGTGATAGTCTCGGACAAGGAGATAGTTCATGAAACCCAGAAACAGGACTATACCAAGCACGCTTCCGGTATCCCGTGGAACGGTGGTCCCGACAAAAGATTTGTTCTGACGACACGATCAGATGGGATGATCACGATTACGAAGGAAATTGGGAAAGCTTATCACGTCACAATATAGCCAACGGGGGGTTAATGAGTGACAGGGTTTGCAGTCACACATTGTTGCAATGCAAGACGCGACCCGATGAATGCCCCATGAATGCCGCCCCTGACATGAATGGATACGGAACAGCCATCGTGTCAGGCTCCGTTTTATTCGCCTCGGAGTGCGGCGTAACGTAACGTGACGTTCACGCTCCAATATAACGGCGTGCTGGTGTCTAACCAACAGCGCGGCCACCGGGTGGAAAACAAACGAGCAATTCGGTTCGCTATAGATCCGTTCCTCCGAACGCTCTGGGCAAAAAACCCAGAATTGCACCGGATCGGAGCCCATGAAGGCAAACTGACACGGCTCCGGTCAGCATCGTGGGTTGGTAATACCTTAAGGATCGATCCGCTGACGGGCGGTATGGACGGCCCTTTGATTTGGAGTCCGTTTCCGTATGTCAGCGTTGACGGTCTCACCTACATTATGTTGGTCAATCAGTTAAACCGCTGGCGTTGCAACGTAAACATCAAGCTTCTGGTTCCTGACAGGGAGGAAACGCAGGGTGATTTGGATAATCGGCTGAAGACACTGTATGACGGACTTCGGCCACCGCACAATCTTGGCGAAGTAGGAAGTGGCGGTAAAGTTCCACAAGACGGTCTAGTCTTCTGTCTTGTTGAAGACGATTCAATGCTCAGAAACCGCAGCGTTGAAGTTGAATCGCTACTCGAATCACTTCCAGCGAGTAACCAAATGGAGGATAGGACGAATTACGTGTCGGCCATTATCGGGGTGACGTTGGCCGATAGCAATGGAGGACCGATCAGAGTCGCAGGGGCGCCCTAAATGTGTTTCTTGCGACGATAGTAAAAAAGCGGAGTAATGAGGAACAGGTCTTACAATCACACATTGTTGCAATGCAAGACCCGACCCTGAAGGTCCCTAACGAGAAGGAGATAAAGCGATGAGTAAAAGAACACTCTACGAGCGTCTTGGCGGCTACGACGCCATCTCTGCAGTTGCTAGCGATCTGTTGCCACGCTTGCAGGCGGATCCGCGACTCGCTCGCTTCTGGCAGAATCGAGGAGACGATGGCGTCAAGCGGGAAAAGCAGCTCCTGATTGATTTTTTGTGTTCGAGCGCGGGCGGTCCTCTGTACTACACCGGACGAGACATGAGGACGTCCCACAAAGGGATGAACATCACTGAAAGCGATTGGTCGGCATTTTTGGGGCACCTCAATGCCACTCTGGAGGCTTTTCACGTCCCCCAGGGAGAACGTGACGAGGTAGTCGCATTTGTGCAAAGCACGAAGCCGGACATCGTCGAAGCGTAGATGCGGGCATAACAGTCAAATGCAGACGACGCTTAGAGCACGTCTGATCTGAGTCGTTAGGCGTCGATGCGAAAACTTTGCCCTCGGAGATGACTATGCCGCCAAATCCAACGACTCCCGTGGCTCATGCCTCCAACTCGGACACAATGCTGCGTCGCCTGTTGGGAGGCATGTCTGTCTTCACCATGCTCATGACGATTCCGCAGGTCCTGACCATATGGATCGGCCGTCAGGCGGCCGGGGTTTCTCTACTGTCGTGGAGCGCCTATCTCGCCTCGGCCTTCCTCTGGTTTTGGTTCGGAATACAGAAACGCGATAAGAACATCTACTTGCCATGCATCGGCTGGATCGCGCTGGATAGTGCAGTGATCGTGGGAGTTGTCATTTATGGATAGAAGGGGCGATAGCACAGACAATCAGTGGTCAACTGCTGCCTTGAATCGTTGCATTACCAGGGGTACGATAACGGCATGTTAGATTGGTCGTCATGTCCGGCGGTCGAGCGTGACCTACAGCGCGTGAGCGGTGCCTGGGTATTTCGCGGCACGCGCGTCCCGGTCTCGGCTCTCTTCGAGAACCTCGAAGACGGAGTGCAGATTACTCAGTTTGTGGAGTGGTTTCCGGGTGTCACTATAGAGCAAGTGCGTGCGGTTCTCGACCACGCAGCCAAAAGCTCGGCCTCATCCCAGGTTGCCTGAGTGCGCATTCTCTTCGATCAGGGAACGCCAACGCCCCTGCGCCATCTTCTAATCTCTCATCAAGTGGAAACCGCCTTTGAGCGCGGCTGGAGTGCCTTGAGCAACGGTGACCTGCTGGCAGCGGCCGAGGGAGAGAGCTTTGAGGTTTTTGTTACGACCGACAAGAATCTTCGTGATCAGCAAAACTTCGGTAGATTGAGAATCGCCATCGTCGTGCTGTCATCCACCAGTTGGCCTCGCATTCAGAAGGCCGCCTCGGCAGTCAAACAAGCCATCGACGCCACATCGCCAGGGAGCTTAAAGGATGTGATTATTCCATAAGACCGGCTAGAATTCGGATGGAATGTTTTGAAGAATCGATCCACCGGCTCGCCTCGCGCGCCGGTGGATTGCAGACCTTTTCGATTCCGCTGAAGTTACTTAATTAGTCGCGGTGCCTTTTGCCGGGGTGATCGTCACCTTCATCACGCTGGCGGTCTTCGGATAGGTGAAGCCGTCTTTCACATCCTTGATATTTTTCACGACGCCGTTTTCATCTTTGCCGGTGTTCGGGGCCTTCTGTCTCGGCGCCTGGTTGGGGCCGATTCCCGGTTCTTCGTTCACCTCAGTGCCGGCGTCCCAGAGAATAATTTGCGAGGCGACGTTGCCGCTGATCGGCTTGCCGTCCTTGAAGAGGGCGATGCCACCTTCGTTCGGCGCGTAGAAGAGATCGTTCGACTGGCCGAACATCGAGGTGATCGTCAGCTTCGAGCCGGCAGCGGCTTCGATGCTGCACTCGTAGGCTGCGCCCGGGCCGATCGGACCCGGTGACTTCTGTCCCACAGGTGTATTAAAGACGACGACCGACTTTACGCCCTTGGCGCCATCGAGCGACTTGGCCAGCGTGGCCGGATTGCCGTCCTCGGCCTGAGCCTCAAGTCCCTTGCCGCGATCTTTCTTGTTGGCCGAGAAGACCGGAGCGTTGTTCGTATGGACGATGCACAGACCCGGCGACATCGCGAAGGGCCATTTCGTGCCGTCCGACGCCTTCATTCCATCCGGACTCGAGATGTTCTCGATCCGGACCGTAAACTTGGTCATCTGACCCTTCATCATCTCCTGGGCCTGCCCGGAGACCGTCGCCCCGAACATCAGGGCTGCCGCCAAAATTAAAGGTTTCGATAACATATAATTGTTTCCTCCTTATTAATTGTTGGATTGAGTCTCCGAGACGACGTCCAAGATTGCCGTTTAATCAATTAGATGCACCGGAGGGTTAAAAGGATGCGAGGGAATTTGCTTTAAAACCCTAGAGCTTTCAAGGGATGGCTAAGCAAGTTTCAAGGCTATTTTGACAGAAAGAATAGCCTTGACAGGGTTTTAGTAAGTGGGTGATATTCCAGACAGTTTTACTTTTGGGACTAGAAGGCTACAAAAATAGACTATTGGAATAGCGCTAGTAAGCGCAGTCAGGTGAGTCAACTGCGTGAGAGGTGAGGAATGATATTCGGCATCAATGCAAAGACTAACAACATTGAGCCGTTCAAGTCGTCTTGGATACCCAAAGAACTTGAGCTTGAGAGATACTTACTTCCGTCTGAAGGCTCGGATGAGCCTATATTAGCTCCTTCCGTTTTCGGTGCACCGTTGCTTTTGATTAGCAACCAAGTCAAGACACGACAAAAGAAGCGTGCTGATATTCTGGCGTTAGACCGTGCAGGCAATGAACCGGAAAAGAACCGGAAAAGGGGACAGGCTACTTTTCGATAACAGATAAGGCCGGAAAACCAGCCCGCCCCGTTTATTCGATTTGACATGGCTGTTCGCGTTGAAAATATCTTTGCTGATCCTTCCGAGGCTTCGAGGCAAGAGCAGTTTCTGACGCTGTTCGAGAATGAAGCCGTCAGAATCGAGCGCATCGTTTCTCAATCCCATAGCAGTCCAGCCGGCTTCTGGTACGATCAATCTGAAGATGAGTCGGTGATGGTCTTGCGCGGTCATGCCACGCTGGAATTCGAAGGCGGCGAGTTGGTTGGGTCATCGGGGTCAGTCATCGGATTCAGGCGTTTGTTTCTGGTCAATCCTGCCAACAAGAAAATATCTAATTCAACGGACTAGGTTCAGCGCAGCGGGAGACCGGGCCATAACGATCTGAGAATCGCCTCGTTGTCGAAAGGATAGAGGTTGAATTATGAAGGATGAAAAATTTGGAGGATGAAGAACAGTCTCCGTCCGGTCATCGAGTTCAAGTGAAAATTTAAAAGTAAAAAGTTTCGAAATCCGTTTTAATTTTGCCTTTCAGAGGCAGGGCTGGACATTTTCTCCTGGTTGGACTACGTTGCGTGACCGGCCGTAGCGGCAACGAACGATGCGCGGCCGATCAGATTTGGAGGTAACGCGATGCTCTATACCTGTCGTTTGACGGCTCTGATCGTCATCGCACTCGTTGTGACACTCTTTATAGCGGCGGGGCCCTCTGGAGCCGCGGAGATCCGCGTGCTCAGCGCCGCCGCCGCGCAGGCGCCAGAGAAGGAACTCGCCACGGAGTTCACCAAGGAAACCGGACATCGGGTGAGCTTCACCTTCGGTTCGCCTGGCGCGATCCAGGAGAAGGTGGCGGCCGGCGAGACATTCGATATTGTCGTCATGCCGACCGCTGCGATCGAGGCCCTGGATAAGGCCGCGAAGTTGCTTCCCGGCAGCCGCATGGCATTGGCGCGGGTCGGCATCGGCGTCGCGATGCGCGAGGGCGCGCCGAAACCCGACATCTCGACGCCTGAAGCCTTCCGCAGGACGCTGCTCGATGCCCGCTCGATCACTTACAGCGACTCAAGCACGGGAGGTTTAAGCGGACTCTCGGTCGAAAGACTGCTGGCGAAACTCGGTATCGCCGAGGCCGTCAAAGCGAAAGCGATCCTCCGCTCCGACGGACAGCAGTTGATTGCGGATGGCAAGGTGGAGATCGGCCTGTTCAACGTCAGTGAGATCCCGCGGGTCAAAGGTGTTGTCCTGGCCGGGCCGGCGCCCGCCGCGTCACAGGTCTATATCAACTATGATGCTGCGGTGCCGGCCACCAATGCCTCACCCGAAGCGGCTCTAGCCTTCCTCAAGTTCATGTCCCGCCCGGCCGCACGCGCTCGCTGGGAAGCGGCCGGTTTGGAGCTGGCCGGCAATTGAAAATATGGAGTCGCGACAGGTTTGGTCGGCGCGGTCCGACCGTTCAGCCCGGCAGGAGAAAATGATGAAACAGGTTCACAAGATTCCCTTGCGCGCGGTCATGATGGCCGCAGCTCTCATCACCGCCGCCATTTTCGCGCCCGACTCAGGCCGCGGCCAGAGCATCATCGAGGAGTGGGCGAGCGTGAAGGCGCCGCCCCCGCCTGAAGTGAAAGCCGTGAAGGTCGACGCCAAGAAGAGCGCCCTGCTCCTCATGGACTTCAACCGGGTGAGCTGTGTTGCTGAAAGGCGGGCGCGCTGCGCCGCCGCTCTTCCGAAGCTCCAGAAACTCCTCGCCGCGGCGCGGGCTCACGGTATGCTCGTGGTCCACACGACCTCGCGTAGCACCACCGAGAAACACATCTCGAAAGAGCTGGCGGCCATCGAAGGAGAGCGGGTCTTCACGGCGGGTCTCGACAAGTTCTACGGAACGGAGTTGGAAAAAACCATCTCTCCATGTTCTGGAATTCACGCAAGTCCGACGCGCCTCCTCACGACTTTCGTGTCGGAAGCGGGTCTCTATCTGGCGAAAAAGATCTCCCGAAACTCGGCCATGAGTTTCTTAAATTCTTCTTCGGTCGGATTCTCCATAAAGACCACCCTAGCGGACACTTTTTCCGCATCGTTGATGGCAGGGTAGATACCCGGGTAGAGAACAAACTCACCAGTCTCGGAGATCGCCTTCTGGCCCTCTGCGGAACAGGCATATTCGATATAGAGACGCGCAGCGCTCTGATGAGCTGCCTTAGCGCCCAGGCTCATGTAGCTGGGATCGGTTAGATATCTATCCAACGGCGCATAGGCAACCGGACCCTTAAACTGCGTGACCGTATTAATTAGAGCGATGCCGACGTGAGCTTCTCCTTTGATGATGCTATTGGTTACGGGAGTTAGGGACTCGACCATGCGGGGCTGCTGTTTTGCCAGAGCCTTTACATAGTCCAACCATTTATCCCCCTTCAATTTCTGCAGGTTCCATAGAAATTGGGCGGTGGTCGTGTGAGCGGAGGGATCGGGCATACTGATCTTGCCCTTCCACTTCGGATTCAACAGGTCATCCAACGTCTTGGGGGCATCGCCGGCTTTTACCAACTCTGTATTATAGAGGATGCCGATTGGAAGCATGCGCCACGGCGTGGTGACGCCATCCTTCTCTTTGAACTGAGCGGGAAACTTATCTGACGACGGCGGAACATACTTCGCAAACAGACCATCCTTCTTCATGATCAGCCGCACTCCCCGGCTCGCCTCCACCACGTCAAACCCGGGCCGGCCCGCGCGCCATTCGCTCAAGGCTCGCTCTGCGACGCCGGTCGCCGAAGCGCGCCAATACGCAACCCGGATGCCGTATTTCTTCTCAAATCCTTTGTTGATTACATCCATGGCCTGCGGCGTCGCAGTGCCATAGACGACTACGGCTCCTTCTTTCTTGGCCGACTCATCATCGACGGACTGTGCCTGCGCGTGTTCAACCGAACAGAACAAACAAAAAACAGCAAGGAGATTCAAAGCGCTCCGCAAACGGTTCTCAGAATGACTCATCATAGATATCGCTCCCATCTGAACTTTGAGATCGCTGGCCTAAACCAAAGCCTTATTACTCCAAGGCAGAGGAAATGTCCATTTGTGTCTGCAAGCCGCCCTCGAGTTGACATAACGCTAACCTATCGGCTACTTCCCGCCGGGATGAGGTTTGTGGGACGGCCCTACGACGATGGCAACATGACAAAGCTCGCCTACTCGTATCCTCGATGACTGTGATTGCCAATCAGACCGAGAATGAGTTAGAGTCCAACGACTCGCCGCTCAATCCATTTCGAAGGAGTTCCTCTATGTGGAGCCGACGCGGTTTGTGCCAGTCGCTCAGCGCTGTTTGTTTCCTCCTTGCCGTCTTTTATGTGCCGACGTTGGAGGCGGCTTCGCCGCTGCAAAAAATCGTCATGGTCTTTGCCGGGTTCAACGAGAGGAGCGGTGTGCTCTTTGTCGCCAAAGACATGCGCTTCTTCGAGGAGCAGGGGCTGGACGTTCAAATCGTTCAGGTGCGAAGCGGTCCGGTCGCCGTAGCCGCCATGGCCGCGAATGAGGCCCAGTTTTACGCTGTCTCCGCGACCGGCGCGAGCCTCGGGGCAATGGCCGGAGGTCTCGATCTGGTCTTCATAGCGGGCATCGTCAACAAGTTGGACGGTGACTTCGTGGCCTCGCCCGCGATCAAGACCCCGTCGGATCTCAGGGGAAAACTTCTTGGCGTGCAGAGTATCGGCGGCGGAATCTGGACGTTTACGATGCTGGCCCTCGATCACTGGGGCCTGGTGCCGGAGCGGGATAAAATACAGTTCAGGATTCTGGGAGACCAGGCGGTCATCGCACAAGGCCTGATGACCGGCGCCGTGGATGCGGCCTATCTGGGCTACACGTTCAGCAAAGTGGCGCAGCGCCAGGGCTTTCACGTTTTGGCGGATCTCGCCAAAATTGATATTCCATACCAAGGGATCGGCATTGTGGCGCGCAGAAGCTTTCTGGACCGTTCGCCCGAGACTGCCGAGCGGACGCTCAAGGCGCTGGCCAAGTCGGTCGCCTTTTTTCAGGACCCCGCGAACAAACAGACGGTCGTCGGGATTCTGGCGAAGTGGTTGCGCCTCTCCCGCGTCGAGGATGCCGAGGCGGGCTATGAGATGATCCGGCCCCTCTATGATCGAAAGTCCTCTCCGACGATCGAAGGGTTGCGCAATACGTTGCGCATTCTCAGCCGGGTCGATCCCAAGTTCGGGCGATTGAAGGCGGAAGACTTGAGCGACGAGCGCATCATACGAAAGCTCGAAAAAGAGGGCTTTCTCAAATAGCCGGGAAATCCCTCTAATCAAACATCGCCCGCCTCGAAGGCCGAAACTATGATCGGGTTGCTCCGTAAAATCCGGAGAGAAAAGGAGATCGAGATGCTAAAGGCGTTTTGGTCCGCCATCCTTTTAATCCTTAGCGCCGCGCCGGCAACTCTCGTCGCGCAAGAACGCTATTTGGTCAGCTATGCCGGCTTTGCCGGATTCCAGGCCCCGGTATGGGCCGCTAAAGACTTCGGTCTCTTTGCTAAATATGGTTTGAGCACCGATCTTGTCATGATCCCCGGATCGGCCAGGGGAACGCAGGCCTTGCTGGCGGGAAGCACTCACTTTGCTCAGACAGACGGGACTTCGCTGATCATGGCCATCAATCAGGGAGCCGATCTCGTGTTTATCTCCGCCTCCCTCAACAAGTTCCCCTTCAGTCTCGTAGCGCAAAAAGATATCCGCAAGCCGACGGATCTTATAGGAAAGAAAGTCGGCATCGTAGGTTTTGGCGCCGCCCACGAGGTTTCCCTGGTGCTGGCGCTCAGAGAGTGGAACATTCCCCGGCAATCCGTCACTTTGCTCGCCAGCGGTCCGGCGGCTAACCGGCTCATCGCGCTTTCCACCGGCGCCCTGGATGCGACGTTACTCGCGCCCCCCGAGACCGGCGAGGCCGCTCGCCTGGGGTTTCGCACCCTCGCCCAGATGACCGACCTCAAAGCGGCCGCCTTCCCTATGAACATCATTGCCACGCGCCGCTCCTTCCTGGAAAAGAACCGTGACGTCGTCAAGCGCTTCTTGCAGGCCTACAGCGAGGCCACGTTCCAGTTCATGACGAATAAAGAGAAAGCCCTGGCGCTTTACAACCGGAGGCTGAAGCAGAAAAACCCCGGCGTCATAGAAGAGACCTATCAGTATTTTGTCGCGACTTTTTCTTTTCCTCCGCGAGTCTCGCGCGACGGCATGCGCATCGCCCTCGAAATGATTGCCCAGGGAAACCCCGGAGCCAAGCTGGAGGCCAACGTGGACAAGTATGTCGACGAAAGGCTGCTCGACGAGTTGGAAAGAGAGGGATTATTTAAAAGGATCAGCGGAAAGGGCTGAACGCACACGACCCGCCATCGCAAGCCACCAGCCGGCACAACCCCGCTCTAGTGTGGGCCATGAATCTCTGAAAAGACTCTCGCTTGCTTTGCTTGTTCTCCCCATACTGCTTCCATGACGTACTACTACGGTAGTATTGTCTTACTTCTCGAAACTATGTAAGATAAATGAAAGATAGTAGGAGGATCATATGGATACGGCATACGTCACAACCAAAGGTCAGCTGGTCATTCCGGCTCGGATTCGCCGGAAGCTTGGCATTAAGCCGGGGACCAAGGTGTGCTTCGTGGAGCGCGGGGACGAAGTCCTGTTTCAGCCTGTCACCAAGGAGTATATCCGAAGCGTGTGTGGCATGTTGAAGAACATTTCCTCAGTCACCGAAGAACTGCTGAAGGAGCGGGCCAAGGATAGGGAACGAGAGGAGCCCAAGCTTGAAAAGCGCGGTGCTCGATAGTTACGCCGTCTTGGCGTTTCTCTTCAAAGAAGCCGGGCACGAAAAGGTCGTCGCGCTCTTCGAGAAGGCCGCCGAGTCGGATACGACGTTGTTGATCGCCGCTCCTAATTGGGCGGAAGTTCGATACATGGTCGAAAGGAAAGTCGGAGCGGTACGATGGCGGGAGGTCCGAGCCAGGCTCCTAGGCTTGCCGCTTGAGATCGTTCCAGTTGACCAGGAGTTAGCTGAGATTGCAGGCGAATTCAAAGCTACCCGAAAGATGTCCTTGGCGGATTGTTTTGCGGCTGCGCTCGGGAAGCAGAAAAAAGCCGATGTCTATACGGGAGACCCGGAGTTTCGTTCTATCGAGGATGACGTAAAAATCGTCTGGCTTTAGGCGAATTTACAAGTGAGCAGGCCGCCAGCACGAATCGCGAACACGATCATGGTAGTGACACGAGCACGAGTCACGATCCTCTTTTTTCTTTCCGCTTTCATCCTTCCGCCTTCATCCCTTATCCTTTCATATCTCGCCTCATGCCTATTGCGTTCTTAACGACTTTGCCCTATTTTACGCGAAACTAACTTCGGCTGGACCCCTCCACCTCGTTAGCCGCTTTCCAACTGCGTTGGATCTTTCTCTAATTTTGGTTGTCAGGTGAGCGGAACAAACCCAACCCCACGCCGCTTTAAAAGACGGCGGAATCGACCCTGGAGGGAGATAATTCAGCGGAAAGCTA
>Ga0099830_10001106_pt1 | contig 13261 bp, 13 predicted proteins | sample CZO8metaG_4_FD_79337 | JGI IMG/M metagenome (GOLD analysis project Ga0099830, IMG submission 79337) | Vadose zone soil microbial communities from the Eel River Critical Zone Observatory, Northern California, USA - CZOApr15con2H3.8 metaG | ecosystem: Environmental > Terrestrial > Soil > Vadose...
CGTTGGACGTAAACCCGTTATGAACGACACCAGCTTTCTGGTCACAATACCCACACTCCTCTGCGGCCTCGCGCCAAACTTTGCCATATTGGTTGCACTGCGTACAATCCAGGGTTTACTGATGCCCGGGCTGACCAGCGTGGCCATTCCTTATGTCAACGAGGAGTTTGCAGGCAAAGACCGTGGCCTGGCTATGGGCATCTATGTCGGCGGTCTGACGCTTGGGGGATTGTTTGCCCGTGTGGGCAGCGCAGCTTTAACTGGCCTGTATAACTGGCGGGTCGCACTGCTTGTCTTCACCCTACCCACGATCATCGCCGCACTGGCGATGTGGCGACTCCTGCCAGATACAAAAGGCAAACCGGGTGAGCTTTCCTCTTCCCTGCGCATGGATAGCAGGTTTCTCCGCCAGACACTGCACGACATGGCATTGCACTGGCGCAATCGACGGCTGGTGGGGGCGTTCATTATCGGCTTTACGCTCTTTTTTGGTTTTATTGGCATCTTTACGTACCTTCCCTATTATTTAACCGGCCCATCTTTCAAGCTCCCCACAATCTCACTCGGCCTGGTGTATCTCCTCTGGCTGACGGGTATCTTCTCACCCACTGCCGGTACTCTGGCCGGACGTATCGGCTCGCGTCGTGCCATCGCTTTCAGCATGGGGTTGGCCGCCATCGGACTGCTGATCACGCTCATTCCAATACTCCCCATTGTGATACTCGGCCTGGGCTTATTGGCGTTGGGTATGTTCTCGACCGTGCCGGCGGTAAATCTCTATCTGGGTGAGCAGGCAAGAACCGCCAAGGGGACAGCGGCTTCCGTCTACCTTTCCCTCTACTACTTTGGCGGCAGTTTCGGGGCAGTATTGCCGGGCCTGGCACTGCTCTGGGCAGGCTGGACCGGTGTAGTATTCCTCTGCCTGGGAATGGTCGTGGTCGCTATCGCCTCGGATATACTGCTTTGCTGATCACGATATCTGGGAATCTCTGGCACTTTACCGAAATGGGTACTCCCTTCAAGAAGGCCAGCGTCTCGAGGCCGTGAGTGCGAATGTGGCCGTGGTCTTGATCCCTCGTGACGACGAACCAACGAGAACCTCAAACTCTCCGGCTTCGGTGACCCAATCGTGCGCCCGGTCATCATAGTAGGCCAGCGCATCGCGGGCGAGAGTCAACGTTACCGTTTTGGGCTCATCCGGCTCAAGGTGCACCTTGGCGAAGGCTTTGAGTTGCTACATCTCTGCCAACTCGCAGCCGAGGAGGTCCGAGAAGAAACCACCAACCGAAAATGGGAAACCCGACTATGCGTATGCTGCTATTCGGGGGGGAGGGATAGGATGCCCAAATTCCTTAGCCACCATAATCCAGCTTTCAATGGCATCCTTTCCTTGTCGTACTGCCTCTTCATATGTTTTACCATGAGTCATACATCCAGGCAATTCGGGAACACTTACGACGAAAATTTTATCATCTTCATCCCACTGAATGACCATTGAGTAATGTAGTGCTTCTACATTCATTGTGTTCCTCCTAACTTGTCCAGCACATGACGAACGAGTCGTATCTGATATTTGTCGGCATCATCACCATCCTTACCTGATATGGTAACTTTCTCTGCAGGTAATGCTGGATGGAGCCATACCGTATGACTGCCTTTACCTGGACGCATAATGAACCCAGCCTTAGACAAAGCCGCTTTTAGTTCTCTGATTTTAGGTGGCATAGTCAGCCCCTGCTACCACTTAGTATAGCAGCAACGTTAGTATTTTGCTACTTCTTTGTTTCTGCACGCTCAGAAAAGAGACTTCCTCAGGAATTGCTCGGTATGGTATTGTATTATAAATAATCCAAACGTCCCGAGAGGTGTATAAATAACATGACTTGTATCTTCCTCACCGGCCTTTCCGGCAGCGGCAAAACCACCGTAGGCCACATACTCGCACAGCGACTGAACAAGCCGTTTCTCGATACTGATGCCCTTATCGAAGAAGCGTGCGGCCAACCCATCCCGGCCATCTTCGTGCACCACGGCGAGGACTACTTTCGAGCCTGTGAAAGCCGCGTACTGGCTCGCGCAACGCAGACTGCTGGTGGGGCCATCATAGCCACCGGCGCTGGCATCGTCATGCGCACAGACAATCGTGCGCTCATGGCCGGGCAAGGTCAGCGTATCTACTTACAGGTTGAGCCGGCCACCGCCCTGCAACGCCTGAACGCCCAGCCACCCACGATAAATCGGGGTGCTACAACACAGGCCGACGTCGAAACGCCCGAAGTTCGCCCACTCCTTGCCGGTCCCGACCCACTTGCCAACTTACATGCCCTGCTCGCCGCCCGTTCTGCCTGCTATGAAGAAGCTGAAATCAGCTTCTCGACACAGGGCAAAAGCCCCCAACGCATTGCCCAGGAGATCATCGCCGCCCTGATCGGCTCCGGCAAACTAGTTGATGATCCTGGGCTGCTTCGCACCCAGGATCATCAAGATGAAGTTTCTCCCATCATCCGCCATGTCCATGTGGGTGACCCCCACGCTACATCGGGGGGCTACGATACCGTCGTCGATTGGGGTGGGCTCGGAAGGCTGGCCCACTACCTGTTGCAATTGCATCTGCCAGCCAGGGTCTTCCTCATCACCGATAGCAACATCCGCCACCTCTATACGCCAGCAATCATACACAGCCTCTCGCGTGCAGGTTACGCGCCGCACGTCTATACTCTACCCGCAGGCGAGGCCAGCAAGTCGCAGAGTCAGCTTAGCGCCATCTATGACTGGCTCATAGAGCAGCATACAGAGCGGGGCGAGGCCATTGTCGCGCTTGGAGGTGGCGTCGTGGGTGACCTGGCCGGCTATGCCGCCGCCACCTACCTGCGGGGTGTACCATTGGTGCAGGTGCCTACATCCTTGCTGGCCCAGGTTGATGCCGCCATCGGGGGCAAAACAGGCATCAACCATCCCAGGGGCAAGAACCTGATCGGCGCGTTTTACCAGCCGAGGTTGGTATTGGCCGATCCCGCTACGCTGCTCACCTTGCCCGTACGTGAGCGTACGGAGGGGTGGGCAGAAGTAGTAAAGTATGGTATCATACTCGATGCTGAATTGTTCGCACAGCTTGAGGCGCATGCGCATACCCTGCGAGACTTTGCTCATCCCCAGGCTCGCCTGCTCTGCCAACTCATTGCACGTTGTATTGCTCTGAAGGTGTCCATTATAGAAGAAGACGAGCGCGAACAGGGACGTCGTGCGATCCTCAACTACGGCCATACCGTGGGGCATGCCCTAGAAAACGTAGCAGGCTATGGTGAGTGGCTGCATGGCGAGGCTGTATCGCTTGGTATGATGCTCGCTGCCACCATGGCACAACAAGCAGGGATGTTCGCAGATGCTGACGTGGCTCGTCAGGGTAAACTGCTAGACGCGTTGGGGCTGCCGGTTGCGTACAAGGGAACAGTCCGGCCACAAGATATACTTGCTGCCATGCAGCTAGATAAAAAAGTAGCAGGCAAGCAGGTGCGCTGGATCATGCCGCAGCGTATTGGAGAGGTAATTGTCACAGCGATGCCCGATGATCTCGTCCTCCGTGTCGTCACAGCATTTTTTACAGGGAAGAGGAATACATGAGTCAAGATAGTATCAGTCAATTGCGCACGTGGATAGCCGAACAGAAGCTCGACGCTTTTATGGTGACACAGCCGCAGAATCGTTCCTATTTGAGTGGGTGGTTCAATGACGATGACGAAGGCGCGGGCTTATTGTTAGTGGGCCAGCAGCAGCAAATTCTACTGACCAACTCTTTGTATAAGGAAATTGCCGAGCGCGAAGCTACCGGTTGGCAGGTAGTCGAGCCGTCTGGGCTAGTACGTGAATATACATCGACTATTGTGGAGTTGGCTCGAGAGCATGGTTGGAAAAAGATTGGCTTTGAGTCGATGGCGCTGCTTTATGGAGTGTATGAGCATTTATGCAGTGCTGGTGAGGGCGTGTTCACGCTCCATCCTTTTGGAATTCCCCACGATAAATCGGGGGACTACGTGAGTCAGCTGCGCCAGGTCAAGCAGCCACACGAAATAGAGTTGCTACGCCGTGCCATTGCCATCACAGACGAGACGTTCGCGCACATTTGCCAATGGATTCAACCAGGTATGACGGAGAAAGAAGTGCAGTGGGAGATCAACCGTTATATGCTAACGTTGGGTGCCGATGGCCCATCGTTTGAAGCCATCGTTGCCTCCGGCCCTAATGGCTCGATGCCGCATGCCGTTGCCGGGCAACGCCGCATTCAGCGCGGCGAACTCATCACCATTGACATGGGCGCTCGTTACAAGGGGTACTGTGCCGATATGACGCGCACCATCTGCCTGGGTGAGCCGGTAGAGCCGCGCATGCGCGAGGTCTACGCTGCTGTTCTCAATGCTATGAAGGTCTGCGAGGCAGGCATCCACGCGGGCACCTCTGGGCAAGCCGCCGATGCCTTAGCTCGAACTGCTCTAGAGAAGGACGGGCTGGCAGAGTACTACGTTCACGGCACCGGTCACGGCGTGGGTTTGCAGATTCACGAAGGGCCAAATCTCTCGCCACGATCTCCAGAAGATGTAGTCCTGCCGGCCGGAAGCGTCGTAACCGTCGAACCTGGCGTCTACATTCCAGGTTGGAGCGGTGTGCGCATTGAAGATTGTGTGTTAGTCACGCAAAACGGGTGTGAAGTGCTCACGCAGTCACCGACCGAACTTGTGCTCAGAAAGGAGTAGCCCACGATAAATCGGGGCTCTACGGTAATCGCGTATGGACGGAAACAATCGCCGCCAGGTAGATAAAAATATAGGTGAGTCGACCAGGGCTGCCAGTCTCATCAGCGTCCATCAATTGCAACGCCTGGTGCGTCTGTTCGACCGGAGTGACGTTGCCGAACTGGAACTGAATCGTCCTGAAGAAGGGTTACGTTTAGTGCTGCGCAAGGTGAAAGCCACCCAACCGAGCGATCAGCATGTCATGACCTCAGCCCCAGTTCCTGTGAACGCGGCACCAGATCCGGAGACGAAGCATACCGTCGTTGCACCGTTAGTAGGTGTCTTTCACGCCGCAGCCAAACCCAAAGGAAAGCCACTGGTCGCTGTTGGCGATCGTGTCAAAGCGTGCCAGCATGTAGCAGCCATCGAGTCGCTCAATGTGATCAACGAAGTGGAAGCACCTGCCGCCGGTCGCATCACCGAGATTCTCATCCAGGAAGGCCAGCCCGTGGAATATGGACAACCGCTCATGACCATTGAGAGTGCAGAGGGGGCATAAGGGCAATAATGCTATCACCTTTTACAGCGAACACCCCACAAATGTTGAGCGTCTCGCAGCTCTCTCGCTATCTCAAGGAAGTTTTGGAAACTGATGACATCCTGCAGGACGTCTGGGTGCTAGGTGAAATCTCAGACTGCAAAACATACCCCTCCGGTCATTGCTATTTCACCCTGAAAGACGGCGAAGCGCAACTGCTGTGCGTCTTCTTCAAGCGTGCCCGTCTGCGTTCATCGGCCCTGGAACTGCACAACGGCATGGCGGTCGCTGCCAACGGTCGCATCTCATTTTATGAACGTGATGGCAAACTCCAACTCTACGTCGAAAGCGTCGAGCCGCTGGGAGCCGGTGCGCTCTTTGTGCGTTTTGAGCAACTCAAGGCACTGCTGGCAGCCGAAGGTCTCTTCGATGCTGAACGAAAACGCCCACTCCCTCCTCAACCTGCCGTGATAGGCATTGTGACCTCGCCACAAGCCGCCGCGCTACGTGATATGTTGCGTGTCCTGCAGACCCGTTATCCACTGGCACGCGTTATCCTCTCGCCCACACTTGTGCAGGGTGCTGAAGCTCCAGCTGCCATTGCTGCCGCACTTGATCTGCTCAATGAGCATGGTGAGGCCGATGTGATCATCCTTGGGCGCGGAGGCGGCTCACTTGAAGAGCTATGGGCATTCAATGAGGAGATCGTCGCACGCGCTATCGCACGCTCCCGTATCCCCATTGTCAGCGGCATTGGCCACGAAGTCGATTTCACCATCGCCGACTTCGTGGCCGACCATCGTGCTTCGACGCCCACTGCTGCCGCTACTGCCGCCGTCCCCAATATAGCAGATTGGCACGCAGACATCCTGGCGATACAGCGTACCTTGACCGAACGCATACAAAACCGCCTTGCAGACCTGCACGCAGACCTGGAGCGTGCGCAACATGATCTAGAGCGTGCAAGCCCGCAATACCAGCTTGATAGGCATCAGCAGCAACTCGACGACATGACTGCACGTTTACAGACGCGCATGCAACACATCCTTTCGCTGCACGGTGAACGTCTGCGCGGCACAGCGTTGCGTCTGCACTCACTCAGTCCATTGTTGACGATCGCTCGCGGGTATGCTGTCGTGCGCCGCGAGTCAGATCATACGGTTGTCACCAGTGTCCAGCAAACAAAACCTGGCGATGATTTGACCATTCAGGTCAGCGATGGCAATCTATATACTACTGTTCGTTCTTAAGTAGATAACAGGCAGGTAAAGGTATGGAATCGCTCTCGTTTGAAGAAGCCTTCACGCGCTTAGAGGCAGCAGCAGCAGCATTGCAGGATGGGCAGATACCTCTTGAGCGCGCATTACACTTCTATGAAGAAGGCATGAAATTAGCACAGCATTGCAATGAGTTGCTTCAGAAGGCTGAATTGCGTGTGCAGCAGCTCACTCGTGATGACGCCGACGTACCGGTAGTGCAATCCTTCGAGTTGGAATAGGTTACGCCCCCTGGCACCCGCAAGGGGCGCCAGTACATTGCGATGGGATGGCCGATAATGTAGTGGTGCCCCTTGCGGGTGCCAGGTGAATAAACGATGAATATACTGCTGACTAATCGTATTCTGCTGGCGGCTGTGATCGCATGGCTGGTCGCACAGGTGAGCAAAACGGTCTTTGAATTGATCCAACAGCGCAAACTTATTCTGAGTCGCCTTGTTTCTTCGGGCGGGATGCCCAGTTCGCACACTGCGCTGGTAACCGGCCTGGCCACCGCTACGGGTCGCGTGATGGGTGTGGGTTCAGCGACGTTTGCCATTGCTGTAGTGCTAGCAAGCATTGTGATGTACGACGCTGCTGGTGTACGCCGGGCAGTGAGCATTCAGGCGCGTATTCTCAATCAGATGATAGACGAGGCGTTTCAGGGCCAGCCTTTCGCCGAAAAGCGCCTGCGTGAACTGATCGGGCATACTCCCATACAGGTATTCGTCGGTGCGCTGCTCGGTATTGCCATCGGGCTGCTCGCAACAATGTAAATTTCCCTAAAACATGTGTTATAATAGCAGACAAGGTAGAGCCAATTCCTGGCGTGGGCATTACCTGTCCCCACCAGGGCGACCGCAAGGGTCGCCCAACCATACACGACCGAGATGCCCAATCCAGTATGGTAGGGGCGGTGCTTGCCCCCACCCTGGGAGCGGCACGCGGTGCGGCCAGGATCATGTATTGTCCCCCTAGCCAGCGTAAGGAGGTGCCAGCAAAGAAAATAACCTACCGGAGCATGCGCAAATTTTCTCCAGAACACACAACACTACTTTTCAGTGTGTTCGAGCACAGAAGTAACTTCACCAACATTTCTTTTCATCGGCGCAAAGAAACACACGTCACCTACGAGCGTGGCGTAAAGGAGGCTACCTACTATGGCTTCAACAAGTATCCGCGAGGTTACCAGCCAGGCAACTCTTGAGGAGAAGAAAAAGCTCCGCAAAGAGTTCAACTACTTCGACATGATCTTTTATACTGTCTCTGCGCTTATCGGCCTTGATACACTTGGTGCCTTTGCTGCAAACGGTGAGCAAGCCCTCACCTGGATGGTTATCGCTGCTATAACGTTTCTGTTGCCCTATGCGCTGCTCACCGCAGAAATCGGCAGCACCTTTACTCAGGAGGGTGGTATGTACGAGTGGTGCAAATTGGCGGGGGGACGCTTCTTCGCTGCCATGGGCGCCATGCTGTACTGGATCTCCAATCCGCTCTGGGTAGGTGGTTCATTGTCAGTAGGAGCCATTGCAGCGATCAAGCTCTTATGGTTTGGCAGCTTGAATTACAAATTTGGCGGAAGTACCCTGAGCGATGCCATTATCGAAATGGTGATTGCCCTTGTCTTCATCTGGGGCACGACCTGGTGCGCCATTATGTCTCTGAAGTTCGGCAAATGGCTCTCCGTCTTTGGCTCCTATATCAAACTGGCCCTCCTCGCCGTCTTCGTGATTCTTGCATTGGTCTTCATTATTAGTGGTCAGTCCAAAGGCACGAACCTCAACCCTGCCAACCTGGTTCCTTCCAACTTTGGCTTGATAGTGAGTATTATTCTGCCGGTGATCATTTTCCAATTTGTAGGTTTTGAACTGCAGAACGGTGCTGGCGAAGAGATGCACAACCCGCAGCGTGATGTGCCGCGCGCGATTATTCGTTCGGCCCTAATAGCAGTCATTGCGTACACCGCTTTTCTCGTTTTCATCCTCCTTGCCCTCCCCAAGAGTCAACTCACCAATGTAGGTGGCTTCCTCAGTGCCTATCAAAGTGTTGGCAGTGTGCTGCCTGCTCCTCTCGCTACAGTTCTGGGCTGGCTCGTTGGCCTGGCTTTTGTGCTTTCTCTTGCTTCCAGTGGCGGAACCTGGATCATTGGTGCAGACCGTACTTACGCAATTTCCGCGCTTGATCGTACTGCTCCCAAGCTCTTGGGACGCTTCAGTGGCAGATATGGTACGCCTATAGCTGTCAATACCATGTCTGGTATAGTCGCAAGCATAACAATGGCAGTGGCGATTTTGATCTCGGCGTTTTCCTCCGGAGGAAGTCTTGCGTCGCTCTTCGCAGTGGTGATAGGCTTCACCATTTCGACGACGACGCTTTCGTACCTGTTCATCTTCCCTGCATATTTGATCTTGCGCTACAAATATCCCGATGTGCGTCGTCCCTATAGGGTGCCAGGCGGTATGGTTGGCGCATGGATTGTAGCGCTGCTCCCGTTCGCATATGCGGCGGTTGGCAGCTACTTCATTCTTCTTCCAGCCACTATCAGTGTCAGTGGCATCAATCGAACCGCGTACATCGTGACCCAGTTTGCAGCTTTAGCTGTCATTTTCCTGCTGGCTATCGTCTTCTACGTTTGGGGGCACCTAGAGAAGCGTAACCGGGATGTGGTCGTTGAACTGGATCTCAGTACAGGTACTGAGGTAGTGGCTAGCGCTGGGGAGTAATCACTAAACGGGGCAACCGCAAGGCCCTCGGACGCGATAAATCGGGTTCCTAGGCCCTCTTTGCCCCTACGTTCGTGGTATGCTTGGGAGGCGCAGACTTGTCCCGACAAGCATACCATGAGGCAGCTTACCGGAGCTTTTCCAGCACGAAGTCAGCGAGTTCGCGGATGTGCCGTTCAGCAGGCACATAGACACCACCACGCTGAAACGCCTTCGAGGCCATACTGAGCTGGGTCAATTCACATACCTCCCAGTCCTGGCGATTGACAATGTCGAAGATTTCAACGGCGTCCATCGGGTCAAAGTCCGGCCGGGTCATCGCCCCGGCATCGAAAAGCCACTCGCAGATCACACAGGTGCGCTCGGGTCCTTCTGGATGCAACGTGTGGATGACAACGTGGTCGTCTAACAGGTTCAACAGCACGTTGGGCAGCAGCACGATGCCAAAGTAGCAGCGCAGATCTTGCGACAGCAACCCCGGCAGTGGCGCGCGGCTGGCTTTTCCTGTAATGGTGAACGCTTCAGCAATTTCGGCGAGCGTTGCTGCGTCACCATCGATATACGTCTTGCCGGACCGGAACCCAGGCAGCAACTGGCATAGTTCGGGGTGTATCGGTCCGCAGTGGTAGCACTCCATAAAATTCTCAAGCACCAGTTTCCAGTTGGCTTGCACGTCGTAGGTGATGGTCTTGCCGACTATCAGCTTCCCCAGATCATAGCGGGCAAACGGCGCATAGCTGCCGAAGCGTTCAATGATCGGCGCATTGACTTGCGTGGCGATGGGTGCAGGGTCGTCGGCCAGGTTCAGCCAAACAAACCCTTCCCAGACCTCCAGTGCCACGGGAAGCAATCCAAATCTCATACGGTCGAACTGCGCTTCGTTCAACACATTCGGCGCCCCGATCAGCCGTCCATCGAGTCCGTAGGTCCAGGCGTGATAGCGACACTGGATTGACCCTTTCAACTGTCCTGAAGTCGCTGTACAGAGGCGGGCGCCACGGTGGCGGCATACGTTGAAAAATGCCTGCAGCACACCGTCCCGGTTGCGGATGACGATGATGCTTTCCCGCCCAATGGTGGCAAGCTGGTATGCGCCTGGGACAGGGATCGCATCGGCTCGCCCGACGCAGACCCACATCTGTGAGAAGATACGCTCCTGCTCCAGATCATAGATGGCCGGGTCGTAGTAGTAACGTCCAGGAAGAGTTGAAAGAAGGAAGCTCTCCGAATGAGCGATTGTGGTCATGAATTGCACCTCGGCTTTTGGGGGTTCACAAATAGCATTGGTATGATCTCATTATAAACGAGGCTCCTGGTGCCCGCAAGTAGGGGCCGATTCATCGTGCCCACCGCCGATTCATCGGCCCCTGCGGTGCTGGTATATTCCCTTGACATTCCTGAGTTTTTCTCTGTAATATGAGGAGGGAAATAGTGCTGTGCTTCCCTATATTATGAGGAGGGCACACAGTGCTGTAATGGCCCTTCCAACGCAAATCACTTGCATGTCTCACAAGAAGGCTGTATTGTTCGTGACACAAATCATACCCTCTAGTTCACCCTGGCGGGGTTCGCTACGCGACCTTGCCTCTATGGTCAACGCTATCCGACGCTCATGGGCGTTCGGGCGTCTTACTCTACGTAGCACGACCCACGTAGGCGTGGCACACCTTTACTTCCACGGTGGTAAGGTCGTCCATATCGTGAGCAACAGTGGTGATGCCAGCAAGACCCTGGCTGATCTCCGGCACTGGACACAAGCCATCGTGCGTTTTGAGCGCGGCATTTCTACGAGCAGTCAGAACGTGAGCATCGAACATGAGCGTATGTTTGATGAACTGCTCTTACAATTGCAAAGGCGTAATGGCGTGCCCACCCTTTCTCCTGAAGGCCAGCGCATGACACCCTCTTCTGAGAGCCTGGCACCCACAAGGGCCTACCCACCCCCAACCCAGCCCCGTGCCACTACATCTCGTATGACCCCTCCTTCAGAGCGTCCTGAGGGCCCGCGTGTTGCTCCCCGTCCTCAGAGTCAACGTGTCGTTGACAGCCATATCATTGAAGCACCTGGCGTGGAACAGTTAATCACGCCCATGGAATGGCGCATCCTCGTTGAAGGTATTCGCCGTGCATCACTGGCCGTGGCTCAACTGGTAGGACCACAAGAAGCTATGAGCGTGCTGCGTGATATCCTCGACGATTTTTCCTCTGCCTTTCCAGCTCTTTCATGTTTGCAACTTGTTCCCGGTGGGTACCTGCAAGTGGTGCGGACCGCGCAACTCGATCGCATTCCGCGTCTGGAGGTGATCAAGGGCTTTGCGGCGCTGATAGCTACCTGTCGATATTTCTGTGCGCCAATTATTGGTGAGGAAAACGCTCGTAGGCTGATTATGCAGGCGTTGAATGGTATTGGGCCTGCATTGGCGAGTTTGGGAGTATTCGACGTGTAATTCCTTGACAACGTGCGATATAATCGCAGCAGAGCTAGCAATAGCCACAATTTATCGTATTGGTGAGGTTGATAGTAATATGAGGCAAACCCCTGGCTCGCACCCACATCCACATTCCTCGCCCCCAAGCTACCTGGCAGAAGTAACCCTGGCTCTGATACATATCTGGCATACCCGCGCCTCTGGTCGTCTCTCAATTCGCAATGGTGAGCGTTTTGGACTGGCACATCTCTATTTTAATGAAGCCCGGCTGGTTCATGTGGCCGGTGATAAGCGTGAAGCTGAAGCTGTTCTGAATGATCTGTTAACGTGGTTAAAAGGCAATGTGCGTTTCGATCCGGCCATGACGGTGAATTACGAGAGTGTGAATTGGCAACAGGCGCAAATTTTCACTCGCTGGCTGGCATTTTTAGAGGTGCGAGGTGGCATGCACGATATACCGCGCGCTCGACTCGATGGACTCACGCAGAGTCTCACCGCACATCTTCCGAAACAACCCATTGTTCTGCCCGACGTGGTTGAGCACTATGAAGAATACAACAAGGAAGCCCTTGCCCGGCAATGGCAGCGTCTAGGTGAAGGTGTCGACCGTGTCAATCACTTGATTGGCCGCACAGAGGAAATCATCAAACGCACCTTCAACGCTGAGCAGCGCCAGCGGATCATCCAATCGGCCCAGCGCACCGTAGAATCTGTCGGGCAGACTGTTAGCGAGATGATGGAGACGGCTCCCTTACCGCAAATCTCGCCTCTGACACCGCAACCAGAGGTGCGTTCTATCCGTCCGCCATCCTCCAGGAGGAATGAGAGTAATCGCGAAAGGTAGACATGAACGATGAAAGTACTGGCGACCGGTTTTGAGCCGTTCAGCACTACCACACAGACTCGATTCGCCAGTCCCACGAAGTGGACGACCGCGCACCGAAGCTCACAGGACATCGTGGCTGTTACCAACTCACTCTCACCAGTGGGCAACACCCCACTGACAGCGGGATGATGCTCACTGGCAAGCGCTGATCACTTCGGTGTACCATCACCGGCAATCAACACTATGACGGTGCATACCCAGCTGCTACCATTCCATGAGCAGTCACCTGGCACCTGGAGCCATTCCGGGCTCGCTGACCCTGATGCTTATGGCGGCGGCAGACACTGCAGATCGAACTGCGGGTTACATGGCGTCGGTTGCTGCGGCGGCGGCCCGCATCCCGACGGACACTGCGATATCGGCGGCGGAGTCGGCGGCGGTGACGGCGGCAGCGGCGGACAATCCGGCGGTGGCCCGTATCCCGGCGGACACGTCGGCGACGGAGTCGGCGGCGGTGACGGCGGCTGATACGGCGCAATACAATTCGGCGGGGACCCAATTAACCCCGACGGACACTGCGGCGGTGTTGGCGTCGGCAGTGGCTGACAATCCGGTGGTGACCCAACCAACCCCGGCGGACACTGCGGCGGTGTTGGCGTCGGCGGTGGCTGACAATCCGGTGGTGACACACCCAACCGCGGCGGCCACGGCGGCGGTGGTGGCGTCGGCAGCGGCGGAACATCCGGCGGTGGCCGGCATCTC